>Ga0307517_10000957_pt1 | contig 48980 bp, 28 predicted proteins | sample 23_EM_MG_FD_194515 | JGI IMG/M metagenome (GOLD analysis project Ga0307517, IMG submission 194515) | Populus trichocarpa ectomycorrhiza microbial communities from riparian zone in the Pacific Northwest, United States - 23_EM | ecosystem: Host-associated > Plants > Roots > Unclassified | place... | reverse complement strand
TTCTTAACCAAACACATTAAAACTACTTTTTCTTCAACCTCAATTTCAACCACAGTTTTAACCAAACACTTATTTTTTCAAACCAACCTCAACTAAAAGTACTTTTTATAAAACAACTTTTTTCAAATTACAACCACAACAGCTACCGCAATACCAAACACACTCAATAATATCGACTAAATAGTTTACCTTATAATTTATAAGGATAACATTAACACCTTAAATTTCAAACACCATACAAATAAGGCATATAACTCCCCATCGCGTTGCATGCATAAACATAACAAAAGACATTAACTTAGCCCAAATGGCTTCCAGTCATGAACCTCTTCCCAGTCAAACCACAAGAAAGGGCTTCCTTAGGAATCTTAGCAACATGCTGGACACCTTCAGCAAAAACCACGCCCATCCCCAAATGCAAATGTGGCTCAATATGGCAATGGAAGGCCCATACTCCTGGATTATCTGCCACAAACCTCAGTGCCGTCCATCCGTAAGGAAATATCACTGCAGTGTTTCTGTAAGGTGGATTTTTCAAGTTGAATTTCTTCTCGTCAGATTTGGTGAACTTCCCTTCTCCATACCCTAGCACCCAAAAATCATGACCATGCAAATGCCATGGGTGTATTTCACTTACATTTTCTGTCAATGCATTTGCATTTTGCAATATCACATCCACTGTGCTATAGTAACCTAGCATGTAAACCCCGCTTCCAGTAGTGGTGTTAGGATTAACTGGTGGTTTCATAACATCATAATGTCCTGGAAAATCCTCAGGTGGCTTTGTTTGGTCAAAAGCATCCCGCAGGCCGAATCTGATGGACCCCAAGTAAGGAGTGGCAGGTATTGACAGGGAAACATTATTGATAGACCACTTGGTATAGCCATTCATCTTGTTCTGGGTGTTTAGCAGGACAATCCTACGGTGGTAAGTCGGTGAAGGCTTAGGGATACTTTTATGATCCAGGGCCTTAATCTTGTTAGAGAATGCCTTGCTGTGAGCATAATCATCCCATCTGGGAGTTACAGGAGGTGGTGAAAGAGGGAGTTTCGATGCAGAGTTGGTCTTGTAGTTTAATATGGTTAGGGCCTGTGGGGTGTGAGGTTCTCTTCCTCTTACACCAAAAGAAATCCAATAGTTTTGGGAGGAGTCTTGACTTGTTTTTAATAGGACTGAGTAACTCTCACCAGAATAAATGTCCAAATCATTAGTCTCAAATGGTTGCAGATAATTTCCATCGGCTTCCACCACCATCATTTTGTGATTCTGTAGACAAATACAACAAAACATAAATAATTTTAGCCATCACATCAATTTGCAATGATAACAATTTGCATTAGTGCTCAGGTTAATCAAAAAGGTGGAGGGCCCCAAAGTCGTTTCATTCATTAATTTAATCATCTCCTTCTCTTTTTCTTTCCTATTTCTGTACACTTTCAAATGTATGGTTGTGTCAAAACTCAGACAGTAGCTTAACACAGGTCAGAGTTGTACAAGGGAGCTAGCTGTGCCTGTAAGGTTTGTCGACATGCACAGTGAATAGTGATGTCTATGGGCTCAGAAGTCAGAACTGTTCAATTTACAGGCACCGAGTCACGCTTATGGATCCAATGATAAAGGGCATAAGGCCAAATTGAGTTGTTTGACAAAAAGGCAAGGGAGGTTGGGAAGGAAAACATGTCACATATAAAATTAAGGAGGTGATGGTGTAAACTGCAAAAAGTGAAAATAGATGCAGAGATTCTTAACTAGCTAGTCCTAGTCGTCCTTTCTTCAAGGACAGTGAATTAGCTTAAACAAGGCAAACATTGTGCTCGTGATTTGCTGCCACTGTCGACACTTGACAGACACCATTTCAAACCCACCTTTTGATTTGGTTTCTTTTTTCTCACTTTTCTTTATTTTTTGGCAGATTAATTGGTGAATATATTTTTCTTTTTGACTTCTGATCTCTCTCCCTCACCTTCACCCTCCCTCTATTTCTCAGTCTCCCTCTGATGTTTTCTCTCACATATATTTCTTTGAGTTTTGGCAGAAGGATATCCTCCTAATTTCATCATAATTCATGTGTATTTAGAAGTATTTTATAGTGTTCTTCATGTTAATTTGATATGTAGGTTAAATATATGTTTTCCAACATGAATAATCTAAAATTTTGGTGGAAAAAGAACCATATATCAAATTCTAAATGTACAATGGATGAGTTTAATTTCTTAAAAAAAATGGGTGTGGATTGTATTTTTCCAGCTATATAAACAACCAGTGCAACTCAAGAATTTACACTAGAATTGGGTTCGATCCAAATCATGATAAGGGCATGCATCTAATATTTTGGAAGAGGGAGGATGAGGAATCATCACCATTTCTATAAAGAAGAAAATCTTTAGATCCACCATCTCTCCACAACTTGTCAATCACTTTCTACTTTCCTATTGGCAATAAGTTCAAATATATCTGGCAACCAAGTAAGGTGTCATGACATGACAGAACAGCAGTATCACACAGTTTAAATCTCAAATCTTCTTAACCATCAAGCAACCAAAGGGGCTATCCTACGTGCTGTGTGAAAGAGAATCAAGAACTCTTTAAGTTTTTACTACCATAAATACTTACCCCAATGGCCAAGTTGAGAGAAGCAAGAGCAGTAGTGCTGGCGATTCTTATTCTGTAGGTCTTGTTTGGATCCACATGCAGGATATAAGGGGCCCATTGTTCATGTCCTGTTATATTGCACTGGCTAAAAGAGGAGTTGCCGTGATGAGCTGCCAGGGAACACCCATATTGTCCTCTTCCATTGATAAGTAGGGCCTGAAGATATGATCATTTTCAAAAGAAAACGAGTAAGAGAAATATATTTAATTAATATGTTGCTTTACCTGCTTTCCTTTTTATTCCCTCCTTTTGAATTTTGGACTCAAAAAGTTAACAGAGTCTACCAACTACCATGGACAAATTAAAGCAACATAGTAATCACCTTCTTTATTTTCCAATCCATTTGTTTTGAAATATCCGTTTGTTTGTGCGATGCACCGCAAAAAAAAGAAAAGGATTCTAAATTAGAAATCCAAAATCTTATATTCTAAATTAGAAAGATGGAAATTCCGGCAGGATGTATATTGCATTGTCCCTTCGAGAGCTAGCTAGTTGGGGCTGGTCATGCCAATATCCACAATATGCATGCCACTATCATCGGTAATGGTTGACATTGACTCTTCTAGCAAAAGGATGATGTGATAACCAAACTATTGAAAAGAATTCTTGAAGGGTATAATTTAACTAGTTAAGTTTTAAATTTATTTTTTAAAAATTATTAGTTTAAATATTATAAACTTTAGAATTATTAAAAGTTTATATAATTATTAATTTTAAAATCTCGTATAAACTCACCAAACACCCACAATTAAAAAAAAACAAGAAGAAAAAGACTCTATAGACTCCAAAAACTAAGGTCGTGGTGAGTATATATGTCCCTTTGGATCAATGTTTTCATGAAAAATATCATCAAAATGCAGGATTTTGGCCATAATATAATCTTCATGATAGAAACATGGATGGTGAATATCTACCTGGGGTTCATTAATCCAACGCATTGGTCTGGAAGAAAGGCCAACTTCTTGGTGATGAACACTTTTGTGCCACCAGTCACTTAACAACAGGTCAAACTCACCGTCATAGTGGAAAGGCTCCTCCTCTCCTTCTGCCACATCCACTATCATGGAACCGTACAACCCTGCTGATCTTTGCATTCCATAGTGTCCATGGTAGAAATACGTTCCTGCCTGCAAAAATTAGTTAAACCCTAAAAAATGCATCTAAAACATGCCTGTATAAAAAGGAATGGCTTTTGGGCCACATAAGAGTCAAGGTTTGTTAATTAATCTAGTTAGCTAGAGCAAGAGAGAGAGAAGTAGAGTGTTCCTACTCTGTCAACAGTGAACCTATAATCGAAGGTTTCTCCGGGGTTAATGACACACTGTGAAATGGAAGCAGTCCCATCTGCCCATGGTGTTCCTTTCTGCAAAATCAAAAGGAAGTGAATTAATACCAAATAAATACAGTAAAGCAATTCTTTCAGAAAAACAACCCGTTGCATGCAGAGATACTTCCACCAGAGCATGGGATCAAAGTATAGAAAGAAACCTGTCTGATTCCATGCCAGTGAATGACAACCCCCTCAGTGTGGAGTTTGTTTGTGAGTTGCACATGAACTATATCCCCAGCTCTAGCACGGATTGTTGGACCAGGGAACTGGCCATTGATTCCCATCACAACATTTTCTATCCCATCTGGAGACCAGTACATGTACTCCACTTCCCATTTGTAAAAATGGTTTCCAGTCTTATTAGAAGTCGCCGATGAACATTGGATCATATAAAGTAAAATACACCAAATAATGAGACGCTTGAAACTTCTTGAAAATGTTTCAACCAAGAAGTTGTAAGTCAGCGTCCCCATTTTCTCCTGTTGGATGCTCAAGAAGATGTAGTGTAGCGGTGGATGCCCAAGTAATGATATTTGCTATATCACCTCTGTCGAGTGGATGCCCTATCGAGCTGCTATTTATAGAGGCGATGGAAGGGGTTTCCTTTAATTTGGACTGAACCTTCCTTTCTTTTAATTTATATTTTTTTCTCATATTCTAATGATATGATTATTTTTATATAAGCTTATAACTCATCAATATAGATTTGATCTTATTTTTCAAACGAATTTAAATACATACCTCACCTTTTACATTAATTAAAATATATATTCATGAGATGAAAAATCCTTTAAATGCTAACCTCGTAATTTAAATACGAAAAATAAATAATTTTTATTTGAAGCTGGGTCAGAAAGTTGATTGATATAGGATCTAGCATGTAATAAACAATGTGTATGCATGGATAGAAATAAGTTTTATTTTCTGTGGCTGCGAAATTATGTTCATGGAGTCTCACTCATAGTGCGTGTGTTAGGTATGATGATTTTTATGAGAACTTCCATTGGCAGTTCTTGTTGGGGTCTTTTTTTTTTTTTTGATATATTGAATAGAATTGATTAGACTGCGTTGGACTGATAATTATCTCGTATTTAGTGTATTTTAAATTAAACTAAATAATGTATTTTATTTAATATTTTATAGATATTGAACAGAACTTAACCTACTCGAGGCTTGGATTGATTCGAAATTAAAAAATAAATAAATGATTGATCTGACTTGTCCCGGTAAAAAATCAGGGTCAATTTAAGACCTGGTTGACCAGAGATAAAACACTGGTAAAAAATCCACTGATTTTCTTTGGAATATTTTTTGTCAAAACAAGGTTGTTTGGATTTTTTTTTAATTTGAGTCAACTCGGGTTGACTATCCCAGGCCTTGTCCCGAGTCGACCCTCGAGTCAGATTTTAAAATTATGATAATAATTATTTTTATCCATACATTGATTTAGTTCAACTCAGGTTGCCCTCCTGACTTATTACCCAAGTCTTGCCCCGGGTCGACCTCCAAGTTAGATCTTAAAACTATGATAATAACATCATTAATCCTTACATTGACGGGGATCAACTTGGGTTGACCCTCCCGACCGTAACTCAGTTCTTGCCTCGAGTCAACCTAGGATGACCATACCGACCTGTGACCTAGGCTTTAACCCGTGTCAACTCCTTAGTTAGTTTTAAAATAATGATAATAACAAGTTTTATCCTCATGTTGATTCGGGTCAGTGGTCAACCTGACCCGGTCTTGGCATCCGGTCGACCCCCGTGTCAGATTTTAAAACTATGATAATAACCACTTTTATCTTTATGTTGACACACATCAATGGTCAACTCGACCCGCCACTCGGGCCTTGCTTTGGGTCGACCCCCGAGTTAGATTTAAAACCATGATAATAATCACTTTTATTCTTATGTTGACTCGGTCAATGGTCAACCAGAGCCTTACCCCGAGTCGACCCCCAATTCAGGTTTAAAACTATGATAATAACTAATTTTATCTTTATGTTGGCACGGGTCAATAGCCAATACAATATGTGACATGGGCCTTGTCTCGATTCGACCTCATAGTCGGGTTTTAAAATTATAATAATAACTATTTTTATCCTTACAATGACCCAGATCAACTTAGTTTAACCCTTGTATAGAGAATTTGACAAATTTGTTCTATCCTTTCTAAGGGGACAAAAATTTCTTTACCAGAACAGCTTTAAACAAGATAAAAAATTGATTTTTATATTGTCCAAAAATACATCAAACAATTTCATAAAAAAAATATCATATCCAATTTATCCTTGCCCAACATACAAAACAACACTACTTAATGTTACCATGAAAAGCATCGAATAAATATCTTCCTACTGTTAGGATGAAAAGAACAAGCAAACAGTGAATGAAATGAATATATTAATTAAGAAAGATATGCATAATAAGTTCTAAAAAAATAAAACGTGGTAAAACTGAATAAGACATGTAATAAGAACATTTATGTCACAATATTATCTATAAGAAATTATTATTTTTTTTGGTTTGATATTGAAAAATCAAAATATGGATAGCTAGATTATTAAGATTTTTTTTTGTACGCTTATGGTGAAGCTGGATATGAGGTTTGTTGCACTTAAGAACCCTAGATTATCAAGATTATAAGATTTTTATTATAATATGACTCATCAAATAATACCGTGCGGTTGTATTTTAAGAATATATTCTTAGGGTATTTATTATAAAGGCATAGATAAATTAGCAAGAATATTATAAAGTTCATATGTTAAATTAGTCGCGTAGTAATTAAGAAAAGGATTCTCCTTAGACTAAAGCCTTGACAAAAAGAGCAGATTAAAAGACAAAAGAATATTTGGTCAGGAAAAAAAAAAAAGGCAGTAGCTACAGTCATAATTAAAGCATATGTTATGCACCTAATAAAAAAGAAACGTGCAAGAATATCTGTTGACTATATAATTAATAAATCCCATCACTTTACAGCTTCCAGATCTGCACTTTAAGCTTTCTAGCCGACGATTTTTCACCTTTCGGGGAAATAGAATGTATAACTGAGCTCCTACGTGAATTAATCATATATAATAAATCCAATAATTATAAGAAATGAGCCAAATTGCTGAGGGCCAGGCTTGTTTTCTTCTTCTGTTCCTTGTTTCTGCTAGTTTGTTTTCTAAACCATCGATCCTTGTTCATTTTCTTTGAGTTCTCATGATGGTTAAAGACAGGTTTCCTTGCACTTCAGTGCTGGCGTAGAATGTTGTTGAATGCACATGCATGTCTTCCTGTTCTCATTGTTCATGATGAAAAGAAAATAATAATGTTCATACCATCATGATCGTGTGTATTGTTTCAAAACGAAACAAAAACACGAATTCAATCGTTTGACCCTACCGTGTCGATAATAGCTAACATGAACGCTCCAAGTTCTGTTGACTGAACAAGGGCATACATGGCTGCCGTTGTGCAAATAATTGTGCTCCCATGGTGGACCGCCATTTCGAAGCATGAATAACGTGTCTTAAGACGTCTCCACTAGACAAGATCGATCGGTTCATATGTATGAACACATATATGATAACTTGAATCAAAGACAGGAGGGATAGATCCTTTGCATTTGCTACCTTAAGAGCTAGAGTTGTTCTAATTCGATGGCTAATTGTTTGTACACTCAGTAATAATTAATGCATGGCTGCCTCGTCAGTGTTCATAGAAAGTAAATAATTATGAATACGAGTTCTTGATTAATAGATGGTGAGCTTGACATTAAGGCCATGTTTGAAGACCAACTCTTTCTTAAGAGGCCAAGATTGAATAAGGTCAATAATTAACGAGTATGTTTCCAAATTAATGACCATTAATTAATAGTTTCTTTGAAAATAATATTCAGTGTCAGATTTGAATTATTATAATGTTTAAATCCAACTCAATCAATAAAGAAATTGAAATTGCATAACCAAGAATGAAGAGTTAATAAATTGGACCGACATACGTGTATACGAGGATGAAAGAGTGGAAACACCTTGACCTCTTGTAGCTAGAAATTAATGTGCTGTTGTGATGCTTCTTCTTTCCTGACATAATAATAAATTCGCCAGCTAGGACTATCGGTCTAACTCTTCCATTGAATTTCTTTAAAAAATTCTCTCATCTTTTAAACAACAATAATAAGTTTATTTATTTGTTTATTTGCTTTAACCACCACGACCTCCTTGCTTACTCTTATTCTCCTTCATCGCCATCGCCATCGCCTCAAATAACTCATGAAATCAAACCCAAAAACCAATCTAAAGACCCTATTTTCTTAAGAATATTCAAGTCACAACATTAAAGACTAAGAGAGCGTGTTTGTTTATATAATTGCTTCAATTTTAGAAGCAAACCACAAATAAAAAACTATTTGGTAAAGTATAAAACGTAGTTTACTGTTTGTTGGACCTAATATTTTTGCGTTTAAAACACAGGTTAATCGAAAGCAGCTTCAAGGTGCTTCTCTTTTTATATGCCGTCTGTGCAGAGTGAATTAATTCACTCTGCACTGTTCACGTTACCAGTAAAAAAATTCAATTTTTTTTATTTTTAATTGTGTTTTATTCGAGAAACTAATGTTTAACATTATTCAATGACACTACATAAATTAGAAGGAGATCGCATGATAGCGTAACATTTGCAGAATTTGATCGTAATCCCAATTTTGTTCCAGATGATATTTTAAAAGCATTCTTAACCAAACATATTAAATTATTTGTTGTTCAACCTCAATTGCAACCACAGTTTTAACCAAACATATATAAATATCAAATCAATTTCAATTAAAAGTGTTTTTTATAAAATAACTTTTTTCAAATCACAATCACAAAAATTACCACAATATCAAACAAACCCATGTGGAAAGTGATGAAGAGAAGAGTGTTTTGTGATGCAATAAGACTTTAATATATATATATATAGTGGTGTGTGTGTTTATTTTTTATAAGAGAAAGAATAGTGATAGAAGAAGGGTCATTAGATATTTTAGAAAATCTAGTTTTAATTAGAAGTATAATCCTATTCTTCAATGTAGCAAATTAGTTGAGTTAATTTTTTTTATTTCTTGTATGATTTTTAAAAATTAATTAGATTTTATTTAAAATAGATTTTTTTTTTGCCATTCGAATGACTTTCTAAGTACGAGGATTTATTAAAACCTCTAATTAAATTCGAAGTTTCAGAACTCGAATTCTAAAAGCCACAACTCGTCCAAAAATCAAACGAAATGATTAAAAAAAACAATTAATAAATTGGACACGCATGTGTTTTATATGCTGAAATATGAGGATGAAAGAGGTGGAAACACCTTGACCGGCCTCCTGCAACTAGAAGCCGACGCGATTAATCACGTGATGATACAGCAGAAAAAAGACGAAAGCTAGCATGCTATCCCTAATTGCCAGCTGCTTCACTGATCGAAGAGCATCTATCCAACGACAGTAATGCATGGAAGATCAGTACCATAAAGCTTGAATATATAAGAAGCTGAACGTCGTCAAGCCCAGTTATGTCTATCGAGCAAGATGAAAGCACGTCGTTTAGGAAGTGGTCTCAGACATGCTTGTCCTGAAAACTTCTCACGCCAGTGCCTGCAATGGTCCCAGATGCCATGTCTCATCGTTTTCCCTTTCAACAAGTCCACATGCTCCTGCAGTCCTGCTTTCCTTTTTTTATTATATAGTTCAGCAAAGAATGAAAACTAGCACATATCTCCTTCTCCTTTTATTCCTTTATTGTATATGATTTCCATGCCGGTCCAAGGAATCATTAGAGAAGAGAAATGAAACTTACAAGAAATTAAGATGAATGATTCATATGCCAAGCTACGAGGACAAGACGTATCCACGTGTTACTTGATGATTAAAAGAGGTCGCAAAATATCTCATAAACAATAATTACATTATCAGTTTGTTTGTGAAAATTACAAATTTCTCAACATGTTAGCGTATCTTAGAAAATAATATAAATTATATCCTAAAATCTCATCTAACAGCTTAAACTATTGAGTTGAGATGGTTTTTTGACATGGTATCAAAGCCTTGATGACCAAGCGGTCACGAGTTCGAATCTCACCATCCTCATTTATTTGATAAAAATTAAGTACTTGAGGGGATGTGTTAGAGAATAATATAAATCATATCCTGAAACTTTATCTATAACAGGTTAAGCTATTGGGTTAAGATGGTTCATTGATACAGTCTTCATAATATTTTCCAATACACCTTCTCTCTTAACTTCAACTCCACATGAGAAATATGTACGTATTTTCATGTTTGATCAAGTAATATAACTTTATTTTTTCTTGTGAGTCTAATTAATTGAGATTTTTAATTTCTTTTTAGAGTTAATAAGTACAAATATTTCGTAGAAATCTTTAATTCTTTGACGTAGAAGGTCATATTTAAGGTCAAAATCCACCCAAATTAAGAACTTACTTTAATTTAGGCTCTTAATTTTATGATCCACATCTTCAAAAGTACCCCAGATCGATTTTGAATTCTATATTTTTATATATTATGACAAGCTACTGAAAAATCGCAAGATTCTGCCCCTTGCCAACATCACTGAAGAGCATGCATGCATAAATCCAACAACATTAATTAGTTTGTGCATGAAGCTTGAATTAGACACAGAACACCAAACCCAATAATGTATATCAAACAAGTTGGAAGCATGTCTTTTAGTGAAGTGGTCTCTGTAGCTTGTCCTACAAGTTTCTCGCATCCAAACATCGATCGATATTCATTTTGTGGTGTGGCCGTGTCTCTCTATACAATGCTTCAATGGTACGGTCCCGGATACCACACGGTTTTCCCAATCAACAGGTCCACATGTTTTTAATTTGCTTAATTTCCTTTTTTTATTATATAGTTCGGCAAATAATTAATGAAAACTAACACATATCCTCCATCTCTTTTTATTCCTTTATTATGATTGCCATGTTGGTCCAAGGAATCATTAGAGAAGAAAAATGAAACTTACAAGAAATTAATTAAGATAAATGATTCATATGCCAAGCTACGCGGACAAGAAGCATATATATCCACACATGGCTTGATTAAAATGGCAAATGGCAATGGAGGCTTGCTTCTTCTGTGGTTTCAGATTTGAGCCATGTGGTTGCTCATATGATGGTCACTGGAGGCTTACATGGTCATTAACTTCAGGGCCCGTGAGATTAGTTAAGATGCGCGCAAGCTGGCCCGGACACCCACGTTAAACTAAAAAAAAAAGCAATGGAGGTCTCTAAGAGAGAGAGAGAGGAAAAAAATACGTTTCCATATATTATTAAATATTATTTATTTACTTCTTCCTGTAAATCTAATTGAAATAATATTTCTTTTTTAAGTTAATATGTATAACTATTTCATAGAATCCTTAATTGAATAAAATAAAAGTAATGTTATATAGATAGATAGATTATCATAAATATAAAAATTTAAGATGAGTGTTGTAATCAAATTATAGGTAATTAAATCTATCTTGACTCTCGACAGGGTGATCTAAAAAAATTCATGATTTAGAGTCTGGTTTAAACTGAATTTTTAGTTGAATCAAAAAAAATATTAATCTGATCAATTTCGTTTGATCAAACTGAATTCTTAATGGTCTAATTGTTCTATACAAATTTATTCTAAATTTTATGGAATTAATATCTTGTAAAAAATAAAATATTATCATTTTAATAAAAATAATTATTTTAAATTTATTTAATGACTTCTGAGTTAACATAATAACTTAAATTCAATCCAGCAACTAGCTATGCTTCAAATTAAAAAAAAAATAAAGAAGAAGAAGCACGTACTATATATGTGTCTGGTATTGCGTTTCAAAAATGCTTTTAAAAAAATTTAAATTTTTTTTATTTTTTCTTTACTTTAAATTAATATTTTTTTGTTATTTTTATATTATTTTAATATATTAATATTACAAATATTTTTTAAAAAATAATAATTATTATCACGTTTTCTAACAACATGGTAAAGGGGACATTGTACTTGTGCTGAAAATCTCTCACGTCCGCATTGATTCATTATATTTTCTATTAAAAAGAAAAAGGTCCCAGATACCACATGCTTTTGCTTTCCTTTTGATTTAAGACATGCAGTTCCTTTTTTTAGTAAGTTACAAATCAGTCCCTCTAGTTTTGTATAATAATTAAATAATCCTTCTAGTTTCAAAAAATAACTAATTGACCCCTTAATTATTGTTGACTATACTTAATTTAATATATTTTTCAAGAAATACCTTCTTTTCTCATTAAAAATAAATTAAAAAACAACATGACATGACATGGACAAAAAGGATCAATAAAAATACGGGAAATGCTTAATTATATTTAATATTAAAGGGACTATTTGATTCATTTTGCTAAACTATAAGGACCCACGGAGTTTGAAAAGCTTACAAGATTTCCTACATATAAATACATTAAAAAAAAAAACCCACTTTAAGGTATAGTCTTATGATTTTGTGAGTGGACGGATACATCATTTTTGCAATTACTTTCTACTAATTTTAACATTTTAATTAGTTACACCAAAGTTTTTCCTTGCTATCAATTATATAAATAATGAAACCAATAACAAGCTATGCCCATATGGCTACTAAAATTAAGAAAAACAAAACAATAGGAAGGGCCACAATTATTAATTTATAAATTGATAGATTAATCTGTGTTATTTTTTTAAAATTCAATCATTTTAATAAAAAACAAAAACAAAAAAAAATCTGTTCGAAGTAAAACTTGGCCCGATCTAGGCTTTTAGTCACTGGATCGGATCGACACGTCAGATCGGGCCGGGATTTTTTACTATAAAATTTTAATGATCTCTCAAATGAGTATGGGTTGTAAATGGGTGTGTCAAAATGGGCCATAAGAGAATGTGAACAAATACATCTACACGTCAAATGGGCTGTGTGACCTAACCTTGGGTGGGTAACCAATACAAACCCAAACCACTTATAGACCCATTAAGAGGTCCAATTTGAAACACCTAGGCTACATCTCCCGGTCCCTGCTCCTCTCTCCGACGGGTCTGCTGTCTCCTCCCAGTCCTGCTTGAGAAAAGAAAAGGTCAGTGCTTCAGTTTTGCTTCTTTGAAATACCTCTTCTTCTTCTTCTCCGTTAAGTTAATATTTTGTCGGGATGTCTTCTTATGGCTACTATACATTCCTGAGTCAGGTCATTTTGGTTGCTTGTAATGATACTTAAAAATAACACAACGTGTTCGATAAAATGCCTCTGAGAGGGTTTTTTTTCCTATATTTAATCTTAATCATGGACAAGGATGTGAACAGACTACTGATTCTAGATTTTGCATCGCCATGGTTTTTTCTTGATGGGTTTTTAAGATTTGATCGGAATATCATTCCTCCCTTGAGGTTTGCCACTGTTTCATGAGTGGCCCTTCAAGGCTTGCTTGGTTTCTTACTTTGATGAGTAGGTCATTGTGGTTTTGTTTAAATTCGATCTAACACTTGTAATTCCGTAATAATCTGAGGTAAATCCGCGGTCTTTCTGTCTCAGAGAGCTTCTGGCAGGGTTCTTTTCACCCAGACATCAAAGATGCTTGGAAAATATGTCAAGAAGCCAGCTCTAGAGCTCGCTGCTCTTAGTCGTCTCCAGTTCTATGTAAGTTACTTTCTCTTCCAGTAGTCTTAGTCATCTTCAGTTCTTGATTGTTACCTTTCTTGTTTGGGGGTGGGGTGGGGTTAATAATTGGCAGAGAGAGATCCATGGTAGAAATAAGAAGGCGATGGAGTTCATTGCGAAAGGATGGAGTGCTTTGAAGGAAGTGGATAGAGTCATTGATTACTGCGAACGCAATGATAAACGTCTTATCCCTCTCCTCAGAGTAGGCCTTTTCTTTTTCTTAAGAAATGCTGGATATCGAAAGTGGTGAAGAATATTAAAAATGCTATTTGGCTTTTGTCTTCGTGCTGTTTTTTATTTTTTTTGGGTTTGATATTAGACAGCGAAGGAGAATTTTCAGCTGGCTTTGGAGGTTGACAACTCCAATACCCATGCTAGGTATTGGTTGTCCAAATTGCATCTGAAGTACCATGTTCCAGGGCAAAATCATGCTATGTAAGTTCTTTTTATTTTCTCTCTCTTGCTTCAGTGTATGCCTGTTGTCATGGTTTTAAATGTAAATTGTTGCACTAGTGTGTCAAGGCAGCTTGAGAGCTGGGATTGGCTTAGTTCTAGATTTGATATGCCACCCAATCAGTTTTGTTCAATCGTTTGGATAACATATTAAACCCCTAAACAGGCACCAGTAAAAAAATTTGATGCTCTTTAGGCTTTTGATTTACTCAATAGTAATCACGACTTTACTTATTTGAGCATCCAATATTGTCATGAATATTGCCCTTCTATTTCCACATTGACATTTGCATATGTCACTTTGACTCACGGTATGTTTGTGAACCTTTTATGTGCGCACTACTGATGTTTTTTTCTTTTTTTTTATCATGAAATAGAGGAGTTGCTTTATTAGTGGAAGCTGCAAATATGGGTGATCCAGAAGCACAATATGAATTAGGTTGTCGTCTAAGAGTTGAGGTTAGGCTTATTGTGTTCCATATTCAAACTAGTGTTTATAGACTGGTTCATATGTGAAAATGTTGGCAAAATATTATCAAGCTTCTATTTATTAACACAATAGAAGACAATGTTTAAAAACGAAGTATCTGTGGAAATAGTTCATATAATGATTCTGGAAAATCATGCTGTACATAACAGTAGACTGCCAAACTGAACCCAATATAATGTAGTTTTAATAGGGCCTTGTGTGGGATCCAATCTTGATATTCATGATAAATGTCTATCCTACCTTTGTTTCATTTCCTGCTCTTAAAACTTCTTGCATGGTAAACTAACTTGAATTCATATTTATGAGCTCTGAGGCTTGATAGCTTAAATGCTTGAGATTAATATTTTTAGTCCTTGTGAGCTTGGGGTATGTATATCTTGATAGCTTAAGCTTTCGGAATTGGGACCTCTTATCAACTAGGATAGTATTGACCAAGCTGTGTGAAATTTCGTTTACTAGAAATCATCAATAGCTTGACAACAAGTTCTAAAGTAGTATCCACCCTGCCCTTGATTGTGAGAATTTTCTTTTTCAATTGTTTCCTGGTGGATCTATTAGTTCTGATTGTTTTGTAACGTTCCTTTTGTAATATTATGTCATATCTTTTTTGGATAGAATGATTATGTCCAATCAGATCAACAAGCTTTCTATTATATAGAGAAGGCAGTTGAAAAGGTATGTTTCTTTTTTTGCTTAGAATGATTGTTTATAATGTTTCTATAATGGGTCTCGAGACCTTACTTGAGCCAGATTCATTGTAGTTGCATCCTGGTGCTCTTTACCTTCTTGGTGCTGTATACTTGACGGGGGATTGTGTGAAGAAAGATATCGCCTCAGCTTTGTGGTGTTTCCATAGGGCATCGGAGAAGGTAATAAACAGAGTTCTTTATACTGACTAGATTGCATCCATCAATTCTCTCTCTCTACCTATCTATTCTTTCCTGGGGGAGTTGGGGGGTGATGGGGGTGCATTTGCTTTCTAAACTTGATTGACATTCTCCATATTTTAAGCCAACTGGTAGACTTTTGCTAATGTAAGTTAAAGTGATGGCAGTTGGCTTTTTGTGGTACATCGTCAGTAGTTATCAAGATACATGAGATAAATTTGACAATCAGGTTCTGTCCTGAAAAAAAATTAAAAAGAAATCAGGTTGCCCCTTCTGCCATCTAATGCGTCTGGAAATAGAAACTCTGTAATTTGAGGGTCTTGTGCATAGAGTTGAGCTCCATCTTTGCAACTGTAAGACTTGTGATTGCAGAGTACCTGTAATGTTGTAATGAAAAAATGGTTTCTTTCATTGCTGATAATGAAATTGGGAAGGCATAAGTTCTGAATTGCTCTAGAATATTATTAGTTAAACTCCTCTGTAGGACCTTTCTTTACTGCTATTATTTTATGCAGGGACATGTTGGTGCTGCTATAGCATATGGATCTCTCCTCCTTAGAGGTAAGCTGTTCCGACTCCCTTTCTTTACCTTCTTTTCCCTCCTGTTCATTGAAATTCGTTGGGATGACTCAGTTTTTTAGTAATGTCTTTGTTTTCCTTTTCATGTACATTGCATGATTAGCATCCAATATTTTGATGAAGGGCATTTAGTTAAAATTGAGTTTTAACTAAATGACCTCGTATTGATATCATGGTGCACACCCTGCCATCATTACAGTTGATAGAGATTACTTCTTGCAATTCCGTAGGTTCTATGAACTTTGGTCTAGGGATATGATTTAGATTAAAGCTCTTTTCATCTTAAAGATTATACAAATCATTTATCTTGTCTTTTACTTGTGCAAGATGAAAAGCACAAGCTATTAATTGTGATATTGGGTTTCCTCTTGGTCCAGGTGCTCAGGTTCCAGAACATCTAACAAAATTCAGTTTGAAGAGGGGTTCATCTGCGAAAAAAATGAACAGCGCTGAATATACTGAGATGAATCCTGTAGAGAGAGCAAAGGAACAGTTCCAGATTGCAGCAAAAGCAGGATCTGATCTTGGATTAAAGTGGCTGCAAAGACTTGAAGAGGAAGAGAATCGTCTACTTGCGGAGAGTCATTCTAAGGAATCATCCTCCCAAAACTAAATTGGTATATCTAATAACAGGATGTGTTCCTGGGTCAAAATGGCTGCAAAAGCTTTAGGAGGAAGACAAACGTCAACTTGCTGAAAAATGATCTCCCGGGGCCAAAATGGTGCGACTATACATAGTAAGTACTATGTTAGCTCCACCATGCTTCATGCTAGAGCTTAAGCACCAGCTGTTGAAAGTCAATGTCGTCATGGTAATTTAACAGGTGAGAACTGCTTTAGACAATCTTATGTTTTCTCCTAAACAAGTTTAGGATACTGTGAAATGTTAAGGATCATGCCGCTAACAGGTGTAAGTTTACATTTCTGTGGATTATACGGATTATGCTTTTCATGCAAGCAAAACATATGAAGCATCATCTTGCTAAATAATATTAGTTGAAAACCATTGAATATGAATGAATGCTGCAAGGGATGTTGTGAATATGATATTCCTTAGTAAAGGAAGCTTCAGATGATGCTTTAGTATTGGTTAGAATTATGTTGGGTGGCTTATCCTGTTATTGTTCCAGTATTGGTTAACAGATAAAATTATGGATGAGGGTAAAAAAAAATAACCTGACTTTCTTAGGGCCTGTGTAAATAACATTTTAACTCTTGTAGTTTTCAAAAGGGTACAAATGGGTTCTTGAAGTAAAAAAAGCTCTCCGTCCATCTGAACCTCGAAACTTTTGCAATTTCACACAGTTTTTAACAAGTATCAATAAACTTTTTTAAAAAAATAATTTAGCTAGTTCATTTTCGAAATTTCTTTTGTAAAATAGTTGCAATTCTTTTTATACTTCCATATTACCACAAATTTTGGTTTTTTCTTTAATATTTCAGAACCACAAATTTTAGCACATTCATCATTAATTTAGTTCTTGTTGTGTTTAATTATAGGTAATACTTGATCATTAAAAAAATCCATCTTCATGTAGCAATTGAAGCTTGAAATATTAATGGAGGAAAGAATTATTTACAAAAATAGCATTGGAATATTCTATTATTTTCCAAATCATTTCCAGACTTCATGAGCGTAGCCAAATTATGTATTTGCATGCATCCTAGAGGGATCGCAATAATGCAGATGAAGCAGTATGATGACATTTATACGAAAAAAGCAAAGGCACAAATGGTACTCTTTACTAGCATTATATTAGTACAAATCCCTGTTTGGGGGATCTTAAAACAAACACAACGCAGTTACAAATGCTAGGATATTTAGTATCATAAGATTTACAGATAATTATACCAGGGATTGCATTTTGCCGAACCCTTTACACTGAGAGTGTGGAGTAATACGCTTTCGGTTTTTGTGAGGTGCAGTTTTGATTCAAGACAGTTAGACATTTTGCAGCATGGATCCTCTCTCTTCATGAGCAATTTGTGCCGTAACTCGCAAGTCCCAGCAACTCCGGACCTTCCAGTCGAGGATTGTTCTCAAAGCTGCAAAAGAATTTAGGATTGCTTAGTTTCCCAAAGGAGAACTGCAATTTTTTTTATACATGCTTTTCCACTTGTTCACATATATATTATATGCGAGGCTCAAATGCATACTCTTTACACATATATTACAAGTACGGAGTTCTGATAGATATGACACATTTAGGTCAGAGCCCTCCATCTTATGACTGATACGTGCTCGTACAAATCTAGGCAGAACATAGGACATGAGAGAGAATCATGTTTATCTTGCTTCCAGGTAGCATACAATTTGCAAAACACAAACCTTCAAGCCACTGGTTTGAAGAGATGCACTTTAAAAGCTCAAACATGAATTTCACAGTAACATAAGCTTCAAAAGCATCATTAACGCAATGTGGTTGTAAATAAACAAGAGCTGGTTGATGTGGTTTTAAATTCTCCAGCACCCTGACACTGGGAAAAAACTTTCAGGAGTTGGATTTGAAGATCTAAGTAACCATTTGGTATTGAGGTTTAACTTGCTTTCTGTCAAAATTTGAATCTTTTTTTTCCTTCAAGATAAGTTTTTTTAGTGTTTTTGGATCGTTTTGATGTGTTGATGTTAAAAATAAATTTTAAAAAATGATAAAACATCATTTTAATGCATTTCCAAGCAAAAAACATTTTGAAAAGCTACATCTATCGCATTCTCAAACACCCTAAAACTCTGAGGAAAAGTTGGGGAATGAAAGAACCTAGCATCACACTAAGGTCTATAAGTACCACGTTGGGACCCTCGCGAGAGTATGAGATGCCAAACAAGGGAAACACAGCTTTGTGCTAAATCAAACTCTTGATTATTTTGGTAAAAAAAAAAGGTGCCTAAGCATGAAACAAAAGAAAATGCAAGTCAATATTCATGAAGGAAACCGAGAGGGAGGGAGAGGGAGGGAATTTACTTCTATAGAAAAGGGCAATCATGGACAAATAAGAAATCAAGACAGCGTAAATAAAAGTAAGAGAACCTACTTGTTCAAAGGGATGTGTTCAAAAGGTCCATTAGTAGGAATTGTTCCACATAAATCATTGCTCGAGACATCCCTGGAGATACAGGAAAGATGATGAACTGCTTTAAGCTTCTGACCATTTAACCTAACTATCAAAGCAAATAAACATGCATATTCATGAAATAGTTTCAGGAATAATCTAGGAATTAGTCAGCACTTATCTAGAAGAGATATTTTATAGGATGGATTTTGTTAAAGATGAGGAAGCCACAAGGCTCTGTCACCTTCTGTTTTAACTATGTTCCACTACAGTAAGGCCTTTCACGTTCATCTTTTTTTGCTCTGTGCTGCTCAGAGCATGTGCCTCGGGTTTTTTCCCCTACAAGTTAACGGTGAATCATGGGCAGTCCTGATATTGATTTCTTTTGAGGATTTTGTAAGTAGAAAGAGTTGAATATGGCAATTCTTTTTCAGTAAATGGGTGTGATTGCATGAGGAACATTTTTCCTCGAGGGAATAAATGTACAGAGTGCTTTCAAGGTTATTTCCATAGCTGATGATCAGAGTACATCTTTTTTCCATACTAAGAAATCCTTCTTTTATCCAAAAAAAAAAAACGGAGGATGGTCCTTACACAACTTTGAGGCTTGAAACATTGGCGAGATCCCTGGGAATGGGTCCAGTTAATCGGTTATCATTAAGTCGTCTGCCAGACAAAAAAGACAATAAGAGAAATGAGAGACAATTTATCTTGCAATTCCACATAAACAGAGCAAGTATACATGCCGGAACCTATACATACATGCATAACGAGAGAGGAAGAGAGGGAGAGATAATAGTTTTCAAGACAAACTAATAAATTTGGAAAGCAAATGTACCAAACTTTCAAACCAAAAGGGACAGAGAAAAGGAAAATCCTTTAAGCATTTAATCATACATCATAGTAGAGCTTCTTGTACTCACAAAAAGACAAGGGACTTCAACTTCCCCAGTGAAGCAGGAATGGTCCCTGAAATGTTGTTGTTGTACAAGTCCAAGCTAACGAGGCTCTTCAAGTTACCTAGCTCAGTGGGGATAATTCCTTGAATGTTGTTTTTATAAAGCTCCCTACACCAGAAAAGATGAGAGAGGTCACAAGAAAGTAAGCGAAACCCAAACATTAGATACAAGTGACTCTGCATCCCTGAATAATACCCCCATATGGACACAACAAAGGCCATTGATTCAAAATTAAAGACAAGCCAGAATTAGAAACTATTCCAATAACTTTGCAATACTATCATGAAGAAGATAAAGGCAGGAAAACATACAGATATTGCAAATGCTCTAGTCTTCCAAGTTCAGGTACTAGATGTCCAGATAGATTTGAGTTCCCCAAGTCCCTGTAGCAGCATGAGATATGAGAAAACAAAAAACATTACACAATAATTCTAAATACATGTTGAAAGAATTAATAAGCACAAGGAAAAAAAGACCATAGTTGATGCTAATTAAGGCCAAACATACAAACTCTATGTTGGGGAACAATCATTTTCCAAAAGATACTGAAAAGCTAAAGAATAGAATATGTCAAAGGCTGTAAATCAAAATACATAGCATACTAATCAGAATTTGATATATGACAGCATATGACAGGATAGAGCAATGTGTTTTTCCAAAACAATGATGATATTATATAGGCACTGAGATCATTTTTAATGGAACTGTAACCAAGAAAAGATAGTTGCTGCTTTTTTCACCAAACTACTGAAGCGTTATATGTTTCCTGTTTTTTTATAAAGGAAACTATCAATAGGTCAATTAATGTTAAACAGCAGGAATGGTAAAATTATTGCCATTCTAAAACAATAGAAAAGGACAAGAAAGCTGATCGACTAAGAAATTAAAAATATCAGAAGGTAAAATTAATAGTCTAACATGACAAGCTAGAGACATGACAATATGCAGCATAGAAGCCAGAAACTGTCATCATTTCTGACTGCTTAAGTAAGTTCATAAAAAAATATAACATTTGGGCAACAGGACACCAAATATTGCATTTCTCACTTCACCAAACAGCATTAAAAAACAAAACAAAAAACACATTTCAAGGTATATATATATACAGTGAATCCCATAATCCACACAATCACTACATATGCTTTTAAACATAGGGTAAAGGAACCAACAAATCTCCTCAAACTTTACACATGCCATTACAAGTAATTTTGTAACAATTTTATTTTATTTTATTTTTTATCATCATAGCAACTAGTCACTGAAGCATAAATGAAATCCACAAAGTCAACCTTTGAAGACCTCACCCAAGGCATCTTACTTACATATTATGCAAACATATTCTATAAACTAAGATCAAATTCTCAAAGGGCAAAGAAAAGAAACCATGGAGAAACAACTCAAAAAGTCGAGGCAAGGTACAAAGCCCAGAGGACAACGAAATCTTACAAGCTCTAAACAAATATAATTCATCAAGAAGTGTGAAAAACATGGAATGTAGTGGCAATATCTATTCTTAAAGACTAACAAGGCTCTAGGAACCATATAGGAATAAAAAAACATAATCCATAAATGTTTAATTTTAGACCAAATAACTATATGAATCAAAATTCCATAAAATCTAAACATGAGAGACTATTAGGTACACCAGGAACGTACTCCCCCTCACAAAAACATGGATCCCACCATGAAAATAATTCAGGGGTCTCACTCTATGTGAGAGAAAGGAGTATAACTCCATACCTACTGAATAATTACTCTGTGATGATGATGGTGATAATCTATCATGATCATAAACACGCACGGCAGCACCCTATAAAACAAAAACACTTCTAACAATTTCAACGCTACTAAACATTTTACACTAATTTGATCCATATATTAATTTCAAAGACGCCTTCTAAATAAATATAAAATTATAAAGCTACTGACTAAACAAACTCAATAATTTTAACCTAAATCATTTATTTATCTATCTATTTTAATTTCAAAAACACCCCCACAAAAATTGAAGCAGAAAATTAGAGTTACAAGCAGAAAAACCTAAAAATCCAAGAATTAAAAATTAAAAAGCAGAACACAAATACTCCAGAAAAACAACGGATCTTCCAGGTTCCAAATGAATAAAAAAATAAAAGCATAGATAAATAATTTATAAAGATAGATGAAGAAGAAATAATTACACGCGAGTGACGCGATTATCCTGGTTGCAAGTGATGTGAAACCAAGTGCAAGGGTTAACAAGAGTCGGATCCCAGCTCTGGAGAACGTTATCCGGATCCGACAAGCTCTTTCTCAGCGTAAACAAAGCATCGCCTTCTGAGTTAGCATTCACCACAGTCAAAATTACAGTTACCACGACAGTTAGACTAGTCCATATCCATGTCTGTGCAGCCATGGTAGTGAACGATGGTGCTGATGTCAGCTCGTCCGCTGGTTCTCGGGGAGAAGGAGAAGGATCAAGTTTTAGGGTTTGGTTTGTGTTTCAAAGAGAGGGAGCGTAGTTTACAGAGTCAACGAGGGAGAGGATGTAAAAGTTGGATGGGGAGAGAAGGGAGGATCGGCTTTGGGAATAACAGAGTAAAACATGGGGCATCTGCCTCTTACTTTACTTCAATCAAAAATCATCTAGAAACCTATAAAAAAATATATATATTAATTTATATATTTTATTACAGCAACTCTACTCAGTAAAATTTAATTAAATTGTTGAGGATATGATTGATCGAGTCTAATTTAATTTAAATTTAGCTATATCAATGTTAATTATTTATTTTAAGAAAAATAAATGATATTAATTTAATTTAAAAAAAAGTAATACACAATAATCCAGTAACTCGAAAAAGAATTGGAGCTAATTACTGAATTGTATACTATAACTATGATATTTTATTTATTTTATTTTATAAAAAAAGACATTTTCTTTTCTGATGCTAATTACAAATAAACCCTTATGATTAATATTCTCGGAACCATGAGAAATCAATAGAAATCTGATAGAAAATTTAAATTTAAATTGATAAATCATATATTTTATTTTTTAATATATTCATTTATGGTCTTACCTGCTAGCTTTTTTTCTTCCTTTCTGGGCTCACGCCTTTTACTGGAGAGAAGGTTCTTGGAAAGATTTGGTCGCCGACGATGATGATGAAGCGGGGCTCCACCTGGGTTGCTGGGTTAGAGTGGGGATTGAGGAATCTGACCAGTTCCACTACATAAAATATAATAATTTAACTTTGGGTGGACTTTGCTTTCGAACAAATTCCACCTTGAGGGCCACGTCATCGTCTCCTCCCCCTTGGTGATGATGGGATGCTGGAGAAAGTGGGATTTACCTAATCAATTGGCATAGCTTATCCCACTCAGAAAGATCTAAGATGGATATAATTTGTTTTTAACCAGGCCAATGAGAGGAATTCAAAAGTATAAAGAAGAAAAAACAAGGACAGCTGCTATGATTCAAGTTTTGTTTCTGAAGAGGATGTTTTTTTCCTTTTTCCTTTTTCCTTTGACTTTTTATATTCAAATTTTAGTTGAAGGGGTGGTCGAGGACTGTTTCTTCTTCCTTTTTACCTCTTGTGTTCAAGATTTAGCTTACTCTTAAACATTTTTTTCATTGGAACAGTATGATGGCGGATCTATCCTTCCCACGTAAAATCCTTTAGCCGATTACTAAGAGCATGATGGTCATTGAACAAGGCTCATTTGGTCGTTATCAGAGTGTCTAGGGGTGATTTAGTCTTTTTCCCCTTTTAAAAGCACAAAAAAAAAATTAAAATATCATTAGATGTAAAAATTTTAAAGATTAAAGGAGCGTTTAGAAACGTGAGTCAACCCATGTTTTTAAAAAAGTTGACCCCACACAACATACTCTTACATGTTGAAGGAGTCTACGCTCTCTAGATGGTGCGAGTGACACCTTCTAGTCTACGCTATGCGTGTGTTTGTCATTGCGTTTTGAAAATGCTTTTGAAACAATTTAAAATTTTTTTATTTTTTTCTTTGCTTCAAATTAATATTTTTTTGATGTTTTCATATCATTTTGATATGCTAATGTTAAAAATAACTTTTAAAAAATAAAAAAAAAATATTATTTTAATATATTTTAAAATAAAAAATATTTAAAAAATAATTAATGCTATACTTTCAAACACGCTAGTGATGGGTTGAAAAATCAACTACGATGTCTTTTTTCTTGTCTCACTTTTTTCTCTCATAACCTGGAAAATCACGCTGTCCATGGAAAAATTCATGCAAAAAGAGGAGAACAAGGAGCAGCAATTACTGAATGAGCGCGCCAGCTTACAATGAATTGTGCAAATTAATTGATACCCTTAATCTAGCCATGGTTCTAGCCATTATTAAAAAGTCCGATGGCCTCTTCCTCCAGAGAAAATCTTCAGGCTCGTCGTGAACCTCCTCGTACAAAGCATGTGGGATTCCTTGTGATGATTTATGACTTCCTAGCTGTGGCCTCTGACACTTGAAGCTACAATGCACTGTCGAATGCAGAGCTATTAGGACCTCAGGACAGTTACGTAGCCTAGTTGTAAAACCTCATGGATCAAGACTGTCGACCTGATTCTAAAACTTTTTTAAAAAAATATATAAAACGATGTTGTTTTCACCGTTGACTTTTTTGGTCGGGTTTTGTTTGAGTCAGTGGATTAATCTGGTTTTTTAACCGGTTCAACCATTTTTTGGCATTGTATACATGTCACGTGCATGCATGGGAAACAAGAATACGTTAATAATGTATAAACAATGCATGAATTGAATATATTAGTGCATAGTGTTTTAATTTACATGATGTTGTAAAAAACAAATATTTTAATGCACAGTATATATAGTATGTTTAATTCTATTATAAAAATTATAAAGAAAGCAAAATAACACAGGCTTTTCACTGTTAACCATTTTACTGTTCACCAAGACACAAATGATTAGAGCAATATCATCATGTAATTATCTTTGCCAAAAAAACTTGATAAGCATTCAGTTGGAGGTGTAAGTCTTTTTCATGTGATACATTTGACATTAAAAAAATAACTGGGGATAGAATGGTCCGTTCAAATTTTTTAGGGTTTGGCACAGGGGAATGACATGACTGCCATACACCTGACCCTTGGGTTAGGCATGTCTGTTAGACCCAAGTAACTTGGATCTGACACCCTTGCCTAACCCAGGTTACACCTTCCAAACCCGAGTAACTTTGGTTGGCGCCCCTGCCAGATCCAATTAACTTGGGTCTCGCTCCCCTGCTTAACTCATTTTTTCAATAGTGGTAATATTTGTTAAAAAGAAATTATTAATAATGATGATGAGAACAACAACAGTAATACCAATAATAATAATAATAATAATTTTATCTTTCAAATCAAATCTATGATTTTTTTTTCAATGGTAATAATATTTTTTAAATTTTTTTAATAATTATATTAGTAATAATAGTAATAATAAAAATAATAATATTTACAATATTAATAATAATATTAAACATGTCTAACCCAGATTCTTATAGCTTTTAATTTTACCCTTCAAATCAAATATATAGATTTTCTTCAATAGTAATAATTTTTTTTTTAAATATAATAGTAGTAGTAGTAGCAGCAGCAGCAGCTGTAATAGAATATTTCAATGATAGTTTAAATATTTTTTTTAGAAAAAATAAGAAACATTTATAAAAAAAATTAAATAGGATTTCTGTCTAGGATACTTCAAGAATAGTTTTAAATATTTTTTTTAGAAAAAATAAAAACATTTATAAAAAAATTAATTATCATTTTTGTTTATGATATTTCAAGGGTTGTTTAAATATTTTTTTATAAAAAAAATTAATTAGAATTTCTGTTTAAGATACTTCAAGGGTGGTTTAAATATTTTTTATATATAAAATAATAATTAGCATTTAGATTTAGAATACTTTAAGGGTATTTTAAATGTTCTTTTTATAACAAATAAAAAAATAATTAAGTATGGTCGTCGGACCCCTCACTCTCGGGTTTGCTTAGCTACCAAGCCCAAGGCTCTTGGGTCTGATTTGACCATGAGACCCAACCAAACCTAAGAGACTTGGATCTGGCATGACCGCGAGATCCAAGAGACTTGGATATGGATTGGCCATCAAACCCAACTATTTTCGGTCTGGCATGGCCGCCATACCCAAGGTTCTTGAGTATGGCATTGCCGTCAGACCCAAGATACTTAAAATATTCTCTAAATTTTTAAGATTTTTTTTACATTTGAAAAAAAATTGTTATTAACTCACCGCGGAGTACGAGCTAATATGCTAGTACAATATCAAGGAAAAGAAAGTCAATAAAAACAACAAAGAAACTAAGAGGGAGATGTTTTTACTATGCACCATCTCTGAATTCATGACTTTTTCCACTTTGCTTATTAAACTTTTTTCCCTTTAATTAGATTTTCTTGTAGCCTAATTCAAAGCTAATTGCTTCTAATTTATTAAGTGAAGGCATAATTGAAAGATAGGAGATCGAACTAAAAAAACACAGAGAAACTAGGTGTTCGTTTTCAAAAATTCTCTTTTCATCCAGAACTTTATTTCTTTTATTTTTCAGTCTTTGGTTTGAGGTGTAAGTAGGAAGTGATGCGAATATGGAGGGTAAGAATCCTTGAACCCACAAATAAGATAAAAACAACTCAGTAAAGCCAAAATCAGGTTGATAGAAAAACCTAATCTAATAATTATTTGAACCAAAGTTACTAAACAAAAGACCTCATCCCGAACAATCTCTCACGTACAAAATATTATTCTAAAATAAAATCCAAGCTAAACTATTTTACCCATCACATACAGTATTTATAGTTTATAAATTAACTAAACCCTAATAGACCCAATTAAAAACAACCACAAGCTGTAAAATAGATAAAACCCCCCAAAAACCAATTAAAATATCAGGAAAGAAGCTGCCGAGCTTTCCTTGTAGAAAACTTGGATTGTCGTCCAAATACAATGCTTGTACAATCAGGAAAACCCTTCAAGCTAAAACTCCTTAATTGCCGACTTTAATGTCATTTAAATAAAAGGATGGTGCTACCGACTCTGACTCACTGTAAAACAAGGAATTCTTGCAAAATAATTAATTCCAAGCTGCCAACTAAGAATCCCTGGAAAGTTAGGATTCAATGCAAAATAAAAAACCACTTTCTGCGAAAATACTTGCTGTCCTCGTAGAAGGAGGAAGCTTGCCTTGCAGGAAGTCCATAAACCATTAGAAAACTAGCAGTGTCGCCGCTCTCCCTTTTCTGCCGAGCTTCTCCGCATGTTCAACCCAAGGTGGATCTCTTTCATTTGCATGGATTACATTAATTAAAGCATGTTCTTCGTTTGTTGAAGTTTGAAACTTGTATTGGCTAAAATATACTGAATTAGTCTGTCAAAAACTTCTCTAACATTTTTGGCCATTGACTTAATTTGTAATTGGCTAATGGATACTTTGATGATGCTTGTAAGATCCTAATAAAAAGTTATTTAATTTGATGATAGAAAGAAAATCATTAATTAATACTAGTACTAACCACTAAAATGATCGGTGTTGGTATTAATAATTTCATTCGATGAGATTTCATCATGTTTTTTTCTCATGTTTAAATTGCTTCGGAGAGTATATATGATCTCGAGGAGATTTTCATAAGATTTTAAGTTGATTCTTGTTAAGATGAATTAATTTACAAGAGATATATTTCTTAAAATATGATTAAATAACCGTTATTAAAAATAATAGTCATGAATAAAATTAATATTTTTAAAAAATAGTTATATTCAAACTATATATTTTTTCCAAATACCTTTTAAACTTATATTATTTTTCTAAAAATTTTATTAGAGCTTGTCATTTTTTTTTTTAAATCCTATTTGTTAAGGAAGGCATGTTAATGGGTCCTTTTCTGTATTTATATTGAACCCCTGGCACGGAGCACTTGGGTTGTTTTATGGGCCATCGTGCTAAAAATAAATTTATTATGGGTTTGATTTTTTATTTTTGAGTGAAAAGTATGAGCCGAACTTTATAAAACTTGACGTGAAAAAGTTGATGTAGCTAGTTGAATTCACCGGATTCTCATCAAATCAGGGTGAAGGGAGTATTTATTTGGGTGGTTATAAATTGTTTTATTTTTAAAAAAATATTAAATTAATATTTTTACATGATTTTTAATTATTTTGAATTGTTGATATAAAAAAAAATAATTTTATTGCATTTCTAATTAAAATATGTTTTTAAAATATAAAAACTCGAGTAATGAATTGGGGGTGACCATTCTAAAGTTTATTCTGGTTTCTATAATTATTGCATTTCTAATTAAAATATGTTTTTAAAATATATTTATTCGAGTAATGAATTGGGGGTAACCGTTCTAAAGTTTATTTTGGTTTCTATAATTAATTAATTATATAAATAATCATTCAATTAAATTCTTTAAGAAAAAAAAATTAACCCATTTTCTGAGTGTATGTGAAAGTGAAACAATAGATTTTGAAATTCAAAATCTTCCTCTTTTCGATGAAAGGTACGGGCCTGACTGTCAATTATACTTTCCATCATCCCAGCAGGTAAGCTCTTGTTTGTGATCAAAAGGGTAGTTAAAATTTAATTTTTTTTTTAAATATATATTTTTGTATTTTTAATTATTTTATTTAAAAAATAAGTTTTTTTTTTAAAATATTTTAATACATTTTAAATATAAAACATTTCAAAAAACAATAACCACTGGATATTTGGAATTGAATTTCAATCTATTTTTTTATTAAATTTTATATATTTTAAATTAATTATTTTAAATAGTTGTGATAGGTTGATGTTTAAAAAATATAATAAAAATATTATTTTAAAATATTTTAAAATAAAGCTATCAAACTTACCCACGCCAACATTAATTATCTCACGCGCTTCAAACTCTGGATACACTGCGTCATTTTGAAGTTAAATCAGTGGCAAAACCGTAAAAGAGAAAAAAAAACGACCGTGAAAAAACGCGCCAAAGAAGGGCACGAGAAAAACGAGGAGCGTGATATAACTGTGCGGTAAAAGAGGACAGTTTGCCTGCCAATATAAACGAGTGCGTGGTCCTAGAAGAAAACAGAACACCAGCTGGAGGACGTACGTGCACCCTATCGAAGGGAATAATGTGATAGACGGTACAGATCTGTTTGTTATTCATGATGTAATGCATTGTTGATTGATTGGGTCCCATTAGAAAGCATGGGAGAACCGTGGAAGCATGAAAGTAGCGGTTATGATTTGTTAAAATCTGGATGAGACGTTTGTTTTCGGGTAACTGTAGATGATGTCAGTTTACTATGCGATGCGTGGCAGAGGATAAACGGGGGAAGGCACTTCTGGTAGTGGCGGTATGGGACTGTAAAAATTAATTAATCTCACCCCATCACAGTCACTTTTTGGTGTTTAAAATAGCTTCTTGTGTTTTTTAAAATTATTTTTTTAAAAAAAACATAAAACTAAATAATGGTTTTTTATATATTTATATTAAAAGAAAAAAATATTTTAATACATTTTTAAATATAAAAATAATTTTAAAAATATCTTGTACAGCAATTCCAAACACCCTAATTAAATATGTTTGGGATTGTAATAGCAGTTACAAGAAATAGTGTAAAACATTTTTTATTTAAAAATATATTAAAATTAAATTTTTTATTTTTAAAAAGTTATTTTTTATTATAGTAATGGTGGCTATTTAAAGTGTTTTTCACTTAAAAATATATTAAAATATAATTTATTTTTATTTTTTTAAAATTATTTTTGACATTGGTATATTAAAATGATTTGAAAACATAAAAAATTATTTTAAATAAAAAAATCAAAATTTTTAAAAACATGATTTTCACTGTATTTCTAAATAGTGGTTATTATCTAACCTAATCACTGCTTTTCCCTTAATTTTTTGACTTCATTTTAAAAAAAAACTAATTGAAACGATATCTTTTTATTATTTAAAAAATATTAAGGATTAATTCTTGTCAATCCTCTTTACCCGTGTCTTGGAATGATCCAATGTCAAACCTTGGTTTAGATAAGTTAACCGAAGATGGGAGCCACAACCCTCTAACAACGCGCATGGCTTCCTCCAGTGGCTAAACACGACCTTATGTAATTGCATTGGAAGCACTGTGATATGTTCTTGTCTAGGGCACCGCGTGGCACCGAAATCACAATGTGATGTCGCTGGAGATGCTCTCTTTCTTCTTTCCCTCTGTCATCTCATGAAATTCGCATCGGTCTACCTCTAATTTAAAGTTGTTCTCTAATTTTATTGTTATTTTAAATTTTATTTTTATTTATTCAGTTGTTATTTTTTCTTCTGATCATTTTGTAAAATTTATTTTTTTAATTGTATATTTTAATTCAGAATTCTAAGTTGTTCTTTTATTTTTTTTAAATTTTGATATTTATTTTTTTAATTGTTATTTTTTTTATCTTAAATCATTTTATATAAAATATATTTTTTAATTTTATCTTTTAATTTTATAAACCGTTCATCACCGATCATACTTCAAAAACAAACTTGCGAAGGTAAACTCAAAAACTTGATATTTTTTGGCCAGGGTTGATTTTTCTGCACTATTTATTTTTTATTTATTTAAATTAATTTTTAGAAATTTGGTGATTTTCTTTTTAAGATAATTTTTCTGTTTTATTATTACGGGTATTTTTGCAATCTAAATTTCAAATATGGTTAGGAAATAAAAAAGGAAAGTAAAGTAAACTTAGGATTTATCGGAGACAAAAAGGGGTGGGGCCTTCTTTCTTTATTTTTATGGAAAGCTGAAGTCACTCAGTTCTGTTGAAAATAGAGGGAGAGCGTTGTGACACTATCAAATAGAGTGGTGAGTAGGTGACAATCCTCTCTGGTTCTTAGGGTTCCTGCTCTGCTTTTACCCTTCAAAATCTTTCAGGTATTTTTTAGAGCAAAACCCATGTTTCTCAGATGTCCACTGTTCTCATTTTTCTTTGTTTTAAGTGGATTCTTAACAAAGCAAGTGAGGAGTTATTTTTTTCCAGGTGGTCTTGTGGTTGACTCTTCGCAATGTTGCACTGTTTCGTTAAATATTTTGGGTTTCTTTTTTGTTCTGTGGGCGTGAACTTGTTCTTGAGCAGTTTATTGCTATTTTTTTTAAAGCCTAGTTTTCCATTTGTATAGAAAACCCATTTCTCCAGTGTTTGAGTGGGTTTTGGTTTTATTTTTGCAATTTTTTCTATATTTTTGGTTTATTTTTGAAGGGTTTATCTTATCTTCTGTTTCATCTTAAAAGGTTCAATCTTTGCAATGCTGCTCTGTTTCTTCTTTTATTATGTTTTTTTTTTGTCACTTATTTTTTAATCATATCCGGTTCAAATTTTTCTTTCTTTTTGAGTTTGCTTTCATTCTTCTTTTATAAAGAAAAACACAACTTCTTGTTTTTATTCAAATCTCTTCAGGGTTTTATTTATTTATTATTTTTATGCTTATCTGTTCCATTTCTGTTTGCAGAATTTCATAGATTTGCCGAGTTTCTGTAATTGGAGGTAATATTTTCTCCAATAATGGACATTTATGCTTGTTATGATACATGCATGTAGGTTTTCTTGCATTTTCGATGATTTTTCTGTGTTTTCTCTAGTCATTTTGGTTTATTTTAGTGGTTTTGTGTTTCTTTGTGAAAATACTTCAATGAATTACCTTACTGTAAAGTTTAATTATTTTTTCTTTGTTTAATTTTAAGAAACAGTCTCCTTCTGTTTTAGTAATTTTAATCAAGTAATAAAGGGTTTCAAAGTGCCATTTTGACTTTTATCATATACTGCTAATGTTTTAATAAATATTTTTTTTCCTTATGTTTGTTGTCCGAGTTGGTTCTATTGTGTAACTACAATAATGTTTTAAATTAATTCTTTTCGTTAATTTTTCTTGGTATTTTTTAAAGTCTGAATTTTTCCTAGTATGCTAATCCTGGACTTTGGGGTGTTTTCTTTGGTGCTTGTGAATCTAAGCAGTAGTAATGCTTTAAATGGATGGCATTTTTCTTTCAATGACTTTGAGGGATTCTCCCTGATGTTCTGTAGTGCCATGGTTTCCTGTTTTGTGTGACTTATTAATACGCGCTGTGCTTTGTAATTGCTTTTAATTTTCTCCTTTTTTTTGGTATCGGGTTTATGTATGCTTTTCTGTTCCTATCACCACTAAGTTTTCTTCTTAAAATTTCATTGATAGCTGTCAAGTTGGACACAAGCAATTTCTCTGGAATGTAATAAGATTTGAATGCCCAGATTCTTCTTACACAAGTTTGGTTTGGGAGTCTACAACAATGCCCCTTGCATGATTTGTTCACCAAATTGTTTCCCTCAACTTGGATTCCTGCATCCTTACTTCGTGGTGTTTCCATGACAATGATCATGTTGTCTTAATCTCTTCAGGTTTATTGGTACATAGATTCATTATTCTTGTCATCAAGATTCTGTCTAGTTTCTAATGAAGCTAGCATCCAGTCAAACCAAATTTTAAGTTTCCAGTTCTATCATCCATTTGCTTTTAGTTGTTCTAACCTGCTTTTGTTTTGAACTTGTATCATCTCACTGTTGCATTTCAGCATGTAGTGCCTGTTAATGCAATGGTCATTGTTGTGTGATGTCTGCTGGAACTTTGTTCTTGGGTTTGCTTTGTTGTTATGTTCCTATAAATTCAGAAATTGTTGACTAGAGATAACTTCTTGTACAGGCTATGATTCTTGTGCCTGCCCCTTTCCTGTATTGTTGCTGTTGCTGTCAGTCTTATTTTTATTAGTGGTTTCATCTTGTTTTCATTTCAGGATATGGAGTCAGCTGATGAACAAAATGGAAATGGGTCACAGGAAGCCCTCCCACCTCCCCCTCCTGATGTTCCACCAAATGTTGTTCCAGTTAAAGCTGAACCTGAGCCAGTCAAGAAAAAACCTCTGCGGGTTCCAATAGCCAGGCGTGGCCTTGGATCCAAAGGCCAAAAGATGCCTCTATTGACCAATCACTTTAAAGTCAATGTTACTAATACTGAGGGTTACTTCTTTCACTACTGTGTACGGGCCTATATTTCTGTCCTGTGTTTTTTAGATTTCATCTCAATCTTATTCTGCATATATTTCAACTTACCTGATGTTATACAATCAGGTTTCCCTTGCTTATGAAGATGGCCGCCCTGTTGATGGTAAGGGTGTTGGAAGAAAGGTGATTGATAGGGTGCATGAAACTTATGATACCGAGTTTGGAAAGGATTTTGCTTATGACGGTGAAAAGAGCTTGTTCACTGTTGGTCCCCTTCCTCGCAACAAGCTTGAGTTCACGGTTGTGCTTGAGGATGTAGTATCTAACAGGTTTGTATACATTCTTCTTATGTATTCAGGCTGCTGCTGCTGCTTTGTTTAACCTGGCCTGCTCCCTCCATTCTTTTTCTGTCAATTTAGCTCTATCACTTAATCAGTGCTTTCTTGTTTTGTTTACAGAAATAATGGAAATGCAAGCCCTGATGGTCATGGAAGTCCAAATGAGGGTGACCGAAAGAGGTTGCGCCGTCCCTATCACTCCAAGACATTCAAAGTGGAGATCAGTTTTGCTGCAAAAATCCCCATGCAAGCCATTGCAAATGCCTTGCGTGGTCAGGAATCAGAGAATTCCCAAGAAGCCTTTAGAGTGCTGGATATTATATTGAGACAGCATGCCGCCAAGCAGTAAGTGAAACACATTATTGTCATTTTTTCTTTTGATTTTGGTCCTATTTTATCCTTAAAATCTTTGATGCTGGCCTATGCAGGGGCTGCCTCCTTGTGCGCCAATCCTTCTTCCATAATGATCCAAAAAATTTTGTGGATTTGGGAGGCGGTGTTCTTGGCTGCAGAGGTTTCCACTCAAGTTTTAGAACATCTCAGGGAGGCTTGTCTCTTAATATTGGTAAAGAACATACAATTGTTGCTGTCTGAGTTTCTTGCTAAAATCATCTCCTTTTGTTGTTTTTCCTTACTTGTCATGTTACTCTTATCAGATGTGTCTACGACCATGATAATACAGCCAGGTCCTGTGGTAGATTTTCTAATTGCCAACCAAAATGTGAGAGATCCATTTTCACTTGACTGGGCGAAGGTAACCCATGTTTCTGCATGCTTCTTTCTCTGCTTTTCTTCTTTTTTGCACTTCTGAAGTTCTGTTGATTATTTCTGCCAACAGGCGAAACGAATGCTCAAAAATCTGAGGGTTAAGGCAAGTCCTTCCAATCAAGAGTACAAGATAACTGGGTTGAGTGAGAAGACTTGTAAAGAACAAATGTACGCTTTTCTGGTGCTGTTATATTATTAAAATTGTTCTTAGATACACCCTGTATATCCTTGATTTCCCCCTTGTTTCTATAGGTTTCAGTTGAAACAAAAAAATGGAGGGGATGGTGGGATCGAGGCTGTTGAAATAACTGTTTATGATTATTTTGTCAATCACCGCAAAATCGATTTACGATATTCTGGTGATCTGCCATGCATTAATGTTGGGAAGCCAAAGCGCCCTACTTATATTCCTCTTGAGGCGAGTTGATATTTTATTGATCTGTTTGAATGCATAAAGAACAAACTTTTGTTTATCATGCATTAATTTTATATTTCATTTTTCAGCTTTGTTCCCTGGTGTCCCTACAACGCTATACCAAAGCACTGTCCACACTTCAAAGGTCTTCACTGGTGGAGAAATCACGGCAGAAGCCGCAAGAAAGGATGACTGTTTTATCTAGTGTAGGTGTCATCCCTCATCTCATGGCTAGCACGGTTCTTGAATTTTTCACATGTGCTGTCTTTAAACCATTCTTCTTGCAGGCTCTGAAGAGCAGCAAGTATGATGCTGAACCTATGCTACGCTCGTGTGGCATTTCAATCAACCCTAGTTTCACACAAGTGGAAGGCCGTGTTCTGCCTGCTCCGAAGGTATATATATATTTTTATTTCGATATTTCCAATTTGAAAGGGCAATGAATGTAGAACATGAAAAGACCTACCCTGCACAGTAGCTTTAATTTTTTTTTTAAAATTGATGTATTCATAGGATATAATCATGATGGTGTTTGTTGCCATAATGTGGTGGAGCTCTATTAAAATATCCTTTTATTGTTTACAGCTGAAAGTTGGCAACGGGGAAGATTTCTTCCCAAGAAATGGACGTTGGAATTTCAATAACAAGGTGATTATTTGCTTTTCCTCCCAATTATGATTCTAAATTCTCTTTCTCACAAGATTACAAAATTCTTCTGAAGAAACTTGTGGAGCCATCTAGGATCGAGAAGTGGGCTGTCGTGAACTTCTCAGCTCGCTGTGATATACGCAACCTTGTACAAAATCTCACAAAATGTGCAGAGATGAAAGGAATTGTAAGTTCCGTAATTTTGCATTAATTAATAACCTTCATAATTTTGCACTTCATTGGAAATCGTTTCTTTTTTCTCCGGATATGTAGCCCATAGAAGATCCTTTTGATGTATTTGAGGAGAATCCACAATCAAGACGTGCCCCACCAGTGGTTAGAGTGGAGAAAATGTTTGAGCAAATTCAGTCTAGACTTCCTGGGCAACCAAAGTTCTTACTGTGCTTGCTTCCTGAGAGAAAGAATTCTGATATATATGGTTTGTTATGAGATCAAGTCTTTGATTTGCAATGATGCTCTACTTAGTTCTTCTTGATTAATAGATGTCATTGATTTTCAAGGCCCATGGAAGCGCAAAAATCTTGCTGAATATGGAATTGTCACTCAGTGCATTGCGCCTCAAAGAGTTAACGACCAATATATTACCAATGTTCTCCTGAAGATCAATGCAAAGGTGAGCTAATACATTAATTTGTGTCTTCTCAAGACTTTGTGTGCCCTTGTCTTTCTTCTTGTTTTGATTGCTCTTTTGTTTAATTTTTAGTAACTTTTGAGGTATAACATGTAGTTAGTGTTTGGTAATCTGATGGTGCACCATATCTACTCACTTCCATGCAGCTTGGTGGGTTGAACTCTATGTTGGCTGTGGAACACGCCCCCTCATTACCTCTTGTGTCGAAGGTTCCCACGCTTATCCTTGGGATGGACGTGTCCCATGGCTCTCCTGGGCAGTCTGATGTCCCTTCAATTGCTGCGGTACTGCTTTTTTGCTTTTATTGGTTTCCTGCTGTGAATGAATATCATTTTTGCTGGTCATTGTAATTCTGTAAATTAGACGTATGCTATTAAAAAAACTGCTTCCACAATTTCATTTCAACTCGTTCTCCTGATCTTGGCATTCTTTGTTGGAATCCGTAGGTAGTCAGCTCCAGGCAGTGGCCTTTGATTTCTCGCTATCGGGCATGTGTGCGAACACAATCCCCAAAGCTTGAGATGATTGATTCATTATTTAAGCGAGTGTCTGAGACTGAGGATGAAGGAATAATTAGGTGGGCCTTACTATTTAGAAGCTGTTTGATTGAAGTATATGGAGTTATGTATTATTTCAATGAGGTCAGAGGGATTTTAGGTGGTTTAACCACCTCAATAGCCTGTTGGAAGTAAAAAGGCTGAGCAATTCTCTAATGTCATTCACGTGAAATTAAAGATATTGAGTAATATATGTATTTCCTTTCCATTACAGGGAGCTTCTGTTAGACTTTTATGTGACTTCAGGAAAAAGGAAACCCGATCAGATCATCATATTTAGGTATACCTTATGCCACTTATCTAAACTTGGCTGTAATGAAGCATATCCGATGTGTTGTCTTTTCCTTTCATTGGTAAAACTAGTACTATTTTATTAGTTTAAGGTAAAATTCTGAGAGGAAAATATCATTGGAGACTGTGCTTTGGGTCTTTTGGTACCTATATATATGTTTTAGAACTTTGTGCATATGTTCTCTCTATGAATTCTATGTCTGACTTGTATTTGTATTTGCAGCTACATATGCTTTACTTTTGAGCTAACTGGTCATAGTTGACACTCATTCCTATACTCATGTCAGCACAAGTTAATCTTCATTTGGGAACTGTTGTTCAACAATTTGACATGTATTTGTTTGTTTTGGTGGAGATGAAGATGTGAAGTTGAGGTTGTTTGAATGTCCAAAGTCTTTTTCGGAAATGACATTTGTTGGGAAATAATGTTTCGTACACATCTTGTCTCATTTGTTATGTATTTCTTGTTTTTCATTTGCATGATATGCTGCCCAGTGAATTTTACGAGATTTATGGAAGTGTCATTCATTATAATTGTAGCTTTACGCTCCTGCAATGTTTGATTGAATCTTGGATGTAGATTTATTTTTTCATACATGTGAATAGGTCTCATGAAGATGTTTCATGTGGATGTGTTTAAGGTGGATTTTAGGTAGTTTTGTACATGCTTAAACACTCCTAATCAATGTGATTTTTTGTTTTAGAGACGGGGTCAGTGAATCACAATTCAATCAGGTCTTGAATATCGAATTGGATCAGATAATTGAGGTATAATCCATTGCTCTTCTATTTAATTCTATGCTTGACAACCTATATCCTCTGTGGATTGTGATTTATTTTGGGTATAAAAATCTTGTCATGTTTTTCTTTAGGCGTGCAAGTTTCTTGATGAGAAGTGGTCCCCAACGTTTGTGGTAATTGTAGCTCAGAAAAACCACCACACTAAATTTTTCCAACCTGGATCTCCTGATAATGTACCACCTGGTAAACCTCGAAAATAATTCTGTACTGACTTTGATTTAGGCATAAGCCTAGATATTGACATAACCATGCATGTTTTTTTTTCAGGTACGATCATTGACAACAAAGTCTGCCATCCAAGAAACAATGACTTCTATCTCTGTGCTCATGCTGGGATGATTGTGAGTGTCAACATAAACCGTTGGAAATTCTGTTTGAAACTTGCTTGAAATTTTTTGTTGTGCTGTCCTTCGATTTTGAGAGAGACATGTTAGTTTCTCCTTGTTTTCCATGTGCATGTAATTACTGACCTAGTTTGAGGCTGTTAGCAAGCCCTCCCACGTTTCATTGCATAAAATTATCCCTGAATGTTCTTTTTTCTCTTGGAATTAATTAACAAAGAAGAAGAGTACCTTCACAATAATGTTTTCATTTTGTTTTCCTTTGTCTTTCAAATCTATCCCCAAATATCTTCTGCTTGTGGCATGGCATCTATCGCCACTGTTGCTGTGTGATATGCTTCACATGTTCTTTCTATATTTGTTTCTATTTCCAAAACTCATTGGTTTTTGTCTATTTGAGTTGTACTTGAAATTGTATCCGTGAAATGCCAAGCATCGGGAAATTTTTCTTCCAGTGATAGTGGTTATAAAAGTAGGAGAGATTTCAAAAACTCTTGATCATCCTGTGATGTCCTAGAATAGAAACGGTAATATTTGTATCATGGGTTTGTTTCTGAGTAGGGAGGTCTTTGAAGAGCAATTCAAATTCAGGGATTCCCCGTCCTCTCTCAATGGGTCATGTATAGGAGTAAAAATTTCCAATACATTTATTTGTTTGAAGGGAGTTCTATTTTAGTTTTTAACTTTAAGTAGTTTGAAAGTTTTGCTCGTGTATTATGAAGTTCTCCTTTTGTTTCTATTTTTTAATTGGAAATTTAGGTTGCATACTTACGAGGCAATTCTTTTGACTGAATCATTGATGCTTTTCTATATTCAACTGTTTTCCATGCGTATGCCTGCAGTACTTACTGTTAATTGTTAATGTGTGTTTAAGTTCTGCTATTCTGGTCATCGTTTGTTGTTCAGGGGACTACAAGGCCTACTCACTACCATGTTTTGTTAGACGAGGTTGGTTTTTCAGCAGATGATCTGCAGGAACTTGTGCATTCCCTCTCATATGTGTAAGTAGAACTTTTAACTCTACTCTGGTTTAATGATGTGTTTTGACCTTTAGCAACTATTACCATACTTATCTTGTTTGTAATTGACACTGCAGATACCAAAGAAGCACGACTGCCATCTCTGTAGGTAAAACATACTTCTATCTTGGTGTGATGTATGGTAGGATCTGATGTTGGCTTGAGCCGATGTCCCCCTTGTAGCATTATTAGTTTGAACGAAGGCAACATTTGGCTTTGTGGTTTGTGTGCTTTTTTAATTGATTTTTGAAGTGCTTTGCATCAAATTGATGCCTTTTTAGGTGCTTTTTTACGAGGAAGTCAAAATCATGCCTTTCAGATGAAAAGTATTTTCTGTTTGCTGAGTGCTGATCTTAAATTTTTTGAATGGTGTTCATTTAATACGTGCTACCCTTTGGAGGTTGTTATTGGATCCAACATTGTTGCATTTAGTAGACTTGTACTGAGATTCAACAACCACTTAAGTTTGATCAGTAAGGGACACTTTTATAGTTTATCCAAATCTAATTGTTCTATTATTTTGCAGTTGCACCAATCTGCTATGCCCACCTGGCAGCTACTCAAATGGGCCAGTTTATGAAGTTTGAAGATACTTCTGAGACTTCCTCAAGCCATGGTGGGGTGACCTCTGCAGGAGCTGTTCCTGTCCCACAGTTGCCGAGGTTGCAGGAGAAAGTTTGCAATTCCATGTTCTTTTGTTGAGCATGCTAGCCTTTTTACTCTCTATGTAAATAAAACTAGATAGACAGCAGGTGTTTGGGGTTTCTGAATTTGGTGCAGCCTTGCTGTGGTGGAGTTTAGTTGAACACCATGTGCTGGATCCAAGTCAGCAAATATGTGGTACTACACCTAGGCATGGTGATGCCATTTGACACGTTTTGGAATCTTGGATACTGCCTCTAGGTATGGTCACTTGCTGATGGCTTGTCACAGCTTTGCATTTTGTTCAGTTCATGTTTCTGTACACAACGTCAGCAAGCAAAATCCGGTGCATGCACCATCCTGGGTTATATGGTATTTTGTAAGTGGATGATTTTGCTTTATGCATGCTTGAAATTTGTAATCTGAATGCTCCAGGAACGTCGTTTTCTCAAGTGACTGCTGGACTAGTCTTTACTTTTCACCGAGACACTCTTGATTTGCAGAATTCAGAACGAAATTGCAAAAATCTTGTTCTGGTATCGAGTTATGAAAGTTTGAGGACGCATCCGAGGCGTCCTCAAGGCCACCATATACATACATCATTTAGACACCCTAATTCTCTTCCACTCATCCCTTGCCCATTCTACCAAATTTAAGAAGTCAGGGGGGAGGACAGTGCCATGTAATTTCAAGAGGACACTTAACTCAGACATCACATTTTATTCTCAAAGACTCACAGCTGGGATCTCTCAAGCCCTCTATTTCTTAAACTAGCACCAAAACCTACTGAACAAATCATCTTTAACAGGTAGAGGGAGGAGCTAGCCCATCACAGCATAGGAGGTGAACAGAGCAAGAAGCATGGCGAGGCCATGGCTAGCACTCTTCGACGGACAAACATTTCTGACGACTAATGGCGCAGGATCAGGTGGAGGATATTGAGCATGGACTGCAACTTTCATCCCTTTAAAGCAGTACCCACGACCACTAAGAAAGTAATATGGTCTTGCCTCTGTGAGATTGAACACATCCCGGCCACCTCTTGTAATGTTTGCTATGCAGTTTTTGTCATTGCAGTTGTTGTAGTTAATCTTGTTCACCTCCAGAACACTGTAGCGGGTTTTGTCGAATCCAAAGTCTTCAGAAAGCAGAAATCCAAGTAATTATGAAACATTGAAGAACATTAAGGACTCGAAAGAAAATTGAAACTCAGGGAAACCACTTACAAAGCCAGTCTCCTACGTGGAATTCTTCATGCATAGCCCAAGCAGTGAAGTTCATATTCGGTGCCCAAGTGTGTTTTCCTCCCCCAACTCTATGGAGAACTGGCTCTCTGCATTCTGCAGTGCTCCATAATATGTTCACCACAGTAAGCAACCACAAAAGCATTTTCTTCAGACTAAAAACCTCCATTTTCGCCAATCTTTTTTCATTCTCACGAGTGCTGGAGCTTCGCGGAAGAGTTAAATGGTACCAGAACATGCAAATCTTGAAGCAGGTACCAGTTGGCAACAATCCATTTAGCATGAACAGGTTGTGATACAAGTAGCTTCATCACCAATATTTCATGGGCCAAAGTATTTTTCTTGAAACAGCAGTATTAATTAACAGGATTAAACTTCCTTGGCAGTTCCTTCTAATCCAATAATCACAAGTTCTAATGGCAGCTACTCATCAAAAGGATAAATTGTGACAATTCACTGTTGATTTTGCTTTTTATCAATGGAGAAAATTCAAAACAAAGAAGTTTTCATATGCCCTGAAGCTTAAAACAATGGCCACCATCAGGCACCAAAAACAAACACAATCCATAACAATTCCTTTGTGGACAACCTTATACAACATAAAAATAATGTATATCAGCTCCTGGAGAGTTAAAGGATTGCCCAGGCCAAGAGAACATTAGCAAGCACAGCCATTAAGGTAACGACATGGCCACCAAATCTTGATGGAGAACCATTTTTGATACTTTTAACACCAGTTAATTGAGATGGGGAAGGGGCAGGCTGAGGATTTTCAACATTGACAGCAACTTTCATTCCTCCAAAGCAACTGCCACCACCATTAATGAAATAATATGTCTTGGCCTCATTCACTTGGAATACATCTCGACCTCCCCTTGTGATATTCTTTATGAAGCCCACGTCGTGGCAACCTTCATAGCCTGTCTTGTTCACCTCAAGAACACTATAAAGTTTCTTGTCGAATCCAAAATCTTAGAAAGAAAAAGAGAAAAATGTAAGAAGAAAATTAATATACACCAACACACACAAAATATTGAAATTAAATATGTAATTATATCATCAAAATCTTCATTAAGCATACAGTGCATCATTAGCATTTATACAAATGAAATTCTTAACATAACAACGGTTATAGATTAACCTAAAAAAGGAGCAATGGTTATGGATCATTTCAATTTAAAGAAGAACCCTAGAAGTTGCATGCTAGTTTTTGATCTAAGAATTTGATTTACGTATCCCGATTGAAGGATAGGATAAAAATAAAAATAAAAATCAAGAAAGAACATCTACACGCAAATACACGGAAGGGTTTAGCAAAGCATGATAGTAGAAGAAAATAAAAAATGAAACTTACAGAGCCAGTCTCCCACATAGATGTTTTGACGTGCAGACCATTCAGAGAAGTTAACGTTAGATCTCCATGTTTCTTTCCCTCCTCCTACATAAACAAGTGAAGCATTCACCATACGCACTGTGACAACCATCGTCATCAGCACTACTAACATTTTCCTTAAACTTTCCATTTCCTTGCTTTGTTTTTATTTTTCTGTTTTAGGGTTTTGCAACTATGAAGTTGTAGATGACCTATTGTATCCCATGGATGTGTGTGTACGTGCATGTATCTATTTATGGAGAAATTAATTTGAAGAGGTAATTTGGGCAGAAATGTAGCACTAAAACAAAAGGAAAGTGACAAAAACTAAGGGAATTAAATCTTTGGGACGAGCTAATTAACCATTCGGGTCAAAGGAATCGTGAAAAATATTGATGATTAATGCTGTATCTTTATGGGTTTCCTAAGAAAATATTGATCACCATGACAGAGGTTTGAATAAATTAGTGGTGGTTTGATGCTAAGTTTTCTCTAAGCTACCATCTTGCTTGGCTAACTAATATTTATGGAATATTATTTCATTAAATCACATCAATTAATTAAGTTTTGACTCATGATTTAGATTCACCTATATATTTAGGCACAAAGATCGAAGATTTTCAATTTGATCCTTGATATGAATCTAGAATATTACCCGAGATAGATTAATATAGGCACACTAGTAGAGAAGAGGGATGTTAATTAGAATTGACATGGTCAAAGCACACAAGTGCAAGGACAAACAGAGAGTGGGCTACAAGGCCTCCCAAGAAAACCATAACCATGCATCACAAGAAGCTTTCTTGTTTTTTTTTTTTAAAAAAAGAAGCGTTCTTGTTTGAAGGGAATGGTCTAACAAATAAGAGGCTCAAACGCGAAAGAATATTTGTGAGAGGTGGGATAAGATTTCTTAGGATTAGTTACGGCTCAAATTCTATCTCACACAAATTTGCAGATATCACCCTTTCCATCCCTGCTGTCCATCAGCCAGAATTTTGCTTATATATGTTTCAACTGACATTCAAGGGGAGAAGCTTCGTGGGACATGGCACCCCACAAGTTTTGAAGATTTTCAATTTGATTATTGCGTCTGTGAATTTTTCATAATAGTTAAGCATTTGATCCTTCAAAAACATCACATTTTCTTCTTGATCATTTTTAAGTTTACTCCTTTTAAATCTCATCCTAATACCTGATACCCCTTTCAAGAAATCCCAGTTCCACCCTTGTTGACAGTCATGCATAAATGCCTGTGCAGGGCTTATTTGATTCACATCGAAGGATGTGAATCCGAGCTCCTCATCGTAAAGAAAGAAGGAAAGAAAAACAAAGAGAAACCAACTATACATGTTTATGTCAAAACAGATCAGAGATCATACAGAGCTTCATGTAATCGTGCGATTTATTTGAACCAGATCAACTCCTATTTCCAACTGTACAAATGATGTACTGGAAGCAACTCAGATTAAATTGGACAACAGGTCAGAAATTGCTACATATAGCTAAGAATCCTGTCAGCCATGGTAAAACAAAGCTCGTCAATGTGAAGTTTCACTTCGTTAGAGAAGCCGAATAGCCAAGGCAGTCAGTCCAGTCCACTGCGAGTCAGAAAAACAGCTAGCTGACATCTTCACCAAGGCACAATCCCAAAGGCAGATTTGAAGTTATTAGAGCAACTACTTAAAACTTGTTGCTAGGTATGCTCATCAGGCATATATATCATGTAATCTCTTGTCGATCAGCACATGTATGCGTTGTATGATTTTAAACTTATATCTTTCAGTAGAATATGGTAGGATAGGAAAGAAAGCTACTGAATGGAATTGTTATAATAATACATGTAAACAAAGCTGGCATGAAAATTAACTTGATTTAATGCGAGACCTTTAGAGGCTCATAGCCGATCAGTTTCTAGCTTACATGTTACACACGAAAGGGAGAATTGCCTACAATAAGGTCTTGATGGGTTGGTAAAGTTAAAGGGCAAACAGCAAGAGAGCCTGGTGTTAGACCCAACAGAACAGTAACAACCACAAGTAATTTAATAGACAAGATTAGCAACATGACAATAAGATGAGCATCGAATTCTCCTTATACTTCATGTTTTAACTGGCATTTTGCTGCTTCAAGTAATAGACTTGCTTGTCCATGCATATCATTATCAGGGCATCGCACCATCATTGCAGGCAAGGTGAGAACTAGCAAAAGAAACATCCAGAAATAGTGGATAGGTTGCTCGGGGAAGAATAACACAGCTTCGAGGACTTCCGAGCTGAGATGTTAGATGGAGATCCAGCACAGAAAATCCATAGTTATTCTTGCTGGATATGCATATTCTCAGTCAATGTTAGAGTTTGATATATAACTCATACAACCTTGTTGTGGCACATGCCTTCTCGAATAAAATCAAAAACTAATCCATTCTCTCGAATAATTGGAATAAAACACTCAAATTAACAAACTCTATTCCATTCTTCCATGGAAAGGAATGTTACACTGATAATAATTATAATTAATAATATTACCATCTAGAAAACTCAGGCACCAAAATCTTGATAATAACTGGAATCTCCATAGCCATCTCAACTAACACAACTAATTAATAGTCTGTACCCATCCATAAGAGGCATTAATTTATGTCGATCGGTTCTGTCGACAAGTCCTTATCATCCGTGAGATTAATGATGCATTTGTACACTAAGAACACAAATACGATGAACACGAGCATAGCTACTACAGCCGCAATATAAAGCACAACGCCTCCCATCCTTCAGTCTGCTTGCAAACTACAAAAAAACAAGAGACAGAGAGTTAGTTAGCTGAGCAGGTGATCGAGAGAGAGGAAATAATTCTGAATTGAAGAAAAACATTTTTTTTCCAGGATGAAAATTAAATATTTAAAGAAGAACCATAGGCCATATATAGTGATCAAATTGGGCATGCAAAAGAGATACTGATCCTGGATTGCATGCATTCAAGCTTTGCTAGATATTAAAAACAGGAGAGAAGAGCTGAGCCAAAATTATTACCAATGCAGTGGAGAAATCGACTTGATCAACGTAAAAAGTTTGTAAAAGAGAGTAACCCTTAACGCTATATTTATACTTAACCATAAACCACAGGCCTGCTGGTACCATATATATGAAATAGGTTAAAGAGTAATAAATGCAAGTAAACAGGAAATTTTTACTACGTATTATAAATGTATTAATTTTTTTTTCTTAAAAGAGAAAACCACCTCTTCCTGTATAAAAAGGTGGGATTTCCTGTTCTATTCAAATTCTAAGTAAAACTCCCTATTCTACTATATATGTATATGCATGGGCCTCCTGGAGAAATCTTTCCTATATATATATATATATATATATATATATTGTGGTGAGATTTCGTATATATTATTCATTAATTCTAGTATTTTTTCCTATAAAGAAGTACCGGCCCGGCCTATACATGGATTATGGTTAAGTATAGATATAGCATTGATCGAGGGTCACAATTTTTGGTAAGCTTTTCACGCTGATCAAGTCGATTTCTCTGCTGCATTGTTTAAGGGTAGGTTTTGTCAACTGTCTGCTAATAATTTTGGCTTAGCCCTTAAGGGTAGCTTCTCTCCTATTTTTAATATTTAGCACAACATGAATGTATGCAATCCAGGATTAATCTCTCTTTTGCATACCTTTTTTTTGTTTTTGGTAGGCTGCAAGTAGAAGATTGAAGGATGGGAGGCATGGTACCTTATGTTTCAGCTGGAGTGGCTGTCTTCGTACGTGTTTATCATATTAGTTGTGTTCTTTGTGTACAAATGCATCATTAATCTCAAGGATAATTGAGGGCCTGTCGACATAACTTGCGTGGCAACATGAGATGACTATCGTGTCAATACACTCAGCCAAAAATCCAGAATCCAAGAGAGTTTTTCTTTTTGAAAAAGAACTGTAGTACCCGGCCCCTGCACTCCCCACAAATCTACCTATACATAAAAGGTTTTGCTATACAAGGATTCTAACTCATTCTCTTAAAATCAACATCTATTTATGATAAAATAATCTTGATAGCTAATATTAAGAGTCCTAAATTGTATACATTCGTAAGATTATATATGGTAACACCCCCTTTCAAATTGATACTGGTAAGTTAACCAGAAATTGATGCCGTTGTTGAGTCATAATTTTAGTGAAGACATCAGCTCAGTATGTGAGGAAGAGATATCACCTGATTTTTCAAGGTATTGTCATGGATAAAATAACAATCAACCTTAATATGTTTGGTATGTTAATGAAAAATAAAATTGGTGGCAATCTGAATAGCACTAGTGTTATCAACATGAAGTGGGGTAGAGGTGATCTGAGGAAACCCAAGCTCCTCGAGAAGACCGCGCAGCCATACAATTTCAGAACAAGCAGACATATCATGATACTTGGCCTCAATGGAGGATTTAAAAACATGATCTTGTTTCTTACATTTCCAAGAAATTAAAGCATCACCTAAAAACATACACTAACCCGTAGTAGATTGACGTGTATCTGGACACCCAGCTCAATCAACATCACTATAGGTAACAAGTTGAAGAGAGGAGTCAGTAGGAAAGAACAACCCACGATTAGGTGAACCTCGAAGATAGCAGATGATGCGTCGAACTGCAGCAAGATGAAGATGCCGAGGAGAAGACATAAACTAACTGACCTGATGAACAACATATGATATATAAGGTCTAGTAGTGGTCAAGTAGATAAGACTTCCAACCAAGCTTCTATAGAGAGTAGGATCATGTAGCAGGTCCCCTTCATGATCTTTCATGTATTTGACATTTACTTCCATAGGAGTATCAACAGAAGAAGTGTCCTCCAAACCAACCAAAATGATAAGATCTTGAATATACTTATACTGGTTCACGAAAATATCATTGGGTCGATGATGAACTTCTAATCCTAAGAAGTATGTGAGCTGGCCAAGTTCTCTCATATGAAAAGTTACATGTAATTGCCGTTGAAGTTCAGTAATCAAACCACAGTTAGTGCCAGCAATTATAATGTCATCCATATAAACCAAGAGAAGGACTATGCCTAATGCAGATGTGTGGAAGAAAAGAGAAGGATTATACTGACTTTATGTAAAACTAAAAGAAAAAAATGTACTGCGAAACTTCTTAAATCAAGCTTGGGGCACCTGCTTAAACGCCTTAGCTTACAAACATTATGAGGAGAAGAAGTAGTCATACTAGAGGGGAGCTTCATATAAATCTCTTCTTGGAGATCACCATGAAGAAAAAGCGTTCTTCACATCTATTTGATGTAGTTGCCATGACTGTGAAGCGACAATAGCTAAGATGGTTCGAACCGTGGTCATTTTGGTGACAAGAGAAAATGTCTACCCATAGTCAACCCCATATTACTGCTTGTTACCCAAAGCTATGAGGCGAGCTTTGTACCATTCTAAAGACCCATCAGAATGAAGTTTTACAGAGAAGATCCATTTACTCCCAATAGGTTTGACTGTAGGAGGACAAGAGACAATATCCCAAGTGTGATTCTCCTTAAGAGCCTGAAGTTCTGCTTGAATTGCATTTTGCCAACACTTATATTTCATGGTTTGTTTGTAGCAAGAGGGAATGGAAATAATGGATAAAGTAGTGACAAGAGAGATATGAGAGAAGAATCCATACCAATTAGAGGGTCAGGAAGGACGAGTAGACCGACGAAGAGTGGTGGAAGTAGGAGCAGGATCAGGCACTAGGTCAAGATTGGAAGGGGGCACAAGGGAAATGGAATCAGACTCATGTTGACGGCGTCTTTCATACACAAAACCAGGTTTGAACCTTTCCATAATTGTTAGGGAATAAAAAAAACTAGGCAGAAGAGGTAAAGATGCAGATGGCAATTCAACATAAGATGGAAAGAAATATTGATTTTCAAAGAAAATCACATTCCTAAAAACCTATATACGACAAATATGAGGATCATAACAAACATAACCCTTTTAAGGGATAACATAACCAAGAAAAACACACTTAACAGACCAGACAGTAAGTTTATGTCATTCATGAGTAGGGAGATGCACAAAACAAACACAACCAAATGTATGAAGATTAAAATATAAAGGAGAATGACCAAATAACTTAAAAAAAGGGGAAACATTATTTAACATAGCAGAAGGTAAGCTATTGATAAATGAACTGAAATAGAAAATGCTTTACACCAAAAACGGGGAGGAACAAATGATTCAATTAGTAAAAGAGTTCTTACTACATCAAGAAGATGATGATTTTTCTTCTCAGATACACCGTTTTGCTGTGGTGTTGAAGGACAAGAGCGCTAAGAGATGATCCTTTTGCTTTGAAGAAAGTCTTGAAACTCATTAGACATATATTCGCCGCCAGAATCAGAGCGCAAGACCTTGATGTTGGTAGAGAATTGAGTTTCAAGAAGTGTAAGGAATCGCTTAGGAACTAAAAAAACTTCAACCTTAGCCTAGAGGAAGTAAACCCAAGTAAAACGACTAAAGTCATTAATGAAAGTAACAAGGTATTTGTAATGAGTATGAGAAAAAACAGGTGCAATCCCCCAAATATCACTATGAATAATATCAAAACATTTGGAAGCACAAGATGCATGGTGAGGGAAAGGTAGAACTTTACTTTGGCCAAGTTTTCATGATGTACAATCAAAAGAAAGATCAAGAAAAGAACATGCTTTATTTCCCAATAATCCAGAATTAATCAATGTGCATCAGAGTTTGGATGACCTAGATATTTATGCCACCTTTTATTTCTAGA
>Ga0307517_10000956_pt1 | contig 48997 bp, 30 predicted proteins | sample 23_EM_MG_FD_194515 | JGI IMG/M metagenome (GOLD analysis project Ga0307517, IMG submission 194515) | Populus trichocarpa ectomycorrhiza microbial communities from riparian zone in the Pacific Northwest, United States - 23_EM | ecosystem: Host-associated > Plants > Roots > Unclassified | place... | reverse complement strand
AGGGGGTGTTTGGCCAGCCAATTCTGATCTCAAATTGTGATTTCAGATCAGAATTGAGAGGCCAAACACCCCTTAGATTTCAACCTGCCATTTGTTTAGTCAGAGAATATCACTCGTAGGAATAAGTAGGGCCCCGCACAGGGGCAAGAGTGGGGTACGAGAAGACGGGGGCCGTCTAGGCAATCAGCGGGGAAAGTAAAATACCCGCCCCGCCCCACAGCCCGGCCAGGGCCCCGTGTCATACGGGGTGGGGAGGAACGGCAAAGAGTTGACCCCGGGCTGGAGTAACGGCGGGGTAACAAAGTGAAAACCCGCCCCGCCCCGCCCCGTAACGAACACTAAGCATTAGGTAAGTGTTATCATGATGTGAACCATTTTTATTCTAATGAAGAGAAGCTTAGGCTCTACTATTATGTATCAAATTTCGCTATTAATCAACCAATGCTTCCAGTGATATCCGATCCTAGTTCTGAGCACCGTGACCCCATTGCACTTCCTTGACCTACAAGGGACGCCTGTCATTATGCAGGACGGTAGGGAACCTAGAGGTGACACCTGTCCTTACTCAGGACGGTAGGTACCTACCGGAAGTTACCATTTCCAAAAAAGACTGCAGGGCCCGCCCGTCAACCTACAGTCCTGCGGTGTTTACAAAAGACGGACGCCAGGGCCCTGGCGTCCGGACGGGACGGTTGGCAACACTGCACACAGTCTATCCTGACCCGAGAGATCTTAGTGGTAGTGTTGGACAGATCCTGGCTCAGTGCAAAATATCATGCAGTCACTGCTATTCTGGGCATCCACTCTCTTCCACCCGCATGATGGATTTCATCACTGAAAAGGCGAGGGCAAATGGAAAGACTATAAAGTCGCCATTTTCCTATACAATCCATATGGTCTATTTAGTTTGGCGGTGACATCGCACCTGCACGGAGAAACTTAGGCGGGTAAGGTATATAGATGCGGACAAAAACACCCTGGTAGAATGATAAATGTACACAAAGGAAAACAAATTTTATCGTATGATACTTTATATGAACGCCTCCTCAACTACTGTTAGAATTTTCACGAAGGTTCTATATGACACGGATGGCTACAGAATGTGGAAGATGTTGGATAAGAGTTGGACGAAGTAGGAAATGGAAGTATGGTGCATGTGGTCGTAGAGGTTAGTGGAAGCTGAAAGGGTTTGGATAGGAGATGTGCGGTCTGAGAAGGGTTTGGCTGAAAGGGTTAGCTCAGGACCTGGTTACAGGTGGATGACCTTGTCAATTCTTTTTGTATATAGCAGCCGAAGTGAGGACACGAGTACCTTCTGTTGTGACTGCTTTGTTGTAGTATATTAGATCTCCGCTCTGGCCAGAAGTAGAGGATAAGGACGTGGAAAATAAAAGCGACTGAGAATACTTTACAAAAACTACTACAATGTAGAAGCCAAGTTATATGCGGTTATTGGTGGAAGTATGAGGTAACGAGAAATTTGGTTGCAAAGTTGGCACTATCCTAAATTACTTCCGAAGAGAAGCGTCTTAGGCCCAATAGATACGCAGCACCGGAAATGAAGAGATTGTGTGCCAGTTAATGTGAGCAGACCCCGCGCACGATGAGCAATCGCTGTTTGTCAACTAGAGTGAGAATACCCAAGCCGTTCAGGAAGGGGTAGTAACCAATCACCAACATGGGAGGTAAGAGTTGCGTTCGGTCGTACGGCTTCGTCCTCAGTTCAGGATTGACCATGTTTGAATAGCAGAGTCAAAGCACCTCCCCCCAGAGGAGCGTGGTATTCGGCCAGAATTATCTCGTGATTCGAGACCGAACCCTTCACAGTCTAAAAGAAGCTTGAGTGCCTCCCCACACCCATATCCGCTTGACGCGTGGGAGAGCGGTGTTCTGCCAGAATTATCTTGGGATTCGGGATTGACCTCTTCCCGTTCCAGCAGCGGCTTGACAACCAGTGTTCGCAACGGGGCAGTCCGTCCGTCCTGGGCAAGGACGAGGACGGACGACATTTCGTCGTCCCGTCCCGTCTTTTCCTGAACTTGCCCGACAAGCAAGAGCCAAGGACCAGGACGGACGGCATCGTCCCCCGCCGTCCCCCGCCGTCTTCCGCTGTTTTCCGATGCTTTCCGCTGTTTGCCGCCGTCCCCCACCGTCCCCGGCGGTCTTATGTAGTTACCTGCCGTCCCCTGGCAGAAGTTGTCTCAGGTCGTGGGGCTCGTCGTCCTTGCTAATGACGGCCGTCCTGGGAATTAAAGGACGAGGACGGACTACATTTTGCCGTCCCGTCTCGTCCGGGGGTCTTGGCAGTCCCCCCGCCGGGCCCTACGGGGGCCCCGGACGGCTGAGAACACTGTTGACAACCCCGCCTCCCCCAAATCCGGCCCCGCAGGAAAGCGGTGTTCGGCCATCATGGTCCCGTGATTCGGGATTACCCTTTTCCCGCTCTAGAAGAAGGTTTGCTGCTCCCTCCATTCCATACTGGGCAGCCCAAGAGAGGGGTGTTCGGCCATATCTAGTGTCTCTTCTATTGGGACTAGCCCCTGCTTTTTCCAGAAGTAGCCTTATAATGCTTTCACACGCGCTTATTGAAGCCCATATTAGCGGTGTGCGGCCCCGGATGTCGGGCTTGTCAACATCCCTGTCCCTTGTTGAAATTCCGTTATATTTCCTATGTGCATTTTATACCACTACCGTGTATTCTATTACTTAGTTTTATTGTGAATCACCGGCGCTCACCTTGGATTTCTCACCGCACTCAACCCCCACGCCAGAAGAAAGAAGATGTTAGAAGAAACACGGAGAATTGTCCGCTCGGTCTGGAGGTCGGTGAAGCATGCGCAAAGCGGGGTAGGACACGTAGCAGAGCGGGGTAACATATGTGGCAGAGCGGGGTAGTAGACATACCAAAGCGGGGAAGTAAAGAGGGGAATGAGGGGTAAGACAATGGCGTGAGAGGAGAAGGAAATCATATGATCCTGTAGTCACTGTGGGTTGTACTTAAGAAGTTCTCTTCACGCTCAATTGTTGGAATAGAGTCACCGAACATTGTCTGTCTCTCATAAACTTTATTCTTCTCTTTAGCATTCACATACGATCGATATACAACCCAGAAAATAAGAAAGACAACACAGCCCAAAAAAGAGTTGTTCGGTTATTGTCATCCCGCGATTCGGGATCAACATCTTCTCTTTCCAGAACCAGCTTCATTGCCCCCTCGCTCCCACTTCCAGCCGCCAAGGAGAGCGGTGTTCGACCGTCACTGTTTCGCGATTCGGGATTAACCTCACCCCGCTCCAGAAGCAGTTTGACTACTCCCTCCTGTCCAGACCTCGCTACCCAAGAGAGAGGTGTTTGGCCATACCTAGCATCTTTTGTTTCGAGGCTAGGTCCTGCTTTTTCTAAGAGTAGCTTTATAATGCCTTCACACCCATTCATAGAAGCCCAGATCAGAGGCGTGTGGCCAATAAAATCAGGCTTATCAACGTCCCAGGCTTTCATATCCAATAGGGCCTCAGCAATTTCATCAATACCTAGATATGCCACGTAGTGAAGCCCTGAAAATCCCTTATCTACCCTTGCCAGTCCCCACCTGAGTTCATTGACATATCGACATAAGAAAACTTTCGCTAATATATGGCTATCAAATCTGTCTAGGACCCGAAGCGCAAGTGATTTCACACTCTCCGTGGTTTCGCTTCTTGCGTATTGTCCCCAGTAGCTAGAAGCGTGTTCGAGGAAGGGGTAATCTTGCGGGGCATAGTCCAAAACAGGTGAAAGTTCCCTGATACAATCAAAGTTAAGGTATGTCAGGCAAACCTCTGCCATCACCGCATAAGGGTTCTGGAACATCTCGGAGCGGCTATTGAGATATTCCTGAAGTGTGAAGTGCACTAGGCGGACAGCCGATTCTTCCCTATCGACAGTAACAAGTCCAAGACAGGAGGCCAGCAGTGATTGAATTGAAGGGGTATTATCGGGGTTAGGTTTAGTAGACCCTGTTTGCACACCTAGGGCATGGCATAGCTCATCTGCACTCAGTGTTCCCAACGGGCCAGGCCGATGGTAGGCCGGCCTATAGGCCGTAGGCCGGGCTAAGGCAGGCCGCTCCGGAAGACAGCCTAGGCCCATATAGGCCGAATTCGACCGGCCTATGAAAGCCTATCAGGCCTGATAGGCGCCTATAGGCCCGGAGATTAGCGTTGAGAACAGATTGCGTTAAGGATATTCAACCCCCCACCCCCCCCTCTTCCGAGTTTATCGCCTGTGATTTTTTTTCCTCCTTTACCTTCGGCTATTACGATACTTCTTAATTAATCACAAAACGAGTGATACTCAACCAACACAATAAAGCCTTAGGGCCTGTTTGGATGGAATGGTTCCGTTCCGTTGGCACATACAAATGACCATTTCCTTCTGTTTCGAAAAGGTGTAAGCAAAATGACTGTTTGGTACAAATGGTAGCAACCAGGATGGTTGCCATGTAAACATATCATGAAAATTTTTGCCAGGTAAAATAATGACCTTCTATGTTATAATATCAGTTTTAACAATCACTGATTCCTATCAACCTACATTTCAACCAATCTAATGGCCGGTATGATACTAGTAAAATTCCTTCAAGCAACAAGGCTAGTATGAAAATTTTTGATGGCGCAACAAGAAATGGTTGACCCTTGGCGACAACCATTTCCCCAGATCAAACCATTTCGCACCGGAATGGCTGCCACTTCTTCCTTTTTTACCAAACAGGCCCTAAGAAATTTACCTCCAGGGTCACGAGCACAACCCTATCATACCATCATTCCCCCCTATTTTGTAAACTATTTACAGTCAACCTCTCCTATTGATGCCTTCGAAATAGTCACCATCCTACTGCTCACAGTTGATCCACCAACAGCAACTCTTTTTCTACAATTAATTCAACTAATTAATTCACTACCTCTAGTATTTTTTTGTGTTTTTTTTGCTAATAAGCGAAACAGTTACTTTATTTTTAATCATATTGCGTAATTGGGAAACATTTACGGTGAATTTTGCTGTTGACAGAGAGCAGCCGCTCACTATGAGTGGGTCTGCCGAAGCCGTATAGGCCGGCCTAGGCTATATAGGCCAGGCTGGCCTATCAGGCAGCCGGGGAAAAGCCTATATGGCCTATAGGCGGGCCCGGCCAGGCCAGGCTCAGGCTTAACCAGGCCTGCAGGCTCGGGCCAGGCTAGATCCGGGAGAATTTGGATAGGCCGGGCCCGGCTTTACCGAAGCCTGGCCGGCCTTGCCCGTTGGGAACACTGTCTGCACTCATCGGTCGCTCCGATTTAGAGACCCACATTAAAGCCTCCATCGCGAGCCTTGACTTGCCCCCGCTTTGCTTGATTCTGTCTACCGTCGCACTATAGGCATCGCCCAAACCGCGGCCATCGGTCATCCGCTTGAACTGCTCGCGTCTTTGGTAGATAGTTGTCTCATCCAATATTGCTGTGATGTTGAGGGAAACTAACAGAAAACTAGGGATGATACCGCTGTTAGCGAACCCACAGGGCTGGAGCAGGAGGGTACCACTACATACACATCAGAGATGGTTTCCGAAACCCTGTTCATGATTTCCGCCCGAAGGCCGGGGTTCATTGCCCCAGGGAGGGAATCGTCATCCAACATCATGTCCACATATCTCACAATGTCTTCCCTCGTTGGCTTCATCTGGACAAATTGCGCAGCTTCGGGGAATTTTTTGTTAACCTCGGCGTTGATGTGAGGTCGGCCTGTAAAGAAAAGGCGGACCGCTGGTAATGACTGGGAAATGGCATGCAATGAGCGTAGGAGTTGAGGCAGATGCTTCTCCTGGAGCTCATCTAAGGCGTCGATACAGATGAAAGCCCGGTCGAACGGCGCAAGGGCAGCCTTCAGCAATTCAAGCGCCTCAGGGACCCGCAGACCCCGACCCCCAACTTGGCCCTTTGCTTTCTGGAACGCCGAGTTGATCTCGGCAGGGATCGCGCCCGACCCACGCACAACTTGCTTGATGAGGGCACCCAATACGTTCTCCGGAGTTTGCATCTTTTGGCTCTGAAAGTCACAGTAAAAGCATGCCACTGCAATTTTCCGATCACTAACTTGATCGCATAGCGTATCAATCACTAGGGAACTAATTCAGTCAGTGAGAATTTGCCTATACTCCGCACTTAGGTTACTCCAGTGCCCTCCTACCTGAGATATGTCTTCCCGGCCCCCGGGGCGCCTGAGCAAAAGAGGGAACCCGTACTAGACCCATTTTCGCCATCGCTCCAATTGATAAAACCGTCTTTTTGTAAAAACCAATCCCCCAAACCATCCAACCGGCGGGTGCGCACATCCTGGTGACGCAGGTGAGGTTCTAGCGGCGATAGCCACGCCAGGATCTGAGGACATTCATCCACATATGTGGTGTTATAGTTGCTGTTGTAGCTATTTGTCACGTTAAAACTACTTCTGTGACCCGTCCCGGTGCCAGTAGCTTGGAGATGCGTTGCCGGATTCATGTCGCTTGAGACCGAAGGTGGTAGAGAGGTGGTGAAGATTGATGGTTGGAGGTTGTGGGCAGAACATGTTAGCGCTAAGGAAAGCGGGGTCATACCACCAATATAGTGTAATAATTCAGGCGTTTGTGATACGCAGAAACGATTGGATGAATTCCGAGCATTACACACAAAAACTCTCAAAAAGGTCCTACTAACCGAGCACTTAATACCTCAAAACACACTCCTCCCTAGACCCGCTCTCACAGAGAGCAATGCTTATCAAGACCATGCTCTTGGTGTGAAAACGGTTGACCGATAAATACAGCATGCGGTAAAAAAAAATTGGAGAACATTGAACGAGTTTCTGGGGTTCGGATTGGAGAGTTAAGTGTGCACGAGCCAATTGAGCAAGAGTACCGGGATTTTAGGTATTTCAACCATCCCTGCGTACGAGTACAGTATGGTGAGGGAACTCTGTAGCCGGAATGCTTCGCCAAGAAAATATGGCCGGTCTTCAACCACCAAAGGATTTTCAACCACCAGTCTAATGAGAATTATGGCTCTATTAGGTGATAGATTGGGGGATTCTCTATACACTAATAGCGATAAAATAGAAATATCTCAAGTTTTCATGGAGATATAAGGGTTTAAAATGTTTAAAACTTTAGGGGGAAAATGATGAATGTCTGAAATAGGTTAATTACAGTTAATTTACATGGAGAGGCCAGTTAATTGTTATTTGCCAATACATTAACCTGTATGAGATGCCAGTCTTGGCAGGTTATCCTACTGTTAATACCAATGATGAATGTCCGCCCGCTCCGACTACAGAGTTCCCTCACCATACCGTTACCGAGCGTCCAACACAAAGAGCACTAGCTCGCAAAAAGTTCTTATCTACGGATTAAAACCACTCAACCCACCAAGGACGAGAGCCAACTCATAGTGAGTCCTCCCCACACACCGGGGAACCGTTGTGATTTATTTCCATATTTTCCGATCCCCTCCACCGCTCAATGCCCAAAAAATCAAACCCCGACACAGAATTACCTTGGCTCTGGCCATGAAACTGTTTGGTTAAAAAATGATAAAGTAAAAACCGAAACAAACGTGGTGATTTTTAAATATCAGTATTATTATTTCTTTCGCCCGCAGAAAAGGGTTTTATTTTATTGGTCGGCTCTTGCTGAAAAGTGGCCTAGTTGGAATGGTTGGCAGTGCCAAGAATTCGGTGAAACCCGCCAAATAAATGGCGGGTTGGGAGAACCCATTGTGAATTGGGCAAAGCGCCCGAGGGGGTTAGGAGTGTCTCGGGGGTCGATGGAAAAAAGTATAGCCGGGGACGCGCTAAGCGCGATGCCATAGCTCCACCACAGTGGCCCGTGGGCCACCCACATCACCTGACAGCACCGAATCCCTCCCCCAAACACGAGATCTCCCAGAAACACAAGATCTCCCCAAGCACGCACGAGATCCTCAAATCTCTCTACTCGAGTACAGCTCACGTTCTTTGTTGCCCACCACCCCTCTCTCGGCGGCAACCACCCCCACCGCCAGCCAGGGACATATCAGTTGCAACCATCCCGAGCCACGGGGGCAGCGACCGTCTCACCAACGCCTCCCACCGTGTAACCGCACTACTAGGACCGGGAGAGAAGGAAGCAGCTCGGTTTGGTGTTTGTCAGGTCACTTTGGAGTTAACCAGTTTTTTCCTTTTCTTCCTTTCGCGATAGTAATTATTTAATGTATGTTTTCTGCTTTGAAAAATTGTCTCCCCCGTCATTTCGCTCATCTTAAAGAATTCTACGGAAAATTACGAAGAAAGTCAGCAGGCTTTGGGTGGTTCTTCTCATTTCATGTGATTTTCATAATATTTTTAAATTGTTTGAGGAATGAAAGAAGAGGGAAACTATCGGTGGATATTTTGTTTCTGGTTACTCCCCAGCTTGCGATAGTACTTTTTACCAAGAAGGGTATCACGCAGATACCTCCCCCCCTATTTTCTACGGCATTTGAAAGATTTTCTCTAAAAAAATAACAAACGCCAGTTGGTGAGATTCAGCTCATTCTCCCCAAGCTATCCCACCTAGAAAACGGCATTCATTGAGGTACTTTGTCTTAGATTGCGCTGCCGAACGGCTGGATCCCTGTATGGGTTTTTGTGTGGGAAATATCCCCCGGCAGTGACGGTTGGGATTTGACCTTGTTAGCCCCAGTATGCTGTACCATAGCCTTAACCATCACTATCGATTAGCTTGCGAAGGGATCTTCCGGAAGATGTAATCAATGAAGTCTAGGCATGGGAGCTAAGTTTAGCCAGTTTGATGAGTTCAGAATAATTCACCGCCTCCTTTAATAACCCAGAAAGAAAAAATTCCCAAAACAGAATACTGTACTATGAAATGGATAACCTGCGTGGTTATTGAGAGGGTCAAACATACTCCTGATTAGTCCTCTGTTGGAGCGTAGGATAATCCATGATTTGAAATTAACCACTAAACTAACTAACCGAGGTGGCAGAGTGCACCCCCGGTCGGGAACTCCCGAATCGCCATATAAACCACACTCCTGTATCCCTGGACATGGGCGCGGCAGCATGATTGGGGCGGTGTATGCAAAAAGGAATCCCAACTTCGCTATTATTTCCAAGCAGGCCAACTTAACTACAGTCATTCTTTGCTGTATCCCTTTATGCAACGCTCACAGACGATCACTCGGCTATCTTTATTTCCGAAGAGGGAAGGCTACATAGCATACGACGTCCGGTCTGTGAATGGGAGGTTGCGCAAGCTTCACTCTGCAGCAATTAGCAATACGAAATGTAGGAAGCTGAAGCCTTCATATGCCATAGATGTGGGAGGTATCCGTGGGTCTCTTTTTGAGCTGAAGGAATAAACGGGCGGGTCCACTAGGTCTTCGGTTATCAGTTTCGCATAGCGGCCTGGGGAGGGGACAAAATGGAAAGAAAAAAAATATAGGAAATCAGTCGCCGCCGCGATCACACCCCCGAAAGTGCTTGTAGTCCTGGTCCTCTCACTAGTCGCTGAAGCTGATGTCTATGAGAGTAAATGATGAAAGAACACCAATTTTATGCCCCCCCGGAAGAATTCTCTCCTACCAGCGGTTCCCTTTGCCACTCTGTAGAAAACTAACTATGGCTAGAGTATACAAATATCACTTTGGGTAGTATATATCTCACCAGAATAAGTCATTCACGGATGCTCATGATGCTATGGGATAGTAGTACGACAGGTGTTGTTATTCTCGGAACCAACCCCCTCTCACATCTCCACCTGGCTGTGCACGAAAGTGCACCGGGGGGACAGGGACAAAGTATAAAATTACAGTTCCCATACACAGCTTGCGTGGTATATCTACCGCGGTTCTAACCTAGCATTTAGAAGACAAGACATGAGCGGATAATTTATATAGATGGAAGAAGGAAAAAAGAAAAGAAAAAAACCACAATAGAATGATAAAAAATACGCGACAAGAATGATGAAGAAATTCCACACCACTCTATATAAACGCTCCTCTAGCAATTCCAAAGTAAAAGTCAAGTTCTATGCAGGTATCTATGTAAAAATAAAATAGCGAGAAGCTGGCTTGCAATATTGAAAGTATTCTAGTTGTAAGGAGAAGCTCAACGCCCGGTAAATACTCGACACAGAAAAATAGAAGGATATTATAGACGCTAATTTATGAAGTCCCCACATACCGCCGCCCAACTGCTATTTCCAAGCTAGAGTGGGAACACTCCCGCCACAAGGAATGGTCATCAAATACCAGCAAAGTAGTATCGATATTGGCCGGGATTGGGCTCGGCTAATGTGATTTTGTGGATGGGCAGGGATACCGGTGAGAAGAGCGGAGATCCAGAGTTGATTCTTAATGTGTTCCCCGGGAAGTGTAGCCATTGTGGGAATAGGGGGGCGGGCTGATAGGTGTTCATTTTTCTCGCGCCCGGGACTAGTGTCGAGCTCGCCCCCGATATTTCCGGAAAGGCGCAGTTACTACGGCCGCGGTGGAGTCAGAGTGGGGGATGCGAAGGGTGAGGTGTGGGAGCTAACTTCTTGCCGTGCTAGAAGAAGATTGACTATTTCGGCTCCACCCCACGGGGGAGCTAAGGCGAGTGGTGTTCGGCCATCATTGTCTCGCGATTCGGGATTAACTTCTTCCAGTTCCAGAAGCAGTTCCACCATTTCTGCCCGCCCATACCAAGCAGCCCAAGCGAGCGGGGTTCGGCCGTACATGTCTCGCGATTCCGGATCAACCTCATCCCGTTGCAAGAGCAGCTTCAGGGTCCCCTCACTCCTACCCCCAGCAGCATGGGAGAGTGGCGTTCGACCAGAATTATCTCGCGATTCAGGATAAACTTCGTCCCGTCCTAGAAGCAGCTCGACTGCCAACTCGCTCCCGTATCTAGCCGCGTGGGCGAGCGGTGTCAGGCCATAGTTGTCTGGCGATTCTGGATTAACCACATCCCGCCCTAGAAGTAGCAGTAGTATGAGCCCATTGTCAGCCTCGGCGGCGTGGGAGAGCGGTGTTCGACCGTAATTGTCCCGCGATTCGGGATCTACTTCTCCACGCTCCAAGAGCGGCTCCAGTGTCTCCTTGCTCCCGCTTCCGGCCGCGTGGGACAGTGGTGTTCGGCCATAATCATCTCGCGATTTAGGATCAACCTCTTCCCGTTCCAAAAGCAGCCCAACCGCCCCCCCACTCCAGTATCTACCCGCCGCATAGGAGAGCGGTGTTCGGCCGCAATTATCTCGCGATTCAGGGTTAACCTCTTTCCGTTCCAGAAGCAGGTTCAGTATCTCCCCACTGCAGCTCCCGGCCGCATGAGAGAGTGGTGTTCGGCCAGAATTGTCTCGCGATTCAGGGTCAACCTCTTCCTGTCCCAGAAGTAGCTTAACTGCTTCCCCATTCTGGTGTCCCGCAGCCCAGGAGAGTGGCGTTCTGCCGGAATTATCTTGCGAATCGGGATTAACCAGTTCCCGTCCCAGAAATAGCTTCACTGCCCCATCACCCCCGTATGCACCGGCCGCGTAGGAGAGTGGCGTGCGGCCGGAAGTGTCTCGAGATTCGGGATCGACCTCATCCCACTCAAGAAGCGATATGACAACCAGTACCCCCTCACCCTTGTATACGCCGGCCGCATAGGAGAGTGGTGTCCGGCCAAAACTGTCTCGCGATTGGGGATCAACCTCTTCCCGTTCCAGAAGCAACTTCAGTATCCCTTCATTCCCACGCCCGGCCGCATGGGAGAGCGGCGTTCTGCCAAAATTGTCTCGCGATTCGGGATCAACCTCTTCCCGTTCCAGAAGCAGCTTCAGTATCCCTTCACTCCAACGCCCGACCGCATGGGAGACCAGCGTTCGGCCAAAATTGTCTCGCGATTCGAGATCAACCTCTTCCTGTCCCAGAAGTAGCTTGACTACTTCCTCATTCCCGCCCCCCACAGCCCAGGAGAGTGGCGTTCGGCCATTATCGTCTCGCGATTTGGGATCGACCTTATCACATGCCAGAAGTAGCTTCGCAACTCCTTCCTGTCCAAACTGTGCAGCCCAAGAGAACGGTGTCCGGCCATCTTCATCTCGTGATTCGGGATCGACCTCACCCCGCTCTAGAAGCAGCTTCAGTATCCGTACACTCTCACCTTCGGGGGTGTGGGAGAATGGTGTTGGGTCAAATAGCGATTTGGGATAAAGTCTTTCCCTTTCTCGGAGTAGCTGCTTTGTTCCCTTACTGCTTCTTGTGACCGCGTGGGAGAATGGCGTGCGGCCAGAATTGTCTCGCGATTCGGGGTTAACCCCCTCCCATTCCAGAAGCAGCTTCAGTGTCCTCACACTCCCGCCTCCGGCCGCGTAGGAGAGCGGCGTCTGACCACAACAGTCGCGCGATTCGGGATCAACCTCCCCCCGTTCCAGAAGCAGCTCGAGCACCTCGTCATACCCACTTTCAACAGCCCAGGAGAGCGGTGTTCGGCCGGAATAATCTGGCGATTCGGGATCGACCTCATCCCGTTCTAGAAGCAGCTTTGCCGATCCCACATCTCCACTCCCCGCAGCCCAAGAGAGCGGTGTACGGCCACGGTTATCCCGCGATTGTGGATTAGCCCCTTTCAGTTCCAGAAACAACCTCAGTATCCCCTCATTCCAGGATTCCACCGCGAGTGAGAGTAGTGTCCGGCCACAATTATCTCGCCATTCAGGATCGACCCTATCCTGCTCCAGAAGCAGCTTGACTGCTCCCTCCTGTCCATCCTCCACTGCCCAAAAGAGAGGTGTTTGGTTGTAATTATCTCGCGATTCGGGGTCAACCTCTTCCCGTTCTAGAAGCAGCTTCATTGCCCCCTCTCTCCCTCTTCCAGCCGCCAAGGAGAGCGGTGTTCGACCGTCACTGTTTCGCGATTCGGGATTAACTTCACCCCGCTCCAGAAGCAGTTTGACTGCTCCCTCCGGCCCACACTCCGCTGCCCAAGCGAGAGGTGTTCGACCAATCCAAGTGTCTTTCGTGTTAAGGTTGGCCCCCGCCTTTTCTAAGAGTAGCTTTATGATGCCTTCACACCCATTCTTAGAAGCCCAGATCAAGGGCGCACGACCCATGAAATCAGGCTTATCAACCTCCCAGGCTTTCATATCCAATAAAGCCTCGGCAATCTCATCAATACCGAGATATGCCACGTAGTGAAGCCCTGAAAATCCCTTATCCAGCGTTCCCGCCCAAAACATGGCTTCAGCGACACATCGATGTAAGAAAACTTTCGCTGATATATGGCTGTCAAATTCGTCTAGGAGCCGAAGAGCAAGTGATTTCACACCCTCCGTGGTTTCGCTTCTTGCGTAGTATCCCCAGTAGCTGGAAGCGTGTTCGAGGAAGGGGTATTTTTGCGGTGCATCATCCGAAACGGGTGAAAGTTCCCTGATGCAATCAAAGTTAAGGTACGTCAGGCAAACCTCTGCCATCACCGCATAAGGGTTCTGGAACATCCCGGAGCAGCTATTGAGATATTCTTGAAGTGTGAAGTGCACTAGGCGGACAGCCGATTCTTCCCTATCGACCGTAACAAGTCCAAGACAGGAGGACAGCAGTGATTGCAATGAAGGGATATTATCGGGGTTAGGTTTAGTAGACCCTACTTTCACACCTAGGGCATGGCATAGCTCGTCTGCACTCATCGGTCGCTCCGATTTAGAGATCCACATTAAAGCCGCCATCGCGAGTCTTGACTTGCCCCCGCTTTGCTTAATTCTGTCCAATGTTGCACTATAAGCGTCGCCTAAACCGCTGCCATTGGTCATCCGCTTGAGCTGCTCGCGCCTTTGGTAGATTGTCGTCTCATCCAATATTGCCGTGATGTTAAGGGAAACCAGCAGAAACCTAGGTGCCACTGTTAGCGAACGCACAAGACTTGAGAAGAAAACTCCGGCTACATACACATCGGAAATGGTTTCCGAAACCCGGTTCATGATTTCCGCCCGAAGGTCGGGGCTCATTGCCCCCGGGAGGGAATCATCGTCTAACATCATCTCCACATATCTCGCAATATCTTCCCTCGTTGGCTTTATCTGGAGAAACTGCGCGTCTCCGGGGAAGTATTTGTTAATCTCGACCCCAATGTGAGGTCGACCGGTAAAGAAAAAACGGATCGCCGGGAGCGACTGTGAAATAGTATGCAATGAGCGTAGGATTTGGGGTAGATGCTTATCCAGGAGCTCATCCAAGGCGTCAATACAAATAAAAGCCCGGTCTAACGGTGCGATGGAGGCCTTCAGGAGCTCAAGCGCCTCAGGGACCCGTAAACCTCGACCCCCAACCTGGCCTTTTGCTTTCTGGAATGCCGAGTTGATCTCGGTAGGGATCACGCCTGACCCACGTACGATTTGCTTGATAAGGGCACCTAACAGGTTCTCGGGGGTTTGAAACTTTTGGCTCTGAAAGTCACAGTAAAAACATGCAACTGCAATTTTCTGATCAATAACTTGGTCGCATAACTCATCGATCACCAGGGAACTGATCCCGTCAGTCAGCATTTTGTCCATACTTTGTACTAGGTTTCCACTGTGCCCTCCTACCTGAGATATGTTTTCCCAGCCCCCGGGGCGCCGGAGCAAAAGAGAGTAGCCATGCTAGATCCATCCTCATCACCACGCCAATTGATAAAATCTTCTTTTTGTAAAAGCCAATCCCCTAAACCATCCAGCCGGCGGGTGCGCACATCCTGGTGGCGTAGGTGAGGTTCTAGCGGCGATAACCACGCCAGGATCTGAGGATTTTCATCGACATATGTGGTGTTATAGTTGGTGTTGTAGCTATTCGTCACATTAAAACTGCTTTTGTGGCCCGTGCCGGTGTCAGTGGGTTTGGGGCGGGTTGACGAATTCATGTCGTTTGATACCCAAGGTGGTGGAGAGGTGGTGAAGAGTTGGAAGTTGTGGGTAGAAGAGCTCAGCGCTGAGGAAAGCGGGGTCAGACCACCATGTGGTATATTAATTTAGGCGCTTGTGATATGCAGAAACGATTGGATGAATTCCGCAGCGTTACACACAAAACTCTCAACAAGCCGTCTTAACCGAGCACCGAATACCTCGCAACACCTTCCGCCATGGAGCCGCTCTCACAGAGAGTAACCCTCCTCAATTCCATGCTTTTGGCGGAAAATCATTGACCGAGGAATATACAACGTGCTGTAAAAAGAAATCGGAAAACGTTGAAAGGGGCTCTGGGATTCTGATTGCAGTGTTTAGTGTGCTCGAGCCAATTGAGCAACTGCATTTTAGATACTTCAACCTTTCCTGCACAGCAAGCATCAGGCACAGAGAGCAATGGCTCCAAAAAAGCTCTAATCCACGGTTTAAAACCACTGGGGGCGAGCCGGCTCATAGTGGGGAATCGTTGTGATTTGTTTCCATATTTTCCGATTCCCTTCACAGCAGGCTGCACCCCCGAAAAAGTGAAACCTTTGCACAGAATCACATTGCTTATCGCTATAAAACTGTGAAAAAAAATTATAAAATAAAGAAAACAAAAAAAATCGAAACAAATGCGGTGGCTTTTATATCATTATTTTCACCAGCAGCAAGAGTTTCGTTGTATTGGTCTGCTCTTGCCTAAAAGTGGTTAGAATGGGTTGCAGTGCCAAGAATTCCGAGAAAATTACCCAACTTCCCCACCCCTCGGCTCATCCTAAAGAATTCTACCGAAAATCCTGAAGAAAGTCAACAGGTCTTGGGCGGTTCTTGTCATTTTCGCACGCGATTTTCGTAATATTTTTAAATTGTTTGAGGAATGAAAGAACAGGGAAACCATTGGTGGATATTTTTTGCCGGTTACTCTCCAGCCTGCGATGCTATTTTTTGCCAAGAAGGGTATCATGCAGATACCCCCCCCCCTTATTTTCTACGGTATGATATCTGAAAAGTTCTCTTAACAAAATAACGAACACCATTTGGTGGGATCCAGCAAACTCATTTTCCCCAAGCTATCCTGCCTAGAAAACTGTATTCTTTGTGGGATTTTGTCTTAGATTGCGCCGCCGAACGGCCGGATCACAGGTACTTGTAGTTCAGTGGGATGAGTTGAGTGTGGGAAATATCCCACGGCAGTGACGGTCGGGATCAGACTTTGTTAGCCCTAGTATACTGTACCATAGTCTACCATGCCGTGAGATTCGCAAATAGCAAATTGCCTGTAACTTTGGCACAGGTCAGCCCCCCACATGACGAGCCAGAAATCCCCGAATCTCTGTGGCGTTCGTTACGGGGCGGGGCGGAGCGGGGAACGGGGTCCGTAACGAACTCTAACCCTTTCTCCATGGGATTGGTTGCTCGGTAAGCCATCGCGGAAGGGAAGTTGACATACTGAACCTGTTTGAATACCGTTTAAGAGCTCCGTTTGTGCGTTGGTGGCAGGTGGGGTGAGATTTGGGGGTTTCGGGTCACCAGCATAGTATAATCATCAATTGCGGGGATGAAATTATTGGTAATCAGTTAGACTGATGCACCGTACCGATATCACACAGTCAGCAGTGGGGCTTGTGGCTGATTGGTGATTCGGGGGTGGCAGTGAGGAACCCTCTGCGACCGCTAAGTTAACTCTGCAAGCAGAGAGGCTGGCGCTCACCCGAGAGAAGAGCATAGATATTAGTCACGTGCCTTATAGGCGCACAGCGACCAGAATGTTCACCAAATTTTTCTTGCCAGCCCCACGTGACAAATCTATCTATCGGCCACGCTCGTAATGAGACGGTGTAAGATGAAGGAGGGAGGGATGAGATCGTGTTATGGTAACACTAGTTACCCTACATATAGACCGGTAGTACCGCACTGTCAGGGCTCTTGATGGACTCAGGGAAAGTTGCGTAGCAACCGAGCAAACATCGTATGCGCTTAGATGTGGTTGAATTCACTATACACTGGATAAAGTCGTATTTAAGGAGGAAAGAGGGTAGCGAGCGAGCATCATCAACCGCACCCCCTTTTCATCAATCTTCATCATTGTTTTTCTTTGATTTTTATATAGTTTGACCCAAACTGTAGAATGTGATAAGGGGCCCGAATCTACCTCCCTTCGGAAGTTCCTATTTCCCACCGAAAGAACGCCGGGAGTGAGAGAACCTCCGACAGCACCGCACAATCGTGGCGACAAAAGCCGTCGGCACACCACCATTTTGCACCAAAAATCTGCATTCTAGCTTTACAGAATCTCAGCCCTGTTGATTGCAAAAAATCCCGGGTTCTTCCAGAGGATTCAGAGCGATCTGGATATCATCATTCATAATTAGCAAACTCTACTACTAGTAGTAAACGCCCATAGCGCAATACCGGAGGGAATAATAGTGGGCAAAATGTACCTCTAATCCTACAAGTTTCCCATACAAAAGGTACGTCGCAACAATACCCAATCTAGATCCCAAGCTCTCTGCCCACATGGCGCAGTGGGGAAATTCTAATGCTCTCTACCCGGATAGTCTAGGGAATTTCCAACACTATGGAATTAGTTTCGTTAATTATATATTACTTTCAGATGAGTTGCGAGCACTTAATATGGGCCTTCTTTTTTTTGGTTGAAATGGAGGGGTGCCGACAATCTTTGTCGCCTATGTTCCAGCACGAGTAATCCCGCTAGATCATAAGCGATATGCTGCAGCCTCAATCATCACCATCGATTACCGTAGCTTGCGAAGATTTCTGCCGGAAAACGCAATCAATTGAGCCCAGGCACGAAAACAGTTTATCCAATTTCCCCCGCCTGGCTTAAGTGAAACCCGGAGAACGGTGTGTGCTCCAGCCACTAGGCCAAGGGTTCCACAGCGTTTCACACACCTAATCTCACCCGGCCCGACAACTTTAGAATTTTGTGCACCGCCACAGCGCACCATGGTGACTCATCATCTTGATGCGTTTCGAATCCCACCCCATGCTCTAATAAGCTAACAAGTTTCTCAAAACAGAACATTGCACCATTAAATGGATAACATGCATGGTGGTTTAAAGGGTTATGAAATCTGCTACTCAATAGTTTTCCGTTGGAGCGTAGGGTAATCCAGTATTTGAAACTTACCGCTCAACTAACTAACCGAGGTGGCAGAAAGCACCTCCGGTGGGGAACTCTCGGAGGAATTACCATACAAAAGACACTCCTGTATCTCCAAACAAACATAGGCACGGCAACCATAATCAGCGCAGTGTGTGCAGAAAAGAAACCTAACTCTGCTATTATCTCCGAGCGGGTACTATAACTTGATTATCATCACTGTTTCCTTTGTTGTTTTAGGACGAGCTCACAGACGGTCACTCGGCCATCTTAACCGCCGAAGAGGGAACCCTACATAGCGCACCAAAAGGAACATATCTGGTTGGAAAAGAGGCCGTTATGCAAGCTTCACTCCGCTGAAATTAGCAATACGAAATGTAAGGAATCGAAACCTTCAACAACAATAGATGTGTGAGGTGTCCTCAGGTTTCTTTTTAAGTTCCAGGAATAAACGCAGACTTCCGCTCGGTCCTCGACTATCAAGTTCGCACAGCCGCCTGGGGAGCGGAGAAAATGGAAAGCAAAGAAAAGATAGCAAATCAATCGCCGCCGTGATCACACCCCCGAAAGTACTCGGGGTCCTAGGCCTCTCACACGTCGCTGACGAAGCTGATGTCGACGGGAGGAAATGACGAAAGAACACCCACTTGACTCCTCCCGGAAGAACCCCTCCCACTAGCGGTCGCCTTTCCCACGCTATAGAAAACTAACTACGGCTAGGGTATACAAATATCACGCTTGGGAGTGTATACCGGTATCTGAGCAGATTAGGTCATTCATGGACGCTCACGACGCTGCACGATGATGGATAGTACGTCAACAGTTGTTATCTTCGGCATTAGCCCTCTGTCACATTCGTACTATGCTGTGCACGAAAGCGCATCCGAGGGGACAGGGACAAAGTGTGAAATCATAATTCCCTTACACAACTCGCCCAGTCCATCTATGGTGATTACAGCCTCGCATCTACAACAAGACACAAGCGGATAATTTATATAGGCAGGAAAAAAAAAAAGAAAGAGAAGGTAAAACACACTAATGGAATGATATATAACGTATTTGACCTAGTAATGGGACACTCACTAGATATGGGACACTTGGCAATTACAGTGTCCCACATACTAAAATAAGAATACCTCAACCAAAGCTAAATATATTGATCTGTAAATCTATTTATAGATAGCTAATATATCTTTAAATATGCTCTAGCAATATCACTCTCCCATTGGCAAAACTAATTAAGCAATGATGCAAGGTGTGGAGAAGTAACTGATTAGCTATGTAGTGAGTAATGTATTTTATATAAAATTGATAAAAAATGGTAAAATTATTCTAACTGCTGGAGAAGGTAGAGGCACATCTTCTCCTGAGCCTGCACATTGTAGAAAGTTGATTGAATATCTACAATGTCCAAGTCGTTGATTTCAATCAGTTCAACCTTTCAAAATCACAATATCTATCAGTTTTCATTATAAAACTATTAAGACCTCCATCAATACTTAATTAAAACAGCTGAAAAATGTTTCATAAATACCTGATAAGCCTATAATAATTATCTATAATGAATATTATGCCTTTAGTCTTTAAAGATAATATTTGGTAACTCCTGTAGAAGATGTCCTAATTTACAATATATTGACTAGTCTATATTTGATACAATTGATAGAAAATAATAAACTTATGCTATTTACTAGAGACTGCTAGGAAAGTATATCTTTTCATGTTACCTATTATTGTAAAATATAAATTACAAGTTGGGTGACTTCAAGCATAATATTTGTATTTTAAGCCAGATTTACAATATGTATTTAACAGTTTCAATTATTTAAAGGTCACTAGGTTACAGAGGCAAAAGTTTGATTTCATTCTTAAACTAGTAGAATACTTAAAATATGTATTAGGTTATATACAAAGTAGAAATATTATATTTTTTTGTATATCAAATCTTATACTAATTGAAATCAACGACTTGGACATTGTGGATATTAAATCAACTTTCTACAATGTGCAGGCTCAGGAGAAGATGTGCCTCTACCTTCTCCAGCAGTTAGAATAATTTTACCATTTTTTATCAATTTTATATAAAATTTATTACTAACTATATAGCTAATCGGTTATTTCTCCACACTTTGTACTATTGCTTAATCGGTTTTGTCAATGGAGAGTGATATTGCTAGAGCATATTTAAAGATATATTAGCTATCTATAGATAGATTTACAGATTAATATATTTAGCTTTGGTTGAGGTATTCCTATTTTAGTATGTGGGACACTGTAATTGCCAAGTGTCCCATATCTAGTGAGTGTCCCATTACTAGGTCAAATACGTTACTCCGTAGGACTGAGGAAAAAGAAATTCCACACCACTCTATATAAACGCCACTCTAGCAATTCCAAAGTAAACGCCAAGTTATATACAAATCTCCATGGAAAAACGAACTAGCAAGAAATTTACTGACAAAGTTGAGAAAATTCTAGTTCTAAAGAGAAGCCCAACACCCAGTAAATACTCGGCACAGAAAAGTAAAGGGATAATATACACGCTAATTTATGAAGTCCCCACATACCGCCGCGCAACTACAATTTCCAAACTCGAGCAAGAACACTCCCCCCCCGAGCCGCCGAGGAAGAGTCCTCAAATACTAGCAAAAGTAGTATTGATATAGGCTAGAATTACGCTATGTTGATTTTGTTTTGCGGTTGGACAAAAATATTGATGCGACAAGCCAAGATTTGGATAGTTGATTCCTGATGCGCTCCCCGAGCAGAGTTGCCGTAGCGGCGATAGTGGGGTGGGCTGATAGGGGTTCATCATTTTTTCGGCCTGGAGCTTGTCCCCGAGATCCCAAGAAAGGCGCAGTTATTATGACCGGGGTTCAGGCGAGGCGACGGGAGATCGCAAGGATGAGGTGTGGGAGCTAACCTCTTGCCGCGCTAGAAGCAGCTTCACTATTTCTGCTCCGCCCCACGCGGGAGCTAAGGCGAGTGGTGTTAGGCCATCATTGTCTTGCGATTCGGGATTAACTTCTTCCCGTTCCAGAAGCAGCTCCGCCATTTCCGCCCGCCCATACCAAGCAGCCCAAGCGAGCGGGGTTCGGCCGTACATATCTCGCGATTCTGGATCAACTTCATCCCGTCGTAGAAACAGATCCAGTATCCACTCAGTCCTACCCCCAGCAGCGTGAGAGAGTGGCGTTCGGCCGGAATCATCTCGCGATTCAGGGTCAACATTGTCCTGTTTCAGAAGCAGATTAACTACCCACCCGCACCCGTATCTAGCCGCGTGGGTGAGCGGTGTCCGGCCACAGTCGTCTCGCGATTCTGGATTAACCTCATCCCGTTTCAGAAGTAGCTGGACTGGCCCACACCCGGCTTCGGCAGCCCAGGAGAGCGGCGTTCGGCCAGAATTATCTCGCGATTCGGGATTAACCTCGTCCCGTTCCAGGAGCAGCTTGACTGTCCTCACATTCCCATATCTAGCCGCGTAGGAGAGCGGGGTTCGGCCAGAATTATCTTGTGATTCAGGATTAACTTTATTCGATGCTAGGAGTAGCTCGACTGTCTCCACATTACCATATCTAGCTGCGTAGGAGAGGGGTGTTTGGCCAGAACTATCTCGCGATTCAGGATTAACCTCGTCCCGTTTCAGAAGCAGCTCGACCATCCTCACACTCCCATATCTAGCTGCGTAGGAAAGCGGTGTTTGGCCAGCATCGTCTCGTGATTCGGGATTGACCATATTCAATGCTAGGAGCAGCTCTGCTGCCTGTTCCCATCCATACCGCGCAGCCCAAGAGAGCGGTGTCCGACCAAACTTATCTCTCGATTCGGGGTTGACCTTTTCGTGTTCCAGAAGCACCTTGACTACCCCCTCACCCCGGAATATGCCGGCCGCATAGGAGAGCGGTGTTCGGCCACAATTATCTCGCGATTCAGGGTTGACCTCTTTCCGTTCCAGAAGTAGGTTTAGTATCTCCTCACGCCCGCGCCCAGCCGCATAGGAGAGCGGTGTTCGCCCACAATCAGGGTTCCGAATGGTCGGCGGAAGACTGGACTGGACTAGCTAGTCAGGTCGAAAGTCAAGTCTAGTCCAATGGTGGAAATTAGACCGACTGGACGGTCAGGATTATGGAAACCGACTTGACCAAGACTGGTCTGACCAGGCCTGCCAAGCAATAGGATATGCTATTTTTGTCACTATATATTACGTTTAAATAAAGCTTTTCTTAATTAAACTTATTGTTTCCATGAATTATATGGTGGAGATAGTGCCTCGCTTAGATTAGGGGTGACGAAAATAGGTTCTTGAGTATCGAGCCATTTTTGGTTCACTAAGTGAGTGATATTACATGACCACATGCCACAATACCGGCATTGGATGCGACTTATCCATCAGGTAATCGTATTTCCACCTCATATTATCCCTCTCCAGGATATTCTATCAACTTGTATTGAGGGGCTGTTGATTCATAGCGTGACAAGCGACTTTAAGATCCTAGTATACCGGTAGCTATACTTCTATTCTTAGCGAGTGTTGGCCCGGGGCTTGGTGCCATTTAGACTCATGCGATCTTTTATAAAGACTGGTCTGGGACCAGTTCAAACCGGACCGGACCACCCAAGTTAGTCGGGTCCAGTCATCGCCATCACCAGGACTGGCCAGCCCGGTCCCGCCTCCAAGACTTGACCGGTCGGACTATTCGGAACCCTGCCCACAATTATCTCGCGATTCGGGATCAACCTTTTCCTGCTCCAGAAGCAGCCTCAGCGTCCGCACATCCAAGACCCCGGCGGCGTAGGAGAGTGGTGTTCGGCCGGAATTGTCTCGCGAATCGGGATTAACCAGCTCCTGTCCCAGGAATAGCTTGACTGCACCCTCGCCCCCGTATACGCTGGCCGCGTAGGAGAGTGGTGTGCGGCCAGAATTGTCTCGTGATCCGGGATCGACCTTATCCCGCTGAAGAAGGGATTTGATAACCTGCACCCCCTCACTCCAGCGTATACCGGCCGCATAGGAGAGCGGCGTTCGTCCACAATTATCCTGCGAATCGGGATTAACATGTTTCAGTCCTAGAAGCAGCTCGACCGCCGCCTCACCACCGCCTCCCGCAGCCCAGGAGAGTGGCGTTCGGCCATCATCGTCTCGTGATTCGGGATTGACTTTAGCCCATGCCAGAAGTTGCTTCGCAACTCCTTCCCGCCCACACTGCGCAGCCCAAGAGAATGGTGTCCGGCCATTATTATCTCGCGATTCGGGATCGACCTCTCCACGCTCCAGAAGCAGCTCTAGTATATCTTCACACCAGCCTCCGGCCGCGTGGGACAGTGGTGTTCGGCCAGAATCGTCACGCGATTCGGGGTCAACCACTTCCTGTTCCAGAAGTAGCTGAACTACCCCGTAATCCCCGTTTCCGGCGGCCCTTGAGAGCGGTGTTCGGCCAAAACTATCTCGCGATTCGGGATCAACCCCTACCCGCCCCAGAAGTAGCTCTACTACCTCCTCAGCCCCGTAGGAAAGCGCTGTGCGGCCGGAATAATCTGCCGATTCGGGATCGACCTCATCCAGTTCTAGAAGCAGCTCTACCGATCCCACCTCTCCACTCCCCGCAGCCCAAGAGAGCGGTGTTCGGTCACAATTATCCCGCGATTGTGGATTAACCCCTTCCCGTCGTAGAAGCAGCCTCAGTACCCCCTCATACCCGGATTCCGCCGCCAAGGAGAGCGGTGTTCGGTCGAGATTGTCTCGTGATTCGGGATTGACATCACCACGCTCCAGAAGCAGCTTGACTGCTCCCTCCTGTCCATACCTCGCTGCCCAAAAGAGAGGTGTTTGGTCTCCGTTATCTCTCGATTCGGGGTCAACCTCTTCCCGTTCTAGAAGCAGCCTCAGTACCCCGTCATACCCGGATTCCGCCGCCAAGGAGAGTGGTGTTCGACCGCGTTTGTCTCGCGATTCGGGATTGACCTCACCTCGCTCCAGAAGCAGCCTGACCGCTCCCTCCTGCCCATACCTCGCTGCCCAAGCGAGAGGTGTTTGGCCATTCCTAGCGTCTTCCGTGTGGAGGTTGGCCCCCGCCTTTTCTAAAAGTAGCCTTATAATACCCTCACACCCATTCTTAGAAGCCCAGATCAGCGGCGTACGACCCACGAAATCAGCCTTATCAATATCCCAGGCTTTCATATCCAATAAAGCCTCGGCAATCTCATCAATACCGAGATATGCTGCACAGTGGAGCCCCGTGAATCCTTTAGGCAGCCCTACCACCTGCCACGCCAGTTCATCACGGCGTTGACGTAAAAAAAGCACGGCCGATATATGGCTGTCAAATCCACCTAGAAGCTGAAGTCCAAGAGATTTCACACCATCCGTGGTTTCGCTTCTCGCGTAGTATCCCCAGTAGTTTGAAGCGTGTTCGAGGAAGGGGTATTTTTGTGGTGCATCGTCCGAAACAGGTGAAAGTTCCCTGATACAATCAAAGTTAAGGTATGTCAGACAAACCTCTGCCATAACCGCATAAGGGTTCTGGAACATCCCGGAGCGGCTATTGAGATATTCCTGAAGTGTGAAGTGCACTAGGCGGACAGCCGATTCTTCCCTATCGACCGTGACAAGTCCAAGACAGGAGGCCAGCAGTGATTGTATTGAAGGGATATTATCGGGGTTATGTTTAGTAGACCCTACTTGCACGCCTAGGGCATGGCATAGCTCGTCTGCACTCATCGGTCGCTCTGATTTAGAGATCCACATTAAAGCCGCCATTGCGAGCCTTGACTTGCCCCCGCTTTGCTTAATTCTGTCTAACGTCGCACTATAGGCATCGCCCAAACTGCGGCCATCGGTCATCCGCTTGAGTTGCTCGCGCCTTTGGTAGATAGTTGTCTCATCTAATATTGCCGTGATGTTAAGGGAAACTAGCAGAAACCTAGGTGCCACTGTTAGCGAACCCACAAGACTGAGGCGGGAAATTGTAGTTACATACACATCCGAAACGGTTTCCGAAACCCGGTCGATGATTTCCTCCCGAAGACTAGGGTCCATTGCCTCATGGAGGCAATCGTCATCCAATACCATCTCCACATACCTCACAATGTCCTCTCGGGTTGGCTTTATCTGGAGAAACTGCGCAGCTCCGGGGAAGTATTTGTTAATCCCGACTCCAATGTGAGGTCGACCGGTAAAGAAAAAACGGATCATTGGAAGCGACTGGGAAATAGTATGCAATGAGCGTAGGATTTGGGGCAGATGCTTCTCCAGGAGCTCATCCAAGGCGTCGATACAAATGAAAGCCCGGTCCAACGGAGCGAGGGCGGCCTTCAGGAGCTCAAGCGCCTCAGGAACCCGTAAACCTCGACCCCCAACCTGGCCCATTGCTTTCCGGAATGCCTCATCAATCTCCGCAGGGATCGCCCCTGATCCACACACAATTTGTTTGACAAGTGCACCCAACACGTCTCCGGGGGTTTGCATCTCCTGGCTCTGAAAGTCACAATAAAAATATGCAACCGCAATTTTCCGATCCATTGCTCGGTCGCATAGTTCATCAATCACTAGAGAACTAACTCTATCAGTTAGTGTTTGTCTAGGCCTCTCCGTGGATTAAACCTATGCCCTCCTACGTGAGATATGTTTTCCCAGCCCCCGGTGCGCCAGAACAAAACAGAGTAGCCCTGCCCGATCCATCCTTGTCATCACGCCAGTTGACGAAATCTTCGGTTTGTAAAAACCAATCGCCCAAACCATCTAGCCGGCGAGTGCGCACATCCTTATGGCGCAAGTGAGGTTTCAGAGGCGATAACCACTCTAAGATCTGAGGGTTTTTATCCATATATGTGGTGTTGTAGTTGGTGTTGTAGCTATTCGTCACGTTAAAACTGCTATTGTGGCCTGTGCCAGTATTACTGGGTTGGGAATGGGTTGGCGGATTCATGTTGTTTGATAGTGAAGCTGGTAGAGAGGTTGTGAAGGTTGAAGGGCGGACGTTGTGGAAAGAAGATTTCGGAGCTGAGGAAGGGGTGTCATACCTGTCTTGTACAGTATCACACCCCCATCCATACCTGTGCTTGAGGACAGGTATCATATCCTCTCGCATGTGTCATAATTCGCGCGTTTGTGATACGAGCAAACTATTGGATGAATTCTGCAGTGTTACACACAAAAACTTTCACCAAGCCTCTTCTTCGCTAAGCGAGTGCTGAATACCGGCACCGCAATCGTATCATACCTCAAAAGATCTTTCACCATGGAGCTCTCACAAAGAGTAAACCCTTCCAATACCATGCTCTCGACGGAAAACCAGAGACCGAGAAATATACAGCCTGCAGTAAAAATCAGAAAACGAAGAGCTTCTAGGTTTCTAATTAGAGTTGTTAGATATTTCAACCGTTCCTGCATAGCGAGTATCCGGCACAACGAGCACTGGCTCGCAAAAACCTCTAATCCACAGCTTAAAACCACTCAATCCACGAAAGACGAGCAAATTCATGGCGAATTCTCCCACGCCAGGGGATCAGATCGTAGGGAATTATTGTGATCCATCTCCATATCCGATTCCGGTAGAGACTGCACGGCCGAAATAGTGAAACCATTGCACAGAATTAATGTCGGGTTTGGAGAATCCATTGCCAATTGGGCAAAGCTCACGGAACATGCCATCCAGATACGAGCACCAGTTAGGAGGTTTCTTCGGAAAAAGGTATAGCTGGGTATCACCTTAGCGCGGGGTCACAGCTGCTCCACAAGAGGTCCGTGGATTACCACGAGTATATACCACCCCCAAACCCCCTAAGCACGAGATCAAGCTCCGTCCCTCGAGTTTGTTGGTGGTGGTGGGAGACAGGTTGCCCTTGCATGGTGGCCGTCGACTGGGACTTGCGGGAAGTGCGGCGCTAGCGCCAAGATATTTCGAGAACACCTTCGTCGGTTTCCTGGCTGTGCTATGAGTTACTTCGAGCCGTTTTGGCGGAACATTGTGGCCAGATGGGACGATCTACCTACGATTGATCAGAATACGGCTGCCTTACAATGGTGGACAAGCGGTTCGGTCCTGTGCGTGTGCGACTGGAATTCCCCTTTGGTTATTGGGAATCACTTGAGGTTGCGGTGCGGTGAGGATTGTTTAGGACACATTGTATCCATGTTCGTGGAGTGGATAGCTGATGGTGGTCGCCCGGTTTTAGCCGGTATTGATGTGGTGTGGAGACGCGGATAGATTGTGTGGTTTGCGAGATGGACGGCGGTCCATTGGGTTGTATTTGATGTTTGGATTTATGTTTGGATGGAGGGATGCGTGACCGGTTTGCCGGAATGTGGGCTTGGTTGTGGCCATGACCTTGCTTACGGTAGTGTTTGATGGATGGCTATAGGAGGTGGATTTACTTTGTTCATACCCTTGTTGGGTGGTGTATTTTGGGATTCCCGTGTGCTGGCCGGATACTCGGACTTCGGTCTACGGATCGCGTGGGTGGTACTTTTCCAGATGTACTGCGGGCTAGGCGGGTTGGACTGGCGTACTCCTTGGAACGTACTGCCATATGGTTGTGCAAGCCCGGATAGGTAGTCGCTCCATTAGCTGTATAGTTATAAATAAAAAGTATTGAACCCTTCTATTTTCCTCCCTTTTGGTTGCAACCAATCAGATCTCTGGATTTAGAAAAACTCAACACCACACAATCATCACCAGTCCCGGTGGCAAATTTGCCCCGGTCATCAACCCTCCCTGTCACCCATCTGAAATAGCTTCCCAGATGGAGGATACTCTTGAATCCCCTACCCCTAGGGTGTTTAGCCCATGGTACCACGAATTTATGAATGGTATCAGGGGCATGGCAACAAAAATGTCCCTTCCAGAAAATTTGGCTCTGAAGGACAAAATATTGAATCCAGAAGAGACTGAGATGTCGGATGGCGAAGTTCTAAACGTCACCTTCCAACTCGAGGTTCTAGGAGTCATTCAAGTGCTACAACACCAGGTAGTCGACCTCCCCAGTACCGTGGACACACTTGTTACCAAGGTCAAAACCCTCTCGAACAACGCCAAAGACCTATCGACTAACGTGGCAGCTTCAGCGGCAAAAACAACCCCACAAGTCAGCATATTACAACGCCCACAAACGAAGTCGTATGCGGAAGCGGCATCACAACCGCCCAAGACACCAGCGAAAGGAAGGAAGAGATCCGCAAAACAAGGACCCACCCGTCCCAAGAACCCCAAACAGAAAGAGACGAAAGAGGCCCGAGCACCGGAGGACACAAGTGCAACACCAGCCAAAGGCAACAATGAAAACACCACTGTTTCTCGCCCGAAAAATGCCACGATTGCCAAGAGGCGTATTTACGCCACGCGGGCAACGCCAGCACCACTACCCGAGGCTTCAAAACTCGAACCCAAAATAAGCATGGCAATTACGAAGGAACTACAGAAGTGTGGATGCTCAGCCCCCACGAACCTTCAGATCCAGAAAACCCCACCAATGGTACTGTTTCCCTGACTACTGCCCCCGGAACCGAAGCAACCGAATACACGAATTACCTCGCGCCGATGACGACAGCCCTTTCGACGACCCTACCGGAAGCCGCCAGGGACTACAAAGAATTCAAACGGGCGCCCACGGACACGCAAGTTGTTATCCATGGGATCTCACTAGAAGCAACATGGAATGAGGAAGACTCCCTCTACACGGTCATGAAGGAATCCCTCTTCTTAGGCCAACAAGTCAATATCAGCTCCGCCAGATTCCTCCAGAAGGACCCTAAAATCAGAGAAACCAAACGCTACATATCCGTGGTCGTATCACTACCCACAGATGATGCCGAAAAGATAACGCCCTCCGTCCTCGTGCTTGGAAGACACAAATCCTCAGCGATCATGTGGCACTCCAATCCTACGAAACAATGCCGGAAATGCTACCTATATGGACATCCTGAGAAGGGATGCAAAGCATCGAAACATACCTGTCCTATCTGTGCAGGTGAACACAGACTCAAGGAGCACAAATGCACGTCGCCAACATGCCCCAAAAAGGGGGACAAAAAGATCGTCGCTAATTGTTGCCCCGTTACCCCGTCCAAGTGTATAGCTTGTGGTGGGAACCACCCAGCCTATGCCACTGAATGCCCGATTAAAATTAACGCAAAGGCGGATGCTAAGGCTCATTACGACCAAAGAAGACCTTCCCGAACTTCTGAGGCTATAGATACCACGAAATAATGATGGACGAATCCAATGATTTGCCCGACCACACTCCTTTACAAAATTTAACAGTCTTACAACATAATTGCCGGGAAAGCACTTTGGTGTTTTTAGCTTTATTTTCACTCATTAGGAATAGGAATGTTTCATTTGTTTGTTTACAAGATCCGCCGTTATTTCAGGGTGACCCGCTTACGGCACCAGGTTATCAATGTTTTTCATCTAATGTTATTGGTCAGAAGAAAAGAGTTGCTACCTATGTTAATTGTTTTCTTACTGAATGTTTTAATTATTTGTGTGTTTCTCCTGCTGCGGATGTTCTTCATTTATTGATGTCAAGAAATGATGGAGGCAAGATAGTGGGGGGGCATGAGCGATTTTCCTTGATTAATACTTACAACAGACAGGTGGATGGCAACAATACAGTGTCACCCGCCAGCCTGTTCACTGACAACATAAACCCATCCCTCATCGTCGGCGACCTAAACGTACACACAATGTAGACAGATCCGGAACGAGACATGTTAACTGCTGAGAGGAGGAAAGGGGAGCACTACTTCTGTGTAGCCGGACTCCATGGATACGCAATACTTAACGAACCCGGGATATATACGAGAACTCCGGATAACAACACTACAAGGCCATCAGTTATAGACTACTCCTTAGCCAATAACCAGTTAGCTGAATTCGTCAAAACATGGAGAACCAACTTCCCACACACCGGTTCTGATCACCTTGCCATCATCACTACAATCTCCTCGACAACCTTCACCCCAATGAGGCCTTCCCCCGACTGGAACCGGATTACCTGGAAAACAGGAGGGGAAGCCAATGCCGTAATTGAGGACGAGTTAAAAGCACTGATGGGCAACGAAGGTGAAGACAGAAATAATACCTTATTCAAGTGGACTAAGGAAGAGGATCCGGAGAACGCAATTGTAGACTTCGAACACAACCTTTCCCTTTTGATACCCACCATCAAAAAACACGCGCCGGTCAAGAGACCATGCAAATGGTCCAAATCGTGGTGGACACCCGAACTTACCCAACTCAGGAAGGACTTCACGGTCAAAACCAGAAAGGCCAAGGAGGACCCTAGAGTGACGGACGATGCAAAACAAGCTAAGAAGAAATACCAGAACGAGGTTAAAAAAGCCAAAGCGACACACTGGAGGACCTTCTTGGAGAATGCGAAGAAAAACGACATGTGGACAGCGCATCAATTTACAAAGAAAAGGTTAGGATCGACAGTACCAGGAGGACATAACTACCCAAGTGCAGCCTCCCTAAACCTTGCAATAATGCAACACTTCTTCCTGCAAAACCCGAACCCAGTCGACATGGAACCGCCGAGGTACGTTGAGTTGGAAGAAAAAGATGCAGTCGACGCATCGGAAGTGGCCCAAGCTCTCCGGAAGTGCAGTAACACATCAGCACCGGGGCCAGACCAAGTACCATATGGTGTTTGGAAAGGGATACATAGCGTGAATCGTCACGTCATACCAGCCCTTATCAATCACATGCTTAGATGGTCCATACACCCACTGTCCCTCAAAGACTCGCTAGGAATACTTCTCCCCAAACCATCAAAAGGGGACTATGACGCCTTCGCGAGCTATAGAGTTATCGCACTAATGCAGACATTTTCGAAAATAGCCGAACGCATAATCAACCAATGCCTTATCAAATTTGCCAAGGCAAGCGGACTTTACTCGATAAGACAAACCGGCAGCGTCCCCCAAAGCGCTACATTTGACGCCGGAATCTCACTCAAACACTGGGTCCAGGAAGGACAAGCGGCAGGCCTCAAAGCCAGCACTATGTTCCTAGACATCAAAGGCGGATTCGATAATGTTGACCACGGCACGCTACTTCGGAGGCTTCGGTCAAAAGACACCCCCGAGTACATGACGAGATGGATCTCAAACTTCATAGCATACAGACAGTGCGCTATCATCTTCCCAGGATCGCCGAGGAACATGAAAGGCATCAACACGGGAATCCCCCAGGGCTCCCCACTATCCCCAATCCTATTCGTAATCTACGTTGAGCCCCTTCATTCGTGTTTGGACCTGACTAGGGAACTTATTATTTCATACATTGATGACATCCAGATTACGGTCAGCTCGCCCTCATGGAGAACGAACACCCGGCTACTGGAAGAGGCATACAGAAGAATCAAGGCAGCAGCTTCACCGATAGGGCTAAGCTTCTCTACACATAAAACTGACCTGATGCATTGGAGAACACCTAAGGAGCGAGCCGAGAAAAGCGAGCATCCCATCATCATAGACGAACAATCTGTCGAACCGGCCCAGAAAGCAGTCAAATGGCTCTGATTTCACTTCGAACCAAATCACGGTACATGGACACACTTCGCGAAGAGACTCGCCTTGGCACAAGCTGCCTTCGAAAGGATAAAACGACTCTCCTAGCCAGGTGGGAGACTCACACCTTACAGTGCACGTAGGATGGCCAAGGGAATCATAATCCCAACCCTATTCTATGGAGCTGAATTCTTCGAACCCAACATCACAATGCGCAATAAAATGGAGACGTTCCTGAACCGAGGGCGGAGATGGATCACGAACTGTTTCTACTCCACCAACACGATAGTCTTGTCGGCAGAGGCTTGTTTAATGCCGACCGACCTACACCTTGAACAAATCAGAGACATGGCCATGGTTAGATGGGCCACAGCACTACCAGATAATAACATTGCCACGGCCCTTTTCCCCCCTGGCTTTCCACTACACGATAGCCTCCGATTCCCCTCCAATAGGAGAGCTGCCTTCTCGAAGGCTGGAGGCATGAAACCTAAGACATGGGACTCCACATCCTTCACCTCGGTCCAGCGGGTGTTGCCGATCGATGACATCGCCACAAGAGCCAGATTGATTTTCAAGAAATGGCCGGTCCCAAGAAAACCCAACATATGGTCACCCCCTAGTGGCGAAGAGTACACATACTACGATGACACGATCAAGGCAGTTAGGGAAGCCATCTTCGAAAAATGGAAATTGCGCAACTACCCTGATTACTATGGCTACAGCCCACCGTTCAGAACATGCTGGCGATTCATGACATCACGAAAGTTTACCGCTGCGCGCATCCATCAGATGAGGGCCGGTAGAAGCTACCTGAAAGCACACAAAGACTGGAGGGACCCGGATGGGTCTTCTACATGCCCGAGGTGTGAAGAAGAAGAAGAGAGTTTTGAACATGTTATAACTGTATGCCCTGCCCTAGTGGAAGCTAGGGAAAGGCATCCGGAGTTTTCATTTGATATTTCTCCAGATTCATTGGTTTGGAAAGAAAACAAGAAAGGATGGGATATGATGAAGCTTTTAATTTCATTTATTTCCTTGAATAAGTTAAATTTTCCTGATGATAAGAATGTTTTTGCATTTACACGGGCAACACAGGTACAGTCTTGAATTTGTTTCAGGATGGAATTGGATGAATCTCATAGGTTGGGAAATATTCACGTTGATTTTATACTTAGGTATTAGTGATTAGTTTTTGATTTATTTCTTTTGTTTTGTTTTGATTTGGGTTTTTATTTGCCATGGGATATTTCCCGAATGCAGCGGTTGGACCCTAGGGAGTGCTAGTCATGTACCTAAAATCTTACCACGGAATTAACAAAAAAACCCCTAAGCACGCGATCCTCAAGCTCGCGACAGCTCGCTACATCTCGTGTTTTTTGTTGACCACCCGCCGCCCTTCTCCCCATACCAAGCGCCCACATTGTCATTGTGGGATATATCGGTGCCAACAATCCCTACCGCCAAGGGCAGCAGCACCCCCGGCAATGCCTCCCACAGTGGAAGTATAGCAATAGCGAGAAGGAAGGAGGAAAGATTTTTTAGTTGTTACCGCATCTGTGTTTTTCTCTCTTATTCTGGGTCCTTTCCGTTTCTCTTCTCTTCATAGTTATCACACAATGTACTCGTACAGTACATGCTCTCATCTTTTAAAAATTAGCCTTACATTTGCCCATATAACTGTGCACAAAAATGGTAAAATAGAGAAAACAAAGCCTAATAAATGCGGTGCTTTTTATATCGCCATTACCGTATTATTATTTTCACCAACAGGAAGAGTTTCATTGTATTGTTCTGCTCTTGCTTAAAAGTGATCTATTCGGAATGGTTTTTTTCTTGTGCCAAGAATCCCGAGAAAATTGTTAAACAACTTTCCCGTCACTCACTTCATCTAAAGAATTCTACTGAAAATTTCGAGGAGAGTGAACAGGCCTTGAGCAATCCTTCCCATTTTTACGTGATTTTTTAGCAATATTTTCACCTTGTTTGAGGAATGAAAAGACAGGAAAACTATCAGTGGATATTTTGTCACTCTGTACTCTGTGAAAGCCTGCGGCTTGGGATGGTATTTTTTTCCTAGAAAGGTATCATGCAGATACCCCCTGCTGTTTTCTACGGTATTTGAAAGTTTTTCTCTAACAAAATAACCAATGCCAGTTGGTGAGATTTGTTGAAACGACTGTTGTTGTATTAGAGAGAGAGGTGGGGGACTCCGACTATGGGATACAAGAAAAGACGCAGTCACGATTTCCCCGGTTCACACAGCCTCAGTCGCCGCCGCAGCTTCACCGCCACATCTCCGCCACATCTCCGGCTGACATACCCCTGCGGTCAACCATACCGTAAAAACTTGAATAATTGGACGGTGTGCTATGTCGTGGGACTTTCCTCTCCTAGTAAGGTCATGAAATTTTCGTTTTTTTTTTCTGTCTTGGAGTGGGGAAAAGGGCTGTGTTTTTGCTGTGTTTTTTGCCCTCTTTCCGGAGAAAGGAATTCTGGACTTCATAGCACACCCTCCAATTATTCAAGTTTTTACGGTACCAGATATGGAAGGACGCTCCAACAAGATTCAGCACGCTCATCTCCCCCAAGCTATCCTCCCGAGAAGACGGTATTCCTCATGGTATTCTGCCCTGGATTGCGCCGCCGAGCGGCCAGATTGCCGGTAGTTCAGTAGGATGCGTTGCGTGTGGGAAATATCCCACGGCAGTGACGGTCGGGGATCAGACTTTGTTAGTCCCGGCATGCTGTACTATAATCTACGATACTATACCGTGAGATTCCCCAATAGCAAGTTGCCTGTTTAGCACGGGTCAGCCCCCCACATGGCGAGCCAAAAATCCTGAACTCTTTGTCTATAGGATTGGCTGCTCGGTAAGCCATCACCGAAGGGAAGCTGACATGCCGAACTTGTGTGAATTCCGCTCAAGAGCCAAGAGCTCCAAGTTAGTGGTAGGTGGTGTGAGATTTGGTTAGGGGTTTCGGTTCACCAGCCTACGCCGGAACGGGAATCAATTAGGGTCATGAAATTATTGGTATCATAACCCATTAGGCTGATGCACCGTACCGATACCGTGCCACACAGTTGGCAAGGGTGTGTGTGGCTGATTGGTGATACGGAGGTGGCAGTGAGGAACCCTGCTCTCGCGAAATGAACTCTGCGGGCAAGCTGTCTCTCAACCGACAGCCGAGAAGACAGCCAGTCCAAAGCCTGAGAAAACCTTTCAAATACCATGGAAAACCAGGGGGGTATCATACCTTTAGAATACCATTCTTGGCGAAAACGTACAATTACAACGTTTCATGTTCTCAGGAACCACACAATATTTATCAATGCACACAGCTTCCCCTCTCTTTTTATTCACCAAGCAATGCAAAAGTAATTTAAAAAATCCGATAAAGAATCCAGAATTGCTTGAGGCCTGCTGGTATTTTTCTGAATTTTCTCCAGGATTTTTTAACATAAACTCAGTGATAGAGGGAGGCTGCTTATTGTGGGCCGGTGGCAAGGTAGTTCTTTGAATAGGTTTCACTTTTTGGATGGTATATTTCCCGGCCAATAATATCCGGAAAGGTTTCACGCCAAGAGTATGGTATTGAAAAGGTTCACCCGCTTCCCATATCTTTTCTATTGCTTCTCATCAAGTACCTCGGTCGGTATCGTCTCCTCGTCTCGGCACAATTTCTGTGAGTTCAGATCTAATATCGTCTTTCTTTTATGAAGAGCAAAGTAGTATCATATCTAGATATCAGTGCGGATGAGGATGCCTTGCATAGTTAATTTCGGTTAACCCTCTAAACAATTCCTCTCCCGTACGAAACCCTTTTTAAACTTTATTCTCTTCGGGCTTTCTATGCGACTACCCCATACCACCACACACACCCGCAGGCTATCGGCGCTTGTACGAGTACAAGTAATAGGCACGACTACTACTTCCAATCAAAAACTAACTGCTTCAACAAATACCGGTATCCCAACACAATACCAAAACTTTCATCAGGTGTGTTATCAAAAGCGGCTGAAGTGGAACTCGCCAGTGAGTCGGAATCAGATCCCTGTAAGGTTTAACCCCCCTCGCAAGAGAACGCCAGCTTTGCGCTCGCTATCGCGATTCCGAGACAAAGCTAGGATGCAAAGCTCATCGCACGTATTATCATCTAGTCCTGTACTTGTCCTTCCTTGACGTTTAAATATCAGACAATTTCGCAGGGTTGGGTGGATCTTACGGGGTTGCGCTCGCGAGAGATTTCAACTATCACCCCTAACCGAGGCCCTCATACTGCAATAGGAGTTTTGCAATGAATCAGCCCCCAAAACCAGATGCCAGAGAACAGCGACCCCGATGGATGGAAATACGCAAGCTTTTGTTTCTCTATCTCATAGCGGCATTCATCTCTATCGGAGGACACGCAAGTTATGAGAATACTTCCCCCGTGTGGTTTCACTTCCTTCCTGTCCTTTCCTCTCCTCACGTTTCTCCTCTTGTCTCAACTTCTCCCAACTTCTTCCTTTCCTAACATCCAACTCAACAAATCATGAACTTCTTCACTGCCCACAAACTTTGTGTCCTCACTTGAGCCGCTCTACTCTACTGTGTAAAACCCTTACTCCCGATCACCCCCCCGCAACGATTATTTTTGCCATGCAGTCCCGATTAGCTACCGAGTGACCACCCATGAGCCGGCACCCAGGGGGGGGGCCGTGCGGGGTGAGGAGTAACTTACAAAGGAAAAAAACGGAAAAAAACGGGATGGACCTAATTCGATCCTTCTTTCAACCCTCAGCAAGCACCGCCCGTGCTTTTCAATCGCTTGCCCGCAAATGCCCATTTATTCTGACCATATTCCCCGGATTTTTCACACGAACTTTCTTGAGTTTGACGGCAAGGCCGGGGTACTGTAAACTCAATAAACTTCGCTAGCCGGGCTGGTATTAGATAAAAAAAACTCCCTCAAATCCTGATCGGTAGGTAAGAAAGCGGTGAAATTTACCTAGCCCGTGAGAAACTTCAACCCACGTGTTTTAATACCCAATTAACTCCCTGTACTGTGAATGATAATACCCTATATCTAACTTGATTCCTCCTCAATAGTGCCGCTCTGCAGACAGCCCTCTTCATACCGGTATTGTATCACTGAAGCCGCATCAATACGTCATTTGCTTAACTATCTCCTGATCTATTCCGATTGGCTATCTAAAAGTCTGCTTTTTTCCAGAAGCTTAAGTCTCGCTTTCTCCGCCGTGGGCTCCTATGTGGGCGCACACCATCGCTTGAATATGCGCGGTGGACGATATGATCGTACACCCATTATACGGATCAGAGAGATACCATTGGTGAGGGTAGGGCAGATCTCGGGGCAGTGGAAACACCAATCGTCGCTACTATATTCTGAGTATCCACAATCTTGCGCCCGCATGATGGATCACATCACAGAAAATGCAGGAGCAAGCAAAAGGGCACGAAATGGCAATTCTCTTACACTGCTCATACTGTCCGTTTAGTATAGCGGTAACCCTCCGCTTACGTAGAGAAAGACAAATTGGTAAAGTGTCTTGAACAAGGGGTCTAAAACAGCGCTGCAGTACGATAGATGCAGTGTTCGCAAGCGGCCAGCCCGGACTGGGCTTTTTTGGCAGGTATCTCTGGAACGTAGGCAGGCATGAGAACCAGGAATGTTGGAATGCTGCACATCTGGAGGCTGCGCTGGACTAGCAAATTTGTATATATTGACCGCTGTTGTTTTTATGATTGACGATAGTAATACAAGACGCTATAAGTTGACTTCGGATTTCACAGATATCTCCATGCTTTCGAGTGATAATGTGTGATTTGTGTAAAATCGGAGGATTTTTGGTTTGAGTATGTATTTGCTGCCAGAAACTAATAATGAAAGACCAAAGATGCAATCACGATAGGTTCTGTTGGAAACCCGGCTTCTTTTAAACGGCAAATTATGGGCGGAAGACTGACGACGGACCACGGAACAGCGAAATAGGGGCCGTGAAACGAAACGCCAAGATTAAAGCCACACCAGAGACCGATCGCCAGAGCATAGAGTAATTTCCCGTGTTCCCTTGTCACTCGCTTTGTTACCAATATAAAATATCCAGACTTTGACCAATATTTCACCTGTATTCTATCAACCTCTTTGTTTCCATTACCAATTACCATTCTATAGTACCAGGTGGCCTAGTTCGTTTAGCTAGTCTATTGTTCAAATTGTTATGAATTGTGAGTGTGAAGAAGGGATCAAATGAGAAGTTCTCCTCGCATAGTTTTGTGCTCTATCTACGCTGATATCATTAACCAATCATAACTTGGTCTATCGGGTATAGTGTGGCCCGGGTCTGAATAACTAGCCGATATCTTAATCTCGCCCAGCCTGACCACTTCAGACTTGTGAGCACCGCCACAGAGCAACCCTGGTGACTCATCAACTTGATGCGTTGAGAAACCCACCTCATTCTTTAATACTCGAACAAGTTTCTCAAAACAGAACATTGCACTATTAAATGGACAACTTGCATGGTGATTCAAAGTGTTATGGAATTTGCTGCTGAATAGCCCTCTGTTGGAGTGTAGGATAATCCAGGATTCGAAATTTACCGCTCAACTAACTAACCGAGGTGGCAGAGAGCGCCTCCGGGGGGGAACTCACGAATCACTATATAAACTACACTCTTGTATCCCGGGGCGTGGGCACGGCGTAATTCGGGTGGTGTGTGTAAAAAATAATCCTAACTCCCCTAATATTTTCAAATAGATAACTTGGTTATTGCCGCTCTTTGCTCTATTGCTTTATGCTGCGCTCACAGACAGTCACTCGGATATCTTCATTTTCGAAGTGTTGGAAATAGCCGTTGATGGCCGCACTTGGTGCGGGATGTGCCCGCAGAGACATACGTACGCACTAGTAAAAGGACGCGCAAGCTCTCAAAATGTTTTCACCCCACTTGTTTTTCCTTCCTACACACCTTCTCCACACAACAGACCTTCCTTCCTGTACACAACTTTCCTCAAGTCTTTCCTTCCACCAAGTTATCATCAATCAATCATGATTCTCATCTCCACCTAAGCGGTTTCAGTCCACTGCGTAAAATCCCCATCGTAAATCATTACCTCCGCAACCAAGATTTTCAACACGAAGTGTTGAGAAATGTGTTGAGAAATGTGTTGAGAAATGATCCTCCGGGCGGAGGTACGAGAGATTTGCTTAAGGCTTCCTACTCACTATTGCGTATAAGAGGGCGTACGCGGGCGTGTGTATTCTGCATCATGGGTTGCGTCATCACGGTAGGGTATGCTTATACCGTTCATGTTCCACCTAGCTAGCTTGAGAACTTAGTCAACAATCTTCCGCTGCACAACAAAGCCGTCCATCCCTTGACACGAAGAGGGAAGGCTAAATAGCATACCAGAAGGAAGACATCCGTCCGGTCTGCAAATGGGAGATTATGCTTCACTCTGCAGCAATTAGCAATACTAAATGCAGGCAATAGAAGCCTGCATATATCGTAGATGTAAGAGGTGTCCTTAGGTTTCTTTTTAAGCTCCCGGAATAAACGTAGTACTCCCACTCGGTCTTCGGCTAACAAGTTCGCATCGCCGTCCGTGCAGCGGAGAAAATGGAAAGCAGAAAAGGATAGTAAATCAATCACAACTGTGATCGCACCCCCGAAAGTACTCGTAGTTTCGGTTCCCTCACCCGTCGCTGGGGAAGCTGGTGTCTATGGGAGAAAATGAGGGAAGAGCATCCATTTTATGCTTCCCGGAAGAATTCTCTACCATCAGCGGTTGCCTTTTCCACGCTATAGAAAACTAACTATAGCTAGGGTATGCAAATCTTACACCCTTGGGAGTATATATCTGAGCGAATTAGGCCATACACGGATGCTCGTGATGCTGCAGGATGGTAGTACGAGAGAGCAGTTACTATTCTCGGCATCAACCCCCTCTCATATCCGCACCATAGTTTGCATGAAAGTGCACCAGAGAGGACAAAGTGTGAGATCACAATTCATTTGGACAACTCGCGCAGTCCATCTAACGTGATTACAGCCTAGCATCCAGGCAACGAGCCAAGAGTGGATAATTCACATTGGCGGAAGAAAGATGGACAGAAAAAAACCACGATAAAATGACAAGTACACCGTAAGAATGAAGAAAAAGGAATTCTACTCTACTCTATATCAACGCCCCCCTAGCAATTCCAAAGTGAAGGCCAAGCTACATATAGATATCTATGAAAAAATGAAGTAGCATGAAATTGGCCTACAAAGTTGAAGATATTAATTCTAGTTCTAAAGAGAAGCCCAACGCCCGGGAAATACTCGGCACAGAAAAATAAAGGGATAATATACACGCTAATTTATGAAGTCCCCACATAGCGCCGTATGACTACTATTTCCAAACTACAGCAAGAACGCTCCCCCCCCCTCCAGCCGTTAGGAAAGGTCATAAATTACCAACACAGCAGTATTGGTATGGCCAGAATCACGCTGGGTTGATTCGGTCTTGTGGCTGAGCAAGAATATCGAGGAGACAAGCGGAGATATAGACAATTGATTCCCGATGCGCTTCCCGGGAAGAGTAGCCGTGGCGGCAATAATAGGGAGGGCTGATAGGGGTTCATCTTTTTTTTTTTGGCCTAAGACTAATGCCGAGCCCGTCCCTGAGATCCCAAGAAAGGCCCAGTTATTATGACCGGGGTTCAGTCGAGGCCGCGGGGATGGGGGGTGCCGAGGATGAGGTGTGGGAGCTAACCTCTTGCCGCGCTAGAAGCAGCTTCATTATTTCGGCTCCGCCCCACGGGGGAGCTAAGGCGAGTGGTGCTAGGCCATAATTGTCTCGCGATTCGAGATTAACTTCTTCTCGCTCTAGAAGCAGCTTCGCCACTTCCGCCCGCCCATACCAAGCAGCCCAAGCGAGCGGGGTTCGGCCGTACATATCTCGCGATTCTGGGCTAACTTCATCCCGTTGTAGAAGCAGATTCAGTATCCCGTTGCTCGTGCCCCCAGCAGCATGGGAGAGTGGCGTTCGCCCAGAATCATCTCGCGATTCAGGATCAACCTCGTCTCGTCCTAGAAGTAGCTCGACTGCCAACTCGCTCCCGTATCTAGCTGCGTGGGCGAGCGGTGTCCGGCCATAGTCGTCTCGCGATTCTGGATTAACCTCATCCCGCCTTAGAAGTAGCACTAGTATCTGCACATTCTGGGCCTCGGCGGCGTGGGAGAGCGGTGTTCGGCCGTAATTGTCTCGTGATTCGGGATTGACCTTTTCTAATGCTAGGAGTAGTTCTGCTGCCTGCGCCCGCTCACACCGCGCAGCCCAAGAGAGTGGTGTCCGACCAAAATTATCTCTCGATTCGGGGTTGACCTTTTCGTGTTCTAGAAGTACGTTGACTACCCCCTCACCCCAGGATACGCCGGCCGCATAGGAGAGCGGTGTCCGGCCACTATTATCTCGCGATTCAGGGTTAACCTCTTTCAGTTCCAGAAGTAGGTTCAGTATCTCCTTACTCCAGCTCCCGGCCGCATAGGAGAGTGGTGTTCGTCCACAATTATCTCGCGATTCAGGGTTAACCTCTTTCCGTTCCAAAAGGAGGTTCAGTATCTCCTTACTCCGGCTCCCCGTCGCATGGGAGAGTGGGGTTCGGCCAGAATTGTCTCGCGATTCAGGGTCGACCTCTTCCTGTCCCAGAAGTATCTTGACTGCTTCTTCATTCCCGCGTTCCGCAGCCCAGGAGAGTGGCGTTCGACCGGAATTGTCTTGCGAATCGGGATTAACGAGTTCCTGTCCCAGAAATAGCTTGACTGCTCCCTCACCCCCGTCGGCGCCGGCCGCGTAGGAGAGTGGCGTGCGGCCAGAATCGTCTCGTGATTCGGGATCGACCTCACCACGCTTAAGAAGCGATTTGACAACATATACCCCATCACCCTTGTATAAACCGGCCGCATAGGACACCGGTGTTCGGCCAAAGTAATCTCGCGATTCAGGGCTGACCTCTTCCCGTTCCAGAAGCAGCTTCAGTATCCCTTCACTCCCACACCTGGCCGCATGGGAGAGCGGTGTTCGGCCAAAATTGTCTCGCGATTCGAGATCAACCTCTTCCTGTCCCAGAAGTAGCTTGACTACCTCATACCCGCCTTCGACAGCCCAGGAGAGCGGCGTTCGGCCAGAATTATCTCGGGATTCAGGATTAGCCTCTTCGCGGTTCAGAAGTAGTTCGACTGTCCCCACATGACCATATCTAGCTGCGTAGGAGAGCGGTGTTCGGCCAGAATTATCTCGCGATTCGTGATCAACCTCTTCCCGTGCTAGAAGTAGCTCGACTGTCCCCACCCTACCAGCTCTAGCTGCGCAGGAGAGCGGTGTCCTGCCACAATTATCTCGCGACTCAGGGTTAACTTCTTCCCGTTCCAGAAGTAGGTTCAGTATCTTCTCTTTCCCACACCCAGCCACATAAGAGAGCGGTGTTCGTCCACAATTATCTCGCGATTCGGGATCAACCTTTTCCTGCTCCAGAAGCAGCCTCAGCATCCGCGCATCCCAGCACCCGGTGGCGTAGGAGAGTGGCGTTCGGCCAGAATTGTCTCGCGAATCGGGATTAACGCGTTCTTGTCCCAGAAGTAGTTTGGTTGCCTCCTCACCCCCGTGTGTGCCGGCCGCGTGGGAGAGTGGCGTGCGGCCAGAATTGTCTCGTGATTCGGGATCGATATTATCTCGCTTAAGAAGCAATTTGATAATCAGTCCCCTCTCACCCATGTATACGCCGGCCGCATGGGAGAGCGGTGTTCGTCCACAAGTATCTCGCGAATCGGGATTAACCTGTTCCGGTCCTAGAAGCAGCTCGACCCCCGCCTCACCCCCGCCTTCCGCAGCCCACGAGAGTGGCGTCTGGCCATCATCATCTCGTGATTCGGGATCGACCTCACCCCGCGCTAGAAGTAGGTTCAGTATCCCTTCACCCATGCCGCCAGCTGCGTGGGACAGTGGTGTTCGGCCAGAATCGTCACGCGATTCGGGGTTAACCACTTCCTGTTCCAGAAGTAGCTCAACTACCCAGTATTCTCCTCTTTCGGCAGCCCATGAGAGCGGTGTTCGGCCAAAATAATCTCGCGATTCGGGATCAACTTCTGCCAGCCCCAGAAGCAGCCTTACTACCTCCTCATCCCCGTAGGAGAGCGCTGTTCGGCCGGAATAATCTGGCAATTCGGGATCAACATCCTGTTCGAGAAGCAGCTTTGCTGATCCCACCTCCCTACCCCCCGCCGCCCAAGAGAGTGGTGTTCGGCCACGATCATCCCGCGACTGCGGATCAGCCCCTCCCCATTCTAAAAGCAGCCCCAGTACCCCCTCACGCCCGGATTCGGCCGCGAGTGAGAGCAGTGTCCGGCCACAATCATCTCGCCATTCGGGATCGACCCCATCCTGCTCTAGAAGCAGCTTGACTGCTCCCTCCTGTCTATGCTCCGCTGCCCAAAAAAGAGGTGTTTGGTGATAGATATCTCGCGATTCGGGATCAACCTCTTCCCATTCTAGAAGCAGCTCCATTGCCCCCACACTCCCTCTTCCAGCCGCCAAGGAGAGCGGTGTTCGGCCGAAATTGTCTCGTGATTCGGGATTGACCCCACCCCGCTCCAGAAGCAGCTTGACTGCTCCCTCCTGCCCATACTCCGCTGCCCAAGCGAGAGATGTTTGGCCATTCCTACCGTCTTTCGTGTCAGGGTTGGCCCCCGTATTTTCCAAGAATAGCCTTATAATGCCTTCACACCCATTTATAGAAGCCCAGATCAGCGGCGTACGACCCACGAAATCAGCCTTATCAACATCCCAGGCTTTCATATCCAATAATGCCTCGGCAATCTCATCAATACCGAGATATGCTACGTAGTGAAGCCCCGTGAATCCATGAGCCAGCCCTACCAGTTTCCACGCCAGTTCACGGCATTGACGTAAAAAAAGCACGGCCGATATATGGTTGTCAAATCCGCCTAGGAGCTGAAATGCAAGTGATTTCACACCATCCGTGGTTTCGCTTCTTGCGTAGTATCCCCAGTAGCTAGAAGCATGTTCGAGGAAGGGGTATTTTTGTGGTGCATCATCCGAAACGGGTGAAAGTTCCCTGATACAATCAAAGTTAAGGTATGTCAGGCAAACCTCTGCCATCACCGCATAAGGGTTCTGAAACATCCCGGAGCGGCTATTGAGATATTCTTGAAGTGTGAAGTGCACTAGGCGGACAGCCGATTCTTCCCTATCGACCGTAACAAGTCCAAGACAGGAGGCCAGCAGTGATTGTATTGAAGGGATGTTATCGGGGTTAGGTTTAGTAGACCCTATTTGCACGCCTAGGGCATGGCATAGCTCATCTGCACTCATCGGTCGCTCCGATTTAGAGATCCACATTAAAGCGGCCACCGCTAGTCTTGACTTGCCCCCGGTTTGCTTAATCCTGTCCAATGTTGCACCATAAGCGTCGCCCAAACCGCCGCCATTGGTCATCCGCTTGAGCTGCTCGCGCCTTTGGTAAATTGTCGTCTTATCCAATATTGCTGCGACGTTCAGGGAAACTAGCAGAAACCTAGGTGCCACTGTTAGCGGACCCACAAGATTTGAGCAGAAAACTCCGGCTACATACACATCGGAAATGGTTTCCGAAACCCGGTTCACGATTTCCGCCCGAAGGCCGGGGTTCATTGCCCCAGGGAGGGAATCATCGTCTATCATCTCGACATATCTCGCAATATCTTCCCTCGTTGGCTTTATCCGGAGAAACTGCGCAGCTCCAGGGAAGTATTTGTTGATCTCGACTCCAATGTGATGTCGACCGGTAAAGAAAAAACGGATCGCCGGAAGCAACTGGGAAATAGTATGCAATGAGCGTAGGATTTGGGGCAGATGCTTCTCCAGGAGCTCATCCAAGGCGTCGATACAAATGAAAACCCGGTCAAACGGAGCAAGGGCGGCCTTCAGGAGCTCAAGCGCCTCAGGAACCCGTAAACCTCGACCCCCAACCTGGCCCTTTGCTTTCTGGAATGCCGAGTTGATCTCGGTAGGGATCGTGCCCGACCCGCGCACGATTTGTTTGATAAGGGCACCTAACAGGTTCTCGGGAGTTTGAACCTTTTGGTCCTGAAAGTCACAGTAAAAACATGCAACTGCAATTTTCTGATCAACAACCTCGTCGCATAACTCATCAATCACTAGGGAACTGATCCCGTCAGTCAGAATTTTATCTATACTTTGTGCGTAGGTTAATACAGTGCCCTCCTACCTAAGATATGTTTTCCCAGCCCCCGGGGCGCCGGAGCAAAAGAGAGTGCCTGCGCTTGATCCATCGTCGCCACCACGCCAATTGATAAAATCTTCTTTATGTAAAAACCAATCCCCTAAACCACCCAGCCGGCGGGTGCGCACACCCTGGTGCCGCAAGCGAGGTTCTAGCGGCGATAACCACTCTAAAATCTGAGGATTTTCATCCACATATGCGATGTTGTAGTTGGTGTTGTAGCTATTGGCCACGTTAAAACTGTTTTTGTGGCCCGTACCAGTATTAGTGGGTTGGGGGTAGGTTGACGGGTTCATGTCTTTTGATACCGAAGGTGGAAAAGAGATAGTGAAGGTTGAGGGGAGGGTGTTGTGGATAGAAGATCTCAGAGCTGAGGAAAGGGGGGTCATATTGTACTGTATCACACCCCCATCCATAACTGTGCTTGAGGATAGGTACAAGGGTCTACCATGAATTCATGGTACAGAGCAGGGATCAGAGGATGGAGAGCAGTGGTACGGCGCTTGTCCGAGGGTACCATAGTTTTGTCTAAACCAGAGCTTTTGAATCTAAGATATTACATGAGAGAAAATTCACAAAAGTCCAAACTCTTCATAGAACTACTGAACATAGTAAGGACACCATTTCTATGTAAAAATATCCACTCGACCCTCAACCCTTCAAGAGCAGTAGGCAGTTGAACTTTTGGATTTCGCCAAGACTTGGTTTTCCCACCAAAAACAACCATCCTGACACAGTTTTAGGGAGAGTTTTATTCCCTACTACTATTCCCAGAATATATATCATTTTAGGTTTCAAGAGAAGTCAAGTAGTCTACATCTTTTCCGAACATTCTATGAAGTTGTCTTATTTTTTATTCTAATATTGGTGCTGGAATAAGTGGCCATTTATAGTGTAAAATTGCCTGAACACATTCTTCCCTCGGTGTTCCAAAGTTGCCTTTACAAGTACAAGGGGCAGGCATAAAAAAGTGGTACGCTACAGGGGTGGGGTGGGTTGATTTTGGACAAAATTCTGGTACGCTGCAACCGAACTACACTCAGACAGAAAATATGTTGAGATGGTAAAGTACATCTTAAACCCCATCCTTTACCATACAATTACCAACTCCAATGGGCAAGTATTTTGAACCAACACTCCTGCGTGGAAGAAAATAAATGGGTAAGGATGACAGAGCAGTGTAGCCTCTACACATAGATCCAAAAAGAATATTGATTTCTTCAATAAGCCACTGGGCTTTAAAGCCCACTTATCATAAGGCCAGCATTAAACATGGTCCCAGTTTAGAGGTTCAGGTGCCCCCTCAGCAGACACCTCTTAGGGTTTGATTTGATAGTAAATGTGTTAGAGTAGATGTCATCTTCATCACTCATACATAATTTCCTTTATCAGTTGCATAGCATGGGAAGAAACATGGATCCTCTTAAAATTTCCCTTCTCAAGTGTACCACCGCTTCTGAGATATTAGTCACGCACCGTACCACTTTTTTATGCCTGTCCCTTGTACAACGGAGAGTGACCACCCCGGCTCTGTACCATGTTTTCATGATATACCCTAGTACAAAGTTAGATCATGAATTCATGGTACAGAGCCGGGGTGGTCAATCTTCGTTGTGGAGGCAACTTTGGAACACTAGAAGAAGAATGCGTTCAAACAATCTTTACATTATAAAGGGCAAATTTGACATACTTATTCTAGCACCAACATTAAAAATAAAAATAGGATAACTTCATAGAATGTTCAGAAAAGGTATAAACTACTAGACTTCTATTGAAACCTCAAATAATATACATTCTCTGAACAGTAGTAGGGAATAAAACCCTCACTAAAACTGTGCCAAGATGGTTGTTTTTGGTGGGAAAACTAAGTCTTGGCGAAATCCAAAAGTTCAACTGCCTACTGCTAGTGAAGGGTTGGAAATCAAGTAGATGTTTTTAGATGGCAATAGTGTCCTTGCTATTTTCAGTAGTTCTATGGAGACTTTTGATTTTTGGGAATTTTCTCTCATGTAATATCTTAGATTTTAAAGCTATGAGTTAGACAAAATTATGGTACACTCGGGCAAGCGCCGTACCACTGCTCTCCAACCTCTGATCCCTGCTCTGTACCATGGATTCATGATAGGGCCTTGTATCCTCGCGCAAGTGTGATAGATAATCCTCGCGTTTGTGATACGCGCCAACGATTGGATGAATTCTGCAGCGTTACACACACAAAACTTTCACCAAGAACCTCTAAGTTAAGCGAGGGCTGAATACAGCAATCGGACAAGTACCGTATTTTTTTCTGTTATCCGGAAATCCGCCAAGACCGGGCGTTGGTGAGGTTGGATGGTGCATGGAGTCAGAAATCGGCTCCTTCAATACACCCACGTAGAATGGCAACCACCCGCTGGTTTTAGATGTCCAGCAATCCAACTCTGAACACGTGGCTTTTGTCTGATCACCACTCTAACCCTTGTAAATGAGTGATTGCGACACACTCAGCCGCACTGTTGCGGACACCTAAAACTGCTCTATTACTGCCATGGTAAGTGGGTGTGTTGAAGGGGCCGATTTCTGACTCCATGCACCGTCAAACCTTAAGGAACGCCCGGTCTTGGCGGATTTCCGGATAACAGAAAAAAATACGGTACCTCAATAGATCCCTCACCATCAATAGAGAAGAAATGATCTAAAACGTAAACAAGTGCAAAGAAGCGATCATGCCATACATAAGAGGGGGAATCTATGCTGGGAAATCGAAACAATGATAAAGGAAACGGAACAGAAGGTTTAAGGACAAAAAAAAAAATATATTATGAAAATACCCTCCCACCACTTTATTCCAACCTCCGGTAACATCCCTCACCATGGAGCAGCTCCCACAAAGAGTAAACCCTTTCAATACCATTCTCTCGACGGAAAATTGTTGGCCCAGAAATATACAGCCTGGAGTAAAAAAATCTGAAAACGTTGAAGAGCTTCTTAGATATTTCAACTGTTCCTGCATAGCGCGCATCCGGCACAACGAGCACTAGCTTGCAAAGATCTCTAATCCCCCGCTTAAAACCACTCAACCCACGAAGGACGGGCCACTTCATGGTGAATTCTCCCCACACCGGGGGCTCGCATCGTAGAGAATCGTTGTGATTCATCTCCTTATTTCCCGATTCGCTTCACCCCATGGTGCACCGCCGAAAAAAGTGAAACCATTGCACAGAATCACCTTGCCTTCGCCCATAAAACTGTGAAAACCCAAAAAGAATTGAAATAAATGCGGTGGTTTTCATATAGCCATTATTATTATTTTCACCAGCAGGAAGAGTTTCATTGTATTGGTCTGCTCTTGCTTAAAAGTGATCTATTTGGAATGGTTTTTTTTTGTGCCAAGAATCCCGTGAGAATTGTGAAACAACTTCCCCGCCACTCATTTCTTATGTGATTTGTTTTTTTTGCAATATTTTTACTTTGTTTGAGGAATGAAAGGATAGGGAAACTATGGGCGAATACTTTGTTGCTCGTTGTCCATGGGATTTATTGCTCGGTAAGCCATTGCGGAAGGGAAGCTGACATACTGAACTTGTGTGAATCCCGTTCAAGAGGCAAGAGCTCCGCTAGTGCGTTGGTGGTAGGTGGAGTGAGATTTGGTTAGAGTTTTCGGTTCACCAGCACGGCAACAATTGGGGGCATGAAATTATAGGTATCATAACCCATCAGGCCGATGCACCGCGCCGATACCGTGCCACACAGTTGGCAAGGGTGTTTGTGGCTGATTGGTGATTCGGAGGTGGTAGTGAGGAACCCTGCTCTCTCGAAGTCAACTCTAAGTTACCGGTAGAGGCTGGCGCGCTTACCCGAGAGAATGGCTAATGGATATATTGGTCACGTGCCTTATAGGCGCACAGCGACGAGAATTTTCACCAAATTTTTCTTACCGGCGCCACGTGACAAATATATCTATCGGTCACGCTCGTAGACTAAGGGCCCGTTTACCTATAGACGGCCGTCTAGCAACCGGAGACGGTGCCGACCGTCAAGGAAGGTTAAACAGTGGGAGGTGTGTAGGGTGAATGGATGGGTGCGTGTTTACCTAATTATACTGTCTAGTGTAGTTTAGTGTGAAAAATTTGATTAATTGACGGGAGGTGTGCAACCATGTAGCTTTCGGCTCGCAACA
>Ga0307517_10000955_pt1 | contig 49030 bp, 67 predicted proteins | sample 23_EM_MG_FD_194515 | JGI IMG/M metagenome (GOLD analysis project Ga0307517, IMG submission 194515) | Populus trichocarpa ectomycorrhiza microbial communities from riparian zone in the Pacific Northwest, United States - 23_EM | ecosystem: Host-associated > Plants > Roots > Unclassified | place... | reverse complement strand
TTTGCCTTCTCCTCCTTTGACATGGAGTGTCCACCTTTCTTTCCTTTGCCCTTCAAGTTCGAAACCGCCAGGGCTGAGTCCTTGGTCTGCTCATCAATATTTTTCTCAGCGGACAACGTTTCGGCCTTTTCAATAATGGCGCCAACAAGCGCGTCGAGGGCAACGGGTTTACCCATGGTTCGGGCAGCAGCACCCATTGCGGTAAGCAAGGAGCGGAAGGTGGGAGTGAGCGAAATGCGTATGTACGTAGCAAATTGCTCGTCAGTGATTTCGTGACCCATTTCGGCGAGACGCTCGCGAATTTCAAACATGGTCGCGACGTGAGTGTGCATGCTCGATCCGTCGGTGTAACGGAGATTGGCAAGCTTGTTGAGTGTATCTTGGATTGTTGCCTGCCCCTTTTGCTCGAAAATAACAACGAGCTTGTCAATGACTTTGGCGGCAGTAGCCTGACCCTTGACCTGAAGGAAAACGGACTTGGGAATGGTTGCGAAGATGTTCCTTGTAGGTTACCCAGTTTTCTCTGTTGGCCTGTAATTTCGGCAACGACGATATTTTGACACTGGATGAGGAAGACATGAAATCAGGGGTTCCGGGGCCCATAACCTGTTGGAAAGTGCAGAGGGAGGTGTAATATTATCACTGTATAAAATACAAGTGAATACCAGAGGTCAATGTATCAATACAATTGACAGTAGGACAACGGCAGGGAGAGCCAGAGGTAGAATAGGCTAGAATAGACAAAACAATCTCAGTGGTGGTTAATAGGGCTGCACACCGTCCGTATTACGGCCACGGCCGTACAAAATACGGTAGGTTTACGGATACGGATTACCGTACACCGACCGTATACCCACTCCTCTCGAGGTCCAACGGAACGGTACGGTTACTAGTACGGCCGTTTAACGGTTAACGGAAATATAATTGTATTTAAAATTAGTACAATCATTGACGCAGTGCAGCTGTGGACTGCGCACGCGCGAGATGAAGCTTTTTTTTAACAAGCATGAGTACTTTAATGGTCTCAGGCCGAAGACTTGCCCGCCGCAACGAGATTGTATCACGCCCCCCGGAAAAAATTCGCTCAACCGCCACAGCAGATCCTAGAATGACAGTCTCAGTTTCAAAAGGTTCAATAAAAATTAGAATATCAGCACCAGGTATGCAAAGAATGTCACGAGCAAGCCAAAACAAGTTGGGAAACTGGGCACGACGACCTAACCACCAATGGATTGGGTTGCAAGTGTCAAAATCCTCTTGAGATAGTTTGAAGAATTCATCGAGTTCATTGGTAGACACCTTTGCCTTCCGCTGAAATCGTGAGGTAAAATTCTTTTGAGGCGAGCGAGGAGCAGAAGAACTTGATGGACCAGGTACAGGATCTATTGCCTGTGACGGCACCGAGTGTTTGTTAGCATAATGAGTTTCATAGTACTCATATAGATTTGTCTTCGATGATTCAAGGTATTCAGCAAGCAAATCATCACCTGCATAATCGAGCTTCATTCCCTCATAGGAGATACGAGGATCAAGCACTAGGAGATTGTCAGTCAAAGAATGTTATAGCCAATCAACAGCATACATGCGGCCCAAGTATAGAAAGGTGATTCATCGTACTTGTGATAATAATCACTGAGTTTCGTATGTGCATCGATAAGACCTTGCTTGATGCGACGTGAAACGGCGGTTGGAAGATTTCGTAAAATGTCTTTGATATCTTCTTGGAGTCCGCGAAAGATTGCATGTGTTGTAGATAGCATCGGAACCTTGGTGGTGGACATCTGTGTGGTAGCACTGCGAAAGGACTTGAGCCAGGAGGACACCAGCTCAATCGAAGACCAGTCTGTATCCGTTAATTCATATGCATGAAGATCTTTATGTCTAGCTGCAAAGGAATCAACTGCGGCACGATAATCGAGTGCACGACCTGTTCAGTGTTGCATATCAGGCTGACATTCAGAAGTATAAAGTCAATACGCACGGAGCATTTGATGTGTTGATGACCACCGTGTTCTCACATCCAATATAAGCATGAGAGCTACACTCTCGGTATCATCTCCTGCAATCCCTTGGTTCATTGTGACGTAAATTTCCTTGTACCAATTTTGGCGACGTTGTGGACTGGACCGTACAGTTCGTATAATTTTTCTCAACTGAAACAAATTAGTCCGTGCATCAAGGATTAGGAAAAAGAAGACAATACTTTAACAACCGCCGAAAGAATGCCCTCCGGCCTGCTTTCATCCTCATCTCCGTTCTCATTTTCATCACCCTCTTGTTGTACGGCCTCATCGTCAAACTCACGGCCAACTGGTGCTGTAGCACAATCTTGATAATTGCTGCTACGAGATGTTGCCTTCTTGCTATCAGCCTTCGACATTGCACCTATACCTTCAAGAAGCTATTGGACAAACTTTAATCATTGCTTCCGCAGTCAAAGAAGACACACAGCATACCTTAATGGCTGCAAGATGAACTGTATGTGGCATACAACGCATTCGAGAGTCCATAGCAGAAAAGAAAACTCCCGCCTCCGCGGAACGTCGCTCTATTCCCTGAGCAAGAGTGTCGTTGTTCGTCGCATTATCCATCATAAGTGCAATGACCTTTACAAAGCTTAATAAGCACCAGTACCAATATAAATCAAAGAACTTACTCGTCCAATGAGGCCATATTGCTTCAGTGTTTCCCATACGGCCTCGGCCATATTCTCTCCAGAATGTTCTCCAATAAGCTCTCGAAAATCAATTAGGAGTTCCTCTGGAGCATTGAATAAATGAGTAAGGCAACCAAGTATATGGACAGTTGACATACCAAGTTGGCCCTCATTAGTCACATAGTGTGCGATGATCGCCAAAAAGGCATACTGGTTGCTAGAAGTCCAAGCATCAAGAGATAAAGCAATTTTCGACTCAAGATCCTATATGTACAAGGTGAGCGCGGAGAATAGTATATGACTAGATATCACCTACCGCAAACATTTCGCGGATACCATCAATAGTATCTTCACCCATCTTCATAACCCGACGGCGAATCCCTTCCCGACTAGGAAGGTTGACGGAGGAGGCTGGGTGGCGTGCATAGGTCATGAGCTTGATAAACTCCTCCTTCTCGACCTCATCAAAAGGCTGATCACAGGCGACAATCCACTCAGTAAGCAGACGTTCAAATTTTGCTTGATCCCATGGACCCTGATTTCCAGAAACTGTTAGCATCTCAAGGAGAAACAAGAACAGTTAAACCTACTGCGGCATTTGCTTCCTGTGCAGCGAAAGCCTTCTGAATATTTGCCGTTGCAGCCTCAAGCCTTTTGAGATACTCGGCATCGCTTTTTGCGTCAAGTACTGTTTTTCCAGAAGCAAATTCAATTTCTTCAGCTGATGGAGGCTCAGCCCGGTCTTTGAGCACACAATAGAGGCGATACATCGTTGGGAAGTGCTTCAGATGACCAATGAGCCCTAATTAACAGTGAGATGCTGTGTATTATCAAGGGAAAGGTAATACACACCATTGAGATTACTTTTCATAGCCTTGGTGACCGTTAGAACCTTGCGATTCCCATGGCAGCAGCGATAGTGCTTGTCACCGGGATCACCTGGCTGACCACTGGCATTCTGGGGAACCAATTCATAGAATAAGTATACAGGGTTGCTACGTTTCAGTCCCTGGAATATGCGTGGTGAGTGGAAGCGAGTGGGGCCTAAAATAAAATTGCGTACCTTTTTTTTCTGCGCTGGGTTGCTCGTCATTGTGTTAGTGGTAGGCGGCAGATCGAGAGGTGTGGTGTGATTTCGAGCTGACGCATTCCGGAGGTTGTTATCATCTTCAATGTCTTCGACTGTTGCCTTGCAGGCCTTCTTCGACTTATGGGGTTGTGAGGACGTTGCTGACTTTGTTCGTTTCGTGCTGGGAGCTGTCTTCGAAGGGAGAATGTCAGCAATCTGTGAAAGCAGAGTCGATAAGAAATGGATAATAGTAGTAGAAGAGCTAGGACTTACTTCCTCATTCGGAATCACACCTTCAGATCCATCCGACCCGGATTCCGAAGACGATTCGTCGGCAGAACCTGAGGTCAAGAAGTCGCTGTCTTCGTTGTCGCCATTGCCAGCGTCTGGTGTCGTCTTGGTTTGCTTTCGCTTGCGCTTGCGTATCCGGCGTGGATTTGACTGTTTTTTTTGTTGGCCGTCTTCATCCAGTCCCTCCTCCTCGATTAACGCGGCCATGTTTTTGCCACGGTTTGCACGTTTGGGAGCTATGTCACACAATTAAGACTGACAAAGAGTTGTAGAATACACAATACTCACCTAGCGCGGGAGAAGGAGACGACATCACAGCAAGTTATGGTGGAATTGGAGTCGCGAACGCCACTTTATATGCAGACTCAGAAAAAAAGGCTGGAATGGAGGTGGATCAGTGATTAGAGATGGAGATTGATTAAAATGGACGATGTGCGTACCATGATTATGGGCCACGGCCCACAGAGGTGAGATGAAAAACATCAAATGGACGCCAACACGACGAGGAGGGATTGACCTCCTCGTCGTGACAACGGGGAGTGATGAACCCTCTCCATTGTTATAGCCTGAGAATCTTTACAGTTAGAACGTATAGGATAGAATTAAAGAACAAACCTTTGTGTGGACATGGGCAGCATGCCCAAGCCATCGCCGTTCTCTTCATCAGCTCATCGCGTTCTTGATCGCGTTGTCATCGTGGTGTTAACGGAGGGCTGGGTTGGTGTTGATGGCTGAGAGATGGTCGTGGACGGTGGTGATGTCGTGGTGATGTCGGGATGCGGTGGTGCTGCTTGACGCTGGTGGGATGTCGACTGCCAGGTTGGCAGTTGAAAGCGGAGTTACAAATCCTTACCCGTACATGCCGTGTACGGCAGTTCGAGTACGGCGTCACACGGCATTAACCCGGACCATGTACCGTTCCGTCAGCTGATGCCCACATCCCCAACGGTGCGGGTGCCGTGACCGTCATACGGCACCGTACAACCGTCGATATACGGCACGGTGCGCAGCCCTAGTGGTTAAACACTGAGTATACATTAAGTATATACCTAGAATAGACAAAACACTAATACTAGGTCAGAACATATGTAGCAAGAAGATAAATGTATGGTACTCACATCTCAGTGGTGGTTAAACACCGAGATGTGTCGGTGCGCTGGCAGTCGCGTTGACCGACGCGCTTACGTAATCCAGTCCATAACGGGTATCTAACGGTGTCGACTTGATAAGTCCAACAACATACTTTTCTACAACTTGCCCTTCATTAATGCACTAGTCAGTTCAAGTGTCACCTGACTTTCTATTGCCAGAAATGGGCAAAACTTTGGTCGAGTTACTTTTGTTTGTACATAATTATATTTTCAAACTCAGTTAGATCGTAAATGTATCACACCTATAGATAGATAGTGAGCCGTCACACGTCGCAAAATTAATTGATTTATCAACATGATTTGTCAGCTTTGTGTCAGCTATGACCTCCGACCCTCATAAGTTCAGTAATATAGCATACATTATAGTGTAAAAAGGGTTCTGGGAGGTGACTAGACACCATAAATTTGACGATGAATCAATTTTTGAGTCCATAAGTGGCACTGGCAACCTAATTTCACTTTTTTTTTCTCGGCCTCCGGCCAGCAACTACCTAACTAGCCCACGGTCCGGGATTTTGATCCCGGTGCACCCTTGGACAAAGACGATATTCTATTTCTACGCTTGTACCTCACTTCATTCTAGAAACAAATATCCGCAGAAGACTCTGTTCTCTTCATAACCATCAACGCCGGTAGAGTACATTCGGGGTTTATCCACTATTATTCATGCTATTTTGCTTTGCTGCCTACTGCACGACGTGATTCCTGGCCTGGCTGAAGACACCAAACATTTACCGTTCACGACATGTTTCCACACCCCATACACTTTTTCCTTCTTCTGCTATGTTTGATTCCATACGCACACAGCTCACCGGCGCCGTCAAGTTCTAACTGGAGTTTTTGGAAACGGGTACTTTGGACTCGCGCACAATCAAGGAACGTCCCTAAGGAGGGATTCTACGATCCACAAGTTGGTGGGGGGAGCATGCTCTTGGTGATTGTGTGCCGTGTTGTGCTGGTGTTCAAATTTAAATTTTCAATATAGCGTGTGCCCGGAACATTCCCTCCAGGGCAAAGCGAACCTATGAACGCCATTATTAGTGGTCACTCCGATGATGCCGTTCTGAAGGACCAAGAAATAAATGGTGGATTAAGAAACTTCTTTCTGTGTGTCAATCTTTTCAATCGTACCTATTCCCTTGGCCTCACTTTCTCCTGCTTGGCTCAGCTCCTTCGGATTCTCTGGTGAATGCCTGGGACAGCATGCAGGTACACACCAGGCGGCTGATTTGGGTGACGGGAATGGCTACAGTATGTTGCTCCCGAGTTTCATTTCCCCCGGCGCCGATTTCTTATTGCACCGTCAGAGAATGAGACTGCCGTCATACGGTGGAATTATGGAGACGCTCAGCTTGGGGCATGCCAGGAAACGATTCAGGGCGGAAACCATTTTAGATATTGGACTCAAGATGGTAGCCATAATGATAGGTAAGGGGCAGACACTATTAGTTGGAAAGACTTGACTCTTTTTAGTGGTGCAATCTTTATGGCAGCGTCATACGAGATGTCGTTGAACTGTGGGTAGTCCCTCTACTCTTGGATTGCACGCTGAAATATTGGATAGTTGGTCACGATATTATCCCAAATGGATACAATCTTGGCAGGTATCGAGCTTTAGCTTCACCAATCCCGACCATGGCTGATATTTTTTGCCTCAGGGATTGGTTAATAGGGAATATCACCGGGTCCCCCATACCTCGAAATCTCACGAACGCAACCTTTACGGGTACAACATCTTGGGCAAATTATACATATCAGAGCAACATCAGATATGTCACTGGCATACTACCAAACACTAATATCGGAATCAATCATAACTTGAGTGTTGGTGTGAATGGTGTAAATTCGTCTGACGGATTTGTCGCTGTTCTTGAAGTCAAGATAACGGGAAAGCCGTCAGGCAAATCGTAAGTGGTAAACTTCATGATCGATAATCCATTACTAACGAGTTCCAGATCTGCAATGCACATTTTTCCAATATTCTGGGAATTAGGGACGGTCTTTATTTTGACACTTCTTATATCCACATGATGAATTCCCGCTCGTGGCTTGCGAGTTACATGATGCCTCCATGGTCCTACACTTCTGGAAATTACTCCTGCTCAGAACTCTTAGACGATTATCTTTCATTTATAGACACTGTTGCTTGATGTTCCTAAGTACATCTTCAAAATATGGCGTGTGGGTGTTTGGTGTGTGTTTCCCCTTGTAGTAGTAAGTAATCCTTTTGTTTCCCGCCTTTGTTCCTCAAGGGTCTACGTAATTTGTCATGCCACCTGGCCCAACCTGCAATTATGGACCGTTAACAATGAAACAATGGCAATATCTCCCTAATCAACCTTTGACTCGGCGGCCTCGTGTCCAATATTCCCTCGCCGTTCCATTTCCTCCTTCGGTCTTCCTCTTGACCGTCACCACAAGTTTTTTTTTACAGAATCCTTATACCAATCGATGGGGACATCTCGACGCTTCGTCATTGTTGATGATAACACAATCCGCGAGAAACGCGATCATGAGGAAGAGAGACGGCCTCGGAAGAGGAAAAGGACAAACTCGGAGGAAACCAGCCCAGAGCCAGCGCCAGCGCCTCGTAACGACAGAATCCCTCGGTCAAAGTACAGAAAGTCATTTCTTCTCCCCGTCAAACCCAAAGCCACCAACGACAAAGAACTTCCTCTTGAACACGATCCCGTATACTTTGGAGATGGACCGAATCAAGTAATGATAAGGATTGAAAATACGCTGTTCAAGGTGAGCAGAGGTTGCTCGTATCTACACCAAACCACTTCCGCTAAATTGGACATACTAGTTCCATCGAGATTTACTCGATTGTTCCAAGCCGATGCAAAATGGTCTCGAGCAACACGAGAAGGAATTCGGTCCTACGAATGAATCAAATCCATTCTTCCTAGAATCCACTGTAGAAGAATTTCGTGCATTTTTATGGGCACTTAATGCACCGTATGTATCATTACACAGTCCGTGTGCTCGAAAGATTGCTCAGCAGTCATTAGACTTGGAGAACTCCGTTCTTTACCGAGCTCCGACACCCAACTCACGCGTACATTCAATATTGCCACAGCCAGCTCCAACTTCCATTCGCCTAGGATGGCAGGCTGGGTTGCGGAAGCCATTCTCAACGCTGCAAACTCCACCACTCTCATGGACGCATGTTCATCCGCTACCTTATCTCTGTTCGTTGATATCGCCGTTGAACACGACTACCATGCTGCGCTCAAGCTAGTTGTTGATAAGTGGTGCCATCGTCTTGTCGTCAAGAGCACTCCTTCTGTCCCAGCCATACAAGCTGCCGATAGACATGAGGAATCGAGGATGGATGATTTAAAGAGACTAAAAGGCATTGCTTATTATGTCCATGTGCAAGATATGTTGGATCGGCAGACAGACCACGCTATTACTGGTGCCACCCATCTTAGGACGGATCCAAAGTTGAATAATGGGCAAGTGATGAGGCTTCTAGCAGGATATTGGTCTCTTGTCAGTTTGTGGGAGCGGCTGAGACTCAATCCCATTCCCCTCTCTCAAGCCTCTGCTTGTCCACCTGATATGCACGAAAAATGCGTTTCGACTTGGTCACGACGTTGGACTGCGGCGGTTGGATGGAAGAGGATTCTTGGTCACAATTCTGCAGACATTTTGACTTTGCTTGATACGCTGAAGGACCAACTATCGAACGACGATGACCTCAAATCCGGGTTGCATTGCGATTGTAGGACCGGAGGTTTGGATGGGATCAAGAAATTCACAGAGAAAAGTAAAGAGGGGCTGGCAGATCATTTTACCGGTTGTCTCTGACTCTATTTCTGCCCTTTTACTGCGTACGAAACAGATATTCAGCTTGAAGATGGGTTTGCCTCCTGTACGAACAAATGGTATACCATAAATATTAGCTTTCGTGGGATACCTGTGTGTCCGCCTTGCTAAATAGAAATTCTTAACAATGCACCAATTGGTTGATTTTTTTTTTCGGTTTCAACTTGGAAGGTTTATCACTCTGCCTATCACAGTCGAAAAAATTAATTATAACTGGAATATTGCTGGAACGAATGCATTTGGCCGACAGTCACCCTAACCTCTTCGAATATTTGAGCCTTGCCTTGATCTCCCCATCAATCTTCATTGCTCGAGTTAAAGATACAACCTTTTGCGAATGCGACGATCGTCAAGATGTAGAGGATTGACCACACAACAAACATGAGGGATCGCGTGTGAAACGTAGAATCCGTCGTGGAACATATTTGCGAGCAAGCGAAGAGTGACAATCCAACCAACAGCCGAGCACCTCTTTCAAGTATAGCAGAAAGAACAACATGGCTAGGCCGAACAGCATAATGGCAGATAGCACGCTTGTAGCGTACAAAATCTCTCCGGCCAGCTCGGAGACCAGTTGGCGCGCTTTTCTGAACTGGTTTACGGGGTCAAGGTGATCATCTCGTAAATACTCGTTTTTATGCGCTTCGTTCTTGCCTTGTCCCCTAGGTTCATGAGGGCGAGTGCGGTAAAGCCAGAAAGGTCCAAATGCAACGAACGCTCCATTTCCTTGATGGCCGGACAAAAAATCCTGTAGGAGCTGATCAAGAATCATTCGACACAGGGACGAAGAAGTTTTGCCCACCATGATGGATTGGATTATGTAGATGCGGATATTGAAGAATGTCATAAAGAATCCAAGACCTACGGAGCGTTTAGCGAATGTAGACAAGTTGAGTTCTCGCCTTGGATCTGATGGGTCCATGACCTTCAAAGCCTGGAAGGACACAACGCCAACGAGCATCTATAGATACACGGAGCCTGCGCACGATCTTGTGAGTTCGAGTTGCGCTACCCGCACAATTCAATTCCACATCCCTGGGAAAACCTCCGACCAATTCCCATTGTCAAAATCTTGAACGAAGTCACCCATCTGTCTCGAGCTGGTCGTGGTGCACAAATTGACCCTTCTACAGCGATTAGCTCGGCACTGAGGCAATTGGGATATGAAATCCCGATGCGATAGCCCAAGTTCGACGACATCAACGCGAGGACTCTTTGCCTCTGGAAGGTGCGCCATTGCGCCACTGGCCACATATTTATGCTCAACTCGTTCCCAAAGTCATTACTTGAAGAGCGTTACGGGTTCTTTGTCAATGGAGTTCAAAGACCCACTTTCAGACGATCATATTAACATCATTATTGTTCAGTGGCCTACTGGTGACTTTCCGCAAGCAGTAAGCAACACATTTCACCTAATGGTCAGACGTCAACAATACTAGTTGATGATTGTCGATCCACTGAATGTATCTCAACAGCACTCCAAAGTCATACGCCGTGGTCAGAAAACGCCTGAAGCGCCCTTGCACCGAAGAAAAATGCCTTGCTGTCTTGACAATTCACCGGCACCACTTACCGGTGAAAAGAACGGAACCGGGAAAACACATACAGAAAAGAGAAAATCCAATTTCCTCAACTTCGTGCGGACAGTGGACGATTAAACCATTCAAGTTTGCGCATTGGATCTAAACGACCAGCTGTTGATTTGAGCTGACAATGATATACATTTTAAATTTCGGCATTTTGAATTTACAAGGACGGTTCAGGTTTCTCGAGCCTGGCTTTGAGTACTTCAAGGACTCTGCCTAATTCGTCCTTGTCCGCGTTCTTTGCTGGCCAACCAACCACCAAACCTTCCTTATCATTCGATGAAGGTTTGGGAATAACATGGAAATGTATATGAGGGACTTCCTACACAAAACAATATGGCATAAACGATGGCATTCGCAAAATATCAAGATCGCTCACCTGGTGTGCGATACGGCCATTGTTCTGAAGGATGTTGTAATTTTCGAAACCTTGCGCTATCGCAACTTTCTTCGCGATAGGGAGTACGTCGGTCATCCACTCATCGGGTAATTCATGCAACTTCTCTGCATGGTCTACGCATATATATAAATCAGCACAAAGAACGATAAGAAAGCGGAATTCGATACTTGCATTTGGGGATGACAAGAGTGTGGCCTTCGGACAGTGGGTTGATGTCGAGAAATGCTATGCTGCACATTGGACACCATTTGTTTCTGGGTTTTTCAAATGGTCTTTTTTTTAAAAAAAAGATAACTTACGCAGAACTCGTTTCCAACAACTTGAAGCTTGGTATCTCCCCTGAAGCGACGTTCATGAGAACGATAACATCTGCTGATGGGACGATTCCAAATGCCCACCTTTTATGATCTTGCAGAATAAACACGAGGCAAGGGATCTGAGTATCATTCAGAGTTTCGGTTTGGTGAAGATAAGGTCGTATCATACTTGACGGCCATATATGCTTCTACCAGAAGAATTGCAAATATACTGATCTGTTCAACAAGCGTCTCAGGCTCGAAGTTCGGCCCGAGAGACCACACACTATCTTCCATTGATCTTCCAGTCAGAAATGTAATACAATTATTTTAATCTGCAACGTCCAAATGTGTGCCTCATCGAACTCTGAATATTTGGACAATTGTGTCACCAGGTTGCGACTCGGCATTCTCCCGAATAGAATAGTGAATCTCGACATCCAACTCTCTTGTGTTGGTCCTGCATTTCTTGCAATAGAAGACCCCATTAATCACTGATCCTTCTGAGACCATGAAAGGTTCCCTTAACATGAAGAGAGTTTGTTTCCAATGAGTGGGGGTGCTCAAGGGACCAGTGCTGAAACTTGTGATCCTCGCCTTATCCCTCCCCATGCTCTGCCGCCTTTTCTGTGCGGGTTTTCCGCCCACTGGCCAGAGCTCTGCCAATCTTACACCTGTTTCTTTGACGATGTTGACTTGGGTAGAAGGGGGGATTGGGCGATTTGATGAGGTGAAAAACGTGTCGAAATAAAGCAAGAAGGCAGAGACTTTGGTCCGCCGTTCAGAAGTAGCAATCAGAGTGAAGGAGGTAGAAAAGTCGAGGTCTTCTGGAGAAATTTCAGAAAGGAGGAGGTCCTATTCAAATAAGTTAGAGGTGCTGAGTAGCGATAACTGGTACTTAGCCACCTTGACAATAAATGGATTGCACAACAGCGTTTCGGGTCCGACTACATCAACGATGGCTTCTTCATAAACGTCTTCGGACATCGCAGAAAGATCGAATCCTACAAAGGAATGATAAATAGTGTCGGTAGCCGTAATCTGCCAACGTACCATAAACATCTTCCCAAAAGTCTATCCGATCTTTCCGTACCTCTCCCGCATCACAGAGGCCTAACATTAAGCGGCATTGGGTCGGTGCCATGACACCACCTGGTCGAAGGAATCTATCTCGTGCAACCAACACAGAATCCAACATCGACTCGTAAAGCAAGGCATATCCCATCCACTCCGAGATAACAATATCGACTTTGTCAATTCCATCAGGTAACAACGCATCTTCAACTTTGCCTTTTATAACCGTGATAACATCCTCGAGCCCATTCGCCCTGACGATCCTTTCTGCCGTTTTAGCGATTCCACTAGCATCGACAGCGATGACCCGTTTGGCACCCGCTCGAGCAGCGAGAAGAGATAGAATACCGGTTCCACAACCGACATCGAGCACAATGGCGTCTCGAAATAAATCCGGGGTCGTTAACATGAAGTTGGCATACGTTGCCGTCCTCACTTTGTCCTGTATCATTACAGCATGTATATCTGGTCAGGGAGTTCTACATTAGCGACTTGATATTTTCGATACTTGATTCAACATACCGTTGGCTTCGTAACTTTCAAAATAATGAGTATCGTCGTCCCGCGCTGGTTTACTGCTGGTATCGCCGTTCTTGTCGTCCAAACCAAGTTTCTCAGTCACCATCGCTCGATATTCGGCGAAGTTCCGACGGGCACTAGCTAGCTGCTTTTCGAGAATTTTAATTTTTGCGTCATCTTCTTTTGCTGAGAAGTCTCCATCTTCCGAGTCTGTCCAATCATCACTTGGCAGCTCTATAATAGCATAACTATGTCATGAACTATTCTCGTCAATAATCAGAGTGTGGGACTCACGAATAAGAGGGTCATTTTCCAACACAGGCACGAGATACTCATCGGTTGTAAGCCACGGCTCGGTCCCTTTCAAAGCCATCACTTCTGTGGGTGTCGGATTCTTAGAGAAATGTCAAACCTCCTTAAAACACAATGTATAATAGATGCAGATCATACATTCCTACGGATGTAATTGATGAGTCGGACGCGTCCGTGGAAGTCTAACGCTGATGAGAGTTAAGAAGGATGGCAGTTAACTCAAATATCGAAGGAGCTCACACATGGTCTTGCAGACATCATTGAGCACAAAATGGTGATTTTCTTTGTCGTATGCGGCCGCTGCCTGCACAGAGGGGAAATGTTTGTCGTCAAATAGAGACTTGCATTCTTGTTCCGTGTTCGAATCGGAAATCCAATCGTTCCATTGATCGTCGACGTCTGATGATGATGTATTGCTGCTTGCGTCTTCCGACTGCCTATGTTGTGTAGGCGATAACAGGCGGATCGGCATGTTAGGTCATAAGTGGGAGAAGAGATTTTGAAATTGCAAAACAAACACAAACATTAAAATGCGCACGGTCAGTGAAGTCGAAAATCAGGCGCTGCATCTCAGTAAGATCCCATTCGCAGTATGAATTATTCTAGAGTAATTTTTGAGTACTTGCAAACTTAATCAGTATACATCCAGGCTAGTCCTGTGATGTAACCTTTTGTATGACAATCAAGATTTTTTTTTAAAAAAAAAAAGCCCAGCCGATTCAATAGATCATTAATACAGACAGAATTCAATATGAGTGTACAGATATACAGCGCCGTAAGAGTGATATGGTGCACATAATGATTAAGGATGTTATTGCCATTTTAGGAAATTCGCTGATCCAATTTTGGGTCGATATACTATCAAAAAGTGGCCTTGAAATTTTAAAATCAGGTGGTGAATGGTAGTTCAAACTCGCAATAACTGAGAGAGTAGGTACTAGTCCCTGGGAGGCTCGATTGGGAATTGAGGGACAGATCCCAGAGCTACATAAAATCCTCTTCGAGCTCCCGGCCATACTTTCTAGGAACATTCTCATCTTCTTCGACTTGGTCTAAGAGGTCGTAAGAACGAGCAACTTTGTCTGCCTCTCTCTGCCTTGCAAGTTCTATGTCTTGCTTTTTCTAGTAGGAATTAATCTATTAGACTAGTTTGGAATGAAGATGCTAAAGGACTACACCTTTTCTGCTGCTGCGGCCCTTTTGATTGCAGTCTCTTTCTTGGTCCTATCAACACGTTCTTGTTCATGATCAACTTGTCTTTCCACTTTTGTTTTATTGAGACGATTTACGACCGAATTTTCTCGAGTGGCAATATGAACTGTGAAAGATTTGACCTCAGTACTCTAAAAGATCATTTGCCGTGCGTACCGCGTTTCACCTGAAAGGATTGTGACTTATAAACAAAATAAAGATAAAATAATCACCGTACCTTCTTGTCATTATGGAATGATACTTGTCCGACCTCCATATCGCCAGTTTTCTTGAGATTGTCCGCTGGAGTATAGATGATGGTAAGGTTATCCTTCTTGTTGCCTATGGTTGACTTAGTGCATTTTCCGCAGGCCATCAATCAAAGTTACATGCCTTCTATAGAGTTGCTTTTCACCAGCTGTGCACAATCCGTTAACAGGCCCGTTGGTATATCTTCCCATGCCATTCCCTCATTCATTCGCAGATAGACGTGAGCCGAGGATAGTTTATCGACATGGAACCAGATATCTTGTGGCCATGCATACTTGATGAGCTCTTCGTCTGGAATATGGGTTTACTTGAGTCGTGTTCCGTTGTCTAGCGATTGAACGGGGTATATGACATCCGTACTTTCGTATTTATCTTTTCCCATGTATATCACGGCTGCTGGGTCAACAGCTATCAAAATTTTCAATATATGCACATTATATCCGTTCGCGATGTTGCTTACCATCGGAAGTGAAGAAGAGAACCATGTTGGAAGTAGCAGGAGAAAGAACCTGGCGTGGGTCTTTCTGGGAGGTCAGCTTACATAAAGCTCCGTGACTCTTTCTCAAAACCATCTCTCTGAAGCCAATATCTAAGTGAGTACAGAAATAACAATTTCCAAAGCCTTTGGTTTATCCTCTAACAGCTAAATTATCCGTATAAGATGCAACCTAATCGTCCCGGACTTGGTCTGCGTCCACCATTGCCTTCTTACGGCCAGGGTCCCTCCTTAGGCGCTCTTGCTCAGCAGCAGCAAATGGCTTTCGTTCCCCCACAGGCTCAACCAAAACTTGCTACCCTTTTCATTGGTTCGATATCAGGTGGGATTACGGATGCGTTTTTGAACCAACTTCTGACAGTAAGGGCTATCCTTTGTGTCCTTGTGCTGAACGAATCTTAGCATTGTTTTCTTAAGGCATGTGGCCCTGTCAAAGCCTTCAAACGTCTCATTACACCAGCAAATAAACCTCAAGGCTTTGGGTTTGCCGAATTTGAAGACCCCCACAGCGCTAACATGGCAATGACACTTTTGAATGGCATTGAATTGCCAGCACTGGAAGATGGTTGTGCCAACAAGAAACTTCTTGTGCGTTTCTCTTAATTTTGCTCTACAAGCCTACATCTTCTTCTACTTGATTCTAGGTGAAGGCAGATGAAAAGACCCGAATGTTTCTGGATGCTTTCCTTTCACAGCAGAGGAATACAGATGTGAGCATATTCTGCATCATTTGATTCTCATCTGACTCAATTTGTCTGCTCAACAGGTTGAAGAAACAAAGAAAAAAGAAGCAAAGGCTAAAGTTGATGCGTTGGTGTCTGATATCATAAAGTTCTCTCAGGAAGCCGCCAATAACGGCCTCATAGACAAAGAAAAGTACATTATTCCTCCACACCTTCACGACCTTCAGGAAGCAGACCTACCCGAGACACAACGCGGCCTCGTAATTTCCGAGATCGCCCAATTCCGCGAACGGGCGGCGAAGAGAGAGCGAGAGAAAATGAGAGACGTCAGGGACAGCATTCCGACCTTGTTGAATGCTCCTAGTGGTCCAAAGCAACGTGAATGGGGAAAACCGCAGAACACAACATCATCACAAGGGACAAAACATCAAGGATTTGGGAAAGGACCACAAGGGTACAATAAGCTTCCTGGTTTTGTGAAATCAGAGGACTCGCCTGGTAGCAAGGAACCAAAGGATGACAAGGCGTCTGTTGCAAAGACTGACGAAGATCTCGAGGCGGAGAGAAAGGAACAAAGGCGACAAGAGGAAGAGCTTTCCTTTAAAGATGTACGACACTTCTATCCTTATTTTTCACGATTTAAACTTTCGATTTGTTTGCAGCGGGAAAGGCGATATGAGCCCAGAGAAAGGTCCCGTATTGCAGCTTTAGAGCGGGGTATACTTCGCGATCGCGTGCAGAAGGAGCAAGAGGAGAAAGACCGAATCGAAATCAGGGCACGCCTCGAGGTCTGGGATGATGACGAAAGTGATGAAATGTTTTATGTTGACCGGTAAGCTCCCTTTCTATCACGAATCGACGAATCGAATCTCATACCCGTCAGGGCTCGCTGGCGTCATCTGAGAGCCAGAAGACTAGAAGCAGAGCAAGCTGCCGATGAGAAGGCTCGACGATTTGAAGAACAAGAGGCTGAAAACCTCAGACGCGAATCGGAAATTTTCCTTGCCCGCCAAATGGATGAAATGCAAGCTCTTGCCGAAGAACAGCGTAAAGCTGGCATGCTCTTAGACGATGGTCCTCCAGTTCGATTAAACGTGTCTATTACAGCTTCCGGTTCGAAGGAGAAAGACACCACTGGCAGACAAGAGAAGGCTACTGTGTTTGCCCATGACGAGGAAGAGGAGGGGACCAAGAAGAGAAGGGCCCCACTTGTGAAACTCGACTTCAGTGCAGCAGAAAGTAGCGAACAAGCGAAAGAGAGACTCGAGAGGATACGCAAGTCTGTACCTTTTGATAAAGAAAGTTTGTTCAAGGCAAAAGTACGGTGGGATGGACTCAACGACGTGAGTTATTTTCTAGACTATCTCCTCTAATTAGGGACTGATGCCCAATTCTTTAGTTATTGATCGATCGGAAACTTGAGCCTTTGGTTAAACGACTGATGGTCAAGTACCTCGGGGAGATGGAGGAAGAGGACCTCATCATGTTTGTTGTTGAACATCTAAAAGACCACAAGTCTCCTCAGAAACTTATTGAGGGATTGGAGCCCGTTCGTATTTACCTAGACCTTCATTACATATCCACATTCTCACTTTTTTTGGCACCAGGTCCTAGAAGAAGAAGCTGTCGAATTCACCATTAACCTCTGGCGGCAAATAATATTTGAGAGCATGGCTTACAACGAGGGTCTTGTGACTGAGAAGATGCTGGTTGATTGACCAACCCAAAAACTGTATGACTGCAAGTTGGAAGTGGGGCAATGTGACAATGAGTTCCAGGTTTTTTCTTCCTCTTCTTCGTTGTAATGGGAGAAGCAGGTGCGTTGTGCGGCACTTTAGTTAGACTTTGTTTCTGCTGAGTATGCATTATGCGGTCTTCTGATATTACTTGCGTCATCGAAGCAAACTAGTGTGTAACTATAAAGGATAGGGTTCATGGCTTGGACGGAGCTCTTTTTGACGTGAGTTCAAACCTTCGATCTGTCTCTTGAGATGTAATGATATCGCTTTTTCATCCGTTCTTATGATGCACCTATTACGAAGGAAAGACAAAGGTAAGTATTGGAAATTTGGTAGATTTATTATGTTTATCCTACATCCAATTTTGCCTTCCAATGCTGCCAACTGGCACTCTAGAATCGTAGAGCCGAGCACCGGACGCATAGTGCTAAATCCTATCTGAATGGATTGTACATATTGGTACGTAAAGATCAACTTTCTGCTTTTCCTTGACATTATTTCTTCTCCCTGTTGTCCGATTCGAACAATGACATGTATGTGTGCTGTAATACCGAATTGATTTCAATCACTTTATCCTTTTCATACACAAGACACCGCAGCCCCAACTATATGCACAGGAAAGATCAGTTTATTGGGCAACGTCGCCCCCCTCTCCAGTCTTCCCAGTCTCGTCCCTGATGCCACCCCCAGCAAAACTCAATATTCCAGCAGCATCCAAGCTTTGAACAACAGCTTCTGCCGCGGGAACATCCATTTCTCCAAGAACCTTATTCACCCCATCCAGTTCGCCTTTTGTCAGTGCTTCTTTCAAATCATCACTATAACCCTCGAAAACATCCCACCTAAATTGGAGTGCCTTGCGAACCTCTTCAATGTCGAGATCCTCCGTGCCGGGTCCTTCGAGGACGAGGTTTTCGGGAGGAGGACCGTCAGGGACATTGAATGCGATGGTTGTCTCGGGATTTTCTGCGACAAGTTGGATTTGTTCCCGTTGCCCCGATTGCTCTTCCTTGCTGATTTTGACGCGATTAACGATGTGTGCATAGGTCCGCTCGACGTCTTCCTTGAAAACTGTAACTGCGCGTTTGTCACCTGATATCATCCTGGATTCATGGTTGAGCAAAATATCACTTGTGAAAAAAGAATAACGAACTTCTTGAAGAATACACCAACGCCATCCTTCCCAAGCTTCTCGCAGTATTGCAGTAACAAACTCTGATGGATGCACTGTTTAGCATATGTCTTTTTGCCATCAGTTTGGGCCTTGAAAGCCGCAATGAACAATGCATCTGGTGCGCCAGGTACGTATACGTCCCGGTGTTGCTGGATGAATTCGAACGACTTCTCAAACTCCCATAACCGGATCTTGGAGAATTCCTCGAGCGAAGGTGTCATGTCGGGAAGACCAGCTTCATCGTCGTCGTCGTCGTCGTCTTCCACTGGCTTGTTTACGGATGAGGCTGAATCAACTGCCTTGCGATTGAGAACTTCGACTGTGGTGACTTTTGCTTTTTCCTTTCCCTTGTCTTTCTTCTCGGAGACACTTTTCATTGGTACGGGTGCAGGTTCTGGTTGAGGCGGAACGTACTAGAATGACGAGTGAGATAAATAACCACCAGATAGAATTTTTTTTTTGGCTATTACCTTGCTATCGAAGCCTTCATGCATATCCTCCATAGTGATTTTCTTCTTCCTCTCGGCTTCCTCAAGGTCCAACTCCTTCTGATCGTTCTCAATCGTCTCGCCCAACTGCTTCACATGCATCTCCATCTCAACCTGCAATTCTTTATCCAAACGCTCCTGTTTCTCCACATTGCCTACGACGCCCGACTCTTGCACACGCTGCCTGGCCTTTTCGGTAACCATCTTCAAGAGGCTTAACAGCATCCCATCGTACGTTTGCTCCAGCTTGTTGGGGTCATTACCTGGAGGACAGTCTTTTGATGGGTTGACCTGTAGCTTAGATACGAGATTGTTGAAATAAGTTGTAGAAGGTTCTGAATAGTTGTGCGACGAGAGGTTGTTGGCAATCTCAGTAATGCGAGGGAGGAGGACTTTGTTGCATGCAATCTGAGCTTCCAACGTCGCTATTTTGCGCTTGCGGTCGTCTCGTTTCTGGTGGATGGTCCTCTGCATCATCCTGCAGGGAGGGTTGAAATCGATCAGTGCATTCGACAAGGCACTGTCGGTGCTACATACCGTACTAGCGACTTGTGGTCGACATTTGGATGGCCCTCGATATCTGAATCATCTGAAAGCTGAAGATTGATTCTTTTAGATCGCCATGATCGTCGTATGATTCTATTAGTTCTTACCTCTAGTTGGTCCCACTTGGAATAGTTGAGAGGCATTAGTTCCTGATGTGAATGGTGGTTTTGGAAAAAGGACCACTGTTTATCGCAGGTGGAACCAATCGAAATTTCTGGAAACTTGAAACAGCAAGCTAGCTGAAAGGCTTGCTGTCAACAACTTGAAATTCCGTCACGTCCCATTATACCATTTATGTGCTACTTCAATATTCAAAAAGGAATGTCCATTAAATAATGGCAAATCTCCAAGACCGTTCCCTCCTCATAGCCTGCACCGTGATATCCGTAACATCATGATAATGGGGTTACCATAATACTATCTGATGACTTGAATTGGCATCCCTCCACCTATTGCCGTCTGAGTCGAATAACGCAACGACTTTTAAGAGTGTCGCAACAACATCAAGCGAGCAACTAGAGTAATAGATGACTTTCAGCACAGAAAAGTTGGCCCCGAAGAGACCAAATTATTGCTTTATGTCACGGTGTTAAAATCCTGTAGCAACAATGCAGCACCTTTGATCGTATTACAAAGTTGAGGATGGAATTCCGAACAGTAGTGATGAGAATTCAGCATTCTGTTTTCTTTTGTAGAACGACAGAATTCGAGTTCTCGTTGGACTTGACAGCAAAAATACTGAAGGACCACGAAGATGCCGAAGTGAGATGAACAGAGTGTTACCGAGTTCATAGCCCAGCGTCAATAGTTCGCGCAAGCAAGTTCAGCCGAGTTGGCGCCTGTTGGCGCTCGATATCCTGGCATCCAAGCAGGGTTATTTCCTGTTCCGAAAAATTAGGTAGAAGCACCGGGTGTCGATGCGACAGGCTGCCCAAAACTCTTCCACTTAACCGAAGACTTTGAGGTGAGGATATTCAGTAATACCACCAACAGTGAGGGCAGAATATAGGCTTCCTAGGGTGCCTTTATGATGGGTGATGTGTATACCCGTTTGGTGAGGATCATCTCGGCTGCGTTCCTTACAATTGGTAGCGAAGTTCCTCTCGTCGAGCGTACAACATATCTTTTCTTGTGTTAAAAAGTTGTGAGACGTGCCAGTGGCAAAACCATGGAGTCAAGTGAGACAAAAGTTACCACATATATAAACTCGTAGGATAGAAATAATGCCGAGGCACTGCATTCGCTGAGGTCAACATGGATGAATGGCGACTTTGAGATACGAGGTTGAAGAGCTTGGATGGCTTGGAGGTTACGTAATGCCCCAGAACTTTCCCTGCAGTGCATCGAACGGTTCACGACTGCCGCAATGCTTTGTTTCGTTTCGTCCATCTCCAACCGTTTAGTTCGAAATGGTAAACAGCGCACCAATCGTTGGGTCCATTGTTGAGCGGAAGTCGACATCGTCGATATCAAGTCCATCAACGTCGACTGCAACCACCACAGGCTTTCCTCAAGTTCAACATCGCTCTAAAAGTGCCTTTGCACGAAATCGCGAGGGGAGACGGACTCCACCCTCTGATCTTCGAGATATCCCTCCCCTTGTTCCTTCTCTGAATGACGAATCGAGGTCCCTGGGAATGAATGCCGCTGAACCAGAGGATGCTTGGCGAGACAGGATCAGCAAAGAGAATGAGGAAAGGGTGGCTGCTATGGATGACGCCGAAAGGGAAGAGGAGATACGGCTAATCTTGGAACGATTTGGTTCGAATATTGGCGATGTGTTGAAGCAGGCGAAGCTTACTCGCAAGCAGCAGATACAGTCTGGGGAACCATCTGATCCCTTGTGTTTCACCCAAGGTATTCATTCTCCTCAGATTTGGTGGACTCGTTATTCAAAAATGCTTAGATGAAATCCCAATATCACTAGAAGAGCGCAGGCCATTCGAGCGAGGTATATCCCTGCATTCCTGTTATTTTTTACTTGAGTATTCAAACTTACCTTCATCCCCTCAGCCCGTTGTTCGCCACCTCCGTCTGCCTTGGTTTCTCCGAGTAATACTCGTCCACCGAGTCGTGCCGACCGGCGTTTGCGATTTGCAGAGCTCGATGCAAACGACGTGCACGTCTATGAGTCCGCACCTCCGTCACCCAAGCGCAGAGTCCTGGCTCTACCTCCACCTGATCCCAAAGCAAAGGATACCATTTCCCTTGGTCAGTGGAAAGGAAAGATGGTTCCAGATTCGGCATCCTCTCAACCTGCGATCGACCAACCACTTGAATCTTCGGATAATCTTGATACGGTCCGACCTGACGACGATCTAGAACCAGAAGAAGGCACTACGGAGTATATTCGTCGACGATTCTTTCCAGATGAACCCAAGGACGATCCGAATTTGGCTTGGTTGCAAGAATCCCCAAAGCCTGATTCATCATCCCCTTCCCTGCGTTTCGATCTTCATGGAAACCTTATCCCTGCTTCAACATCATTGAACCTTCCTACCCACCTTGGTTTGCATCACCATGCAGAAGGTACTCACGCCGGTTATACTTTAGACGACATCTTTTTGCTCTCCAGGTCTACCGTACCTGCTCAGCGAGCGACGATGTTGGGTATTTTGGCGCGAATTGCACATCGCTTGCCAGACCTTCAGAAAGGAGAATCCACAGGGACGGAACAATTAATAGGAATGAAAGAAGAACTGAGAAAACGTATGCTTGCCGCTGGAGTAGAGGCACTCAGTGGGAGAGGGAATACTGGTGTCCGCGCGATTGAGATCGTTTGGGAATGTGTAGTTGGTTGGAGACCCAGTTGTGACATGGAAGGTGTCGAATTGGAGCTGCTTCAGGAAAGGGTTATTGACGACCTTCCTTTCGACTTCTTGCTCCCTCAAGTCGAGACGATCCTATCTCAAGGTGCTAATCCTCCGGAATCCCAGCTTCAGCTCCTTTCTGTACTTCACCGTTTGTCACAACAGAGCAATGTGATCGCCAATAAAATCGCGTCTACTCCAAAACTTCTCCCAACTATCTTGCAGAAATTTCTGCTTGTGCCGATATCGCCACAGGAACCCTCGCCGTTGCCCGATCCCCTTGCCTTGCAGATATTTTATACGCTCGTTCTCGCCTCTAGGACAAATGCAGAGGAAGTTGGCAAGTTGGCAGATACCTTCCTTCGATTCGTGGCGTTCTTGCCCCAGTCGTCGCCCTATCCATTTCCCCTAGCAATCAACCTCCTGATTTGGACCCTTCGCATCTATCGCGCTCTAGCTGCGTATGGGTTATACACTGAAATTGCAAGTGTGGCTGTCACGCCCCTCGTTCAATTGGAACAATACATCGTTTCGAAAGTGTGTACCTCAATTCCTCTCAGGCTAGCCTGGTCGAACTTGGTCGCCACATGGATGACCTGCGCGATTGACCCCCACCAAACGACACCGGCGCATAGTATCAAATGGAGTCAGATCATGGGTTGGAGGTGGGACACCTGTATCTTTGAGCTGCAGGATCAGCTCGGTCTTGATGAAGGAGAATCCGCCCTATGGGCAGCAACTTGGAGAGTGCAAGCTGCATGGCTCGAAGGATCGAAGGTGAACGCTGTCAAAGGAGGAGAAGCCGAAAGAAACGACTTCATTGAGATTGCGAAGCAGCACTTTCAAGCAGGAAGGGCGACCCAGGTCATTGTTACTGCCCTCGATCGGATCCAACAACTTTGTGTCGATTTCTCGAATTTTGATGACCAGATCGTGCAGTTAAAGGCCATTTCAAACAACGCTTTAGTCCTAAGCAGTGTTTTGCGATTATGGATGGCATGTCTCCCTCCTCATCTCAATGGTCCTCCTCCGGCACCCCCTTTTCCTCTCCCATTTTCTCAGCTTTCAGAGTTGACAGCGCGTCTTGTTACCCACCCCTTATGGTCATTTTTGGACAAAGCTGACGACTCATTTGGCTATTTCTACTGCCGAGAAATATCCGAATTTTTGGGCTTCTATCTTCGGCTTTCGCAGAGATTACCAGGGGTCACCGAAAAGTTGTTTGCGGCTCAAGCTTGTGCTATAGTTCTGAGGTTGGGTCCCGGCGAAGAGGCCACTGCAGAGGCAGCCATTAGAGACCTCACAAAACTTGTCACACCGTACTGGTTAGACACACAAGGCAACCAGGCGCCCCAGATATCGAAAGACACGGATATTCTGTCAATCCTAGAACCATACATGCACCACAAACTACATCCCGACCCGGACCTGTGTATTGGACCATTGACAATCACCATGAAGTCTATACAGGCTGCCACGACATTACGTCTTCCTTCGCCTGCCTCCATGAAGAAAATGGGGCTCCCTCTCCATCGAGATTGGACACTGAGCCCTATTGATGACTTGCTCAGGTCTGGTGAATCGGAGGTGTTCAAGGCGTTCCCGTCTTCGTTGGGTGTCTCTGAGGTGGAGACCACACGGGTTTGTTTGGTTTTGACGAAGCTCGTTCAGGATACACTCAATGAACATTCGCTACACACCTTGGTATTGTCAAAAGAGGAAGCCATTTTCCGTTGCCTGCAGATTTTCATGTTGGAGCATGGTCAGCCTCAGAACGATTCTACAGAGGAGGTTTACCGCGATGCCATTATTGGACGGCTCATGGAGAACATTTTGCAAGTTTACATGTTTGGTCAGAAGCCACCGATCCCATCATCGTCGAACGAGGAAGATATCGAGCTAGTGGCCGCTCGGTTTCTTGGTTTCTCTGTTCCATTCTTCCAGTTCTATACAGACTTCGTCGACCTCTACGATTCGGTCTCGTTCTCTCATTCTCTTTTTGCCAATCTCCTCCTACCGCCGACGTCGATGAAGTATGCTCAAGATTATAGAAAGCATCTCTGGTGCGACTTTGGTCACATTCTGCGAACGGTTCAAACCAGCCCGGAAACGATCATTTCTGCGGACCTACGAGAATACCTCTATCCTGCTGAGACAAATCCACAGATTATTAATGCTTACCTCAGTTCACTCCTCAAGGACGATATCCAAGAGTTTCCGAAGTTCCTTGCTGTTCATCACCTTGCGTGCAATGTCTGGCCGGACTTGGTTAGGGCTGAGGAGTTGGACGAGCAGAAAGCGAGTGCGATTCTGAAGGTAGTTCTGCAGCAGGGTAGAAATGACCTAATCAGAAGTCTGGTGAGGTATCGCCAAAATTCTGGGGGGGCGGTCTTGCTTCCTCCCAAGTGTTTTGAGGGCTTAGATGAGCAGACTGCCGGTTCACGGAAAGGCTGTGTTAGTCGTTGGGGAGGATCTAAACTACACAACAAGATAGATTCGTTGTTGAACTGATTACCAATTGTATTGCATGATCGCAGTGATCCTGTTACTAGTATCAGCCACTTTCGTGATGTCTACAACTCAGTGAAGACCTTGGAATTTCTTATCTCTCCTGATCCTAGAATGTTTGACTTTGCAGCTTGGCCGCCTGAATTATCAAGGGAGCAACTAGAAAAGCTTACGTTATATGCAGCAACTTATTCTCTTTGTAATGGAAACATTCACCTGCCACCAGCTGGACGACAACCGGTGATTCCTACTACTGCAATCTATGCTCCGTTCGCACTGTTTCCGTCGCCGTTTCCTCGCCGGCTTTTTGAGAAAGCTAGGAAACTTCAGAGATCTTACAACATCCTTTATTCACGTATTGCGATGGACGTAGAGTTCCTTGACCGGGTGATGTGTGCAGAAGGTCTCGAGGAGGCGGATGGCTTCATTGGTCAATTATGGAGAAGGTGGATGCAGCTAAGGGAAGCTGGGCTTGCTCAGGTAGCTTCTCTTCAAATCTTCGTGGATGTGTGTTGACTTTTAAATATAACATAAATCTAGACCCTGCAGCTCGGACTATTTCGATCTGACTATCTCCTCCACATTCAGCCAGAGGGTGACGAAAAAGTGACGATCAAGCAAGTTGAATTCAATACGGTGTCGTGTGCTTTCGGAGGATTATCACCGAGGACGACTGCCTTGCATCGGTGAGTCGTTGATTAGCTTGTTCTTCATAGAATGCTAATCACTTTATAGGTATCTTTATTCTGCGACAAATTTCTTCAGCGATTCACCATACCTCAATTCTGCAAACCTTCCCGATAATGATGCCACCGCAGGTTTAGCAGATGGCCTGGCACGGGCTCATCACGCTTACGGTGTAATTGAGTAAGTTTAACCCCTTGTTCGGTAAGGTTTTACTCCATGTTGACGCTTAAACAGATCCCAGATCCTTTTTGTCGTGCAGCCTGGGGAACGAAATGTTTTTGATCAACGTTGGCTTGAGTATGAGTTGCTGGAGAAGTAACTGTCTATTAATTTTTTGGAGCTCCAGTCTGACTTGGATGACCAGGCATTCCATCAAAGTTATACGCCGCACCTTCGACGAACTGGAGCACTCTGCTTCACTCGATCGTAACTCTTCCATTTTGAAAATAGACATAAATCCGTCTCGATCCATCGAAATTTCAACGATCTATTTTCGTGCAGGATACTTGCCGAACGAATACAATGCAACGCGTTACGATACCCGTTTCTTGTTGGAACGATCCAGGGCAATCAAATGCCCGACTATTCCCCTGCTACTCGCAGGTGCAAAGAAAGTCCAAGAAGTCCTCACGAGGCCTGGGATTTTGGAGTATTTTCTGGATAATGAAGAGAAATACGGAAAGGAAGGGTTGTCTAATGAAGCCATTTCCGAACTTCGGGAAAATTTTATGGAAATGTGGGGATTGGGAGTGGGCGAGGACATGATAACGAAAGATGCCGAAGCCATGAAGTCTGGCAAGGAGACCTTTGGGATTCAAAAAGCCCGCGAGTCCGCGATGTCACTCGTTTTAAAGCCACAGCGCGAAGGGGGAGGAAATAATATTTACAAGGAAGCGATTCCCGCATTCCTCGACCGTCTACCTCCAAAGGAGAGAGAATCTTGGGTCGCTATGCGCTTGATTCAATCTCCCGACTGTGGAAACTATCTTGTCCGATCAGCGACCACCGACTCTGTGGATGTTCGGCTACCAGTGAAGGCTGTGACAACGAGCGAGCTTGGGATTTTCGGTTGGGCACTCTTTGGAGGGCCCGACCAATCGGTTGATGAAAGGGAGGTGGGAAGTCTCTTGCGAACGAAGGCTAAGGAAATTAACGAGGGTGGTGTGGCAAGTGGGTTTTCGGTCTTGGACTCTGTTTTGCTGGTTGATGATTGATGTTGCTATGTTTTTTATCTCAATATTTTGGCTACATACCTTAGAAGTCTATAGAAGTCATACAAAGCTGAAGAATTTCGAAACCAGTATATATTTCCCACGGGGTATTATCGAGATCACATTACGCGTCCTTTCCTTTCAAATTCGACAATCTCCACCTTTTCAAGTACTTTTCATCAAGACGCTTGGAGTAATGGCTCACAAACACTTTAACCCATATTCTGAGAACGGGGGTAGTATCTTGGCCGTCGCAGGTTCAGACTTTAGTGTTATCGCTGGAGATACACGACAAACCGAAGGATTCCAAATCCAAACACGTTACGCACCCAAAGTATTCCGATTGTGAGTGTCAATTCAGCAATATTCATGGTTATCTCAGTACCATTATATTCTGCATCGAACAGGACAGATAAAGCAGCGTTGGCTGTGAATGGCTTCGCTGCTGATGGAAACATATTTGTGAAACGATTGAGGCAGCGCTTGGAGGTGCGTCATATTGGTTAATGAAGTTTGGCCGCTGATCATGCATTCGACCGTTAAGTGGTACCGCCACGAGCATTCCAAGAACATGCCCATTCGTTCGATCGCACGACTCATACAGACTATGCTTTATGGTCGTAGATTCTTCCCGTATTATGTGTACAACATTCTGGGTGGCATCGAGGAAGATGGTGCGTCCGTTCTTAGACCGGCTCTTGATTTCGCGTTCATTTGCTGATTCTGATATTAGGAACGGGTGCAGTTTACTCTTTTGATCCTGTCGGCTCATACAAACGCGAAACATGTCGTGCTGCTGGTGCCGCCCAAGAACTTATACAACCGTTCTTAGATAACCAGGCAAGTATAGACTTTACTAGCCCTTTTGTTTACTTGCTGATCTGAATATTGTTAAATTTAGATATATTTCAAGAACCAAAAGCCAATCTCCGGAACGGAGTTTCCGAAACACTTGCCACTATCGACCATTCTCCAGCTTGTCATTGATTCCTTTACCGGTGCCACTGAACGACACATTGAGGTGCGAATATGCAACAGGTTGTTGTATGAATACCCCCCTGAATTCTTCTAGGTTGGAGACGGTCTTGAAATATATATCGTCGTTGCAAAGGGAAGCGATACCATCCAAACCCTGGAAGCTATCCGCGGACTTGAAGAAATTACAACTAGTGTAGAGGGAGAAAGGATCTTTATCCTTAGGCGAGAACTCAAGAAGGATTAATGTTAGCTTGTTAAGACTCTCGAGCTTGATCGGCTCTGTGCAGAATGAGACTCCTTCCAAAAATTTGAGTTCCACTTGCAATCAAAAGTTCCTTGACTCTGAACACCCTGTACCTTATTCCCGATGCACCGGGCACTCTGGAAAAGAATGTTCATCAACCTGGTTGAGAAAAATTACAATGGTGGCCATTGACGACCAGCCAAACAAAGACAAAGTGTCCGACTCCACTCTTCTCAGCAGCACCACTCAACGATATACCCCTCTTCCCTTTCCCCTCCTTCAGTCATTCGCCATATTACCCAAAAGCTGTTGTCCATCGTTCAGAACAGCATATAATCAGTTTCCAACGAAGAGTCATGATACTTTCGTCCATTTTGACTATAGTGCTTGCCTCGTTTGTTCTAGCGCAGGATGACCAAGGGCCAATAGTATTCGATTCTATTCACAATGTCACAACAATCTACGGGACATGGAGTTCAGGGAGCCAGCGTGTGGTGACGGGTCCAGTACGTTGCCTAGTCATTCTCCGACTTGTTGAGTTTCTGATTGCTGGTTGGTTTCACCTAGACATTTGCAAACCCTGCCAATTTGACCTTCAACTATCCAAAAACGACAGGGGTGTCATATGCGTTGTGCGTGAACTTCTGCTTTTTCGACGATGATGAAGAGGCTGACCTCTCTTATAGCTCCCCTGAAGGTTTCTACGAAATTTCAAGATACAGGTTTATTGGCAACGGTCCGCATATTTTCACTACGAACATGCACTTTGACTAATTTGAACCCATTTTAGGCACGGAACCAACATGCATTACCGGTGTGATAGGATGGGTACATGGCAAATACTCATTAAACGCCAACGGCTCCATCACCATGGTCGCGTTTGCGGACGGTTATCAGCAAATTCAAGACCCCTGTGCTGCGCAGTCGAACTTTATCGAACCCTACACATCAACAGAATACTATAAGGCTTGGAGAATCTTCCGAGACCCCACAGCAGGAAACAAGTTGCACCTGTACATGTGGGACGGTACACCTGTCGCCCCCTTGTTCCAGCTCTCCGCTACTCCCAACATGCTTCCGACAAGAGTATTACGGAATATTACGACAGACGCTGTGCAGCTCAGCAGACGGTCAACATCGGGTGCCGAAGAATCGTGTCCGAGGCTAATGTCAGCTGTGCTGGGTGCAGCTGGGTTGGTGGTCTTGGTCGCGACGACGTTACTATAGAAGTTGGCCATCGCTGTTTATTATTCTGTTCTCCCATCTGGCTATTTCGTGGCATCAATCTCTCTCAATCAAACCCAATTGTACTACATGCGCAGCAACCAATCTTGGCCATACCCCATCATTTTCTTCTCTTTTACCATTTTTCTTCCAACTTTTTTGGTTCGTGTCACTGGATGATGTGCAAAGTTAATCTTCCATGGAAACCTATTTTCTCTCCTCGCACCTCCAGTTGAACACCACCATATTGCACTCCTTTTAGAAAACAACTTCCTTCACTTATTCCCTTTGGACTACTTCAAGGACTACACCAGAACGGATTTAGAGACACAAGGGCTTCATCTTTCAGTGTAGTAGACTACGTTTCCTAGATCATTTTTTACATTAACATTTCTGCTTTCATCATTTATGCAAACGCCCTCAAGTCTCTCTATTCTGTATCTCCTTGATCGAAGTGGATGTATGCGTTTTATTTGAGTTCTGGTAGAAGACTGCACACCTATCGACTAGTACTCCTTTCGTCTATCTTTTACTTTTATTGGTTCTTGTTACAATGTACCACATTTTATATCCCATTCGTATCTTGCGTACGAAGAACTCAATTAATATCTCTTTTTCATCTTTCATATAAAATATCTGGATTAGAAGGATACCAAAGAAGTCCTGCCGTCTGCTTTTTTGAATATTACTGGTGATCTCGAAAAAATGGGGAACCGAGTCTAAATTAATAATCCCCCCTCGCCGACAGCTTGTAAGTCTCCTACCGAGCTCCAGCTCGATTCCTCCGAGTCAGAATCCGAATCCACCACGTTTTCGTGTTCGTGATCTTGAAGGTCGGTGGCGTAATACTTCCCATTCAATTTGTGGATACCCACTGTATCGCCAGTCAGCCACGTACATCTCGCAAGGTGGTATATCATCTGTCGCTCGTCTTCTCCTAATGCGGTGGTTTTTTCAGGCAAGAAATCATGCCAAGCCCAGCAAAACTGAGCAAACAATGCGCCGAGTAGGAGAGTTCCAGCATTGGGAAATGTCCACAGGATGGTGAAGATGAAACCTCCGAAAATGGTGATGTGCTGCATGCCATAGTCAGCCCAATGGGCGAAGGCCTCGATTGGGGTTGGTGGGCGGGAGATGTAGTTGACAGAAGGCGCGAAAGCGACGGATGAAAGGTTTTGGGGAGATAAAATAATAGCGCCACCCACTGCGATACACCAGGGGAAGAATAACAAGATTCGCCAGGCGAGATAAAATAGGGAATGGATCGTGAAGTTACTGAAAACCGTCCGTAAGTCTTCGGGCCAAGAGACGGTAAAGAGGAGATCTGGTGTTGACTGCGTCTTGTCTGAATCTTCTTGCAATAATGCTAAATCCTCTTGTAGAATGGTATCATCTCCCTAAGGAAGAAGTCAATTCGTTTCTCTTTACTGGGTAATACAACCGACCTCCTCTTCTGACCCAGACTCCAAAATTTTGTCGTCGATGGAGATATGAGAATTGGGTAAGTTATACAGTACCTATATGCATTGCCTCAATTGTGGTTGTTAGAATTTTCAAGTGAAGTGAAGCTCACACTAGAAGAACGACGAGCTTGGGCAACAACTTCCGCGAGGGATGAGTGAGAAGATGGGAGTGTTTGATTGGAACCTAGAGTTGAAAGGTTCGATGTGTCTGCTAATACGACCACTGGGAGTTCCAGTGGTGGAAGTACCCCATCTCCAGAAGTATGAATGAGAGAAACCGGTGCAAGCTGTTCAAGAGGAGCCTTGGTCGTCTCGAGCTGTGCTGGTGCTTCAAACAGCGTTGTATCAAGTTTAATACCACTCCCATTTCCGGTTCTTCCACTCGTGAAATAGTCAAAAGACGCAAGGGCGATTCTTTGCTCGATTCCGTCACACAGTTGAGATCGCACTATAGTTTGGTCGTCCGTAGGAGTGACCAGGTTAGAGCAGAAAGGGGAATCATCCGTCTCGCCCGAGTCTATTCGTCCTATTGGGATGATCTCGGATACCTTCAAGGAAGTTGGATCAATGGCAAGATATCAAAGGGAATCTGAAACTAACGAGTTGAGAATTAATGGAATCCATGGTATTCGTCAAGGGCGGTATTATATTTCTGTGTGGGTGCTTTCCAGGTCAACTGGAATTATCGAAGCTGAGTTCAAACAGAAACAAGCAATAATTTCCGAAAATGGTTCGGTTATCAAAAAATACTCTATTGGCAGGTGCCGTATATGCGGCTTGGCCTTCACTATGACTCGGATGAGAGTTATTTCATTTTGATTTTGGTGGCATGACGTACCCGTCAATTTGGACAATACGGAGCCCATAGTATACGCTGAAGCTGTTGTTGATAAAGAGAATCGCTGGTGGTGGAAACCATTCACCTTCGAAGATATTTGAAGAGAAAAATTGCCGGTAGATCAAAAATACGATAAGGAAACAATCGAACGTCGCTCAGAGCCAGTTGCGAGGAACTCAGATGTCTGACAATGTCGGCCTTGGGAGCCTTTGTGGCTTTCCAGATTATTCAATCTGAAGCTCAGGCATGACAGTATTGTGATATGGCAATTCTTCAAGTTCTTTATCTGATAGTCCCATTCTAGGTCTTTTGTCGAATTCGGAATTGAGAGGTGCAGCAAGTTTACCAGAGATATGTGACATCAGGAGAACAGAGATAGATACAGAGATGGCGACGGAAGGGCCCGACAGACAGGCAACAAGATGAAAAACAACAAGGGACTGGATGGGTAGCGGACAAAAACTCTGGTCCAGGTGGATCACTGTATAAATACAAGGGAGACAGCGGGCGATGACATGAAAAACAATTCCCGGACGAACAGTGATACGAGTCCGTGTGGCAAACAATCCCTGTATAAAAAATACAAGGGATGACAACGACAAGAGTCCAAGGTGGTTTGTAAAAAATTACCAGGTGGATCAAAAGGAAGATGGCAAGAAGAAGTGTTGATTCATTATAATTGAAGTTCGTTGTCCGTTCGATGTTCATTGGCTGGTTCTGGTGAATGTACCCTCCTTGTTGGGAATCGGATTGGTCGACACTGGAGAAGCATAGAAAGGAGTTGTGAATGAAACAAATTAGCAGTTCTTGGGTGGCCGTAATGAGAGAACACCTGTGACCTCATTGCCCAATATAGTGGCATCGGCGACCTGGGGTGCATGGATGAACCGAGTTTGCAGGTGAGAACATCTAGTAAGAACGAAGTCGCGGACTGAATCTGGCAACCTTTTTATGTTGCAAAAGAGTGACATAGTCAGCTGTACTTCTTCGCATAGAGAATAATTTTGTCAGTTTGGCCCGTCTCTGCGAAGCACGCAGTGACTTTGTTGGGAGGGTCAACACTCAGTGCTAAGGTCATGTCACGCAGCAAAGGATGTCGCCAAGTTCTTCACTGCAAGTTAACTGCCCACTGCCTGTATTGAGAGCTGGATATGACGTAAACGTGAGACAATCATCACGCTCAACAGCACACGAAGCGTGAAGAACAACCCATTGATATCGCATCACATATCGTAACGCTGAACGCGAAAAGGAGAACTTGACTTCCTTCGCAGAAAGCCGTGCCAGAGATGAGATGCCAGAGCATGTATATGATGTACAGTGCGGTAGGAATGTAGGAGACAGCTGAAGAGTTACTTGAAAGTGGCAGTAGCGATGAAGAAGGAAGCACCGAAGACAACAAGGCAGGGAACTGGAAGAAAAGAAGTCAAAGTTAGAACATCATTAGACCTTAACAATCTAACCTACTTTTATTAGTGCTTGGGTTCGCTAGCGAACCCGGATGACAAAACCCATGCAAGGGATTTCTCTCGGACCATGACTGATACAGCTTACGATCATGACCTCTGTTGATGGTGCGTCCAGGCTTGCCTGGCCATACACCTGCAATATCCGGGTTCCGTGATAAAGGGTGGAAGAAGACTTTGCCAGCAACACCTGCCCAATCGAAATCAACCACGTTGATGATAGCCCTCATCGTCCCCGTTTCGTCAGAGCCAAGAAGTACCTCACCAGTGGGTGAAACATTAACCATGATATTGGGGGACCGCAAGTCACCATGCACCACTCCATTTTTCTGGAGAATTTCAATCACTTGATCTATCTCGACTTGAAACAAGGCTGCAGTATCGGGATGCGAAGAAACACCAGACAAAGGCTTCCAAGACGAAGGGTCCAGATAGTCCATGATGGCTGTTGGAGCGCCTTCGACCTTTGAGTAGGCAAGTAGGGTTGGTGCAAGGTTGTGCTTAGCTAGCAAGTGGTGAACGTTCAATCCGTATCCTTCATTTACTGGCTTCACAAGTACCGGGATGGGCCCATCCAAGGGAGATTTTCGTCAAGGAACCAGTGAAAAGCAAACGATTAGAGTCCGGGGATCGGAATTTGGCGGTAAATACAAGTGGCGCAGGTAGCCCTGAGCCGTACAGAGTGCAAGACCCATAAATCCGAGGGGTAATATGGTGAGAGAGGAAGGTAAACCCCTATCACTTGGTTTTAGGAACGATTAGAATAATGGGTTGATAACGTACGCTTTTAACTCGTTGATACCCATGGCCAACGCATATAGCACCCGCGCCAGCTTGTCACGTCGCTCATCGGTATAATCTTTAAGCATTGTATTGGTGTCTCCGAGTGGTTGCATTATAAGAATGAAAGACTACACCACATTAGATGCTGAATATCGGTATTCATGATGGTTGAAACACTGCACTCACTATCATCCGGTAGCCGTTAGCCAAGCAGGAGGTCTTCTTTCGTCCACGGGAGGCACCCTTTTGCTAAGCTGCATGCAATTTCCAATTCATCACCAACTTCAGATATTGACCATTCGCTTGATGGTTCCGTTCGATGTCCTCGCGGATGGTTGGATTAAAGCGTTAGCCGTGTCGAAAATCCTTTGAGCCAAGATAGTAGCATCGCGAGACATTCTCTGCTTTTTATTGGTTGTAGAAGAGCCATCTTCGCTTTCGATTGTGTGCTTTGGCGCCATTTATCGACGTGGTGTCCGATGTGTAATTCCTTTCGTGTAACATCGAAACCGGCTAGGAAGTGGAGACAGTGACGAATTGTGACTGATGTGACACTCATCAATCAACTGGTGGTGATACATTGCACCTTTGTGAATGCCACCCGTCCCCGTCGCCCTGTCAGCCTCTCACTATAAATCCCCGGCATACTGTTCATTATCTGGCACTCTAACCCATGCCTTATGTCCAACCAATACCCAAATTAGTTGCTTGCGTCTGGATCTTCAAACAAAAATACCAGGCACCAGGTCCAAACCCATCGGGAGGCCTGCGTTCGCTTTGCCATAGGAGCCTGGCTTGTCTTTGGGGGTTCACAGTTACCAGTTATGATCTCGTTTCTGAAGTTCCTTAACAGCCATTGCGCCAGACTGTGGATCTTCCATTTCGTATTATTATCCGTTGTAAACCATTCAGAAGCTCAAGGAGATCCCACACGAATCCCTACCCCTGACGTGGCAGCTGGCCTTATATATAAATCTAAATTCATCCGTTGGCCAGGTAATTATAAGTAATCGTTTTCGCAGTATTTCTTATAACACTTGACTCGTCACAGTTTGTGTTACCAATTGCGGCCTGCAAGCTGCATTGAATTCCTCAATTGAAAACTGGTGTGTAGCGACATTGTTTGGAAGTTGCATGCAGACAGTTACTTTTGTCCGCGTGCCTAAATTCTGTTCACTTGTGGGATCCTCACCATGTCCAGCCGATCAGTGTATATTCCCTCCCGAACCGGAAATGCTTGTCTCCTGGGCGAACACCGTGTGCCATCTCACGGCAGAACAACAGACCCTTTGGAAACAGTCAACGTCCAAGCGGGAAGAAGCCTACCGAATACTAAAACCCCGGCTGGATTCGATCTACAATCGCCCTTCTTGTAGTGACGCTTGCCAGAGACTTGCTACTAGTTTTCGATCGGCTTCCTCTGTTAACGAAACGTCTTTTAACACCACCCAGTTTTGCGGCGAGCTGGTATATGTTGACGGGTGTCGAGAAGCATGTGCGTTCGGAAACGATCCTCGCAATTTATTTGGTTGGGTCAATAACACTTGCAGAGATGAGGCATATGATAGGAAGTTCTGGGCAGACGCGACTGTAGCTAAGGAAGTGGCTTGGGTATCCCAATGGATTCCTACACTTTTCCCATGGAACTGGACTGTACAGCTTGAGCAACCAGCGACACTTGCCACGATCGGAATCCAAATCACAGACCCATTAACGTCATCGAAACCGTACGTATCCGTTCCACCGTCGGGAATGGGTGCTTGCAAAACGTCGACGACAGAAAAACTAGGCGTTTTTGCTGCCGTCAACATAGTTTCAGCTTTACTCCTTCCAATACTCGGTCGTCGCACTGTCGTCAACAAGCTCACCCTCGGGGTTTTTGGTAATCTCGGGTCGCGTGGGTGGCCACTGACGGGGGTGCTATCTGCCGTTCTGAACGTACTCGCCAATCTAGTGAATGCGCATGTGATCCGTTCCACCCCAGGTTATGAGAACGTCCCGTACGGAGCTTTAGCGCTACTCTGGTGCACACGTCCACGTTTGGCCTGGCTAGCAGTATTTCTCGCAACCATCGAAGCGGAAGAAGGGATGTACTTCAATTGTGCAGCTTCAGCGATCACGAGTGAGGCCATTCTTCAAGTTCTTGGAGCCGTATACTTTGGCATATCGGCGAACTACGGACGGAAGAAGCGGTTCTACTACACCGGTCATCTTGACCCGTATCCAAGAGGCGTGGATGCGCACATCATGTATGCGGGGGCACTTCTGTGGTTGATCATGTTCATCGTTACGCTCCTCGCGTGCATCGTATGCATTGTGGGGCTTGGCGACGTGATTACAAATGCACGAAAGATGATGGAGGGACTCCAGAACGCTGCAGCCGTAAGTGGAAACGCGGTTGCCAGTCCACTCCAGAGATGGGTTAATGGCCCATCAGGGAGGAGGGCGCCTAAATGGTTACGTGGCATCCTCAATAGGCAGAAAAAGGTTACTACCAAGGCTGAGCCACGAAGGCTGACAACAGAAGAAATCAGGGGAATTGAGTCCATTTTCATGGCAGGAATAATATTTTTGTCGTTCTTGGCCCAATGGCTTTTCTGGGCTGGTTTCGTAAAGGCGTCACAGGAGAGGTATGAGTTCTACTTCTCTGCGTAGCGTATCAGCGTTCGAAAATTCCTCAGGTATTGTCCACCCAAATTAGCGATCTTGGGTGCTATTTGGAGCTTATTTTCTGCGACTGGTAAGCAATGCGTCCCGAACTACCTTATGGTAATCCTCGTGTTCACCGCCCTCATCCAGGCACCTTCGTGGGTTCAGTGAATTAGAGGGCGTTATGCTGTTCTTTTACATAGGGGATGTCAGCAACTACTCTGCTCTGATTGCTGGCAATGGCAGTTTATAAATTATGGAGAAACCACCAGTCACAATCGCATAACCTAAGGCTTTCACATGTCCATTTAGGTGGCAACGAGGGAGAAGTAAACCGGCTTTACACTGGCCTTGTAATTCTTGTTTGCATTATATCATGTGAATAATTCGGCTAGTTCTGTCAAGGAGTTTACCACATAATCAACCTCTCCTCCTTCACTCTTGTCTTTAATATCTTGCCGGTCCCTGTCCTCACTGGGGCATCGTACTACGTAAACAGTAGCCATTACCTGGCCAGCTGCTGCCAGTAGATCATGAATATGAGCTGAGACCATGGCACAGTTGCCAGCTGGGAGTGATAAGTGTTGAATGGCCCCTTGATATGGTTCCTAGAAGGAAAAGATTTCATTCTGATCTATACTATAGATGAGATCACTGCAGTACTGACGGTTTGAAAGTGCCAAATAGTTCAGTAGAGAAGACGACATCCCATGGAAGGTCTGCCTTGGCCTTTCGGATGTGGTATTAGTGATAGAGCAGGTGCTAAGGAAGCAGGGCATTGCGAACCATATCAACGAGCAGACGGACGTTTCCGTTCGACAGTGTGGCTATTATTGCCTTCTTCTTAAGAGAAGTTAATCCATCGACTGCGTCTGGCCAACCTGAAAGTGGAAGGGATCAGGTGAAGGAACTTGTGAGTACCGAGAAACCCACATGCCTTTCAAACGATGCCAGACAAGATTCAGTTCTTGCCTCGTTTGTTCATCCCAAAGCTCGCCAATGTGAGCCCACTTTGGAGAGCTGAGCAAGTCATTGAGATTCTGGAAAGAAATTTGGTACCTGACAGGTGAGTATATGGAATCACCGACCCATGAAACTTACGTCTTATATATATAACGCCATTCTCGTGCAAATTCAATCCAGTCACGGTTGGTATCTTCGTTTGAGTCATTTCTTTTGTCAATTGATCAATCTGAACGCTTACATTGTAAAGCATTGTACTTGTCACCCAACAACTTCAACTCTGCAGTTACGGTCGACTCCAGTTCCAAAAACACAATGCCTTGATCAATTGATTTCCTTCATTCCCACGCGCTTGAAATTAACACCTCAAGCTCAAGAGTCTCAACACTCCAAGTGCGCCCCCCAAGATGGATGGTCTTATAGCGCAATCTTCGAACCACACAATGAACTCTGTGGTCAAACGTACGACAATACCCAAGTCGTTGAAAGACGGTCGTGATTTAGTCCCGGACGTCAACTACAAGCACTTGGCGAATAAGAGGTTGCGGTCGCAACTAACGCGACAATCCAAGCATGAAGTTCGGGCAAAGGCTCTTATTGAAGATGCGGACATGTTTTTAATGGAAGACGCAGGGGGGATGGTTGTTGAGAATGACCTTGAGCGAACTTGGAGGATTGGCCAGAGTGAGATCGTGAATGCCGCTGGACAGGAGGCGGCGAAGGGCAGACGAGAATACAAACTGGATGGAGGGCCATACCATTCACGGTATACAAGGAATGGAAGGTAGGTAGTTTCTTGCTTGATCGTACATTACTCATTGCGCGTTAGGTATCTTGCAATAGCAGGTAGGACTGGTCATATAGCCACTTTTGACTGGCAAACAGGCACGCTACATGCTGAATTGCAAGTCCAGGAAACATGCCGAGATATCACGTATGTTATCCATAGATGTTTCTGAAGGAATCTTCAATGTCCACCATACAGGTTTTTGCAAGATCATACGTTCGTTGCCGTTGCACAGAAAAAATATGTTTATATCTATGACCGCGATGGAGTGGAGTTACACCGTTTAAAGGCCCACATAGAACCTACGAGGTTGGAGTTCTTACCATACCATTGGTTACTGGCCAGTGTGGTACAATCTAACCCATCTTTTGGTTTCTCGCCTCACTATTTTTTTTTCTATACAGGGGAATGCGGGTTATCTAAAATATCAAGACACATCGACTGGCCAACTTCTAGTCGAACACCGCACCAAATTCGGTACTTGTAATGTCATGACCCAAAATCTACACAACGCGGTGCTCTATCTCGGACACCAAAATGGTTGTGTGACCCTATGGACACCAAACCTTCCTCACCCCGCTGTTCAACTTCTTGCTCATCTCGGGCCAGTGGTCAGTGCATCAGTTGATCCAAGTCAAGGTGGGAGGTATATGTCAACATCTGGGAGGGATGGCACAGTAAAAGTGTGGGACTGTCGGAATTGGAAAGGTGCTGTTCGGGAATGGGCGGTGAGAGGAGGTGGTGATCCAGTGTTGGAATGGAGTCAGAGGGGATACCTTGCAGTTGCAAGCAGTGGTGTGGTGAATGTATGTTTCCATCTCTTCCTTCGATGAAGACGCCACAAATTGACCTTTCCGATGATCTAGGTTTACCAACCGCCTTCAATACACACTCCTTTCATCGCTAAGACCCAACCCCCGTTGTACATGACACATCCTATTCCGCATCGGCCATTGACATCTGTCCGCTTTGCACCCTTCCAAGATACTTTGACTGTGGGCCACGCTGCTGGTCTTTCGAGCATTCTCATTCCAGGCAGTGGTGAACCAAACTTTGACAGCCGCGAGGCTGATCCTTTCGAAAACAAGAAGGCTCGACGTGAGAGAGAGGTTAAATCACTTTTAGACAAGGTTCCTTTTTTTTTCCTCCTTGTGAGAATGCAGACTAATCAATACACCTGCAGATTCAACCTGATCTAATTACATTGGACCCTGAGATGATTGGCAACCTTGCACCTCCTTCAAAATTGACAACGTCGACAACTGCTCTAGATGGAAAACCGCGTTCTGATATCCCATATGCACGACTACCTCGATTAGAGCGCCTGAGGGTTTCAGGGAAAATAGATAACACGGAAGAGAAAAGTGAAGACGACGAGGAAGGGGATGAGGAAGCAAGGTCGAAAAGGAGAGAAGAACGAGAGAAGAAAAAGATGAGGGGCAAGAACAAGAGCATGAAACGGTACCTCAGGAAACACAGAAAAAACGTGATCGACCCTACTACGGTACTGGCCTCATACACATTTTTCTTTGTCTGCATCTTATGTCAAATCTACAGATTGCAATACGGAAGAAGCTGGAGAAGCAACGAGAAGAGAAAAGGAGGGCTACCCTTGAAGCATCTGGCAAAGTGGTTGAACACAAGCCATCTGCTTTGGATCGTTTCAAACGGAAAAGATGATTTCCATTATAACGAGATGATCTGTTTCGCACAAGTTTCGCACATCGACGTTGCCAAATACTCAGGCTGGAGTCTGGCCAACCTATAGTACACATCGTGGTCCAGTTGTTGTTGTTGAACATCGCGACTTTCTTATTCGAGCAATCGGTCCTGCCGGGTACTAATTACACAATTTACAGTAGTAGTTGGCCAATGTTATGTTCAGTCACGGTGAACACACTGTGACCCGTTGCCAAAATAGGGATTGACTTCAATGTTCGACCCCTCATGCCAGTGGAACTCCCAGGGTTTTATTTCGATGAAAAACGAAATCGTTACTTTCCGAAATCTTCTCAACCAAGCACATCTAAGCCTCTGAACCCACCAGCACAAGAGATTACCGCTAGTATTGACTCCGATAATGTTGAACAACCACGATCTGGCGACGTCCAGGAAGGGAGGAGGCCCAAGCAACAATATACTCCATGGAGATTCCAGCAGACCAGGTTGGCATCCTCCAGCTACACCAAAATCATGCAAGAATCCCAGTATGTTGTTGAACTTTAATAAATTAATCCTATCTAATCTACGGACCACTTTAGCCGGAACACCTGCGTCCACTATGCCCATTCTACTCTCTGGAGACACGAGAAAGTGCCTACTTTCGGTGACATACGCGCAATCTATGTCTGTTTTGTGCGCAACTCACACAACGACGAATTGACATTGGAATAGTGCGGTAAAGTAGGCGATAGAATGTGGCGCCTTGTTGGAGACAGCCAAGGATGGCTTTACAGCGCCAAGGAATTAATGACCAGCGAAAACGACACCACCCATTACTGGTCTGCTGACTGGAATTTGCGTCCTGCCTCCCCAGTTCGTCGTCATCTCTCCTCTCAGTTTTTTTTAAGGTTATCACTTTCCGTAGATTACTTCGATATCGGTTTCAGAAAGCCGATTCCTGTTTGTCATTCAAATCTCGCATGGTATCAAATTCTTGACTTTTATAGGTCTACATGCCTTGGTCCCGGAAAGTTTTCTGTACAAGACTTGCATTCCCCAGAGTAAGTCCATTTTATCCAACGAAGGACTTTGCCTGGATTTCGCCATGTCTAGACGAATCTTTTTGTTAAACTTGTATGGCGTCAAAGACATCCGATCTTCCCACATGCAAGGAAAAGAGGTCGTCCTTGGTACAGTATCTTGCTTCAACTCTAAACAATCGCTTTCTGAGATGATGTCACAGGCGCGAAAGAAAGGGTTGTTTATATCGAAGACATCGATAACTCAACCTCTCCTCGGCGTATTAATACAAAGAGCGATGTCTTTACTGTACTCCAAAAGAGTGTACGTGATTTATACTTGTTGCTTGCTGCTTTCTCTCAACGTGTCAATTTTTAGCACTTGGTATATGCCGGCGAACGGAATGGTACCGTTGAAAGATTTGATATCCGCGTCCCATCACATCAGACACAGAAACTTTTTGACCAACGATTTGGGCTTCGACCCCGCAGTTCAGTGCTCAAACTGGACATCGTACAAGAGCACGAGTTACTTCTAAGCCACGTCAACGGCGATGTAGATATTTTGCCTTTTATTGATGTTTTCCAGGGACTTATGAAGAACTTTGTTACAGCTTGCCTTATTTGACCTTCGGTTCCCAACTACAAGTAAAGCTGAGCCGCTTACAATGTTTGAAGGACACGTCAACAACTATATTGGCCACCTCGTCTGTTTTTTTCTAGTCAATTGCATATAAATTCATTACTGAAGCTTGAGCTACAGGGTATAGCGATTGATCCAGACCAAGATTTCCTCTTCGCTGCTGGTCAAGACTGTCGGCTCAGGGCCTGGTCTCTTCGGACGGGTCTTCCACTCCGTTCTGAAAAGTTACCCAAAAATCAAGCAACTGCATTCAATAGTCTTTTTCCTTCTCCAATATCTGCACTTCAAGTCACACGGGATTCAGGGACGAACAATCTCTCACTATGGGCAGCTTATGATCATGATCTATGTAGATTTCATCTTGGACAACGGGACTGTCTCCAACTTTTGGATACGGCTCGCTGACTCGTTTTTCTTTAATGCTCATCAGGCTCCTCACAATCATGTTGTAATTCGTACTGGATTCTTTAAACTTTCATCCCGCCGAACCTTTCCATGCTATTCCTTTCATCTGTTTTCTCTCTGAACTACAATTGATTCGCGTCATCCGCTAGATAAATCCACTCGTACAGCAATCAAAGCAAGGTAGCATGGTCTATCCCCAGATTCCTCATTTCTCAAACCACGTCTAACCGAATGTTATGTTACGATCTAATAAAAAAGAATGTCAAGTCCCGTCAGAACCATGGTTGTGCAACTATTATCACCCACAGATCCAGCTTGCTGTCCAGTTTCACGGAAGATTTTCAGGGCTTCCCATGCCCGACCTGATGTAATACTTTCTTTGGCGAGCCGAGCACCTTCAGATAAATTATGAGCGACGCCAGCGACGACGAGCAATGCGGAGGCATTCATTGCAACCCAGTCCATTATTGGAACCAAATGTTCAGGTAGATGGTCACCAGAAGTAAGCAATTTTCTGAAAGTTTCGGCATTCTCTTGTGGGCCACCTCCTGCGACAGCCGTTAAAGGGTAGCTGGGTAGCCCAAAATCGGAAGGGTTCAACGTCTTCTCAGTGATATTCCCTTGATCAACCTCCCAGACATGGGTTGGCCCCGCACAGCTGATTTCGTCTAGCCTCTCGGCACCACATACGATGAAAGCACGCTCGACTCCTGCATCTGAGACAGAAGAAGCAAAAGGGTAACCAAGTTCTGGTTCTGCTACACCCAAAACCATTCCTTTCGGGCTTGCGGGGTTGAGAAGGGGTCCAAGTAAGTTGAAAATGGTCCGGAAGGGGAGCGCTTTTCGGTAGGGGGCGATACAAGCTAGTGCTGGATGGTAATGAGGCGCAAGAACGAACGTGAAAGGAATGCGAGCTAATGGGATGTGATCACCTAGAGTCGGAGCAGTGAACCTGCAGTCCAAAGCCTCCAGCAAGTCTGCTGAACCCGAAGAGGATGTCGAAGCTCGGCTTCCATGCTGCACAGGTCGAGATATCAGAATCATGATCGAGGTGAGGGATGATGCACGAACTTTGATAACCCTTGCACCTGCGCCAGCAGCCACCACACCTGCTGTCGTGCTAACGTTAAAGAGGTTGTGCCCATCGCCGCCAGTACCAACTATATCCACCACAAAATCGTTATCATCGTTCTGCACGGCCGCCTTCAATGCACGATCACGAAGCACACTCGCCGCCGCAGCTAACGAACCTGGGCGTCTTTCCAAGTGGTTTACGTGCAAAGCGGACAAAAACGCGCCAATTTGAGCCGGGTGAAGGATATCGGGAATGAAGAGATGGTTGAGAGCCGCCCTCAAGTCAACAGCATTGAAATCTTCGGGTCGTTCCATAAGCTTCTTGAGTAGCGTCCGGAAAGTCTTCTCACTATAATCTACTGGATCTGAATCGGTGGGAGTGATGTCCATTAGACGGGGAATTGGTTGGTGTTCAGAATCAGTTTTAGAGAAAATCCGGTTCTCCGAAAGGAGATTATCATTTTTGATGCAGTGTTATCGATCGCTGATCACTAGTTAAAATCTATTTAAATACAAATTCATGAAAGAAAGATATCATTCTGAGCACCTGGAACAAAAGTATAGAGTCAACGTTCTGAATCCAGACTAGAAGCAGTACCATTCCTGAAGCCCATCTTCATGTTGTACCCAGGAAACTTCGGGAAACCAAACTTGTCGTTGCCAGATACCTCAACGTTATTCCCATCCAGTTGATGCAAAAATATCATCTATTTGGTGATCAGAGTGTGTCGGTTAATGATACAAGGAACAAACCTGCTTGGCGCCTTCTTTGCATGATTTTTCATTCTCTTCACACCACACAGGGGCTTGCGCAGGTGAAATACTGCGGGTTGCATTTGAGGCGTCAAGAACCTTGCATCGGAAGCCTTGCATATACATATTAGAAGCGCCACAACCATTTGGAACCCATCCCCACTATTAAGGGTTGAATGGAAGCGATCAGTGACTCATGCAGCATAACTCACAGAGCATATGCACCCAGCAGGAGGGCATGCAGGAAGATCTGGTACGTGGTAGGTAGCAAGTCGTCTCCAAGGCGTGCTTTTCACATTGGTTATGAACAACCATTGCTAGAATCAAGCTTGACAGAAAGACGTACTTGTACAGAACAGTAAAAACCACAAGATTCTCTGGAGCAACTTTAGATAGGTCAGACGTGTATGAAATTGCAAAAGCTGTTCCATGAGCCATAGTTTCGTTTTGTGTGTGCACTTTAAAGAGAATGGTGACCAGTTTTTAGAATAGCTTGAAGGTGACCTCGTACCATTAGGTTCATTGATACAATCAGAGCCAGGGATTTTTCCATCAGGGGAGACACCAAGGTTGGGATGCTCTTTGCCATCGACGAATTCTCCAAGAATAGGGTCATCAATGGTTGTTGTGAACCGACGGTTCACCGCATGCTCAACCGTAAATGTGCCTCTTGCAGGACTAGAATTAAATTCAACGCAAGCCCTTCGATTTATACCAGTAAAACGGATACATACAGCTCAAGGAAGTCCCCTTCGCCTGGTGGATATTCATCACACTGCAGCAGTATGTATCAAAGTTATACACAGTATTGAAACAAAATTTGATACCCGATTCCAATGCTGGAACCACCATTGGCTCTTGGGCAGCTGAATCAACGATCAGAAAGAGTTAAATTTAGAGGAAGAACGGGACTTACACCTCTCATTGGTTGGACAACGGTATTCGTGTCCTTGTCGTCGCGACCGCTGGGGCCTTTCTTGCAATACATCCCTAAGAGGTGGTCAGAAAAATTCATTCATTCCCTCAGAGAGTCCGAACCTTTGTGCCATGCACCTAAATGAGCATCTGCTCCCACCAAGAAAATGGTTATCCAGAGGGCACTCGATATCAGGCGCTTGCTATTGAAATATGGCCAGGACATATCGAACCTGAAGCTTGGGTATCCGTACGGTGACTGGAAGGGAAGATTCATTAGTCTTGGAACCAGGAGTCCTTAAGACCCTTGACAGTAACACCGATACTTGAACCTCGGCATGGCTCCCTATTCCTCCGAGTCGATTCACGTACACCTTGTGATTCAAGCCCAAAATTTGGAAAATATCCATTCTTTGGGACGAAATTTGACCCTTCCAACTGGAGCTCATTTCGCTAGCCTGGTCGGGCTGCTTCCAAAAGGTCGAAGGTTACAAGAACATTTTGTGGATCCAGAGGCAAGCGAATCTAAGCCTGAAGCCTGGTAACATTAAATTGGATTAGTTATTGATTGCTTCATCCCTGGTACAACTGTTCTGGAAGAGGGTAACTCACTACATTTAGTCGTGGTCTTGAATGGCGCAGATAGGGCGTTCGAAAGTTCCACGAGCTTGAGAGATCGATCGGGAGTTGGGACCCATGATGATCTCTTTGCGTTCCGGAGGCTGTAAGACAGTTGGGAGGGGTAAGCACATTGTCAGTTGATCGATGTTTCAACTGACTGAGGAGCCCATACGCGGAAGGGAGGTAGATCCACCAAAAAGGTGCTACTAATAGCTTAACTTGACTGTAAGATCAATTTCAGCGTATTAATATCCTGGTTTTCCTGACAAGCATTCAATCTACTCACCTGTGACACCGTACCTACTATTGTCAGATCTCGACCCGAGATCTCGACCCAAGAAGCAATAGATAGGTGTCTTTATTAACAGCATACCTAGGTCCTATTAATCGGGTTTCGAGACGACTACTTGTTTTGATTTGAAAGAATACCTTGGGTCAGCAATCAGCAGTACCAGAAGATTAAAGAATACGTCAGAGCCAAAATCGTAGTTCACCTCGGGTTGCAGCTGTTACGCTGAAATGACGTACACCGCCAGAGTCTCAGAGGCATCTGTTTAGGCGAATAACATACGGTCATGAACTTCAGAAATGGCATTCGGGAATGGAATACTTGGCACAGTACATCATCCCTTGCAATAAAGTGGTTTTACATGCAGTGTCAAATCGCCGTTGTGGGGAAGGGTTGCTTTTGTCTGACACACCCCTACAACTTCGACTTCGCACTCTTTTTCAGCTCCGCTTCGTACTTGTCCTGCAATTTTTTGCGTAATATTTTGCCAGTCGGCGTCCTGGGTAGCTATGGAAAATATATTTAAACGTGATTACAGCTGAAAATGATGATTGAGGCTCACCTCGTCAAGAACTTCAATACCTCCTCTCAGATGCTTGTACTTGGACAAATTCTCTCTGTGCCAACTGTCCAGAATCTGAATCACCATTTCCTTCCCCAGTTTCTTGCCAGACGGGCTCAATACAACCCAGGCGCGTGGCACTTTCTCATCCAAAGTTAGCCCACCTGTGACACCAGCAACAGTGGCGTCAACAATGAGCTTATCTGGATGCAAAAATAGGCAATTTTCAATTTCCATCGGAGAGACCTGTGAACCCGAGACTTTCAGTGTGTCCTACATATGATCGATGTAAGAAAGCGCCTGACAACTAAAGAGGAATGGAAATTCTATACTTTCACGCGATCACCATACCAGAAATACCCTTTCTCATCGACACGAAAGTAATCACCCGTCCGCAGCCAGCCATCTTTGAAGGTTTCATTGTTCGCCTTGTCGTTAGTCAAATAGCCGGAGGATATGTTGTCGCCTCGCAACCAGAGTTCACCGATCTCATTGACGTCCGCGTCTGTGCCATCTGGGCGAGTAATGCGAGCCTCCATACCTGGAGAAAGCACTCCTGATGAACCAGGGACGAAATTAAGTTTACCACCTAAGTACCCATCAAGGGGTTGGATCGTGGCAGAGACTGTCTGAGGGGTCGAAGCCAAAGATAAGATTAAGACTAACAAAGGAGTGGGGACTACGCACTGCTTCCGACATTCCATAGCCTGATGACCGGAAGTTAGGACGACGACGGTGCAAGACACAAAGTCGCTTACCTTCGGTGAATTTGACATTTTTTGGAAGAACTTTCTTCATTTTGGAAAGAAGGTCAGATGGAAGGTATGAGCCACCGCAAGTAATATCCACGATGCTACTAAAGTCTATTTTTTCAATAGCCGGATGATTCGCGATTTGGTGAATGAGTGATGGAACCAGGCCAATGGTTGTGACCTTGTATCTGTGAATAATTAAATATCAGAAAAAGAAAGAGGAAATGCGAAGTACTTCGGAATTGATTCAAGTGCCGACCCGAGATCCCATCGAGGAAGAATCACCAACGTATAGGGTGCGAGACATGGAGCGAGGAAGTAGAAAGATAGGCCGTAGGAATGGTAAAATGGCAGGCATGCAAGAACGACGGGAATACCGGCAGGCTTACGTGCTGCAAAACCGTCTAGTAAGAAAGGTACCATACCGTATACGAAAATGAATTACGAACCAACTGGTGCTTCTACCAAGAATTGGGCCCAGAGTAGAATTTAAATTTACAGGAGAGATATTTAGAAAGAGTGGTCAAATCTTTGAAAACAACGAACCTACGGCATCGGCTACTTGGCCAAGTACCGAGAATTGGCCCAAGGTGTAGGCTAAATTTCCATGTGAGATTTTTATGGCTGAGAAAGGTTGAGCAGAAAGAATTGCTTGATCAAATGTAAATGACCTTTGGGCAATCCAGTTGTTCCGCTCGAAAATACCAAATAGGCTGCGGTGTCTTTATGTGCGACCCCAACGGCTACAGTTTTGATACTGTTCTTCTTGACATGGTGAATGATGCTCAGGCAGGTCCTCCGCCCCTTGATTTCCTTTTCATTCTGCGGAGACTTCAATATATAGATTTTATCGTCTGTGACCCCAGCCTTTAAACAAACGGGCAACATTCGATCAAGTAGCTTTGCATCGATGAAAAGACGGGTTGGTTGCGTCACATTCAAGGCATGGTTGAGCTCGTACGGTGTGCTATACGAGGAGATTGGAGCAATCGTTGTAGCGTTACGAAGGCACGCATGAAACAAGGTGATATATTCCTGTAAAGCATCGAATTTCGAAAAGGGGGTACGGAGACACAAATAGCGTACACACCGAACTGTTTTCGCCTACAATGCCAATAAGCTCAGTGGGAGCCACTCCCAATCCACCTTGAGAAAGTGGAATTGCGAGACCAGTTGACAATGCTTCTATACGAGAGACTAGTTCGCTTTGCATTACGCGCTCGCCCGTTGTTCCATCGATATGAACGGGGAAATCGGTCCATGAAGACTGGTCAGGACGCCCAAACAAAATGTGGTGGGCATTGGCCTCTGGAAGTTGGGGTGGATCTGGGAATGGGGACTTGACAAACATATTGTAGAACAATGAACCCTCCCCTTTACATAACTTATAAGTGTTCGTTCGGACAGGTCCGGATTCCACAGTCTGACAGGCAGATTGAACCATCCCCAATTTATAAATATGCTCCCATATGCTTTCCCAGTCTCAGCAGCTACTTTTCCCTAAAAATCTTGACGGAATAAAGTGCAGCAAGAATATGCAGGTCGAACGACCTGGAGGACAAAGACTGGGAGTCGAATTGAGATAGAGAACTTGTGCGAATCTCATCTCGAAAGTAGATCGTCCAAATGCGGACGGAGAACTTTTGAAGGTGAGAGCAGTCTCACCAATGTAGTCCCCAGTATCTTACCAAAAGGGTTGTAGATATATTAGAGGAATGGTGTTCGCGATATGTTGGGTGTGGAATCAAACTATCCAACGCATGGGAATTCTACCCGAGGTGAACTTGTCGAGTCACGTTGCTTGTGTCATTACAGTAACACCACATCCACAAAACCCGGGAACTTGGACGTTTTTCGCTTGTAAGTATGGCGCAACGAGGGATTACGCTAAAGAGTATAATAAAATCCTGGCTGGCCCTCGAGAGGTTTAAGCCTTGCGCCTGATCTCA
>Ga0307517_10000954_pt1 | contig 49192 bp, 44 predicted proteins | sample 23_EM_MG_FD_194515 | JGI IMG/M metagenome (GOLD analysis project Ga0307517, IMG submission 194515) | Populus trichocarpa ectomycorrhiza microbial communities from riparian zone in the Pacific Northwest, United States - 23_EM | ecosystem: Host-associated > Plants > Roots > Unclassified | place... | reverse complement strand
TGCTGGCCCTGTCAGATGGTCCACGTTGTTTTTCTTTCTAAAACGTCCTCGTACTTCCATTTTTTTACATTTTTCTCTTTTTTTTTTTATTCTCCTAAGTGATTTCTGTTTTTTATAAATCAGTTGTTGAATTTAATAATTAGAGGATAAAAGGGTTGAAACAAGTCCATCCTTGCGCATATATTAAAGTGGAAATTCCTCTTTCATTTTTTAATTTTTTTATAAAATCTAAAATTTTCATTGTATTTTTACACTGGTTATTTTTATGTTTCAAAAATATTTAAAAAAAATTAATTTTTTTATATTTTAAATTAATATATTTTTGTTATTTTCTAATCATTTTGATGTACTGATGTCAAAAATAATTTTTTTAAAATAAAAAAAATATTATTTTGATGTATTTTCAAATAAAAATTACTTTAAAAAACAATTGCAATCGCACTCTTCAACACGCTATACAAAGTTAAATATCCAATTATATATATATATATAATATTTTTATTATGGTATAATTAATAAATACTTAGAGCCTTTAGTGTTGGTAAATGGATATATTTCCTACTATCTTTGTAGCTTGGAACACCGAAAAAACTCATAATAAGTTTTTTTTAATATTTTATTACTTAAAATAATCTTATTTTATTCCACACCACTCTTTGTAAATTTGGCATGCAAGAAAAAAAGAGTTAATAAGGATTAAAATTATAAAAAAAAACAAAACATTAATTTTTTTTCTGATGAGTAATATTTATTTTTTAAAATATTTTTTTGTTTAAAAATATATTAAAATAATATATTTTATTTTTTAAAAAATATTTTTGATATCAATGTATTAAAAAAATTAAAAATATATATATTTTTAAATATTTTCAAAAAAAATACTTTTAAAATATAAAAATAATCGTGCTATTACTCTACGTCCATCTCACAGCCGACACCTACCTCAAAAGTCAAAACTAAGACAAGACAAAGACAAAGACAAAAGACAGACCAGCTGACAAGCAAGGGAATTACTAGCATGTATTGGAACACCTGTGTTTTAGTCAATGGTTTTGTTAATAATTATTCTTTTCTCTTACTCTGGTTTCGAAATCTATTTTTGTTATGTATTTGGAAATATTTTTCAAAATATTTTTATTCTTTTTAGATTAATTATCAGAATAGATTTACAGGACTGTTCATAAAAAAGTTAAAAAAAAATCAATTTCGTTGGTTTTTTTTTTTAAAAGAAAATATTTTTTGAACACTTCATATTCAATCCTAACCAGTGGACTGTGGCCTGTCTCTGTCGTCTAAAATCTTGAAACTGGGGTTTTCTTGTTCAAAAGTTTCAATCTTTTAGTGGCTTATCAGTAACTGTAGAAACTCTAGAGAGAGAGAGAGAGAGAGAGAGAGAGAGAGATGGAAAGTGGCAAGAAGGCAGAAGCAGGCCCATCAACAACAACAAGAGGTGGTTTTGATGAGAAACTAGAAAGGAAAAGGGAAACCAGTGAAACCCCACCTGCTGTAGCTGCTGCTATCGATGATGATGAGGAGGATGATGGTGATGCTGTTGATAATGGAGTTCCTGTTGCTGGATTTGTTCCTGGGCCTTTGCTATCTCTCAAGGAACAGATTGAGAAAGACAAGGTTTTTCCTTACACCACTTTTACTTTTCTATATTTAACTTGGATTCGCAATTTTTGTTATGTCTAATTCAAGCTTAATAATTTCGTAATGGATTCTAGAAATCTTGATGTTTTCTCTTAGTTCCTCTTATCCTTTCTTTGGTTGCTGTATATGTGGAACATTTGCCGTGATAAATCTCGATTTTTGGGTAACATGCTTCTGATTTTTGTAATTGAGACCTGATAAAATGAGATTTGCTACAGATTAGTCCATTATTTGAGTGTTCCAGTGTGAGAGCTGGTCAGCCGACATTGCACTGAGCAGGTTGCTTTGCCTGTTTCTTTTCTCCCTTGTTAAATTCAACACCAAGCAAAGGGACCATTATTCTTTTAAGTTTGCATGTTAAGGGCCCAACTTTTCTCTACTGTTAGTGTTCTTAGATGGGGTTGTGACAGTTTTTTATTGTATGGGAAGCAATTTGGGTATATTACAGTTAATTTATCTCACTTCTGTTTCCCACAAATTTTTTAATTGATGCCTCCTTTGTGTTTCGAATAGTGGCTAATCGGTGATAGTTAACAAGGTTATAATGAAATATCAAGTGAAATTAATGTAAAGTTGGCAGCCGCAACAATCTCGAATCAAATGTTTTATAGCCTGTTTATTGTTGTTTACATTTTCTTTTGTTCTTCATTCGACAAAATAAAGTACAACATGGGATCATTTTAACCATGTGATGCCATGACATGAAAGTAAAAATCCAACTCACTGGCATGGCAATGGCTGCTGGATACATATGAACATAATTTTAAAAGCCAGTTGTGCTTTGCAGGAAGATGATAGCTTGAGGAGGTGGAAAGAGAAGCTACTTGGCTGCGTTGAAAGTGATTTGAATGGTTTGATTCAGGCATCCTTTTAGTCGATAACTGAGTTTTTCCCGTTTCACATAATCACGTATTTATATTTGTGTTTTGTTAGGCCAACTGGAACCTGAAGTCAAATTCCACTCGATAGGAATTATATCTGATGACATTGGGGAAATAAACACTCCCTTGCCTGTTGATGAAAGTCAGAGTGGTCATCCCCTTTTCGCTCTCAGGGAAGGATCTCGATACCAGCTTAAGCTAACATTCAGTGTTCTGCACAATATTGTTTCTGGCCTTGCATACTCAAATACAGTGTGGAAGGGGGGGATACAAGGTGCATAATCATCTAGCCCTCTGCATTTAGAACTTTTTACTTTATGCTTCTGAAGGGATGGATAAGTCTTGCAGATATGACTAATTAAACCTACATCTGTTATCAGTACCAAAAGGTGGCACTTCTTAAAAAAATAGATAAAAATCAGATGTTATTCGAGTCTTATCAGGCTTTATACCATAGTAGGTTACAATAACATACACGGACAATTTTGTTCCTTTCTTTCTCATTTCTGATTGGGGGTTGGCTGATGAAGGCGTAGATACAAGTGCTAAAGAGAGCAATCATGTCATCCTCACACTACTTTCAATCTTTTAGTTTGTTAAGATCACATATCCTGCAATTGTGCATTTTGTCTCTCAGGGAACTGTTTAATTATTACCATTAGCTATCTGTGACTGTTTTCATTTCTTGAGTGTCAGTTGATCAAAGCAAAGGAATGCTGGGTACTTTTGCTCCTCAGCGGGAACCATATGTCCATACTTTGGAGGAGGACACAACTCCATCTGGTGTGCTAGCAAGGGGAACTTATTCTGCAAAGCTTAAGGCAAACATCATTTCGTGAGAATTTCTTCTGTGTGCTACTGTTAAGCTCTTTTTACATTCTTGGTTGCTGTTTGATGCAGTTCGAAGACGATGACAGAAGATGCCATATGGAGCTCAAATATTCCTTTGAGATTAAGAAGAGACGCTAGCCAAATTTTGCTGCGAGGAGTTTCCTCATGTTTTCATGTGTTTCTTTGTTCCTTTTCTTTTTGGTCTTATTAAGTAAACAGATGTTTTTCGAACCTGTTGAATTTACTATAGCATTTAGGTGCAAGGAAATATAGTTTTCGTTTTTTTCTTAAATAACTTGTCTCTGCTTCTTTGAATCATAACTTTTCGCCTCCGTTGATGTGGGAGGAACATGATGAGTTCTTGCTGCCACAGCAACCGAGAGTTCATCCGGCAAGTAAACTTGTTTCATCCTTTTGCCTTTCCGATTCTTACTCGAGGTTTTCCTTCATCTGCAATTCAACTTTGCTTCAAATTCAAGGCTTATAGTCAAATTTCAGTACTGACAGCAATGAAAATGAGTAGGAATAGGTTAAGTGACAATCCATCTCAGTGAAGTTACGACAGTTAAATGGTCACTTGAAAAAAAAATTCATTCATCGTTTTATTGCAAACTGTTCAAAAAATAATTCAAGTGATGGAACCTTCAATGGATCTGTAAACTCTAACCCATTTCATTTCTTCAAGCTATCAAATGTTTTCAGCACACAATACATCATCACCCGTCAGATCAACCATTTACTACGATATGCTTGGAAGTTTAAATCTACCTGATCGTATGCTCGTGGGGCCCCACCATGCTCAAGGTTGAACTCCATGGCTCTCTGCTCAGGATAGGTTGAGTTGTATTCTAGAGAAAATTCACACCTTGTTTAGCATCTGATGACCTGATCAATGCATGACGACTGAAATCTACTTTGTGTTATAGCCGCTCGCTTATGAGGAGCAGGTGGCTAGAGTTAGGAAGCATTGTTTTAGACAAAAGACAAGATGCCCGCTCTGGATACAACAGAGATGAAGACTGCTAGCAGTTCTGAAACTTCTCACCAGTCCACTGGTGCATGAAGCGCAGTTCCAGCTTCTGAAAACATAGAGCGTTCTGGTAGTTGCATCATTTACAAACCAATTCCAGCCAGGCAAGAATGTGGGAGGCAACTGTGGGAACCACAGATTTATGCTACTTGAAGCTAGTCACAAGTAATGCGGACATCAAAGAAACAATTAGATTCGCTAAACCACTTAGCCAACAGGATTTCTTCTCAAACAATACCAATCACCACGAGGTTCTTTAAAAGCTTCAAACTTCAGTAGTATTTTTTTTTTGGAAAAGGAACTTCAGTAATATTACATAAGTAAGAAATCCATGCAACAATTTCACACATCAAAACCCGTCTCTAGTGGCTTGGCCCCCCTTGCTTTAGCCCCAGATATCCGTGTCGATCCAAGTCAGAGGCAGAATTGCTCTAATCACCTTAATTTACCCTCATGGGATTACTTCCTTTTTGCTCAGCAATGTTCTGTAACTTCATACCACTGCTCAAATTTCTGATTCAAACTCATTCGCTAGAGAATACGAAAACATGTAGCTTCTATTGTATAGGTAATTCAAGAGTGCATCAGCTGAAGAATTCTACAACTTGATAGAGAATGAGAAAACCTATATTCACAGTACTCAAGCCATGCACATCAAGTTTTCCCATGGTCCCAATAACAATCTTCATCTCTTAAAGGGGCATGTCCCCTTCATCCCTATCATCTCCGTATCTTCTATCTCGATACAATAACCAAATGTTACCACAGTAACTGTACTTTGCAGTCATAGGTACTACAGAGAATGTCATGCACCTTTATTAAGCTCCCAAACTGCTGTCCTCTTTCCTGGAATACTCTCAGAATCTTCATAATATGCAATATACTTTACTCTTGGAGACCTTGTCATGTTGGGAACTGTATCTACTTCATGCTGATGTTCTACTTTCGAATCCACTAGCACATCAGATCCATCATGCTCTCACTGCAATTTTAGGAAAACAACCAGGAAAGCCAAATTCTCAAAGAAAAGTTCATTTCACTGGCTAGGCAACATATTAGACTGTAACTGGCAATTTGAACATTTGTGGTAGAGACATGAAAGTATGAAACCATTGGTGCTTATCCATCTTAAGTAAAACCATTTTACTACGTAGATACTACACTTGAAACAATCCAAATCAAGTTCGAAGATTGCTTGTACAAGGCACAAAATACACCAGTGGTTGAAAACTTGCTGCAATTTTTATTTTTTCTGCGTCAAGCATCATACTATAGTAGCTTGTTGCTGTTTACATTTAAGTGTTTTCTCGTGATAAGTATCAACATATTAGTTTTAGGTATTTCTCGTACCTTAATCTATAAAAACAACCGTTTCATTTTATAAAAAAAAAACAAAATATGTACTAATCTCAATAACTCATATTAATATCTAGTCTTAATAAAATAATGACCGAGAATATTTTAGGAATAATACTCTTATACAATAGAAATCTCATGATTATAATAACTTTATAATTTTCTTTATAAATCATTTTTGTCTCAAAAACTTTATCTTTATTCTAGATTTATTAATCAAATATTTAATGAATATTAAAGATAAATAAATCTTTATTAATAAATTAAATATATTTACATGAAAAAAGCCAATGACTTCGTATAACCAATTAATTAACTACATGTCATATACAGTAACACACATAACAAGGTAGATGAAGCTATGGGAATTTTAGAAATGGAAGAAGAGAATTTAGAAGAGTGCTGGTTGAATCAGGCAATATGCCACAGGATGTTTCAATGTTATACAAGTCTGTGATTTCTGAGAGGAAAGCAATGCTGATGTTGCAATTAACTCTAATGGCCAAAAAGTCAAGGATAAGTGCTCCAAAGCTTCAGAAGGCACTTGTTGGAATCTCCAGAATATGTGAAAGTCATCTTGCAACTTACAAAGTGCTGAAGCATTATCATTCTCGTATCGCGAGTGGAAAACAAGATTTGCAGAGTCAAAGGTGTTTTTATATGGGGGACTTTCGAGATTTGTTTTTTCAATGATTTCTCAATCTGCAAGGATCATTATGAAAGCCTTTTGCTGTTTCTTTTGCTAAATATGTTATGAAAGTCTCAGAGGTAAGCAGCAGACTGTCCACAGCTGTGGAGTCCGTGCAATTTGAAATGTTCTTTTGCTCTTTGTTAGAATCTCAGAGATTGGTGTTGAGGCCATGCTTGATTGAGCATATCCACCCTTGCTTGGAAGAGGTTCTTGATCAGATACATGTAGACCATTTTAAGAAAGTCTTCTGCATCTCACAGCAACTGATGCTTGGGTTTCGGATAGATATCTTCTGTTAGCTACTCTTCTATGGTTGTTGGGCAACGAACAGAATATTGCCTGCTCACCAGCAGCCGTAGGAAGTTCATAACTGTGTTGTTTCAGGTTTTGCTTGCTTATTTACATCCAGAAAAAAGAACCATAATAGAACAAGAAAGAGAATTAGCATGAGAGAAAAGGAAGAATCCGTTGACTTTCGAAATCCTTGGTTCTCATCAAATCATCAAACCCTCCTCTTCAAGACGATCCTTATCCCCGAGGTCAACTTCTGGGAACTGCAAATTCATCATTACGAGGTCTTCCCATGTAGCTTCAATCATGAACAAAGGATAGTTGCTGCCCAAGAGACTAGAAGGAAAGGACATCTGGTTCGATTTGGATATAAAGTCCAGGTTTGGGGCCGATTGCAATCCCAACAACAGTGCCACCGGTGCCGTGACTGTTTGCCAGACCCCCCGGAATGCCAAGAGTTAAACCTGCTAAACTGTTCGGAGACCATTGAACGACCAAACAATTCTGACTGTCAGTTTTACAGCGCGCGCGCACACATATAGTGCCATCATCTATGTTTTGAGAGAATGCCAAATTGTTCGTGTTGAGTTAACCAGTATACTATATAGACTTTGCACTTCAGTTGGAAGATTCTATACTAAGAGGACTCAAGAACCTCTTCCCAGAGTACAAAGCTATCCTTGAAAGAGCCATCACCTCTGCAACAGCCAACAGATGAGTCGAGAAAGAGTGGCTCAGGCATAATTTCGGCAGAGACTGTGCCTCAACAGGTTTCTATTCTGGCAAATCTATCAATACTAGAAAATCTGTTCTCTAGCAGGATTTTTTAGTGTTTTCGGAAGCAACGATCATATTGATTCTGAGCTAATGAAAAACCGACCAGTTGGTTCTCGTCAGCTAGAACTTGAAAGTGGTGTACTACACTACTACCCATTCAAGATGCATCTGCTAGGCTCAGAGCTCATCTTTTTTTTCCAAGATAAATTGAGCCATTAAACATTTCATTTTTTCGAAAAATTCACCTCCTTGGGATGCCAGAGTCCGATGGATTCAGCCATGTTCATGTATAAATAAGTTAATTTGAAACTATGGGTTCTAATAAATTTATTTTCTTTATTTAGATGGATATGAGTGAGGACTATGGAGGTTTATAGATTTTTTCCCATATATACTTTGAACTTGTTGCTTGACATGACATAGCCATATGCTATGAACCTTAGATTGTCTTCTATTATGTTTACGAATTTAAATGGAATTTTTTATATATATAAAAAAAGCAACCGTGAATCAAATCAACATTTATAGTAACTCAAATCCTTAAATACCGTTTTCTTTCATTATCCTGTTGTTTTCTCTGTATTTGTAAAACCTCGCCTGACTAGTCTAAAATTAAAAAAAAATAAAAAGAAAAAATTCTTCTAATTTGATAAAAAAATATAAGTTAATTTGCTGAATTAATTAACTAGTAAAAAAGTTTGATCTATATTAATCTTCCAATCCATAACCTAGTCCTTGTTATAAATAGATTATAAATCGAGTTTTACAACTATGATTTTATACGTATTTAGTATTGCAGTGCAATATATTTTTTAATTAAAAATATATTAAAATAATAATATTTTTTTATACAAATTTTTTTTTAAAAAACACTTTTAAAAACCAAATCAAAACTTAAAAACAAAAAAATTATATATATATAAATCACTCTTTTATGTTTGTTTTGCACATCCTTTTCCTCTTATCACGCACGCATAAAATTATTATTCTTCCATACATTCAATTCACATATATTTTACCTTATTGCATGAGCGGCCACTTCACCTAGTTAATTTTCTAAAAGCTTTGCTATTTTTGTTTTAAAAAAACAATCAAATTACCCCTAAATTATTATTATTTAATATACAGTAGAATATATATATATATATAAAACGGAAATAAGATAAGAAACTGAGGAAAAGCAAACGAAAAACCGCCGGCGCGGAAACCAATTAAAAAGGCGCGCTTTCATGGCACCACCTCTGCCGCCAATAACCATCTCAAAAATCGAAAAGTTCTTCCCTTACCGCCAACACAAAACGAGACTAGATCCCAGCCGTCCACGTGCACTCCTTTCCCTTCCATCAATCACCATCCCCTATAAACCTCCTCCTCCTCCTTTGCCACTCGGCTCCCACCCCTTCAAAGCAGAGAAAAAAATGGCGGGCTCAGTGAAACAGAGCGTTAGCTCTATGAACCCATGGGTTCTTCATCTCCAGAAATTGGGTCTCGAGCTCAAATGCCCTCTCTGGTTTTCCTCTCTCACTCCCCTTTTTTTTTTCCAAAAAATTTCTTCTTTGTGATGTTTAATTTTAAGAATCGTTTTTTTTTTGTTGTTGAAAAAACTGCAGCTTGGAATTGTTGAAGCGACCCTTTTTGCTACCTTGTGATCACATTTTCTGCAAGTTAGTAAATTTAATAGCTTTGGTAATTTTAATTATTTTTGTTTTTGTCGAAGGCATGGTTTTGCTGATTTCATCGAGTTTCTTTCTTTCAGTTCATGTTTGCCCAAAACAATACAGTTTGGATCCGAGTGTCCTCTCTGTAAAGCTCAATATGGCGACTCAGGTAGGTCTCTTGACCCTTTTGATAAATGGTTTCCCATTTCCCGTGTCTGATTTTTTCAAAAAAGGAAGCTTTTTTTGTTAAGATTTTTTGGTTTAATTTGGTAAAATATGAATTGAATGTATGGAAGAATAATAATTTTATTTGGGTTTCAGATTTGAGGTGTTTGCCTTTGGTTGAAAACATGGTGACAATCTATAGAAGCTTGGATGCAGCTTTCAGTGCCAGTATTTTGCAGTCTCGTTCTGGTATGGTATCTTCATATACTTTGATTTGACATTCAGTTTTTATTATTTTGATATTAGACTTAGTGGAGTATCCTTGGGGCAGCTCTCGCGTCAACGGAGACTAAGGACTCTTTGATATTCGTTGTTTGGAGTGGTTTCTTAGAGTTTTTATTTTTAAAAGTAAATGTTGGTTGTGGATGGTGATTTTTGCAGAGACTGGTGGGGTTTTGAAGCAGTGTCCGGCTTCGAAGAGTAGTGATAGTAAGGATAATAAATTAGTGGAAGCTCACTGGGGGAATAATTCTAGTAGTGGACAATCTAAATTAATGTACAATGATGTAGCTTGTGCTCCATCGAATTGTTCAGTTGGAAAAGGGGTTCGAAAGAATGTAGCGATGGGTAATTGCAATGTGCCAATGCATGTCAAGGATAAAGAGTATGGGGTGATTGGTAGTGTAGGGGGTGCGTCTAATGATAAACAGAATGCCAATTCTCCACCGGTAGGCTCGCAGGTAAGAGCTAGGGGGCTACATGAATCCAAGGCTTTTCAAATGGACTTGAATCAGGCAGATCAGTTGTCGCCTAGAAGTCCTCCTTCATTTGGTGATAATAAGGATTCAGAAAACGACAGTAATGATCAGGGAGGTGATGATGTAAGAACTTAACTATTGCTTTTAACAATGATCTTGCAGACTTTTTCTTAATCACATGTGTAAAGTGCAATTATCCTTTGCAGTGGTCTGGAAACTCCTTACTGCTTACATTGATTTCAATTTTTTTATTCTGCTCTTATCTTCACACAATGAAAGTTTATTGTACAATCCATTCTGTAATCTACGTCATGGATTTATGAAACATAACAAAAGTTTATGGATATTGACCATTTCTGACAGTAGAAAATTGCAAGTATAAACTTTTGCTCCCCCAATGTAAATGTACTGGCAATTTCTATTCTTTTTGTGGTAAAAGTGCTTACCTTGTGTATTTGATTCTTATATTTGTTTCCAAAGCTTCTAAGCACTATATATGCTGCTTGCTCTTCTTATAGGAGTGATTAATATAGAAATTTAGTTGAACATGTCTCCCTGCCTATGCTCTTGATTTTCTGGTGTTTTTAAGATTGCTTGTAATAATTTCTTTGCTTGTTAAGCATGTTTATTTGCTAGTGTTGGTTAGTTAGCTCTCATTTGGCAGTGACAGTACATTTTGAAGTGCATAAAAGTAAGTCTTTCAAAGCATTCACTTTTCTGAAGTCCACAATGCTTCTGTTTTTCAGAGTCTACAAAATTATAAAGCAGAAAACTTGGTTCAACTAAATTCTGACAACAAAAGAAGACAAGAGAGGCATAGCACTTCTGCTTCTGAAACCGAGGAAGGTCATTTGAGGGATTCAAAGAGACATAAGAAGTTGAACTACAGTCCATCGGATCTGGGTGCAAATAATATTGGTCATATCAAACCAAATGCACCTCCAACTGAAAATTTGATAACCAGTTCTCAATTAGAGATTCCTGCAAATTTGAATAACTCGTTTAATGATTGTGGATTCTGCCACTCCTCCAGAATCACAGCGGTAAACATCTATTTATCCCTGGCTTTTGTCTGTCTTTGTGCAATCTATAGTTTTGTGTGCCATTTTGTTGCTGCTAGTGAATTATCTAGTATACCATGGAAAAGTATATTTTGGTGCTTACATCTTGTGTCTTCTCCCCCCTCCTTCCATTTCAGGATACTGGTCCAATGTTGCATTTTGCAAATGGAAAGCCAGTAGAGGGAGTTGAAGCAACTCTATCCGACACTATACATGTGCATGCTGTGTGTATTGAATGGTATGCCATTATGCCTTTTTTGTTATCAATGTTTAGGTGAATGACAATTTGATGTCTAGTGAAACTGTTAAGAAGTTTCCCTCTTGCTATCTTTCTTGTCATAACTTTAATACTGAGAGCAATATGTAACTAAATTTGAAATACAGGGCACCGCAAGTCTATTTTGTTGGTGAAACTGTTAAGAATCTGAAGGCAGAACTGGCCAGGGGTGCAAAGCTTAAGTGCAGCAAATGTGGGCTGAAGGGAGCAGCTTTAGGCTGCTATCTAAAATCATGCAAGAGAAGTTATCATGCTCCCTGTGCAATGGAAATTACTAAATGTCGATGGGATTATGCAAGTGTCTTGTACTCTACTTATATTACAAATTCATGTGCTTATGTTGAAGGATTCCTTTTGCATCACTTCAGGGAGTTGAGCTTGGAGTGCTAACAAATTTCTTTATTGGTTTCTTACAGGAAAACTTCCTTGTGCTTTGCTCTGCTCATTCTTCAGTAAAATTTCCAAGTGAGAAGTCCAAGGCTAAGAAACACAACCAGAAAACTTCTTCTGTGCTGACTTCAGTGTAAGTTGCGATTCTCTTATTCCTTGTAGGTACAAAGTTAACAAACTGAACAAAATTGAAGTTGGATCACTCTTATCAACTCCTTGAACTCCCTCTCTATCCAATTCTCTTGCTCTCTATTGAATTTTTCTGTCAGATTAATGATGAAGTATCTTTGATGTTGGGGATTGTGAGCAAATTACTGTTTATTCAAAGGGATTTCAAAGAATGTTTGTCTGCTAAGAAAACAAATTAATTGGAACGTTTTCCATTTGTCAATGCTATTAGTAAATAGGCCGTTGCTTGTTATTAATGCAAAATCTGTTTGACATGATTTTTGCTATTATCATGCAGCGCCCCACAACAGTCTAACTTTTGGGTGGGATCATGTAATGGAGCAAAGAAATGGGTTTTCTGTGGATCTGCTCTGTCTTCTGAGGAAAAGGTCAGTTCAGATCATGGTTGATGTCAGTTTTTCTCACTTCTCAATTCAGAGTCATTTCCCATATGGTGGTTCAGGATAGTTGTCATTCTTGGGATGATCTTGATAAGCCATGGTGTCTAGCATAATGATTGTTATGCAATGGATGCCCTTTTTCTGGCAACATATTGTTAAAACGGTGTTTTTTGGACTTAGAAAAATGGTTCAGTTTAGTTTTGTGATTTGAGCCCTCCACGTTTAGATTATTGCATGTTGCAATAAATCAAACTTGCTATGTTCATGACTGTTGTGCTGTGCACAGTGGCCTGGTGTGATTGAGAATTAGTTGATCACATTGTTCATGTTTGAGATTTAAGATGAGGAAATGTCTTTCAGTATTAAAATTACTTAGTTGCAACTTGTTTTCTCTGGTACAGTGTCTTTTGGTGAAGTTTGGAAGCATGATTGGTGTGCCAGTGAACAAATTCTGGGCATCAAATGTCACACATGTGATTGCAGCCACAGATTCAGATGGGGCATGCACCAGGACGCTGAAATATCTTATGGCCATTTTGAATGGGAAATGGGTTCTTACAATAGATTGTGAGTCTGCCCTTGTCTTTGACTTGATTACTTATCGTCTAAACTTGAGTTTTCATTTGTGAGTAGTGTGCTGAAGAAATTTCTTAGACGATCCTTGTTCTTCCCTCACTGTTATAAATTTAGCAGCCTAAGACTGAACTGATAGCCCTGGCCAAGCAATGTGCCTGTATTATTATTATTATTCAAAAGAAATTGAGGATCATCAAAAGGGGTTGAGTTGACAGGGGGATAAATTGATCAATCGGATGGTGAGAAAAATGTTTACTACCATTGATGAAAGTACCGAGGTTGTACATCTTTAAAAAAAAAAACGAGCAAATCCGCCCTATTTTTTCCTTTTCCTTTTTAATTGATTGCTTCAGAGTTCATGGCACTTCGTTTGTCTTTCTTCCTTATTTTTTGAGATGTTGCTTCATCAATTTCTTGCTATTAACATGTTGCAAGTCTAACCTTGGCAGGGATAAAGGCTTGCATGGAATCTATGCATCCTGTGGATGAAGAAAATTATGAAATTATTCTTGACTGCCATGGAAGCCGTGATGGCCCAAAAAATGGCAGGCTTAGTGCACTAAATAATGTAAATTTCTTCTTGAGTACCCTATTTCTAAAGCATGATTATGAACTTGTAGTATACCTTTGTTCTCTGCTTTTCTTTTCTTTTCTCTTTTTTATTGCGTCTCTTAAAAGCCCTGGTTTAATTGTTTCTTTTGCAGGCACCGAAACTTTTCAGTGGCTTAAGTTTCTGTTTTGTTGGAGATTTTGTGGCTGGCTACAAAGAAGGTCTCCAGAGTCTGGTTATTGCGGCAGGAGGTACACTTTTGAAGAGCGAGGAAGAATTGGTGGAACAAAGACATGAGCCGTTATCTCCTTCAACAACACTAATTGTTTATAACCTTGATCCCCCACAAGGGTGCAAATTAGGAGAGGAAGTTTCAATTATCTGGCAGAGAACCAATGAAGCACAGGATTTAGCTGCTAAAGTTGGATCCCAAGTCATTGGTCACACATGGTTGTTGGAGTCTATCTCCTCATACAAGTTACAGCCTTTTGTAAACTGGGACAGCATCATCAATTCTGATAGCTAGATAGTCCAGATGTAAGGAGGTTCCAACTTGCCTGCCCTATGTTAATTTGTTGGCAAACACAAGGCTCTGTATTTTTGCCTAGGATAATGTAACGTGAATACAACTACTTGCAAATTGCATCAAATAATATGTGACTTGTTTTTCTTTGGATCATTGCATTTGTTTGCAGGAACTTTGCCAACACCATTTTATATACTTGGACTTCACTTAAAATTTTCTCAATTTTGATAGTCTTTGGGTAGGAGGAAGTCCAGAGATGTTATTATAGTTTTGCTTTACTTTGTTTCTCTCCTTCTCAATTTCCCCATGATTTATGTCCTTGCTCAGGTCAGAAAACCTATATTTATGTTTACAGAATGAGTAATGATATTATCAATTAATTGTCTACCAATTTGACTTAACCTTGTTGAGGATTTCCTGCCCCTTATGGAGGATGATGATTCTTCAGGTAGGAAAAATGAAAAAGACCAAGCAGTCCGCAAAATACCTGAAAATTAATTTATTACAAAGGACAGGAGGTTTCATCATCTTCATCTAACCTTTGTTACACACACACACGATGAACCTCCAAATTTCAGATTACAAAGGACTGCAACTGCCTTCACTCACATAGGATAAGAAGAAAAGGTTTAAGTTCTTCATCTTTATCCAACCTTCAAGTTTTCGTTGTCTTGATGAGCTTCGACTAGTGAAGCTTCCTTTTTTTTCCCCTGCAAATCACTCTTGGAATCTACGTCCACGTTATAAACAAAGAAGTTTGCAGCAACTAAATAGAGAAGGAAGTTGAGGAAGCTCAATATGGCCAGGACAGCATAATAGTAGTCTAAATGAGAGAGATTTAGATTGTCCAAAATCCACCCTTTATGGCCATGCTTCTTAGTGATTTTAGAAACTGTTGATAGGATAAAACTACTAAGGAAATTCCCAATTCCCAAGCTGCTAGTGAAGTATGAAGTCCCTAGGCTCTTCATTCCTTCTGGTGATTGGTCATAGAAAAACTCTATCTTTGCTACTTCCACAAAGTTATCAGCAACTCCCATCAAAACAAACTGAGGGAGTAGAATAAATATACTGAGAGGAACTACCTCATTTTTACCAATAATGTTGTGTTCTCTCGCCACGCTAAGCCTCTTCCTTTCTGCTAAGCAGGCTGTGATCATTACAATAACATGCAACACAAACCCAATTCCCATTCTCTGCAGCAATGTAATTCCTCTCGGTCTTTTTGTGTAATGCCTAGCCATCGGCACAAAGTAACGGTCATAAATGGCTAGGCTTATCAACATGGAGATGGTTACAAAAGCCGTGAGGCACGCTGGAGGGATTTCGAAATGGGGTCCCATGCTCCTGTCCAAGACAGTTCCCTGTTTGATGAACAGGGTGTGCACTTGAGCTAAAATGGTGCTAGGTATGAAAGTAGCAGCCCAGACTGGAAGCATTTTAATCATTTGCTTGGTTTCTTCAACTTGGGTCACAGGGCATAGCATCCACGGTGACCTTGAACCGCTCTCCACAGCTGCTTTGTCAAGGAATCTGCAGGCAGACCAGAGCTAGTAAGATCGAGGAAAATGGCTGTAAGGGTAGACTATAGTAGATATATAATGATGCAAGTATTTTGATGCTGTGAATCTTGAATGATGATTGTCAATGTTGCTGGAACTGGGTATAGAAAAGGAACAAACGGTAACAAAAATTCTCAAATCATTATTAAATTGAATATTGGAGATCTAAAACGTGGAGTATCATACCCAAGAGAAGAGGTATAGTCAATTCTGAACTTCCCTGATCCTATGTACTCGTCCAGGCTAAGCTCATGCAGCTGTTTTGGGTCATCCGGGACGGGTACCTTCCACTTTTTAACAGCAGCTACAAGTACTTGAGCCATCCTGGTGAATGGACTCTCTGCAGGCAATTTGTGTCTGTAGAATGGAGTGCCCACCAAGAACACAATAATGGAAACTGCCAGACCCAGTGTTGGAAGGGCGTAGCCAAGGGTCCAACCCACATTATCTTGTATGTAAACCAAGAAGGTGTTTGAGAACAAGGTGCCAAAGAAAATGCTAAACATCCACCAATTAAAGAATGATAGCTTTTGGGTCCTCTCTTTAGGTTCAAAATCATCGAATTGATCAGCCCCCATGGTGGATATATTAGGCTTGGTTCCACCAGTACCGACTGCTATTATGTACAAAGCACCGTAGAAAACACCCTTCTGCAAAGCTGAGGCTTTTTTGTCGCATTCCACTTCTTTGATACCTTGTCCACAAGATGGAGGCCTTAGGGCTGGCACCGAAACAGCTAGGGTTAACAGAGACATTCCCTGTTCAATTACACAAGTTGGAGAAAAACTGAAGTGATTAGTTTAAATACATCAGGACAGCATGCACCTGCAATCTTTCAGGAAAAAAGAAAAGCATACGTGAACAACTTAACAAAAAAACATGTCTAGTAATATTCAGAGATTTTTTCACTATGAGCAGAAATCTCAGAAATCTGTGCTGTCTGTTTCTCTACCATCAATGGCATATTGTTTTGAAGAGGATACGCCGAAGTGGAATTATACTGAGTTTAAATTTTACCGCAACATAAATGCCTGATGCAATGATGAAAGTCCAGAATCGGCCCAGATGAGCATCTGCGATATAAGCACCTAGAATGGGCAATATCCATGCTGTTCCAGCCCAGTTGGTGACACTGTTTGAAGATGCTACAGTGCCTTCATGGAGCTTTTTTGTCAAATATATCACCAGGTTTGCTGATATACCATAAAACGCCATCCTCTCAAAAACTTCATAACCTACAAACACCACACAGTTCATGTCCCAGGGGGAACAAGTGCAAAAATAATTCAAACCCTCCCCAGAATTCTACAAGAAAAATATACAGCAAGAAGAAAGAAAAATATACAGCAAGAAGAATGAATTCGGGGAACGTTGATATACACAGAACAGTACTATATATCATATATGCATAGAGATTTAACTGACCTACAATGAAGGAACAAGCTCTCCATCTCCCAGTTTTTGATCTTAACACAGGCCTTCCCTTGAGATCGACAGTACCATCTGCTGTGTAGTCATCCTTCCCACCTGCTGGACCTTTCTCTTCTAATACTTCAGCCATCACAGCAGATGTGGTGCTGGCCTGTCTGCTGGCCCCAAGGACTTACGTGTAGCTTTTTATATAGATGCGGAATAGCCTAAGCTGAGAAGGGTCACATTGTATCATTTGTAGTTTTTTGTTTTCAGATTTTTTGAAGAAAAAAGAAAAAGAAAAATTGTTTTAAGACATAAATCATAAATTCCACCAAACAGTCCTACGATTACTATAATTTCTGAATCGCTTTAACGTCTCTGTGTCTCTCTCGGTGAGAGCTAAGCAGTGTTCATGTCTTCTTCTAGGCTCTAGCACTCTATAATGACGTTTTGTCCTAGGTGAGGTTTACAACCTTTGTCTGACAAAGGTAGAAAGTTAAGAATGAGGTTAAATAAACATTAATTCTCAACCTTTTCCCCATTTCGTGTCTTATATCCATGCTTGGCATGCCAAGGAAACACGTACTTAGAAATTGTCAATCACTGGTATTTGCACTGTACACACACCTTAGCTGGACATGGACTCTAAGCTCAAAAGTTTCTGCAGTGATTGATATGATGATACCTAGGATGGATGTGGTTAGTTTCAACTATATATATATATATATATATGAAGCTGAGCCTTTAGTGGAACTTAGATTTACCTCTTATCTTTTCTTTTCCATGAATATGCTGACGACAATATATACAAGTTCTTAACACAATGAGCAACAGGGTGCTTATGTTTGATGAGCATGGAGCACAACACTGACGAACACCGCACCACAGTTCTTAAAAACTGTGGTTGGGACAAAATGAACACCCCACCACAGAAACATACGGAGCTTTTGTTTCTGCTTTGAGAATAATACATGAAACTGTTTGTTTATATATGAACTTGAAACCGACCTATTTAGAAAAAACCAAAGCCAAACAAAACCCTAACTCCTAAATAGGAAAATCAAATTAAAACCTTACTGCGTCCAAACTTTTTTTTTTTTTTTTTAAAATATAATCCCGCGTCAACAGATTAGAATAAACTGGAGTTCAGGTACATAGGTCACAAGTTTCAGGAATCTCATCCGATGTTGGATGACAGTCATTCAGAAATCACAACCCAATTAGACCAGCTACCCACTCGGGACTTCTTTTTGCTCCACATTTCGTAAGTCATCATTTTCTTTATGGCCTCGATGCATCGGCACTGCAAATTATCTTGATCAACAACCTTAAATTTTGAAGCGAGATTATAATATATAATTCATATTATTTATTTTTATTTTCATCACATACACATATTTTAATTGCCTTTTTATGTGAAATTGAACCTTTATTCAACTATTTTTGAAATTATAGAAGTTCATTCTAAAATTATATATAAATATATTTATTTTACGTTTTTATATCTATCTTTTCAACCTTTATATATATATATATATATATATGCGCTCCTATGACATTAACCATGCAAGTGAACAATAAATGCCACACTGATTCAGGTACATAGGCGCCCGCGCTAGCTTCAGCTGCCATCTATTTCAGCCAGCAATGAGTAAATCTCATCAGAAGCCAAGAATTGATGAACTTGATTTCCTTCTCGATCCAACTGGACCCAGGAAATCGTTTTATTATGATAAGTTTCTGCTATGAGCTACACATGAAATTAATCCAGCTGATCATGTGATTAATTTATGCTTATATGGTTTTGCTTTACATTGTTCCATTCCTTCTCAATTTCCCTACTATGCATGTCCTTGCTTCGCTCGGAAAAACTATATTTATGCCAATGGGATGAGTAGTGGTATTATCATTTAATCGACATTCAATTTGACTTATCCTTGTTGAATATTTCCTGTCCCTGTTGGAGGATGATTGTTCTTCAAGGAAACCATAAAAAATGAAAAAGGCCAAGCAGATAAGAAAGAAACCTGAAAATTATTTTAATGTAGGTCTAATACTTGCCTATAGAAGGCATTTTTACTTGGAATAAGTAACACAACAGAACGTTTCATCATCTTCATCAAACCTTTGTCATACGTACGTTCATACAAAGATACATACATAAATATTACAAAGAACTAGATTCTGCCTTCCCTCGCTTCAGATACAAAGTAGAAGGTTTAAGTTCATCATCTTTATCCAACCTTCAAGTTTTCATTGTCTTGATGAGCTTTGACCAGTGAATTTTCCTTTGTACCTGCAAATCCCTCTTAGTATCAGCGTTCACGTTATAAACAAAGAAGCTTGCAGCAACTAAACAGAGAAGGAAGTTGAGGGAGCTCGATATGGCCAGGAAAGCATAATAGTAGTCTAAACGAGAGTTATGTAGGTTGTCCAAAATCCACCCTTTATGCATGCTTCTTGGTGATTTTAGAAACTGTTGATAGGAGAAAACTACTAAGGAAACTCCCGATTCCCAAGAAGGTGGCGATGTATGAATTCCCTAGGCTCTTCATTCCTTCTTGTACTTGGTCATAGAAAAACTCTATCTTCGCTGCTTCCACAAAGTTATCAGCAACTCCCATCAAAACAAACTGAGGGAGTAGAATAAATATACTGAGAGGAACTACCTCATTTTTACTAATTATGTTGTGTTCTCTTGCCACACTAAGCCTCTTCCTTTCTGCTAAGCAGGCTGTGATCATTACAATAACATGCAACATAAACCCAATTCCCATTCTCTGCAGCAATGTAGTTCCTCTCGGTCTTTTCATGTAATGCCTAGCCATCAGCACAAAGTAACGGTCATAAATGGCTAGGCTTATCAACATGGAGATGGTTACAAAAGCTGCGAGGCACGCTGGAGGGATTTCAAAATGGGGTCCCATGCTCCTGTCCAAGACAGTTCCCTGTTTGATGAACAGGGTGTGCACTTGAGCTAAAATGGTGCTAGGTATGAAAGTAGCAGCCCATACTGGAAGCACTTTAATCATTTGCTTGGTTTCTTCAACTTGGGTCACAGGGAATAGCATCCACGGTGACCTTGAACCGCTCTCCACAGCTGCTTTGTCAAGGAATCTGCAGGCAGACCAGAGCTAGTAAGATCGAGGAAAATGGCTGTAAGGGCAGACTATGGTAGATATATAATGATGCAAGTATTTTGATGCTGTGAATGTTGAATGATGATTGTCAATGTTGCTGGAACTGGGTATAGAAAAGGAACTAATGGTAACAAAAATTCTCAAATCATTATTAAATTGAATATTGGAGATATAAAATGTGGAGTATCAAACCCAAGTGAAGAGGTATAGGCAATTCCGAATTTCCCTGATCCTGTGTACTCATCCAGGCTAAGCTCATGCAGCTGTTTTGGGTCACCTGGGACGGGTACCTTCCACTTCCTCACAGAAGCTACAATTACTTGATCCATCCTGGTGAATAGGCTCACTGGGGGCAATTTGTTTCTGTAGAATGGAGTGCTTACCAAGAACACAATAATGGAAACTGCCACACCCATTGTTGGAAGGGCATAGCCAAGGGCTCAACTCGCATCATCTTGTATGTACCCCAAGAAGGTGCTTGAGAAAATGGCACCAAAAAAATGTTAAACATCCACCAATTAAAGAATGATAGCTTTTGGTCTTCTTTAGGTTAAAAATCATCAAATTTATCAGTCCCATGGTGGATGCATTAGGCTTGGTTCCACCAGAACCAGCTGCTAATGCTATCATGTACAACGCACCATAGAATGTCCTTCTGTAAAGCAGATGCCTTCTGTCACATCCGCTTCTTTGATACCATGTCCACAAGATGGAGGCCTCAGTGTTGGCACCGAAACAGCCAGGGTTAACAGGGACATTTCCTGTTTAATTACACAAGTTAGAGAAAAAATGAAGTGATTAGTTTGAATACATCAGGATAGCATGCTAATATTGTCACTTGCATCCTTCTTGAAAAATGAAAAATGAAGCATATCTGAACAGGTTAACAATACAACGCACCCAGGACTTCTTTTTCCACCCGTTATTTCATAACAGTCACCCTTGTCTCTGTGGCCTCATCCCTTAGTACCATAAGCACAATCCGTGACCCATAATCATCTATGACCATCATATCCAACATATATCAGTGCCTGTCACTACAGCTGAATAAGAATGACAAACACAGAGCGCAACATACCTCTACATTTCTGTACAGAATTTTCAACAATCTGCACATCGCATTTAAGATGTATTCAGGGCAGGTGCATAAATAATCAAACTGTGCTATATAATTAATTGGTAATGCAGGATGGATCAAACTTGTGAGTACCACTATACAAGATAGAGTAGAAAGCAAATAGATAGGTGACTTCTGAGGCAAGAACATATCAAGGCCAGATGCGAAATAGTCAAGGGGCAAAAATTAATGGCAAGGAAGAATTTTCATTTTTATCATATATATCTGGATTACCTTTTTCATGTGAGATCGAACTACGCCTCTGCTCCACTGTCTCTGCTTCACTTAATCCCAAACAAACGTGCAGTAACATCCAGTGAACTTTAAATGCCACGCTGCTACAAAACAGACCATAGTTCAGGTACGTAGCCCGCTAGCTTCATCTGCCCATCTAATTCAGCCAGCAACGAGTAAATCTCATCAGAAGCTGCATGAGATTTATCAGATGCCGCAAATTGATGAACTTGACTTTCCATCTCGATCCAACTGGACCCAGGGCATCTTTTTTCTACCCCCTGCTCCTTCATGGTTAACCTGATCTTTGCAGCCTCGCCCCATCTGTTAACTTCAGCATTCATGTTAACCAAAAGAGTGTAATATCCACTGTTGCCAGGCTCCAAAACCATCAATTTATTAGCAGCAACCTGAGCAATCTCCAAGTTCCTGTGAAGCTTACATCCACTTAGCAACGCACCCCAAATAACAGCATTAGGTTCCAACTTCATTGTTCTTATCAATTGCAGTGCTTCTTCAAGCAAGCCAGCTTTGCTCAAGAGATCAACCATGCATCCATAATGTTCAACTCCAGGAGGGATGGAATGATCTCGTGTCATACTCGCAAACCTCTTACGACCTTCTTCAATAAGTCCTGCATGATTGCAGGCACTTAAAACACTTACAAATGTAACCCCATTTGGCTTAATTTTCTCCCTCTCCATCTTGTCAAACATTGCCAGTGCTTCTTCTGCATATCCATGAACAGCAAGCCCTTCAATCACTGAATTCCAACAGAACAAGTTCTTCTCTCGCAACTTGAAGAACATCAAAAGGGACCTATCTAGACTCCCACACTTAGCATACATATCAATCAATGCCGAACCTATGTAGACATCAAGGTTAAATCCATGCTGCATAATGTAGTAATGTATTTCCTTCCCTAAGTCAAGGGCTCCAAGATGAGCACAAGCTGAAATCACAGTTGCCATGGTCACTTCATCTGGGCTGATCCCATGTTTTGCCATCTCATTAAAAACCCCCAATGCTTCTCTAAATCTCTTATTCTGAGAATAACAATTGATCATTGTAGTCCATGAAATAATATCTCTTGCTGGCATTTGATTAAACAACAACTCCGCCACATCAACTTCTCTCAATCTTGCATACCCATCAATCAAAGTATTCCAAGTAGCTAAATTCCTATCAGGCATCATATCAAACAATCTCCCAGCAGAACTCATATCACCGACCCGCACAAGACCAGAAACCATTGTAGTCCAAGCAAAGACATCTCTTTCAGGCATTTCATCAAACACCCTTACAGATTCTTCAATTCTACCCATACTTGAGTAAAAATCAACCAAAGAAGTTTGAACAAACACGTGTGAATCAAACCCATTTCTCCAAACATGACCATGAACAGCTTCTGCAAACCTCAACTGTGATACCAAGCCACAAGCTTTTATCAACGAAGGAAATGTATAACTTGTAGGAGAAACATTAGCTCTTAGCATTTGAACGTACAATTCAAGAGCCTGAACTGGTTGATAGCTTTGAACAAACCCTTTAATCATTGCATTATACACAAAAACATTAGGAATTTCCATCTGGGTATAGGCTAAAACTGCATAATCCATACGGTTAAAAGTAGAAAGAGCTGATATAAATTGATTCATTAAGTAACAATCTTGGTTTGTATTGGTTTTGACCATGACAGCATACATGGATTGTAGCTGTTTCAGCTTGCTGCAGTGCTTTAAGTGGTTAACTATAGTTTGAATTGAATAACAGTTAGAAGACATTCTATCTTTCGGATTTTCTTGTGGGTTTCTTGATTCTGAGACAATCTTTTGCTATTTAAGGAAGGATAAAGTTACCAGATTATGACAAGTTTTAGCCTTTTGAGGTTAAACTTTCATGTCTGTCTTGACGGAATCCATTCCCTTGTCTAGGCCTAAGCATGGATGTTTTTTTACAGGTTCGAGACCTCTTGTATAAAAAAACTTAAGTACTAAATAGAGTAAAATTCTCAAGATTATTGAGAAAAATATCGGGTAAAACTTGTATCTAGGGCTGGCCAGTGGAGGTATTGAATGAATGTGAAAATTTTGTTTGAATTTCTTATGAATTTGTGTGTGTATACACTGTTTTGATGGCTTAAATTGAATGAATAGATGCTAATCATGCTATTGTGACAGTCATGAATTCGTGTGTGTAGAGGCTGTTTCGATAACTTAAAATTGGATGAATAGATGCTGCTCTAACAACAATGAATTTGTGTTTAAAGGCTGCTGCGATGGCTTTAAAGTTGGACAAATAGAGGCTGCTGTGACAGCCATGAATTTGAGTATGCAAGGGCAGTTTGATAGCCTAAAAGTGTATGGACATAGGCGGTTGGGTGTATTTGCTTTGTGTTTTTAAAAATTTTAATTTAATTTATTTTTTTTGAATTTTTATATCATTTTGATATATTAATATTAAAAATAATTTTTAAAAACTAAAAAAATATATTATTTTAATATATTTTAAAATAAAAAATATTTTAAAATATAACCGCTATCTCATATTCAAACATACTTACAGGTTAGATAACCTAACAATGTACGAACATTATGCCATGACAGCCATAAACATGTGAGAATAGAGGCTGTAATGATAACAGAAAATATTTAAATATGGACTACAATAGCATCTATAAATGCGAGAAATGATCCATCATGAAAGAAAAATTATGAGTTTGTATAGATAAAGGTTGTTATGGTCATAAGAAAATACAAGTACGCTGAAGTTATTGCATTATAAGTGTGAAGGTGTAATAATGTGGATATTGAGAGCTAACATATTCAAATAATAAATTGGAGGGAAATATAGCAAGATTGTAAGTCTTATTAAAATTGATCAAATTCTTAGTTTAATGAATTTGGGAGGACTTGTGAAATTAATTACAATTTAATTGAATTGTTTTGGCATTTCATCTTAAATGCTATTGTGCGAAGAAAAGTGTGGATAAGATTGAGTTAAACTAAGTAGGTAAGTTAAAGAAATTACACATCGAGTTAATAATTTTGTAAAAATTTGAAAGTCGATGTGTGTAAAATTTTGAAAAATATAGATGGAAAATATTGATGTATGGTATAGATTCCTTGAAATGAGTTTAATTGTATAGTAATAAGTATACCTCTTGAAAATGTCAGCAGAGGCATTCGTAACTAAGACTTACACGAAGAGAGCTCGTGGGACTGGAATATCGGGTAGGTGCCTAACACCTTGTTCCATTTAAATCTTATAATGTTCTTCTTGTTGTTATTTTTCTTAAATGTTGTATCATTGATGACTGAATTTAGAAATGAAAATCATAAGAATTATGTTTTGAGATTGAATTATCGAATGACTCGACTTTAAATAAGAAATTATGAAGTAAATTTGAAAGAGAGATTTGAATTAAATTAAGACCTCGTTTATTTGCCGGAAAGTGATTTTCTTGGAAAGTGAATTCCTGAAAAGTAAATTATTTTTCGATGTTTGGTAGTGTCATGGAAAATTAGTTAGAAAATATTTTCCAGTGTTTGGTTATGTTATGGAAAATGAGCTGAAAAATAGCTTATTAATGTTTTATTTTTTTTCAAGTTTATTAAAATAATGAGAAACAAATCTTACAAATTTAAAAGTTGAATGAGAATGAAATTGAAAAAAAATCTAATTTCATAAATTATCTCAAATAAAATAAATAATAATCAAAATAATGGAGATCAAATCTAACAAATAAAAAAATTAAAAGATGATGAAATTAAAATAATTATAATTATAATTTCATAAATTATTTCAAATAAAATAAGTAACAATCAAAAGAATGAGGACTAAATTTGATAGATAAAAAATTTTAATTAAAAAAATAATAAGAGAAAAGCAAATAACAATCATAAAAATGAAGATCAAAGTTAATATAAAAATTAAATTAAATCAAAATTTAAGGGATGAAATTAAAAAAAAATTCAAACAAAATATATATCAATCAAAAGTTTGAGGACCAAATTTGATATAATCAACAAATAATATGATATTTCTAATTTTTTCACAACTTTTGGAAAGTGTTTTCCGTCCAAAATAAAAGGAAAACACTTTCTTTGAAATCAAGCCAAATTTTTCTTTGACTGGAAAGTGTTTTTCGCTGACCAATTTTTCTAATGGCAAATAAACACAGGAAAGTTTGGAAATTGATTTCTAGGAAACCACTTTTCAGGCAAACAAACACCCTCTAAGTACAAATGTGTAATTGCCTATACTCGTTGACTGAAAATTTTTCTAATACTTAGCTTATCATGTTAACGGTAGCTAAAGAATTGATATCAATATTAATTGATATATTGACAAACATGTAAGATGTTCTGACACTTATCTATCATATTAATGGTAGCTAAGGAATTAATATCAATACTATCGATAAATTGACAAACATGTAAGATATTGTTTTGATATTTATCCTATCATGTTAACGGTAGCTAAAGAATTGATATCGATATTAATCGATATATTGATAGACATGTAACATGCTCTGGTACTTAGCTTATTATGCTAACGGTAGCTAATGAATTGATATCGATATTAATTGATATATTGATAGACATGCAAGATGTTCTAGTACTTAGCCTATCATGTTAATGGTAGCTAATGAATTGTATCGATATTAATCGATATATTGATAGACATGTAAGATGTTATGATATTTAGCCTGTCATGTTAATGACAACTAAGAAATTGATATCGATATTAATCAATATATTAACATACATGTAAGATATTCTAATACTTAGCTTATCGTGTCTGATGATAGCTAAGAGAATGATATTTGTGTTATCAGTTTTACCAACGATTTATGTATATAATGATTATAATGGAGAATAAAATATACAATGAAAACCAAGGCAAATACCTATAAAATTAGGCCCTAACAAGCCAGGCTCTCTGGTCCCAGATCGTGAGGACCCGACTCGATAAGTATTTGCTTTTGATTTCAGGCTTGAGATGACCTTGCCCTTCAATGCTTGTCTCGTTAGTATTTGCCATGGTTTTCGGGCCTAGTTGGTCCTAGTATGTCGAGGGCCCGTTTTGGTGGGTATTTACCTTTTTTTAGGCTTGGTTGGTCTTGACACGTCGTGGACTATTTCAGTGTTTATTTGCATTGGTTTTTAGGCTTTAGTTGGTGACGGCCCGACATGGCCTGTTTTGGTGGGTATTTGCCTTGAATTTGGGGCTTGGTTTGTCCCTACCCTCCAAGGCATGTTTCAGTAGGTATTTGCTTTTATTTTCAAGCTCGGTTTGTTAAGGCCTGTTGTGGCTTGTTTCAGAAGTATTTGCCTTCATTTTTTATGTGTATTTGCCTAGTTTTTCAAGCTCGGTTAGCCCATACCTGTCTCAATATATATTTACCTTGGTTTTTAGGCCTGATTTGTCCAGGTTCATCGAGGGCCATTCTAGTGTGTATTTGCCTTGGGTTTCGGGCTCGGCTGGTTTTGGCCATCGGAGCCTATTTTAGTAGGTATTTTCCTTGTTTTTTAGGCTTGGTTGGTCATGGCCCACGAGGGCCAGTTTTAAGATGTTTTTGACTTGGTTTTCAGGCTAGGTTGGTCTTGGCTTGTCAAATCCCATTTCGATGAGTATTTGCCTTGGTTTTCGAGCCTAGCACATCGAGGCCCCTTTCTATATATATTTGCCTTGGTTTTTGGGCCTAGTTGGTCCCTACTTGTTAGGGCCCATTTATGTGGGTATTTGCTTTAGTTTTCAGGCTCGATTAGTGACGGTCTATCATGGCCCATTTTTGTTGGTTCTTACCTTGATTTTTAGGGTTGGTTGGTCTCGACCTATCAGGGGCCAATCCAGTTTGTAATTGCCTTGGTTTTTTGTCTAGGTTGATCTGGGGTTGTCGAGGCCTGTTTCGGAGGGTATTTGCTTTGGTTTTCAGACTTGGTTGGTACAATAACATCAGGGTCTGTGTTAGTAGGTATTTTCCTTGGTTTTCAAGCCTGGATGGTCCTAGCCTATTAGGGCCCGATTCAATAAGTAGTTGCCTTTGATTTTGGGCTTGGATTGACCTTGCCTGTCAATGCCCATTTCGATGGGTAGTTGCTTTTTTCTTTTCGGGCCCGGTTGGTCCCAACACATCGAGGATTGTTTTTGTGTGTATTTGCCTTGAATTTAGGAGCTAGTTTGTCCTTACATTTCAGGGCTCATTTTGGCTGGTATTTGCCTTTGTTTTTTGGCTTGGTTGGTCAGGGCCTCTTGTGGCCCGATTCAGAGGTATTTGCCTTTATCTTCGGGCATAGTTGGTCCCGTCCCATCAGAGTTTGTTTTAGTGTGTATTTGTCTAGTTTTTCAGACCGATTTGGTCCTAACCCGTTTTAGTGAATGTTTACCTTGGTTTTTACTCCTGATTCGTCCTAGTCCATCGAAGGCCATTTCAGTGTGTTTTTGCCTTGGGTTTTGGTTATAGCTGGTTTTGGTTGTTGGGTTTCGCAGGTTATTTTTCTTAGTTTTTTGGCTGGGATGTCTTGTCCCATCAGAACCTATTTTGGTGGGTACTAGCGTTTATTTTCGGTCCTAATTGGTCCTAGCACATTAGGGCTCATTTTCATGTGTAATTGCCTTGGTTTTCAGGCTTGGTTGGTCTTTGCTCGTCGGGGTCCCTTTTGTTTGGTATTTGCTAAAGGTTTTTGGTCTGGTTTATCCTAGCTCACTTGGGCCCATTTTGGTGGCTATTTGCCTTGGTTTTAGGGTTAAGTGGATTATGGCCCATCACATCTTGTTTTGGTGGGTATTTGTCTTGGTTTTTGAGCCTATCTGATTCTGGCCCATTGCGGCCATTTCAGTGGTTATTTGCCTTAGTTTCCAGGCCTAGTGATTTCAAACTATTGTTGCCCATTTCATAGCTTGGTTTTCAGGCCTGGTTGATAATGGTCTGTCAAGGTCCATTTTTATTGGTATTTGCCTTGGTTTTCGAGGCCAAGTTGGTCTTAGCTTATTAGGGTCGTTTCAGTGTGTAATTGTCTTGGTTTTTAATACAGGTTAGTCTTGGATTTTGATGAAATTTTATAAAAATCTCCTGATATATTTTTATATATTGTATTAAAATTTTAGTACAATCAAATTTCTATAAGGTTTTGCAAAAGTGTTGATGTTCCGATAAAATATAAAAAAAATGACAAATAGACTGTAATGATATTTTTGTAAATAAAAACCAAAAAATCCCTTCCTCTTTTCTTTTTAAGGCCGACATCTAACTTAGGAAAGAAGAACATCTTCTTCTCATTTGTTTTCTCCTCCAATACAGCATGCATGTCCTTCCAAATGGAGAGCTTGAGATAAATTTTGTGTAAACAACAAAGGAGAAGCAAATGAGAATATACAGAGAGAGGGTTGGTTTTGACAATAAGGAATAAGAGAGAGTAACTAGAAATTGGGAAAGAGAAAAAAGGAAAAGAAGAAGAAGAAGAGTTTGTCAAGAAACCCTTCAATTGAACTCGAACTTAGTTGGTAAGATGTTTCTTAATCCTTATTTCATGGTTCTAGTAGTTTTAGAAGGAGGGAAAGAAAAAAGAAACCCAAATTATCAATTCTAGGGTTCTAGTACAAATTTGGAGAAAAATGCTATTTTGTTGCTAATCTTTTAAACTAACATGAATTCATTCGAGAGTGGATTTGGTGCAAGTTTCAGTCTACGAATCCGGTGAGTGAATTTATTATTATTTTTTAAAAAAGTTTAATATTTAAAAAAAATAAAAAAAATCATTGAGTTTTGATCGAATGTTTTTATTGTATCCATAAAATCTATCTTAGATCAAGTTTCATATTAGCCAGGCCAAGTTTAATAACAGTTTGAGTGTTATAGCTCATTGCTAAAGACAAACCATTGTTACCGAAATGAAATTTATGTTTCTAAATCAAAAGACATTTTTTATAGCAAGAGATGATACAATAAGGTCCATAGGACATCGAATACCCAGCCTACGAGTCTTCATTATAAAATCTGAACAGGACTTTTGCTAGAGGAAGTTTCCATTGCTCTCTGCAGATCCCTTTTGGAGTCCATGTCGACATTATAAACAAAGTAGTTTGCCACAAGCAAAAAGAGGAGGAAGTTGAGAAAGCCCAAGATGGCCAAGAATGCATAATAATAGTCTATGCGAGAGAGATTTAGATTGTCCAAAATCCACCCTTTATGGCCATGTTTCTTAGTGATCCCAGAAACCGTTGACAGGATAAAACTGCTGAGGTAATTCCCAACTCCAATACTGCTACAGAAATATGAAGTCCCCAAGCTTTTCATTCCTTCCGGGGCCTGGTCATAGAAAAACTCTAGCTTGGCTACTTCCAAGAACGTATCAGAAATCCCTACTAAAGCAAACTGAGGTAGGAGTACAAAAATGCTGAGAGGCACTACTTCTAGTTTGCCTACAATATTATGTTCTCTTGCAACACTGAGTCTTTTCCTTTCAACTACGAAAGCTACGATCATGACAATAATATGCAAGATAATACCAATCCCCATTCTTTGCAGCATAGTAATCCCTCTTGGGTTTTTTGTGTAGTGTCTAGCTATTGGGACAAAGCAACGATCATACAACACGAGGCTTGCCAGCATGAAGATTGTCACAAATGCTCCGAGGCTTGCCGGAGGGATTTCGAAATGGGGTCCCATGCTTCTGTCTAAGGTTGTCCCTTGTTTGACGAAAAACGTGCTTAATTGAGCTAGCATGGCACTAGGTATGAATGTGACCATTAAAACAGGAAGCATTTTTATCATTTGCTTGGTTTCTTCAACTTGAGTCACTGGACATAGCATCCAAGGTGAGGTTGGTCCACTCTTTACAGCAGCTTTGTCAAGCAATCTGCCAGTGCACAAATATGGAGATTAAGGTGGCTGGTAATGAGTTATAACAACTGTGGAAAATAATATTAGGTACAAATTAAACAGTTTAGCTAATAATTTGTGAAAATTAGAGGATCGACCTTAATAAATAAGTATGGTCAATCCTATTTCTTGCAGATCTAGCAGACCCTTCTATCCCTAGTTCGTGAAGCTCTTTTGGATCATTTGGGAGGCTAACCTTCCACTTCCTAACAGAAGCCACAAGTACTTGTGCCATCTTGGTGAACGGACTCCCTGCAGGCAATTTGTGCCTATAGAATGAATTGCCGGCCAAGAACATAATGATCGAAAGTGCGAGCCCCATGGTAGGAATGCCATAACCAAGGGCCCAATTTACGTTGTCTTGTATGTAAACCAAGAATGTGTTTGAGAAAAGAGTGCCAAAGAAAATACTGAACATCCACCAGTTGAAGAATGAGAGCTTCTGCTGCTTTTCCTTGGGTTCAAAATCGTCGAATTGGTCTGCCCCCATGGTAGAGATGTTGGGCTTGGTTCCACCAGTACCAACTGCTATTATGTATAGTGCACCGTAGAATATGCCCTTCTGTAAGGCTGAGGCCCTTTTGTCACATCCCTCGTCTTTGATGCCATGACCGCAGGATGGTGGCCTCAGGGCAGGCACCGAAACAGCCAGGGTTAACAGGGACATTCCCTGTTTGGTTATACATGTTCGAGGATCAAATGATCAGTTACTTTGAAGCCATGAGAACATTGTGGAATATAATACACTCAATGATTCTACGATGGCGTATATGATGCATAATCCGAACATACTTAATGAGAACATGGATTGAGGGCTAAACCTTGGTTTAGTTTTGCGATTGAAAGTGTGTTTGGACTGTAAAAGCATCAAAATCGATGATTGTTTAGGTGATTTTAGATGGTGTTGATATAAAGATGTTAAAAACATTTAAAAATCTCATTAAGGAGCCCAGATGGCACTACATGATGAAACTGAAAGAAGGTGCAAAAGTCAATGTAATTAAGAAGGATAAGATTTTAAACATCAAGTCACATACGACAGCAAAAGTGCATGCCTCCATCAAAACGAAAATCATGTCTAGAAATTGTCAGACTGCTCTTCCCCACAAGCAGAAATATCAGTATAATGCATGTGGTTTCTGATTCTTCATGAACAACTACATGGTTGTTCAATTCAAGTAATGAAGATGTCCCAAGAAAATTGAAACATTAAGAGTAAGATGATTTTGTAGAAATTAAGACTTAATTGTTACCAGTAGATAAATTCCTGATGCAATGACAAAAGTCCTGAATCGGCCCAGATGAGCATCTGCAATGTAAGCACCCAAAATCGGCAATATCCATACAGTACCAGCCCAGTTGGTGACATTGTTTGAAGATGTTACAGTGCCTTCATGGAGCTTCCTTGTCAAATACAACACTAGATTCGCTGCTATCCCGTAGTATGCCATCCTCTCAAACACTTCATACCCTATCATTTAGACCACAAGAACATGCACTGTTACAAAATGGAAGCAAAAGCCTATTCATTTCGAGCCAAACTTGATAGGGCTATTTCATGGATAGTAAACATGTAGTAGCTAGCAAGGAGATTAACTTAGTAACTTACCTAATATAAAGGAACAAGCTTTCCATCTTCCTGACTTTGATCTTAACGCAGGATTGCCCTTGATGTCCACAGTCCCATCTTCTGTATAATCTTTGCTTCCATCTGCAGCTCCTTTTTCTTCTACTTTACAAATCATGATGGAGATATTTGGTATAGGAATTCAAGGTGATCTTGGCACCAATATCATGTTAATAAGTAGCCTTTATAAAGGATTAGATTGACGTTTAGCACAAGCATTCAACAGTACTGTTAGGTAAACTATGATTTTCAAGTGAGTTTTTTTAACTTCGAATTTTCATCGGCACATCACTTTCTTGTGAAATCCAAATTTTTGCTGCTCGGTCATTAAAACAGTTCTGATATTATATTAAAAAACTATATATTACGTAGGATTACAAAATATAATTTACATTATTCTTTTTCGTAACTTATTTTCAACCTTCCAAAACTTGGTCTTGCTTTCGTTTTCACCTCCATTACCATCCCAGGGTATCTATCTGTCTTACTACATGAAAGCTAGCTTTGGCTCCTTTTGTTTGTGCTATAGCTAGTTCACTGTTCACTTGCCGACTCTAACTCACTGCTGACAACCTAGAAGCAAGGAAGCAGCTAGCATCAAGAGATGTCTTCATCAAAGAAAATACCCACTAAAAACAAAGAGAAAAACGTGGGAGAGGGGAAGGAAAGGGCTATGAACTGCACGAATTATTCCCAATCCAAAAATTTATGTTCACATTTCTTAGTAAAATTCTGGTGGGCCGCTTTCTTGCTGTCCTGGAGAGGAGAAAACGTTCAAGAGCTATCACTAGAATCTATAATGCAGGAAAAATGTTAAAAATTAAGCTACAAATCCAATGCTAGCAATGATGCATGCAGCATCTGCTATTCGGCAAGAAAATCCCAAGTCTACATGAACACATGCATATATCAACTAGCTATAATTAAGAACTGGTCATTGCTAATTATATATTCGACACTGATGAGGAGGTAGGGCAACAAGGCTCTGTTGGTGAATATATATATATGGTAGACGAGGTCAATGTATGTGCTCAAAGTTACAAATGTGCTGTGTAGGGTTACAAAATTATAGTAAAAGATTAGCAATTTGTACGTATATATATTTTTATATGTATATGAAAACAGGGCCTCTGAGGTTGATTGATGTCGTTAAACCAGGAATGCATTACTGTTACGTCACATAATAAATATTCATTAATTAAATAAATTAATAGATTTTATATATACTAAGACTTTGTATATCAATAGGTTAAGGATTTAAAGGTACTGTTAAACTACGCACACCGCAATTAAGATTCCTAATTGTTTTATAAATTATATATTTTTTATACATTCAACCTGAGTTGTTAAGACATGCATAATCACTATGCATGGATAATGATAAATCATCATAAAATCAATCTATTATTAGTATTAGGGTTTTTATAGTAGAAAATATATCTATATTAGAATTTGTATAGAAGGTAACGACACTGCCATTAAATTGAAAAACTCCGATGAAATATTTTATTGATGTTTAGAGAAAATACTACAAGAAAATTATCAAATACAAATGAAAATACCGATGTCACACCCGGACATCGCGGCGACCGATTAAAAAATAATCTTTATTGGAAAAAAAACAGATATCTGACATCTTGTTCTTTGAGGGAAAAGTTAATGGTCGAGGAGTCGCTACCTAGTATTATGATCAGTAGGAACCCTAATTGGTCAACATAGATTATATGGCACGGGATTGGTTATGCAAAAGGAAATATGCTATTACCCCTTAAACGTCCTACCTAAGGCAGACTGTATTGCTGGTTTTGTCTAAATTACTAATAATTTGTTCTCTTTTTTTCTTTTTTATTCTTCCTTTCATGTTCCTGACTCTAGCGTCAGTGAACAATTCCTACGAATATTTTTAACTCTGGCGTTAGTAAATATCGCGCAAATCTAAAAAATACGATACTCTTAACTCTGGCGTCAGTGAATAATTTCACAAAAAATGAATTTGAAGAAGAAATTTTCTATGCCATTTTTTCCTTGTTTATCCTTTATTATTATTTGCCAATTTTAGATAGGAAAAAAAAAAAGCCTTGCACGACAGATTTGCATTTAACAGTAATAGTCCACAGATTGAGCACATAGCTAAAAAAGAATACAAAATGCAAAGAAAAAAATAAATCAATGTGTGAGGGGCCCACAAATAAATCAACGAAAATCCCCAAATATTTTTAGAATTTTCTGGTATCGAAAAGGGGCTCGTTTGGCCAAATATCAAATTAGAATGGGCACAAAAATTATGGGCAAGGCATAAGGGTGTGTTTTGCCAAACACACCCTTAGTAAACATAATTTGGGCCGGCTGGGCCTAAAGCCCAGACCCGACCCATTCTCTTTCTTATTTTTTTTTTGGGGGGGGGGGGTGGGTCTAGCCTAACCAGTATGGGCTGGGCTGGATCCAGCCTAGTCAATGGCCCAAGTTAGTGACCTAGCTTGGCGGCAGGCACGCGTGAATCAACTCACGCATGCACTGCACAGTGTGAAGGTAATTAATTACCTTCACATTGTTTTGAACATTTAGATGAAAGAAAAGCAGAGCAAGAGAAAAGAGTGTTACCTGGCAAAGACGGAGACGAAGACGAAGGTGGTGGTCCTAGCCCAGGCCGGAGAATGTTCTTCTCTCCCTTGCTCCTTTCAGTCTCTCCTCCCTATGCTCTGGTGTTTTTTTTTGTTATGGGTTCTCTCCTCTGTTTTCTCTCTTCTGTCGTCTCCCCTACTTTTTATTTTTTTCTCATACTAAAGAGTATAGTCAGGGTAAAAAGACCTATAATAGTGGAATTTACGTTAAGAGATCAATTTGTAATGAATTTGAAGTTGATTATTATGAGAAGTTAGAAGATGTTATTGAATTGCAATACCATAACGAACATAATAGAGTCTTTTTATTCAAATGTTATTGGTATGATATCATCGATATAGGAATTGGAGTAGATCTCCACCATGATTTGGTCAAAATTAATACAAAAATTAGACTTCGCAACGTCGACAATGTCTTTTTTTTTTGTTAAGCAATGCCAACAAATGTATTACACATACACTCCTTCCTTTAGAAATGATTGTTTTAGGATTGATTAGTTATCCGTAGTAATAACCAAACCTAGAGGTCATGTCCAAGTTGTTCAGGAAGGTAACAATGAAGTAACTACGGAGAAAAATGTCTTTCAACTTGATGAGTTAGTTAATGCATATCGAGTTGATACATCTACCAACTTAGAATAAATTTTAAACTTCATATAAATGATAATATTTTTTTATGTTAATGTTGAGGAGTTAAATGATATATTAAGAATTAATGGATATACAGAAGTTGATAAAGATGATGATATCGACGAGCTTCAATTCAATAAAGAAGATTATGATGGACATGGCGATGATGAGATTAAAGAAGAAGAAGACAATTCTGATTAAAATTATTTTGAACTGATTTTAAATGTAAAATATCAATATGTAATGAAATTGGATAAAATAAGTGGAATACAACTCAAAGTATCATAAAGGTGAAGTTACTCTCCAACTCCTTCTCTCCACAAAATAACAAAATTCATGGGCTATAAATACACTATAAATCCTTCCAAATAAAAATTCACAATCTTCATTCTCTATTGCATACATATTTGAGAATATCTTTGTCTATAATATTATTGTACTTTCTCTCTTTAAAATTATATTTACCTAAGCATCTAAGAGTCCTCATGTTAATCAAAAGAGATCTTTTGCAGGTACTAGTCACAAGCCACCTTGACCTACCAAGTATCAAGTACAAGCTATCAATCACTCTGACAAGGAAAAATAGATGAGATTTCTAATACCAATTGATTAACCAATTATCCAACTCGAAAGCCATGTTCCTAAGCTACTTGGGTTTTTAAGACTTCATCAAGTTGGATAGTCGATTGTATATGTGTTTGTGCGTACATAAGCAAATTAAATTATTATTTTTTGAAGCAAGAATCCTACAAAATCTTATATCCACAAGTAAAGTTTTCTCACATGTGAATTTATTTCCTCAAAAATAATTTATCTCAATTTTTTTAAAAAAAGATCAGTACTTTGGAAGATGAAATATCTTTGCATTATCCTTAAAAAAAATTAAGAAAAATCTATTTTTAGTCTTGTAGTTTGGAATCATTATGCGTGTTAAAGGCTAAAAAGAAAACCTTGGCTCCTGCTGTCTCCAAACCAAAATCCAAAAATAAAAATCACCTTCAAAATTTATAATTTTTTTATATGTTTTTCTAAAAATAAATGGCTAAATACATCTTCAAATGGTGAGGTATTCAGACTTAGTAAATTCTAGAAGTTAGCAAAAACGCATCATAGCAGCTTAGTGAAAAGAACAGTGGTAATAATTTTTGTTTGCGTTAGGATGAGATTACTTTTTAAAAAATTAGCTATCATTTTCTAACAAATTAAATTATAATAATTTAGAAATTAAGCTGAATAAATATATATAATCCAAGTCATTACTTATAAATAATCTCTTAAATATTAATTTTTTGCATGTCAACATAGACAAAAAGAAAGGTGGAGAATCACATCACAAGTTCACATGTATTATAATAAATTACTAGTTAATTATATCAAATATTAGTAGCTTGTCATTGTCATTGTCATTGTATGCATGCATGCATCATCATTATATATTAAGCATGGCTCCATACAACAAATTGATACAAGAAATCAATAACTCGAAATCTAACCCTAATTGTTTTTATTTCAAGTACTTAAATTAAAAAAAAAACATTGACTTTGTAAGATATTTAATGAAATAGTTAACCAAGCTCAACCTAACCAGGTTAACAATAAAAAAACAAAAAAAACAATATCATTTTAATAAAATAATTGACGAAGTGACCCGGTATCAGAAACCCTCTTCTGGTTCATTCCTTGAAACATAGAGCTCAAGGAGCTCCAATGGATGCTAGCACTTTGGAGTAAAATTTCCTGATATGAAAATCAAGCACAAGTATTGATCCATGTTCTGCTTATGCTATGCAATGACAACATTTCCAATGGTGTTTTGACAACAAATAAAACAAAAAAAAACGTTTTCATCGATGAAGGTTTTCAACAACTGGTTGGATACGTTGTACAGATCACTTGTGAATGCTAGCTAGCGAGCCCACGCACTTCCCATATGCTTTGTCATCTCGAAAGGGAAGGAGCAGGTAGCCATGGTCAACGGTGGGAATTCAGGCCATCTAGCGATTCCCAGTCCTTATCTTTGTCACGGTGGTTAAAGCTATAGTGAGTCAGTGACCTCATTGGTTTCTTTTGTGCCAAAAAATCTTGATGGGGTTCTTGAAATCCTTGTGATGATGGTTTTATTTGGAGTTGAAGTATTTTTTATAAAAAGTTATTGGAATTAGCATGACCATATCTCACTCGGATTTGACTAATTAATTAACCGAGGCAACTTCCTAAATAGATTGAAAACAAAACCGGCCTGAGCCTAGCTCCATATAGACGAGGCACCAGATCAACATGTGGAGCAAAGTGAAGCTTGATAGCTATGCTCATGCCATTGCATTGCGCCTCTGTAATGTAGCTTGTGGATTTTTGCTTGGTCTTACTCATCGGTCATTCTTATGTGCGTGGTGGAACTGGACGGAGCTCCGGTGGATTTGGCTGTGCATTCACACAAAAGGGCCTTTAACCACATCCACATCCAACCATGAAAAATCTTTCGTACTAAATCCACTTCTTAACCTAACTTGTGGAAGAAACTAGTCAAACTTTGTCCTGATCTTGATGCAATAATGCAAAGAGCCGATGGATTACAAGTTGGTCCATTCCCATTTTCAGCCTAATCATCTTTCAACAACCACTTGACTAGTAAGACTGGGCGAATACGGAGCCAGTCGAATCAAACTCCACCACACGGCGACTAGAGGGTCTGTTACTCGTCAGAAGACAGGAGGAGATTGCAGTAGTCAACAACATCCTCCATGCCCGGAACACAAATTCTACTAACATTTAACCAAGTCCAAAATCATAATGCTCAGGTTTGTGGAACTTTAAATATAAAGATAATAGTCATTGCCAGTAAAGTAAACATGATTCCAACCAAATCGCTTCCATGCACACAGCCCCATGTGTATTGGATACCTAGACGTCAGTTGCTGGCCTTAATGGCATTGCTTATAATATCAAGCTTCATTCAGGTGTAAGGATCTGAAAACAACAGCTTCCCTGTATGCTTCCTTGCACCCTTTCTACAGGTGCCCCCAGCCAAAAAAAAAAAAAACAATCATGAATGATACCAGCACTGCACAACTTTCAAATTCCAAAACTTATGACTGATGCACAGTTACTAATCTTGCAGTTTTTGATATATTTTGGTGGAGATTACTGTAATGTTCATCTGTATCTAATCTCACAAAAATGCATCAGTCCAGTTTCATGACAGACTTCAACATGCTTTATCACAAGAACCTAAACTAAAAATGAGAGCTCAAATGGGATCAACATGAAAAATATTGGTGGAAAAAGGGATTTGCAGATGATAACAACCAAAGCAAGAGCAAAAATAATAGAGAGGAAATAATAGTGTGCTCAGTAGGGACCGGTAAGAAAAGGAATAAAAGATGAAGAGGTGCACAGTTTCTGCCAGGCAATGCAGTTGTCAGGCACCACTGATTCTAGAGATTCATCTGCTAGCATACACCCAAAACTGAAGTACAAAATAAATGTTGAAATGCAAATGATATTTAGTTATTACAGAAGGACTAACTAGTTGAAACCAAGAATCAATGACGTAGACAACTAAAGAGCTAAAATGAAACCAAGTTCTTTTTTCACCAAAACAAGCATATTTCATACACTTTTCTCTCTCCCAAAAGACTAACTAATTCTATATTGGTAACTCTAAGGAAGGAGTGAAAATCAAATATATATATATATATATATATATATAAATGAACTGGGAAAATTATAGCACCCTTCAACTTCAACATACCACATGTTCAGAATGGGAAGACTTCAGCACCACTCTAAAATTTGCTTGACATATCTGGTGAACAAAGCATCATTAGCAAGCTCAATTTAAATTACAGTCCACGCCACAAACCCAATCACCACCTTTTGAGTTCCATGAGTCCCTAACTGAAGTTGAATACTCTCTCTCTCCTGTACAAAAATTGCAAATACAGGAGGAAATTATTATCTCATCACACAAGATTTTACTACCAGTATGGTTACTGCTTCTACTCTCACAAGGTAGGAATCTATGTGAAGAGCTCCAGCACAGTATCCTCAAACTTCAATACATTTTAATATCTCTACTCCTCAATCTCAATCATGTCATACCATATGTAAAAGCTAAGCAGTACTGCTATGAAAATCAGACTTCTAATAACATATACTCAAAATAGCATTGAATACACACAGATCAACAGATGCTAACTAATAAAGAGCCTTCAATCAGATGCCTACATAAGCAACATCAATATAATAACAGAAAAGGCTCAGAACAACACTCCAAGCTTAAACAGATAAAGAGGTAAACAATTAAACAAAAATACGACTTGAAGCTAACAATTGTGACTTGAAAAGCAAATGCTATCAGAGAAATGATGTAGCTACTACTTGGAACTACTAGCCATTATATACTAGCAGAAAGCAAGTGCAAAATACAACTGGGTTAAAGCAATCCAGCCATTCCCATGATTTGCTGCGAGCATACTTCCATCCTTCCACTACTGAAAGAATACTAGATGCCTAATTATGAATTCTCACAAGAACCTGAGGCATCATCAATTACTGATGCGATGCCTATCTTGAATGAGCACCACCGTAACCACCAGAGGCTTGCGAAGGATCAGACCTCCAGGCTTCATTTGCATATCCTGAATTCCCATTACTGTCACCATAGTAGCTCCCACTCCCCTGTTGCTCTCCCCCACCAGCTCCATTGCTGGCACTGCCATTTGGAGCATTCCCAGCACGCCCTCCAGTAGCTCCATAGCCACCAGAATAAGGACCATCACTTCCACCATAATTACCATAACCATAGCCTTGATTTCCATACCCAGACGCTCCAGTTGGATATTGACCCATAGGAGCAGAAGCAGAACCACCGCTACCAGAAGCACTCCAGGGAAATGCAGCCCCATAGCCTGCATTTGCACCATAGCCGGAAGCACCATAACTCGAAGGAGCTTGGCTGCCCCAACTATTTTTTACAGCAGCAGACATGCCATACACTCCCGTACCATATCCGCCATTTCCACCACCATAACCACTAACACCATAACTGCCATAATAACCAACTCCACTGTTTGCTGCTCCGTAACCATAACCATGAGCAGCATATCCAGAATAAGGTGGGTAACCACCTACAGAAGTTTGGGGCTGCATATACCGGTTTCCATCCATTCGACCATCAGCTGCATTTACATTGGCTCCAGCGGAGCCATAACTACGATAGCCACTACCACGCCCCTCACTACCTGGATTTGCATCTTTTGGGAGTGCTCGTTTTACCTCTACAAGTTTACCATTCAACTCATGAAAGGTCTTCTGGAGTACATTATCAACTGCATCTTCAGAATCGAAGGTGATAAATCCAAATCCACGAGGCCTTTGAGTCTGCTGGTCATACATTACTACAACATCATTTACATGACCATAACTTTGAAAATACTGACGGAATCCATCTTCTGTCACGGTGGAAGGCAAGCCACCAACAAAAATCTTTTTCGTCCTAAAATCCCCTGCACCACCAGAGCCTCTACCACCATTAAAACTCCCGGTTCTAGATGATGTATGCTGTTCTTCTCTCGATAAAGCCCTTTTCGCCTCCACCTATATCGCCAACTAACAAAATTAAAACTCCTAAAAAACAATCTCACAGTCCAAAACCATTTACTTTACAGAAACAGATTAAATCCCAATATTCCCGCACACCAAAACAATACTATAAATCCCAAATCAACCACTGGTGAGCTGCTCCATAAAAAAAATTTCTTTTTTTGAGTGACGCTAAATATTAAGAAAATATAACAAGAAAAAACTTCAACAATATACATGAACCGTTGGATAAGTAGGACCTACAAGTGGGTCTCACTCTAAAATCATGATCCAACGGCTCATGTGTGTTCTTGGAGTTTTTCTCTTCTTGACATTTAGCTAGCATTACTAGATTTATTTATTTTTTTGCAGCAACTTTCATTTTAGACAACAAATAAATAAATAAATAAAATACAACAAACCCAGAAATCCAACGAAAAAGCGGGAGAAATAAAATGCATAATCAATTCAAATCAAATCAAATAGGGAACGAATTAACGGAAACCCAATGCAGCTTAAGCCCCAAAGAAGAGAGAGAGGAAGAATAATTACAGTACGGCCATCGATGGTGTGTTTATCGTGAAGAACAGGATCTAGAACAGAGGGATCGGAGAAAACGACAAAACCAAAGCCACGAGGACGACCAGTGGTCTTGTCACGCATTATGACAACCTGAGAGACCTCACCGTACTGGTTGAAGTGGTCTCTTAGCGTGTCTTCGGTTGTGTCCCATGCTATTCCTCCTACGAACAGCTTTCCTTCGTCCGAATCCATTCTCTTCTCTTCTGTGTGTGTATGTGGAAGCAGTCAACTGAAAGTTTTTTCAGACTGATGTAACTCTCTCTGACTCTGAGACAGAGAACGGAGGAGGAGGAGGGTGGGAGTTTTGGGCTAGGGTTTGTTTATTTTTCCGATGCCTTGCGGGCTTTTTTGTTGCTTTTGCTTTTGGCCAACCAATCAAAGAAGCTGAGCCCTCCAAACAACAACTTAATCGTAAATAATGTTATTAGAACAACATTTGGGGTGGTGGCGCAGTTGGCTAGCGCGTAGGTCTCATAGCTTCTGAGTTATCCTGAGGTCGAGAGTTCGAGCCTCTCTCACCCCACCATTATTTTTTTGCTCTTCCTGAAGCTTGTCATTTCAATTCTTACAACATAAATGGAACAAAAATATTAAATAAAAGTTGGAGTACTACTATTAATATTTTATAACTTAAATGTTTCATGTTTTTATAACTTAATTAATATTTTTGTATATATTTTTTAAATTAAATTAAGTATATATTAAAAAAAATTAACTTCATATATCTTTAGAAAAAATTCAAAACACTAAATACAGTAAAAAAGACAGTTTTATCACAGTCCAATAATATGTACAGAGCATATAATTGAATTGTTCTTGTTCTAATTGAAAATTGACTAGAGCTACATTCCATTATACTGGTTGAAATGTTGGGCAAATTCAAATTAAATATTATTTATTGACGGATATCTAATTAATTCTAATTCTAATTCTAATTCAAATTAAATATTATTTTAGAATGTTGGACAAGTCTCTTGAATGCGACTAGTGAAGGCTAAATTTATTTAGATTAATTCAAATGAAATATCTACTTCATATCTTTGGGGTTTAGTTGAAGCATAAAAAAATGTATTTTTTTGTTATTTATTTATGTTTTTATTTTTTATTTTAAAAATTGAAAGAAAAAATTAATTTAAACTATATAAAAAAAAGGAAAATCAAAATGGAAAATCAACTTTTGAATCACTGTAGTATCTAGGTAATCAGTTGCTATTAGAGAAATTAAATAAAAATCACTTACAAGAAAAATTCAATTAATTTTTATTTATTTTTTGAATTTTTTAAAAATATCAAAATATCTCTTGCAAGTGCAAATAAAAAATTTAACCAACGTAAATAAAATAATTAGAGAGAAATTTAATCCATTAAAAAAAAACAATTCTTTCCAAAATTCTAATATTGTTCATAGCATTTAATTAGTTGGAATTTTTATTTTGAAACCATTTAGTGTTGTGGTGATTTTTTTTTATTCAAATAATTTGTTTTTTTATATTTAATCCCATATATAATTATGTTTTTCACCATTTTACAAGTAAAAATTATGTTACAACAGTTTTGATTAAATATATATTTTTAAAAATTTTATTTTTAAAAACTATAATTAAAAATATTTTAAAAAAACTTAATTTTAAAAATCGTAAAAACTATTACAGTACTGAACACACTTCGTGTTTGAAGGTACACGTACACCCACTTATTTTATTTACAAAAGAAATACTAATTATGTTATTTCAAACGACAGTGGGCGCCTCTCCTAAATTTGCAAGAGATGGCGTAACCAACACGGGACCCACTAACTTTCAGTGGATTAACGGTCCGGGCACAGTGGATAGATTTCGAAAAAGAAAACGAAAAGGAAGAGGCAAACTTCATAAGAGTCTCCAATCTTTATGCGTAATTTCAATTAGGTCCCAACCTTTTCTCTTTTTTGTCTCGATTAAATTCCCAATATATTAATGAATTTCAAATCGATGAAACTGTCAACTGGTCATGTGAAGATCATATTATTCTTATTTTTTGAATACTTATTTATTAAATTAACTTAAACTAACACAAGGTTTGGATTGAGAGTTTATTGACATATTAGGGACTTAATCAAGACTAAAAGTAGGTTAAGGACTTACTTGAGATTACACCTATAAAATAAGGACCTTTTTGTAATTTTCCAAAGGAAAATTACAAAATCCCAAATTTACAGGCTGTGTCCCCAATCCCTCCTCGATAAAGAATCCTAACGGTCACTTCCCTTTTCGTCTTAAAAAAACCAAAACCCTACCTCCTCGCTCCTATCTCTTGACCGTTTTATCCCTACCACCTTTACACGAACGCTCCTACCTCTCTCTCTCTCTCTCTCCCTCTAAAACAATGAAGACCTGTTAACAAATTTCTCCTCGAGCAAGAAACCAGTAACCGCTGCTCTTTATTACAGAGGAAGAAAGAGAGGGGATATTCTTATTCCTCATGGCTTGCTTTCTTGCGTGTTTTGGTTCATCCAAAGAACGCAAACGTCGTAGGCACAGTAAGGTTCAACCACGAGTCCATGTAAGAACCTTAAGGAGCCTTGTTTCCTAAAATTTCCCTTTTGGGTTTCGTTATTTTTTCTGTCTCTCTGCTTGATTTTCAAGAAAACAGAGAAGAAGAGAAGAGTAGGACCAACATTTTTGGTTCTTTTTGTTTGAGAGGCTTTGGATTTCTTGAATTTCCTTTGCTTGTTGTGTCAACAAATTGGTAGTGTTTAAGTCTGATTTTGAGTTGTGATTTTTTGTTGCAGAGAAAGGAAGGTTATGGGAGTCCAGTGGAAGCTACCGTTTCAGTGGTTAAGGACTGCTGCCCTGAGAAGCCTATTGTGAGCCCAGCTTCAGAAATCAGGTTAGTAAGTAAAAGACTGTACGGTTTCTGAGGTTTGCTGCTTTTCTTTTCTTTCCGTTTTAGTATCTGTTTTATGCAGCTTTCTGAAGGGGAAAAAAAGGGTTTTGTGAATGGTTTTTGAATTGCTGTATTTTGGGTTTTTCATGGTTGTATAGGGATGATGGGTCTGAGGAGAAATTAAGCTTGAGTACGAGAAAGAAAGTGACATTCAATTCGAATGTGACAACCTACGATCATGTTTCAGTTGAAGAATCCTCAGATTTTACTTTGGGGAAAGAAGATTGTGGCGATAAAAGGGAGGGAAAGGAGGAGAATATTGCAAAACCAAGTCAATCTCAGTCTTCTTCTGAAGATAGTTCAATTGCATCAAGCTTGTGTTCTTACCCTCCTAATCATCGTTATCAGAATTGTAGAGACAGTGATGATGAGATGGGCTATGAGGAAAGTGATATTGATGAGAGTGATGATGATGATGAGGAGGAGGAGGAGGAGGAGGACGGGGGGCTAGATTATGATGATGTATATGAGGATGATGAAACCGCAGAGTCAACGTCTAGAATGTCTAAATTGGCTAACGAGGAGAATGATAGTGACGTGATGAACAGTGGTTTGTCTGGGAATAGGAATTTTCGAGATAGGAGAGCTGCTGTGCTGAACCCAGTTGAAAATCTAAGTCAATGGAAGATTGTAAAAGCAAAAGGAAAACCATCATTGAGGCAACAGAAAGAGAATCTGACATTGGATCAAGAACCTCGAATGTCGTTTAGTTCCGAGCCTGGTTTTAAGGAATTGGCATTCAGTTTCAAGGCAAAAGCTGGTCAATGTAATAAGAAGCCAGACCAAGAAATAGCGGTGGATACTAGCTTGTCTAATTGGTTGGGTTCATCTGAATGCACACCAGTCAATAAGCCTGGATCAATTGGTTTAGATGCCATTGCACCTGAGAAAAGCATGTCACAGGGATCTAATTCACCAAGAAGCTTTGATGATAGGCCTATTCTTGGGGCACTAACGGTGGAAGAGCTTAAACAGCTTTCAGCTACTTCTTCTTCAAGGAGGTCACCAAGTCGTAGCCCTGATGAGATGCCAATAATAGGAACTGTTGGGACTTATTGGAATCACGGTGGCTCCGGCAAGGATTCTGGCTCGGCCTCTTCATACAAAGGAATTCCCAACACGACCAGCAAATACAGAGAGGTACATATCTAGTGAAGAATTTGTAGAACTTCTTTCCTATTAAGTTGTTGAGTAATAATGGCACTTGAATAAGTTTTTTGGGACTGCAGGACAAAAGAGTGAATTGGCACTCCACTCCATTTGAGACACGACTGGAGAGAGCTTTGAATGGTGGTGATGCTGCTCCAACCTACTCAACTCACACTATTGTTCGTTAAACATGATTGGAGTGTTGTTTTGTGTGTGATTCCATCTTATTTTCCTTTTCCCTTTGTGAATTATGGTATACGGTTGTTCTTGTTGCGTGCTTGGAGTTGTAATTCTTTCATTGGTTTGATTAATGAGTAATATAATACAATACGGCTGTACTTTTGTGCTATCCACATTGCCTTTCTCGGAAGAAAATTCTGCATCATAACCACATTTTCTTGAACTGGATTCTAACTGCTTTCCTTGCTATTACCAAAACTGTTAAGATAGTTTAAGCTAAATGAAAACTGAAGCAAAGCCGGCTCGAAGAACATGCTCATGAATTAATGCCAACCATTTATGCGTTGGAGAGATCATTCCTTTGAAGGCCAAATCATCAGCAAGAACACAAGCTGAAGCTCTCCTCCAATTGAAAAACACCTTGTCTTTTTGACCTCGTTCTTTTAGTTCATGGTCTCGTTCCAACCTCAACAACCTTTGCAAGTGGACTGCTGTTTCCTGCAACTCCACCTCTCGAACAGTCCCTTAACCTCCCCAGCCTAAACATAACTGGAACACTCGCCCAATTCAACTTCACCCCTTTTACTGATCTCACCAGGTTTGACATCCAGCGTAACAATGTCAGTGGAACGATACCATCAGCCATTGACAGCCTCTCCAAGCTCAATTACTTGGACCTCAGTTTCAACTTTTTCAAGGGCAGCATACCTTTGGAGACATCTCAGTTGACAGAGCTTCAGTAACTCAGTCTTTACAACAACAATCTCAACAGTATCATCCCTATTCACCTTGCCAATCTGCTCAAGGTAACGTAGACCTTGGAGCAAACAACTTGGAAAACCCTGACTGGTCCAAATTTTCCATGCCTTCATTGCAATATCTTAGTTTCTTTCTCAATGAACGACTTTAGAATTCCCTGATTTTATAACCAATTGCCGGAACCTGACGTTTCTGGATTTGTCATTCTATAACTTCACAGGTCAAATACCAGAAGTGGTCTGTACCAATCTGGGAAAACTTGAGACCTTGAATCACTCTACCAATTCATTGCAAGGATCATTGTCATCCAACATTTCGAAGCTTTCCAATCTCAAAAACATTAGTCTAAATAACCAGTTGAGTGGTCAAATTCCTGAAAGCATTGGTTCGATATCTGGTCTTCAAATTGTTGAATTATTCAGCAATTCTTTCCAAGGAAATATTCCATCTTCTACAGGCCAACTTAGGCCAACTCAACGATCCCTCTTGAGCTTGGCCTTTGTACTAACCTCACCTACTTGGCAATGCTACTCAAAATCTACCAACTCAATTTGTTTTCTGGAAATATTCCTCCAGAAATTGGGAAATTGACAATGCTTCAATACCTTTTTCTGTATAATAATTACACATTCTCTGGTTCCATTCCCCCGGAGATAGGAAACTTGAAGGAGTTATTAAGTCTAGACCTTTCAGGAAACCAGTTTTCAGGCCCCCTTCCTCCAACATTATGGAATCTCACAAATCTTCAAACCCTGAATCTTTTCTTAAATAACATCAACGGTAAAATACCACAGACCATTTCAAATATTACTTCTTTAACTTCCATCAATCTGTTCGGCAATAACCTCTCTGGTAGCATTCCAAGTGATTTTGGGAAGTACATGCCTTCTCTAGCGTATGCTAGCTTTTCAGACAATAGTTTCTCTGGAGAATTGCCGCCTGAATTGTGTAGTGGTATGAGGCTTCATGAATTTACTGTCAACAGAAATAACTTTACAGGGTTATTGCCAACCTGCTTGAGGAATTGTTCGGAGATAACAAGAGTTCGGTTTGAAGAGAACCGATTCACTGGAAACATCACTGATGCATTTGGTGTCCTTCCAAATCTTGTTTTGTTCGCCTCAGTGACAATCAATTTATTGGTGAAATCTCACCAGATTGGGGAGAATGTAAAAACCTCACCAATTTACAGATGGACGGAAACAGAATTTCTGGTGAAATCCCCGCTGAGCTTGAGAAGTTGCCCCAGCTGCGACTTCTAAGTCTGGGCTCCAATGCACTGGGAAATATGAGCAACAATCATTTGACAGGGGAGGTACCTCGTAGTCTAACCACCTTGGCAGGGCTTGAATCTCTTGCTTATCTGATAACAAGTTGACAGGAAACATATCAAAAGAGCCTGGGAGTTATGAGAAGCTATCAAGCTTGGACCTGAGCCACAACAACCTTTCTGGCGAGACACCTTTTGGACTGGGAAACTTAAACTCGTTGCGGTACTTGTTGGATCTTAGCAGCAATTCACTCTCAGGAACCATACCTCAAAATTTGGGAAAGCTTTCACAGTTGGAGGCTCTCTAAAATTATAAAAGCTATAACATGTGTACAACAAGGAAATGGGAAACATGGCATGATGTTAAAAACTTTCATACTGGATGTTTCAAATGTTCATTTTGATTGCCTGGTGTTTTCAGAACTGGCACAAACAATGCGGGTCACAGACAAATGTGCTGTGTATAGCTTTGGGGTGGTGGCTTTGGAAGTCATGATGGGAAGGCACCCGGGAGACCTCTTATCTTCATTATCATCAATAAAACCACCATTGTCAAACGATCCAGAGTTGTTTCTAAAGGAAGTGCTAGACCTGCGGCTCGAAGCTCCCACGGCCCACCATGCCTTTTGTGGCACAAAAATTATCATCAAGAACTCAAGCGTACCTGGCTGAGCCACTGGACTTAATAACTATCAGCAAGTTAACAAGCTTTCAAAAACTGAACAAGATGGACCTTGCAGGTTAGGCTGGTTTTGGTTTTGGTTTTGGTTTGACAGAATTCCCTGGCTTTCACAAATCACAATTCAAGGAGGTAGGCTTTACTATCGTCGGAGGTTGCTTTTAACCTTCTTCAATAATTTATAGGATTTGCCTGGACGGAATCTTAAATGGAGGAAAGCAGAAGTTCATGATTTCCTTAAATTAGTTCCTAGTTGCCAAGGTCCTTGAGATGTCACCCCGAATCATAAAGCAAAGTGCGCACCAGTTTACCATGCGTCATGGAGGAGGAGTGGTTTTTCAATCCCCTTTGGATCTAGAGACCCTCGAGGCCGTCTGAGGGTACGTTTAATATTGTAATTTTGGTTTTTTAAAAAAAAAAATTTATTTAAAAATATATTAAAATAATATTTTATTATTATTTAAAATTTATTTTTAATATAGCACATCAAATCAATTTAAGAATATCTTATAAAAATTAATTTAAAACAAAAAAAAATTATTTTTTTACAAAATTACTTTACAACTACAAAAACGAATAGAGCCTAATTCCGTCACCATGCAGGATACTTCTGTTATAGGTAACCTCACATAGAAATGTTTTGAATGTGTGGATGTGTGATGTGTAACATCAAATAGATATGACTAGTTATTTTACTTGTATTTCACCGTGAATTAAATATATTTTTTCCTGAAAAAATTGTATATGCTGACTTTTTTTGACATGTATTTATATATATATATATATATAAAATT
>Ga0307517_10000953_pt1 | contig 49202 bp, 60 predicted proteins | sample 23_EM_MG_FD_194515 | JGI IMG/M metagenome (GOLD analysis project Ga0307517, IMG submission 194515) | Populus trichocarpa ectomycorrhiza microbial communities from riparian zone in the Pacific Northwest, United States - 23_EM | ecosystem: Host-associated > Plants > Roots > Unclassified | place... | reverse complement strand
CTATTCCCATTACCGCTCGTCTTTACAGCCACACTCGTCCCGTCATCGCCCCCGTCCGACTCGTAGTCCGCCCCACCCAGGCGGTTGGCACCCCTTCGTTCACCATAGTCGCCGCCCGTGAACTCATTAGGAAAACGTCCCGCCTCAGGGCCTGATCCCAAGCTTAACCGCGGGCGCTGGTTTCGACTTGAGCTCAAGCACTTGCCGTGGCTGCTCCACTTGCGGGAGGATCACACTTGGTGGCAGAAGAGCTCAAGTGTCCCGGTAAGCGATCGATTCTTGTTTACAGCTATTTGCGTTTCGATAGACCGTTTCGCACAGAATGCGGCTGAATTTGTTGTTTACCTTTTGATGGTATTGGGGCTCGGCACCCCGTCATGACACACGATGCCGGAGCCAGATGCTCTGGGCATAACCCGTTCCCATTGTCGGGCCACTTGCAAAAACTGACGACGTATCCCTGGGGTGAACGGTGGGTCATTAGCCACCCTGCAGACCGAAACTTGAACGGGAAAACTGAATTCCCGACCTGCCTGGGGCCAACGTACGAACCGGCCAACACCAGGACGCCGAGATGCCGAGCCCCAATACCATCAAAAGGTAAACAACAAATTGGGCCGTATTCTGTGGGAAACGGTCTATCGAAACGCAAATAGCTGTAACACTCACATCGGGAGCCATGCCCTTACTTGGGACACGTAGGCGAACGTATTGAAACCTGCGACAACGAACGCCCGTTCTGGGGATCTCAGCGTCGGCCGGCCGTGGTCAAACCAACGCAGAGAATACGCGCTCTCGTTAACGTATCTTGTCAACTCATTCACCCAGGCCATAATAAACCCTGAGATACCTCCGAGCGCTCCGGTCTACGCATTGTTAGGCACGACCCAAGGGATGAGAAGACTGAGATAGCCTGCCCTCCGAGTTGCCGAAAGCGCCCATTGCATCATCTCTGTCCTGACCATTCTTATCGCGCAGTCTGCTAGGTTACACACACATTCTGTTGGTGTGGGGCAGGCTGGTAGCCCACCGTTTGGACTCGTTGACTTGTCTGTCGCATTTACATGTCAGCCATGTTCAAGGAACGAAGGTCAGCAACTGCACTTCACCCTCGCAAGGGCTTACTCTGAGCTCCCGACCATAGGCCGACCTCGACTGGGCCGACTTGATCACCACCGACCTCTCCCTCTGCTCTACCTTGGAAGGCAAGAAGGAGCTCGCCCATAGCATCATCACCGCCATTCGCGAGAAGGGCTTCTTCTACGTCAAGAACTTCAATATCTCTCAGGAGCGTGTCAACCGCCAGTTTGTTATCGATGGTGGCTTTTACGATCTCCCGCTAGAGGAGAAACAAAAGTACACTATCGAGGGGCTTGACCAAGGAAAATATAACAGATACTTCCCTGCCGGCTGGCGAATGTGCGTATCCAATTTCTGTTCTTGACGACCCCAAACAAAATCAACCGACTGCGTCCAAGTCCCGAGGAAAAGTCTGGTTTGAGCCTGGACCAAATTGAGATATACGACATCCCCAAGTTCACCCACGATTTTGAGCACAAGCACCCAAAGATCATCAATGATCACCTCGCCGAGATTGAGGGGTTTGTTCAAGTAGGCTGACCAATCGCGTCAGATCCATCCCCGTCGCTTCATGCCCGCGCACCCCCGAACAGTCACTTCATACCGAGACCTTGGACCCCCTCCACGTCTTGCTTGCCACTGCCCTCGAGCTTCCCGAGGACTATTTCACCAGCCGCCACAAGTGCGAGGTCAAGAGTGAAGATCACCCCTGATGAGTGCGCAAAACTCGGCGGGCTCGTAGTTCGCGGTCACGCTGACCTCGGAGGCGGAACTCTCCTCTTCCGCCAGCCTATTGCCGGTCTCCAGATCAAGGACTACTCAAGCGATGAGTGGAAGTGGGTCAAACCCCAGGATGCGACCCTTATTGTCAACATTCGTGACGCTCTCAACCTGCTTACCGCCGACTATTTCAAGAGCACCATCCATAGGGTTGCAGTCCCTCCCAAAGACCAACAACACGTTGACCGTCGTGAGGGATTCACACAAAACAGTTCAAAGCGACTGGCGACCCCGTCCCAACCATGGAGGGTATGAGATCTCGCCTCCGGACATCGCGTTGTTTGTTAATACCCCTTCGTGTGTAGAGTGGACATTTGCCAAGTGGCAGCGCACGAAGGGCTATGCCTCCGCAGGAAACGAAAACGCCCAGATCCTGCCTGGCTGGGAGGGAAGGAAGTGCACGTAAGAGCGAAACCGGTTGTAACCATCCTGTATTATACTCGCTGTGTACATACACGCGGTCGACTCCATCGCGTTCGTAAAACGATAAGAGTATATCTATATGTATCACCACCACCTCCATCTCGCCGCTTGCTACGTCTGTTCGGAACTGGATCAATTATATGACGATCATGCGCGGCATAACCATCAGGGCACGGTCCCGGCTTCCCTAGCCTTCACTCATCTTCCATGTTGCCCGTCATCCGGGGGCTCTCTTTTATCCTCAGGGCTGACCTTCGACCACCGCGTCGGCTGCTCCTATCGCGGCCCACACTGATTCCAAAGCCACCCCCAACTCTTAACACGCTCCGATACCTCTCCTCCACCCGACCCCAGAACGCGAAATACGTCCCCTTTGAGGTCGATCCAGAACAGCCCTTGAATTACAGGAGATGGAGCACGGGGACACAAGTCTTTGGAGGCATTATCGTTTTGTCAGTTGCCTACTACGTTGCACAGTACGTTCCCGCATTCACCAGACACACCCTGTGCCTGGCCACCTTCTCACATGCTCGCAGTCTTGAAACTGTACCAGAAACCGGTCGGTGGAGATTCATGGACGTCAGTCCGAAATTCGAGACCAGGGTACGTCTGGATTACGAACTATGAACGTGCAATTGATCATCGTGGCCCTCTCAGATGGCAAAGGCTTCTCACGAGGAACTCCTCAAGGAATTTCGAGGCAAAATTCTCCCACCGAATCACCCCTTGACACAAGCGATCCGTGACATTGTTACAAGAATACTGGAAGCCTCGGACCTCGGTTCTCTTAAAGCGGAACCGACGTTCATCCAACAAACCGGAACCTCGATCGAGGACTTGTGGCATGCCGACGTCCAGAAGAGTGAGGACCCTGTACCTGGCAGTGGGGGCAGGGAGTGGCGGTTAATGGTGGTGAATGACCCAACGGTGGTCAATGCGATGGCAAGTTTCGGTCAGCGACTGACTATATGTCCTTGCTGGAGAATTCCTTCCAAATCGACTGAACGCCGGCGACAGGTAATATTGTGGTTTTCACTGGTATCGTTCCTGTTGCAAAAGACGAGGATGGTCTTGCTGTTGTCCTCGGACACGGTCTGTCTTCTAGGTTCGGTACAGTTTGGCTCAATGCTAACTCGTGAGGCAGAGATTGCGCATGTCGTAGCACGGCACGTTGCGGAGAGATACTCATCTATGAAAGTCTTCCTTGCGTTTGCCACCCTCTTGGAAGTATTAGGTCTCGATTATGGAATTGCGAGGCTCTTGACAACGTTCCTCCTTGACCTCCCCAACTCTCGGAAGCAAGAATTGGAAGGTTCGCAGGTCTCTCTGGTGTATACTTGGAAATTCCTGACCACCTGTTTAGCCGACGTCATCGGGTTGAGACTGTCAGCAAAGGCATGCTATAATCCTGAGGCTGCTCCTGCGTAAGCGTCTCCGGTGGTTAGTCCCTCAATCCGCTCATTGTCTCCACAGGATGTTCACTCAAATGGGCCAGCTGGAGAAAGAACAAGGAACGCGGTTGAACGTTGACTTCCTGTATACTCACCCGGCATCAGAGAACAGGGTCAAGGTATGGTCAGAACGCTCTTGACCCTCGCTCTCTCGTCAATTGCTTTTGTTTCCCTGTTCGCAGACGCTACAAGCTTTAATCCCCGAAGCACATTCGATCCAAGCTAACAGTTCGATGTGCATCGGGATGCAAGAGCAAGTTGACTTATTCCAAGATGCTGTTGGATCTGGTGTACGCCGAAGGTTATAATACGCAGACCGTAGCTTTAATAGCACAACCTCCATTGCTCATGTCCGACGGAATCCGACCCGCCACTGCTCCGGTGTTTGACTCGATCGTGATCGGGGTTAGTTCCGGAGCTCACGTCGGCCGCTGCCTTGCAGTCGTTCAGACCACCACACGGCCATGAATCCACTAAAAGTCGCCATCGTTGGCGGCGGTCCCTCTTCGTTCTACGTTGCTTCCCGTCTCCTCTCTCTTGTACCTCCGACGAGTCATCGACAACTTCGGATACACGTCTACGATCGACTATGGTCACCCTATGGACTCGTTCGATACGGTGTCGCTCCCGATCATCCCGAAGTCAAGGTAGCACGTAGATAGGAATTCCACGCTAGTCAGTACTGATTTCCTGGATAGAACTGCACTCACAAGTTCGATGATGCTGCTACGGACCCAAGGCTGAAGTTCTTTGGGAACGTCAACATTGGTGGACCAACCACGAGTTCTCCAAGCGCGATTTCCGTACCCATAGAAAGCCTCCTCACCAAGTACACACACTTGGTGTTGGGAACCGGTTGCGCGGTTCCCACACTTCACTCGGCTCTGCCGCCGTCTGAACGGTGCATACCTGCCCTTGACGTGGTCCATTGGTACACAAACCACCCTTCCCAACCGGAAGCACCCCCGATCGACAATGCCCGACATGTATCGATAATTGGCCAAGGAAATGTGTCCCTGGATATAGCCCGTATGTTACTCTCCCGTCTTGAGGACCTCAGGCAATACGATATTCCGGAACGGGTACTGGCACATCTCGCCAAATCAACCGTCAAGCACGTTTCGATAATTGGACGAAGGGGACCGTACGAGGTCGCTTTCACGGCAAAGGAGCTTCGCGAGTTGTTAGACCTACCCGGTGTTGTGATGGACCCACTTTCACCAGAGATTTTACAGCCGAAGGAGGGTATCAAACCGACCAGACAACAATCGCGGATTGTATCTCTACTTCAGAGGGGATCAAAGGAGACACCCAAGGGACCTAGTGAAGCCTTCAAGTCCTGGTCTCTGGAATTCTTCCGGTCTCCTACTGGCGCAGTCCCAACTTCGCATCCCGCGTCGTCAAACCTCGAGCTTAGTCTTGCTCACACAACTCTCGACCCAAACAACAACGCCGTGCCTACTGGTGCTACGTATCTCCTCCCCACTGATCTCATCATCACTTCTCTCGGTCATAGTTCAGAACCCACCACTCACTGGTATGATCCTGGGTTGAGACACGTTCGCAACGTCTCAGGAAGGGTTGTGGACGAGGGGGGGAAAGTGTTGAGGAACGTGTACACGGCCGGGTGGGCTTCGACTGGCGCCAAGGGGGTGCTTGCAACTACCATGATGAACGCATACGATGTTGTCCAGACTCTCTTGTCGGATACCAAGGATCCGGTCCCTGAGGCGAGGTCTGTGATGAGCGAGGACATCAAAGAAACAACCCTGGACGAGCTTCCTGAAGAGGTGAAACATGGGCTTGGATCATCACGGGTAATCACCCACGACACCTGGAAGCGGATAGACGAGGAAGAGGTAAGGAGAGGTACGGCGTTGGGGGGAAAGGAAAGAGAGAGAATGGACTGGAGCGAGGTTGACCGGTACCTGCACAAGGCTCGGGTGGCCTGATCTCACTGCTTATCTTATTCAGCTTACGATAGTTCACGCGAAGGGACCTCGGATGATTTTCTGAGGTCTCGGTAGATTCATTTACTTAATCACAAGATGTCAGATGAATTTTCATCGTGCAGTGGCCGACTCGGGCCACCTGGGCTCGCGCAGTCATGGCGTGACAGGGCAGTCAGCATTTCACGTGACCTGTGACGCTTGGCGACACCGCAAAAATATGTAAAAAGCCTGAAGGGTGAGCCCACATCTTCCACGTTTTCTCTTTTCTCCCTCATTTGCGCCATGCCTGCCCTCGTCCAACGCCCTGCTCCCGTTTTCAAGACCACAGCCGTCGTTGGCTCCGTTTTTAAAGAGCTTTCCCTCACTGACCTCCTGGGCAAATGGTACGCGTTCGCGCCGCTAATTAGATCACCAATGTCTAACCACGTATACAAACAGGGTCGTTTTGTTCTTCTACCCAATGCACGTTATGGAGTGATTTCGTTGTGGAACAAATGTATTCACTTGTGATCTCCAGGGACTTTACCTTCGTTTGCCCAACGGAAATCCTCGCCTTCAACGATGCCCTCGCCCAATTCAAGGAGCTCAACACTGAGGTCCTCGCCGTATCCACCGACTCGGAGTATTCTCACTTTGCGTGGGCCAACCAGCCACGCAAGGAGGGTGGTCTCGGTCCCGATCTCCAGTTGCCTCTTCTTGCGGACCGCAACATGCAAATCTCCCGAGAGTACGGTGTACTTATCGAGGAAAAGGGTATTGCCCTCCGTGGCCTCTTCGTCATTGACCCCCAGGGTATTTTGAGGTATGTCTTCCGGTGCGCATTGAATTACGTTTTCTTACCAGAATCGGCGCTTAGGCAGATTACCATCAACGACTTGCCGGTCGGTCGTTCCGTCGAGGAAACCGTTCGTTTGGTCAAGGCCTTCCAGTTCACTGTTGGTATCTCTCGCACTATTGAGTGTCTGCTTTCGGGCTAACCCTTTCTGTCTAGGACAAGTATGGGGAGGTCTGCCCTGCCAACTGGACCGAGGGAAGCAAGACCATCAAGGCTGATCCCAAGGGCTCGTTGGAATACTTTTCTGAGGCTTCTCCCGAGACCAACAAGAAGCGCCGCATCGAGGGACAGTGATTTTGACGACCATGACCTTAGACAAATAGAGAGCATTGCATATAACCATATCATCTCTACTCCAATAAACACATCTCCCTCCATCCACCAGCTTTTACTGCACCTGTGCATCCATCACCTCCCGGCGTAATGACGGATGATCGTTGGCTGAAGGCGGACGGATGTGACTGACCTCGATCTTCTCAAGCACTGTGACCAGGACCGACGACCAATGGTCGCTCCTACACGTCGTCGAGTGTCCTATGTGGTTCCTCCGCCGCAGCCCGGGTCCATTCCGAGACTCCAACTCCCACCGCTTGGTGTCACCCGCTTGGGGTCGATATTCCCTTTGCTCATCCCGCTCGAACCGATCACCATCCCTCACAGCACGAGCCCCCGTGGCTTCTCCCACCCGAGGCATAGACTCCCCGTCGCGTCTCTCGCGTTGGACTCCATCACACACCTCGCCGGCAAACCTAACCCGGAGGGTATCCTATATACTGGCGGACGAGATGGCATGGTTATCTCCTGGGACCTTAACCTCCCGACGAGGCAACGACCGACAAAGCTTCCAAAACTTCAGAGGGGAAGGTGGGAGATGCTGACCGGGTGGGGTGATGACTGGTATGACGACGGTGAGGAAGAAGATACCGAAATCGAGCCTTCCGTCGGTACAGATGGGGACGTTTTGGGATACGCTGCCGCAAGCGTGAAGAAACGACGTAAGTCGAGCGCCGACTCGACCAAGGAGGAATGTTGGGAACTGGATCCAGGCGAATTTACTCCGGAGCAGGTTGGCACTCCTAGCTTCTACTCTTGTCTCATGGTCGTTTGAAGACTTTCCCTTGTAGCCTTCGGTATTTCGACAATGCGCGCAGTTACACTCAGACTGGGTAAACGACATTCTGTTGTGCAACCAGGCCCAGACGGGTCAGTAGCAACTCTCCAGTTGGCAGTCCACCCCTCATCCGTTTCCTTTCAAGTTGTCTCTGCCTCCTCGGATGGAACCATCAAGGCCTGGAGCCCCCACGACACAACCTCCGATCCTACTCTGATCGGCTCTCATTCGGACTATGTCCGGTGTCTCGCATATTGGTATCCACTCCTCACCCTTCATGTGTGCTCGACTTTGCTCACTTTGCTTATTTAGTCGCGATCAGAACTGGGTGGCATCAGGTTCTTTTGACAAGTCGATCAAGCTGTGGGACTTGAATCGCGCGTTACCCACCGGCTCAGACCCTCTCATCACCCTCAAGTCACCCGACAATACTGGATCTAAATCTTCCGTGTACGCAATAGCAGTGGATCATGCAGGAAGCGTCATTGCCTCTGGAACTCCCGAAAGGGTCATCAGAACTTGGGATCCACGATCGGGCAAGCGGACCGCCAAGCTTGTGGGGCACACAGATAACATCCGCGCAATACTGATCTCTCCAGACGGAAAATATGCAAGTTGTCTGTGCTTGTATCGGGAAACACGACTGATTTCTGCCATTAGCTGCTGACAGGGTCTGCCGATGCTTCTGTCAAACTCTGGTCACTATCCGCGCAGAAATGCATTCACGCCTTCACGCATCATACAGAATCTGTTTGGTCGTTATTCTCGTCCCATCCATCATTAGAGGTTTTCTATTCCGGAGACAGGTCCGGCCTTGTCTGCCGTGTGGACGTGGAAGGCACTTCGGACGTTTCAGAAGGAGAGTGCGTCGTGCTCTCCCAGTCATCGGACGGGGTAAATAAGATTATCGCGATGGACGATCAACTCGTTTGGACGGCGAGCGGCAGTTCCAGTGTTACCCGTTGGAAAGTCCCACCGCGTCGAAACACCAGGTTGCAGTTGTATAGCAGCCCACCCCTCGACCACTCCTCGGCTCCTCCCCTCGGTACACCTGGTTTGTCCGGGCATAGAAAGCACTCCGCTAGCATAGATACCTTCGCGACCGCCAGGACGTATACCCCACCTCCCGGACCACCTGTCTCCGCTCCATCTATCCATGGTTCAGTGGTTGATGCAGACGGAGAAGATACCCTCTATGGTATCCCATACAAGAGCATGGTCAGACTGATATCAGCTAACGATGTTTTCACACCATATGTGCCGCACGGAAGAGACCCGGAGATCGCCACATTATACTCTGCAGCGTCCGTCATGTCGGTACCTCGCCTCGATGGTCGCCCACACATGTCTTCCGTATTACAAAACGCCCCTTCGTTTGGAAACGCCAGTCCAATGCGTAGCGACACCCTCATCGGCAGCGCAGAAAACACCCCTGCTCTCTACCCCACAAACTCTGCGCGTAACGAATACGAAGACCGTGAAGTTGCTTCGGAAGCCGAACCGTTGCTGGATGCTCCCGACCACGTTGTCCGGGGCGACACAGGGCTTGTCAGGTCTATCGTTCTCAATGACAGGATACACGCCCTGACCGTGGACACCGCTGGGGAAGTCGCTGTCTGGGATACCATTCGGGCCGTCTGCCTGGGGAGGTTTCTCAAGGATGATGTCTCCGCCGCGAGTCGCAGCGATTCTGGGTCGGCGAGTGGTGATGATAGTGATAAAAACCCAAGCCCCCGAGAAGCATTGGAGACCGTCAGGGAGAGGATAGAAGGGCAAGCGGTCGTAAACTCTTGGTCATCGGTGGACACCAAGATGGGATTATTAACTGTCCATCTGGGTGATCGCTGCTTTGAGGCGGAGATATACGCTGATGAGGCTGGCTATGGCCCAGAAAGGAACTTCGGTGATGAACTGCGATGTACGTGTTCCCACGTTTGTGGTTGATCCCCTGGGGATTAAGCTTTAAGATTCGTTACAGTGAACATCGCTAAATGGCTCCTCCGAAATCTGCTCCTCGGGTTTGTCCGAGAACAACAGAGGCTCCTATCCCCCCGGCGCAGTAAGGACTCTAGCAGTCCACCAGAGCACTCTCCGCCGCATCGTGGAGTGCACCGCGGAGTCGCACCGGCCCATATCGATATCAGTGGCCCCACGGGGCGCAGGCGCTCAAGTTCAGATACTTCGAGAAAAATCCACTCACCTTCTGCCATGGTGGTCACTTCGCCTTCAATGGTCCCCGCCGTTCCGCCACATACCACGGGCACTAAAGGAACCTCGCCTCTACTAGCGCCGATGATACCTCTCCATGGGGTACCAAAGGATTCGACACTACCAACCATTCTCCAGCATCCCGGTTCAAGCGACGTGACGTTGATGCCTCCAAAATCGCAGCACACTCCAGCTCCTGGGACACCAAGAGAGGGCTCCGATTATTTCAGTCACAGATTGCGCTCGGGTCTTCCCTCCGTCACAGCGCCTGGAGATGACTCGAGGACGCCGCCACAGGACTCTCTCTCTGGTGGCTCTAGCAGTGGGTTGATGGGACGACTGCGTAACTTTGGGAAAACTTCCTCCCGGAGGGTTCCCAGTGATGTTCTTGGTTCAAGCACCCCAACCACGGTGGGGAGCGAATCGACCAAAGAATCCAGCGTAGAAGTAAGTCCGCTCGATGACAATGCACGCCGTACTTTGACACCTTCCAGGAACAGAACACCACGGGGAACACCACCCCGTCACCTCTACAACTGTTAAAGGCAAACGTTTCAATACCCCCATCTTCTGAAGTCCCTCTTCTGGGCTTGCCACAGAACACTGTGATTTACATATCGGAAGAGACATCGTTTGGGTGGACCACAGCCTACAGGGGAACAGTGGGAACTACGGGGTTAGACGCCCGGGTTCTAGAGGAGACCATGCCGATGTGGTTGTTAGAATATCTTCTCGCTAACAAGGTCCCAATGGTGCCTGTTACCAAGATTGGATTCGTTTTACTCCCCTATCCAGTGAGAAAAGGGGAGGAGCAACTCCCTGATCTTCTCAATACGTGAGCAATACTTCAAGGACCGTTTTATAACCGCTGACGCGGTTTGCAGATCCCAATCCAAGCTGACGGCTAGCCGATTCTTGAGGGTTCGAAAGCTAACGAATCATGTGGGGTTGCCTTGCGTTTCGAATCCCTGTACTAGCTGATGTTCAACGATCAGGTGCAAGATAAGCTGGCCCGAATCGCAGGTGCTGGAAGCAGTGCGACAACACCTCGCTCTTCAGTAGACGCCCTTGGGCGATCGTCGCCTACTACCTCACTAAAACCCCGTAGCCCGAGGGCAGAAGATATTTACGAGATATTGTGCAACGACATGGTCCTGCCTCTCGACATGACGTTGGCCGCGGTTAAGCAGTATATATGGAGGCAAGCTGCTGAATTAACTATGTACTATCGTCGTAAAGTAGCTGTTGCTGTGTAAAACATCGTTGAATGCCATGCCAGCGTTTGTGTCGAGGTGGTCTTCTCCAAGGGTGAATTCGGTTGCTGAATATTGAGAATTCCTAGATCCGATGCAGTGTAACGGCCAATATTGCCGCCTTTCGACTCGGGGTTCTGCGGCCCGTCGTCGTAGAAATACAAAATTTGCAAACGCGCACATCCATTCAGGTTTTCCAGAACTCGCGAACAACCCATGGCCCGACCGTCGAGCCCTCCTTCACGTCCTCGCTGAGGTCAATGTGCATGCCCTCTCCCCACCCCATCTCGTAGATGGCTTTCCCACCTTCTGCTCTCCATGCATATCGCCTCCCCACTCCCAATCGCAATTCTCCAATTATCGCAATGAAGCTCGATCCATCTTCTTTCTCCAAGAATGCGATTTGCGTCCCTGAGGGAGGAACTGTATCCAACCAGATCTCCTCGTATGACTCGACACGATCTGTGACGGGGTTGTACATGCTACCCCTCTCCATTGTTTTTGTGGGATCCGACGGATGAGGGAACACGACGCCTTCGTCTGTACCGCCATCCGAGGTTCTAGAATCCACCAGGTGGCGCCATTTGCAGAGGAACTCCCCTATGATGGATTAGGAGGTGATGCCTTGAATACTTTGCTCAACCTACCTGGCTTTGCTCCTGGCGTACTAGTTCTCATCCCGGCAAACGCCCAGTCGAGGGCGGGAGGGTTGCTTCCTTTCTTAACACGGACGTCGACAAAGTAAGTACGTCCTGTAAGAACTAAAGTGCCTGTGTCTTCGTACGGAGCAGAACCACCCCACGCAATACTCAACCGTTTCGAGATCGACATGGGAGGGAGCAAGCAAGGATCTGATTGACCTTCAAGTGGTCTCGATCACCGTGTGCTAATTACTGGGTAGCTATTTTGGAATTTTTGTAGTATAACAACCAATCTAGGGTTGTTCGTGGGCATCGTTAAGCCTCCACAACCACTTGAATTTCTGGCCACATTATACCCCTGGACCAGAGCCGGCTTCGCAGCTTGGGAGCAGCAAGAACTCAAGCATACGAAGCGATACGAGTCCAGCAATCACGCTCAAGGGCCAGACGTCGGACTATGAAGTCGATAGATCGAGAGTGGCCGCAGTCTACACCACACCATCAGAGATCGACAGATTCTGGTTACAGCAGCCATGTACCCGCCGAGTGCGATGAATGCCCGTATTCTCTCCCTTTCCCACAGACGAGGTAAGAATTGTGCTACAAGGATTCTGAACCCCCGGTAGTGTGGGTCTTCGGAACGGCGTAATTCGATAGCAATCCAAATAGTCCACGACCGGAAAGCGGGACAGAATATCCAGAAACAACTTATCTGGGAGTTTGAATACTGTACTCCAGGATCAGTACGGTGGAGATAGAGCGTCCACTTGGACCCGCTTGCGTCACCCTACGTCTCGCATCTTCGGGCGGAAACAGTTGGGGGGGTAGGATATTTCAAAATCTCCTTGCTGGCAAACTCTTGATCAGGCATTAGGATTTCATGGAAGCGGAGGATGGCAAAGATGGCACCGATCGTGATTGAATCGGATACGTCAGTCACTGTGTGCCCTGGTGTTCAGGAGGTCCATATTTTAAGCTCAAGTTCGACCAAGGTATTGAATATCATCGGGTATATCCAAAAGAAAGGAAAGTGTGAAAGTAGAGGACCCCCAGGGAAAAGGTTCGGACCTGGAAAACCGCGGCTGAAGCCATTAGCGGGAAGCTCCGTGGTCCTGAACTGAATCTGGCGCTCATCCGTCAAACCAACCCGCTCTAGACATCTCTTTAGCGAGTCCGTCCCACCCCAGCCGCGTCGCTTTCCTCCCAGCAAATTCCGTCGCGAACCTAAGGTGCGCAAGGATGTCATTGAATCGTATCAGTCTAAAAAAAGAGATACTCACTTGAGACACTCCTCTAGTCGCCATTTTCCTCTGTCCTCATTCGTAGAGTGTCCTGACGCTGACGGTCGTGGGGTATATGGTTCTCCGGGAAGAATTTTCTGGGTCAGCGCAAAAATCATTCCCGCAATGAACGCTTCCTGGGCACCAATCTCGTCGATCACATCCTCATCTTCTTGGTTGACGTTGTCTCCTGTTTCCGTCCCTTCGGAGTCGTTGTCTTCCTCATGGTCGTGGTCATACGACGACGAGACGGGATTCGTGCCCGAGTCTCGGTTATTGCCAGTAAGGCTAAAATTCGAGGAGGAGGAGGAATGGTCCACCCCTCCATCGGCCCAGAAGACACTATCACTCGCCACACTCCTTGTACTGGTGTCTGGGTTTTTAGATGTAACCCGTTGCGTAGGGGGGCGGACCCAACCAGAGCTCTGGAAGTACTCCTTTGTTGGGAGGGAAAGGACAGCAGCGCCTTGTTTGTTTCCCCAATAAGCGATGAGTAGGGCGTGAGGCGCCACAGAAGAGGAGGCTGCGAGCGATAGGAGGTATGACCTCGGGGTTGCAGCGTGAGCGGGTGAATGCGCCTTAGCATAGTGAACATTTACAAAGACCACGTCTGCATGGGGCATCAACTGGGGGAAGGGTGTGTTAGCGTGATGTACTTCTAGACCAAAGAACCGACTCACGGCTTGAACTCCCTGTCTGGCCTTCCTACCAACATCAAGGGAGAATACGCAACGGTTGCGCCATTTACGTTCCCGAGCGAGACCATCTATGCCCACCATGTTGCTTAACGTGGTCTTTACACTCCGGCCCTCGAAATGCAACCATTCAAAGGGGGCGTTCGTGTTGTTTGGCGGGAAGGATGGATTTACAGCGGGAGGACTGCTTGGTGAGGGGACCAAGTGAGCGTAGTTCTCCGGAATGAGGAGAGGGCCTAGCATAGTGACGAATTCTTCATGGGTAATATCTGGCAGGGGATTGTAGTTGATGATAGTCTGCTGGTCAGTGTCAACTATAGTCACCGTTAGATCCCAATCGACCCCCTGCATGGATCTGGGCCCGCACCTGCATGCAGAACCCATGCGCTGGGGACAGGTACCCCCTCCCAAATCTTGCAGTACCGGGTGCTAACCCCTTCCTGCTCGAGCTGGTCGATGATCATCTTCCCCTCGTCATTGTTGCTCAAAGAGGCGACCAATTTGGCGTCTACGCCGGGAAACTGAGCGAGGATAGACAGACATGCGGAAGCCGCGCCTCCTCTCGACTTTGCCACGGATTTGGCACGGTGAACGGTTGAGGGAGCGGGATGGGTTGGAAGCTCGAGAGTATGGGTAAGAAATAGGGTGCCGGACGCGACTATCCTGAGCGTGGGGTGCGCGGTCAGCGAGGGTGGGTGTTGGGCCGTTGCCGAATCTTGTGTGTCGCGGCGGAGGCGGGCCATAATGTGACGAAAGGGTCGATCGATATTGAAGTCAGGGAGAAGACGTGTTCTCGTTAACCTTTTACGCATTGGCCGCCGTCGTCGTCGTCGTCGTTGTCGCCGTCATGTCCGACATTGGGCGGTCGCAGTCCCAGGTTTCTCCGTGGAGATGACCTTGCGACTGCCGGTCGTCATCGGGGCCAACATGAATGTGCAAGTCACTTGATCTGACGTGATCTTGTCCTCCGCCCAGTGTCTCACTAGCACTCCGCACCCATGGCGAACAAGAACGTCCCAGACAGGTCGATAAGGATATGCACAGACAGAGGAGGAACGTTCTGCGACGTTCATGCGTAAGTGGTTTCCACCTGCAGCCTGATTTCGCTGATCATCATCTCATTCCTCGACAGGTCTTATCCAGATCCAGAGAATCCGGGGAAAAGGAAAGAGCTCGTGGTCAAGCTTCGTGAGCTTGGACGCACCGCTTCACGATACACTCGTTGTTTATTGCCGTTATAGTCTCTCAGGATCCAGCCAATTATCAGGATGCTCCAACTGAAGGCATCCGACGCGTGCTTGAAATAGTCACCGGGGAGAAGATCCCCAGGGGTGTGATCCTAAACACCGATAAAATAGGTAAGCTATCACGTTTCGGATGTGACTTCTGGGTTCTCAATCATTGCATGATGTCAGATTACATTCGCCTATCTACCACCGTGGCCACGAACGCACTTCTTGAGCGTAAGGGTCACAAACACGCACTTCTCATCACCAAGGGTTTTAAAGACCTTCTGTTGATTGGGAACCAATCGCGGCCCAAGATCTTCGATCTCAACATCCGCAGACCGCCCCCACTGTATTCCACCGTGCTAGAAGTTGATGAGAGGGTCACCCTCGTCGGCTACACCTCCGATCCAGAGGCCGAGAAGAATGCAGCCCAGTTCGACGAACGTGGAAATCTCATCAGGGGCTATCGTGGTGCGGGTTGGGATGGTAAAGGAGATGCCGAAGGCCCTGGAAAGATTGTCCAAGGCATCTCTGGTGAGGCGGTCAGAATAATGAGGACCCCTGGCGAGTGGTTTTCTTCCAATAGCTATGGTAATGTATTGACGGATAACAATTCGAAGATCTGGACCAACTGAGACAAGACCTACAAACTCTCCATCAAAGGGGCTACCGTTCGCTCGCAGTTGTCTTTGTCCATTCATACACCTTCCCTGAGCATGAACTTCTTGTTGGAAAGATTGCCCGTGAAATTGGGTTCACGCACGTCTCTGAATCTTCTCAACTATTACCCATGATTAAGATGGTCCCACGAGGGGTGTCATCGACGGCGGACGCATACCTTACACCCATTCTTCGCGAGTATCTCGATGGCTTCTTCAACGGGTTCGACGAAAAACTGAGGGATGGCCGCCTTCTGAGCCCCCGAGTAGAGTTCATGGGTAGCGATGGCGGTTTATTGGATACAAAAAATTTCTCTGGGTTGAAGAGTATCTTGAGCGGCCCAGCAGGAGGTGTTGTTGGTTATGCCCTCACCAGTTGGGATGAGAAACGAAGGCAGCCTATCATTGGGTATGCTCCAAGCACACCTCTTCCCTTTCGTGATTCTGATTCAATCCAAGACTTGATGTCGGTGGAACCTCCACAGACGTCTCCAGGTTTGACGGGAGATACGAAGTGGTTTACGAGACAACGACAGCCGGAGTCACCATACAATCCCCTCAGTTAGACATCAACACCGTTGCAGCCGGAGGAGGTTCCTGTCTTGCGTTCAGAAACGGGTTGTTTAATACCGGGCCAGAGAGCGCAGGGGCAGAGCCTGGTCCGACGTGTTACAGGTATTTTTATTTCGGGTGTTGTCGGAAAATACTGACAGTACTCTAGGAAGGGCGGCCCGCTGGCTGTGACAGACGCAAATCTTCTCCTCGGTCGGTTGATCACGGATTATTTCCCCAAGATTTTTGGTAATTCGGAGAAGGAGCCGCTGGATCTAGCAGCAACTACGGCGGCCTTCGAGAAATTATCAAAAGAGGTAAATCGTGGTCACGATGGGGAAGATTTCACTCTAGATGAAGTAGCATATGGGTAAGCACGTCGCCCAGACACCGCTTATCGCGGCTCGTTGACTTGATGGGTAGGTTCATCAAGGTCGCAAACGAGACCATGTGTAGACCCATCCGCGCCCTGACCGAGGCGAGAGGACACGCCACTGGAAAACATGTGTAGGTACCTTGGGTGGCCTTTGCTGGTTGATGCAACTGAGATCCCCGGGACAGACTTGCAAGTTTTGGCGGCGCGGGAGGGCAACACGCCTGCGAGATTGCGAAATTACTCGGGATCAAGACGATCCTCATCCATCGCTACAGCTCAATCTTGTCGGCGTATGGACTCGCACTCGCTGACAGGTGAGTGTTTTCGGGATCAACTCTGAGCGATCGCTCAAGGGGCATAGGGTGTATGAACGACAAGAGCCTTCATCCACTTTTTACACGGAGCAGAACAAACCATCGCTGGTATCACGATTGGGTAAACTCGAGGAAGACGTCCGGGGCGAGCTCAGGAGCCAAGGTTTTGAGGAACGTAGGATCCATGTCGAGCGGGCTTTGAACATGCGCTTTGAGGGAACCGATACCGCGCTGATGGTCCGGCCCGAGGCGACGGATGGGGATGGGAAGGAAGATTTTGAAGCCGCTTTCAAACGAGCATACAAAGCTGAGTTTGGTTTCTTGTTGGAGACCAAGACCATAATTGTGGATGACATCAAGGTGGGTTGTTTGTCCGTATATCCCCCTTCGATAGATTTGAACGCGAAGAAGGTTCGCGGAATCGGAAAGACGTTTGATTCCATGGGGGAATCCGTCTACTCAGAACTGGAAACCCTGAAGCAGTGTCCGGTCTCAAAGGAGAAGATTGACTCGAGGCACAGCGTATACTTTGACGGACTTGGGCGGGTCAACGACACACCGGTGTACCTTCTGGACAATCTCGAAGTTGGGGAGATGATAGATGGACCTGGGGTTGTGATTGATGCGACGCAAACAATTCTTCTCATACCCAACTCAAAAGCCACCCTGACCAGTAACATCCTGTACATTATGCTTAAGTAACAATCACAGCGGCGTGATTCTTTCCTCCCTCTCGTCCGGCTCCAATCCGAGTTAGGTCACTGATTCCCGGTGCAATAGGATAAGTCCCAGGGGAGGGTGCAGCAGTGTTCAACAATGAAACTTCCAGAATGAGTGGAAGGGTATTCCTTTTTAAAATCGGAAGACGCAACGGCGTGTCAGAACCGCCCAACTATCGGCGGTTCAAAAGTGGGCGACACTATCCTTAGCAACAGATTTGGGCGACCTCGGAAGCAATCCCGGCGTCGTTGTGGGGGACCCTTTGTTATAAAACGAATCCGGATCTCTAGAGTTATAATCTAAAGGTTAGAATAATGACATGGAGGGACTAACGCAGACGGGCAAAGTCTCAGTGAGGCGTGAGACTCCAAACCAGGACGCCCCTTGAGCACAGCCGGATGTCCGCTCTCTAAGGCAACTAAGTGTCATACGGCACAATAGTTGGTACTGGATCAGGTGGATGCGGAGAAATGACCTCTTTGGCATTTTTCGGCCGCATAAAGACCTTTTTGCGTCGTGACAATGAACAAATGGCTGAGTTTTCCGAATTAGCAGAATTCATGAGTATCCACCGAGGTGCATACATTTCCAGGGGCTAATAATCCACGGACGCCCCTTCTGTGCTTTGTTTAGATTGTAATTTCACCCTCGCGTAAAGGCGGATGGAACTGCCGGAAAAAGGTCTGAGACCGCCCAAGGGATAAGTGGAATAGGACGAACCGCCACGTGCAGTGGGACAGGTAATGGGGACCCTGGTCCACTCCCATAGTTCGGTCAGCGGTACTAGATGTTCCCCCCTGATCGTAGATGATGAGTTCCGGGGACGGCTGGCGGGCCTCTGGAGGATAGAAGATCCCCCAGTGCCTGTAACCTTTTGCCTCCCCGTTGCCTTCACCTTCTACCATCGGCCGAAGTGGCGGGTCAATCGGTGCAGCCAAGCGGGGCGACTCAGCTTCACCAGATATACGTATGCTGGAGGGCATTATGTAGGGTCGGGAAATTCTCCAACTGCATTGTTGGGAGTCGTCAGTTGTGAGAAGGGTGATGACCCACCTAGAAGACCCTTCATCTGTTTCTGTTTGTGAATCTGCATCACCGGTATATCATCCGGAGGGTGTGGTCGGCAACTGGAGTCCTCTCACCCAGAATATCGTCGCCGTGACCATAGATCTTTCTCATCCCCAAGTCCGCAGTTTCTTCATATCCTGGATCCCTCCGAACGGGGAGAAATCGCTCGTCGCAACCCCGGGGCTTGGACCATGATCCGTTGTGTACTCTTGTATGGGGGTGGGCTGGTCGGCTGTACGTCAATTTGGTCGAGGGGGTTCGTCCAAACCCATTTGTAGCAAGTCAGGAGTTTTGGAGGGGACTCCACGAGGACTGTGATTAAATAGTACCGATTCAGGGAATCGCCAGACATACTTCAACCCCACGTCCGAGGGTGCTTTTACCAGAATGACAAGGACAACTGCCTCACTCGTCTGAGGTATGGGAGATGTGGCACAGAGTATCATGGTGACTGAATTCATCTCCGACCACGACAGTTATATCTCGTTGAAGGCGTGTTAATGTGAATACTTGGATGGACTTGGATGGGCCAACGGTACGTCGGTGTACCCTCTGGACAATCTCAAAGTTGGGGAGATGATAGATGCGACGGAGTCCTGACCAGTAACATCTTGCACATTACGCTTGAGTGAATATCACGTGCCACTTTCTTCCTGTCCGACTCCGATCCGAATTCGATCACTCACTTTTGGCGGTCGGAGCTCGGAGTTGACTCCAAAGCAACCTAGCGCCTCCGTCCACGATGCTCAGTCGACGAACGCAGCAGTTCGTGGCGGGGGGCTTCGCCCTTCGCAGGGGGTTTCATTCTACACCTCTCCAACGACGAGAAATCTTTGATTCGGCCAAGGTGGAGAGGGCGGAGGACGAGGTCGACGTATGCATCGTTGGAGCTGGCCCTGCAGGTCTCAGCGCTGCGATCAGGTTAAAACAGCTCGAACAAGAAAAGGGCAAGGAAATCAGAGTTGTCGTGTTGGAGAAGGGATCTGAAGTCGGTGAGTTGCATTCATCCCACACCCTCGTACGAAGATTAACGTCTGGGGTCAACCTCGATGATTCAGGATCACATATCCTCTCCGGTGCTGTTATCGAACCTACTGCTCTCAACGAACTTTTGCCCAATTGGAAGGACCGTTCAGGTCATCCTTTGACTCAACCCACCACTTCGTCCTCGATGCGGTTCTTCACACAATCCTCCTCTCTTCCAATCCCTCACCCGCCGCAGATGAGTAATAAGGGGAACTACATCCTCTCCCTCTCTCGCTTTACCGCCTGGTTGGGAGAAATTGCAGAGGAGGTGGGGGTAGAAGTCTACCCTGGTTTTGCTGGTGCTTCTCTCATCTATGGTGAAGACGGCAAGTCTGTTCTTGGCGTCCGGACAAACGAAGTGGGCCTTGACCGTCAACGGAGGATGAAAGACAACTTCGAGCCCGGGATGGAATTCCGAGCCAAGGTCACGTTGTTGGCCGAAGGTGCTCATGGGTCTTTGGCCAAGGACGTTGTGCGGAGGTTTAACCTCAGAGAGGGGAAGGACCTTCAGACATACGGTATTGGGGTAAAAGAGGTCTGGAGGGTTGACCCGGAGAAGTACGATGCCGGAAAGGTCGTTCACACCATGGGCTGGCCCTTGACCTCGGATGTGTATGGCGGGGGTTGGGTCTATCACATGGCCGACGGTGTGGTCAGTCTTGGGTTGGTTATTGGACTGGACTATCAAAACCCCTACCTGAGTCCGTATCTGGAGCTGCAGGTGAATGCTTTTTTTTATTTGTTTTCGGGCTTGCGTACAGGACTTTGACCCCCTGTCAGCGGATGAAACACCATCCTTGGTTCAGGGACCTTCTTTCTGGAGATTCTACCCGCCTAGCTTACGGTGGTCGGACGTTGAACGAGGGCGGATACCAATCGATCCCCAAGCTATTCTTTCCAGGAGGGGCTCTCATCGGGTGTTCAGCAGGTTTCGTCAATGTTCCCAAGATCAAAGGAACCCACAACGCGATGAAAACGGGTATGCTCGCCGCCGAGACCGCATTTGAGTCGGTCACCGAAGAGAAAGTGACAGATGAAGGAGCGACAGACATGTCCAGGTACGAGGAGGCGTTCAAGTCGAGTTGGGTACACAAGGAGCTCTGGGAAGTTCGGAACATTCGACCTTCATTCAATACTAAGCTCGGGATCTGGGGTGGTATCATGTACTCTGGAGCGGATACTCTGCTGGTGAAAGGCCATGTGCCGTGGACGTTCAAACATCATGGCTCCGACGCAGCCCACACAGGAAAAGCGGAGAACTTCAAGCCGATTGACTACCCTCCATTTGAGGCACCTCTTTCTACGGACCTGATGACGAGCGTTTCGTTGACGGGGACAAATCACGCCGAAGACCAACCTGTGCACCTCTTGGTTCAGAAACCCGAAGAGCCGTCCGAGGGGACTGTGAGGAGGATGGAGCACGTGAAAAGGAACGTGGGGGAGTTTGCAGGACTTTTGGGACGGGCCTGTCCAGCAGGAGTCTACGAGTACGTTGATGTAGAGGGTGGGCCCGGCGTGGAGGATGGCTCGTGGGATGGAAAGAAGCTGGTCATCAACTCTCAGGTGAGCGAGTGTTGGGATTACAGTTTACCAACATATTGACATCAAATCTTGTTAGAACTGCATCCACTGCAAATTGTGCGATATCAAAGTCCCGACCCAAGACATCCAATGGAGTGTACCTGAAGGTGGAGGAGGACCAAAGTACAGTGAGTAACTACTGTCACCTATGTCGCTGCAGCTTCTGACCCAGCTCGCTCAAAGACATCACTTGATCGACGAGGTCGGCAGAAGTCGAGATTGTTCGACCCCCGGACACCGTGTATCTACGTCGCAGATCTAGAAGGAAGGAGACTTTTGCTACGCGATCTCATGTTCCGCAAGGAGCTGAGGGACACTGTTAGAGAGAGTGATTCGTCACAGGTGAGTGGTGAGGGGCAAACCATGTTTGGGATACCGTTAGATATCGGGTAGACGTGGTTGCAGTTAGGGCAGGTCATTTGGCCTTCCTCAATGTGGATCTTGTAGGCTCAATGAGCGATGAGAGGGAACGCACGGTGGATTGGATTTCCTCACCTCGAGTAATACACGATGAAGAGCCTTGAGTAGATCATCGTCCACCATCTCTGGCTGTTCAACGGGCAGTGAAGTATCCCCCAGCTGTAGAGCGGTAAGGGCTACTGGTCGACTCGGGATAATGGACAGCGAAGAACCTGGCGGGCTGCATTGACGAGAGCATTCCACTCGATCTTTGGGATGAAACCTCTGACAAAGTCAGGGTTAAAGTCAGCCTCCCTGAGGGCTATCTGGACGTCTTTGAGCTGGAGAGGGAAGTTGTTTGAGGTGCAGCCTTTTGCATGGCAAGCGAGGAGGTTGTGAGTGATCAAGCGAACCATTTTTGAATCGTCGATCACCATCCGCCATCTGAAATGAGACCTCCCTCTCCGTCGATCCCAGAAAAAGAATTCCTAGTCGAAGCTCTTAAAGAAGGGCTGAGATTGGATGGGAGGGCAGCGTTGGAGATGAGACAGCCCACGCTGACTTTTGGACCGGACTTGGGCTGGGTCGATTGCTCTTTGGGAAAGACGAGGCATGGGTTTATTCAGGTTCTGTTGGTGCCAGGGGGACGTCTGACTCTCCAGATTGAAGGGTGCTTGCCCAGGTTGAGGCGAAGATGGTCAAACCGCCGCTCGAACGACCGTTCGAAGGACAGATAACGATTCACTCCGAGATATCAGCCATGGCTTCGAGCGAATACGAGCAAGGTCGGTAGGTATCTTCCGTATCCAACGGGTCAATCCAATCTGAGGTTCTGCGACCACTACAGTCCCTCGGAAGAAGAAGTGACGATCACTCGTATGCTGGATAAGATAATCCGACGGAGCGACGTTGTCGATAAGGAGTCGTTGTGCATACAATCCGGACAACGGGTGCGAAAACTACTCGTCCATGCCTGTTCCTCACAAGACTGAAATGCGTAGGTGTGGAATTTGCGGCTCACGCTTCATTTCCTGGCGGATTCGGGGAATATGCTGGATTGTGCATGCTTAGCGGCGATCGTTGCATTGAAACACTTTCGACGACCAGAGGTAGAGGTCGTTGGGGATGAAGTCATTGTGGTCGGTATCCTCTCTCACCAACATCCACCAATTCTCTCTTCTAACCTATCCGCAGCATCCATCGACAGAAAGGGCACCGATGCCCCTTTCAATGCACCATACGCCGTTCTGCCTCACATTCGCTTACTTCCAAGACACATCGATCCCCGCTATTCTGGATCCCAGTCGTCTGGAACAGCGACTGAGTGCCGGAGTGATGTCGATTGCGCTCAACGCTCAGCGGGAACTGTGTGTGGTGCAAAAGGCCGGGGGAGTTCCGTTGTCTCCGACCGAGATACTGAGGATTGTAGCGGTGTCTACGGACAAGTCGAAGGAACTGGACGAGTTGGTGAGGAAGAGGCTGGAAGAGGACTGGAAGACGAGGACCGTGGAGGTCGTTTAGGGCAGGTCTCTCCTTCCCGATATAGCAATGGGAATTTTCACTTGTGAGGACGGACAGACAACTCGTCTTGGACGTGCAGCCGACCAGCAAGCCTCGTCTGGCCCATTGCTTTCCACGCGCCCCCTCTCTCAAAAATGCCCCCTTATTCAAAGCCAGAAACAGTCCTCAAACAGGCGGAGGGTCTCGTCTCCGTCGGTCAGACCCATGCTGCCCTCCAATCCCTGACGGAAATGTTCCTGTCCAAGAGATTCAAATCCACCCCCCTCGCTTCCCTCGAACCCATCATGCTCCGTTTTGTCGAGCTTTGCGTGGAGATGAGAAAGGGCAGGGTCGCCAAGGAAGGTCTGATGCAATACAAGAACATCGCTCAAAATTCAAGCGTCGCTTCTATCGAGGTCGTCGTCAACCGTTTCATCCTCCTTTCCGACGCCAAAGTCCAGGAGGCTCAGGAGAAAGCCAACAAGGCCGTCGCCTTGACCGATGTCGATGATCTCGAAGCAATGGAGACCCCAGAAAGCATCCTATTGGGAGCTGTCAGCGGCGATCAGAACAAGGACAGAACGGATCGTGCCCTCGTGACCCCCTGGCTCAAGTTTCTGTGGGAGAGCTACAGGACCGCCCTCGAGACACTCAAGAACAATGCTCGGTTAGAGGTCATCTACCAGGCACGTTGCCCCTCCATTACCCTTCCGCCTTCCCGTCTCATCTTTGCTTCCTTCAGCAAATCGCCCAACAAGCCTTCAAATTCTGTCTGAAGCATCAACGAAAAGTCGAGTTCCGCCGTCTATGTGAGACTCTTCGTCTCCACCTCGCCAACGTGGCCAAATATGCTTCCCAACCCCACTCAATCAACCTTTCCGACGCTGATACCCTCCAACACCACCTCGATACCCGTTTCGCCCAGCTCAATGCTTCGGTCGAGCTGGAATTGTGGCAGGAAGCGTTTCGTTCCGTCGAGGATGTCCATAACCTCTTGACCATGTCCAAGAAGACTCCCAAACCCTCCATGATGGCTAACTACTACGAAAAGCTCACAAAGATCTTCTTGATGAGTGGTAACGCACTCTACCATGCCGCCGCCTGGAGCAGATACTACGCTGTCGTCACCTCCATGGGTACAAAGTCCGAGGCAGAGATCGCTAGGTTGGCTGGACAGGTTTTAGTCAGCGCCCTCGCCGTCCCTGTTGGCGTCCGGGCCGATGAAAGTGCCGTTGTTGAGGATGGCAAAGGCAAGAACAACCGCCTCAGCTCCCTCCTTCGGTTAACTCGCGTTCCCACACGCGCTGGACTCCTTCGAGAAGCCCTCCTTCGCAACGTTCACAAGATCTCCCCAGAGACCGTAAAAATCCTATACGAAGTTCTCGAGGTCACTTTTGATCCTCTAACTCTCTGCACTTCCGTTGCGCCCCTCCTACGCGCTCTGTCTGACGATGCCGCTTACTCTCAGTACCTCCCTCTCCTCCAACGTGCTTTACTCTCTCGTTTGCTATCCAAATTATCCCAGGTTTATTCAACCATCAAGGTTTCTAATCTCATGGAGCTCCTCCAACCCCTCAAAGAATCAGGTATTCCCGACGTCTGTACCTACGATGCCGAGAACGTCGAAGCCTATGTAATGAGTTGCGCTCGCCGCGGCGAACTGAGCGTGCATGTTGACCACAGTACCGGCACCATCACCTTTATCGACGATCCCTTCGTCTCCACGGACGATCCTTCGTCTTCCACCTCTAGAATGCACGAGACCCCCATCCAACCCTCCACTGCCGATCTAGTCAGGACCAGACTGAGCTCACTCGCCCTGTGTTTACACAACTCCCTGTCTGCCATACACCCAGAACGCGAGAAGCTCTCCGAGGAGGAACAGCAGGTCAAGTTTTCCCAACTCGCAGCCGCCGCAAACGCCGAGAGGGAAGAACTCCGAAACAGACGTGCTCTCGTTACTCGCCGTCGGGAACTCCTCACCGAGCTCTCTCAGAAGAAAGAAAAGGAGGAAATATCACGTCGCGCCGAGTTAGCCAGGAGGCAGAAGGAAGAGGAGGAGAGAAGGTTGATCGAAGAACGTCGCAGGCGGGAGGTCGAGAATGCCAAGAAGGAGATCGAGAATATCAGGACCGAGGAGGCAAAGAAATTCGCTCAGAGTCTCAAGGAGAAGGGAAACATCAAAGTGGACATCAATGTATGCCTCAACTCTCTAGCGTACCGCTTCCTTCTTGGCTCACATTCGCGGAATCCCCCTTTAGGCTCTCGGAGATGTTAGCACCGACACCCTCATGCGAATGCACGTCGAACAGCTCGAAAAGGATAAGCGAGAATTGGCTGAACGTATGCGCGTCATCGGCAAGTGGTTGGACCACGTCGAGCGAGCGTACAGAAAGGAAGAGCGGCCCCTCCTTGCCAAGGATTACGAAGTGCAACAGGAGAATGACCGTTTAACCTTTGAGGCCCTTCAAAAGTCTCGCATCGAGAGCTCCAAACAACAGCACCAGCTTAACCTCGAGGCCAAGGCCCGTCTTTCTCGTATGCTAGGTGACTCCAAGCAGGCCAAGAACGAGATACTGGAGAGGAGAGGTCAAGAATATACAGAGAAACAGAAGGAGGCTTCCGACAAGCTCCGCGAAGCTAAGGCCAAGAGGACTGCCACCGTCCGAAAGGCTCGCGAGGAGGAGCGCCTTCGTGAAGAAGCCGAAGAACAGGAACGTCGTGAGCGAGAGGAGGAAGAAGCGAGGCGTGAAGCAGGTACGTTTTTATGTTTCCCGTGTTATTTGACCCGAGTAATAACCTTGCATTTACAGAGCGCCTTGCGGAGGAGGAACGGGTACGCATGGAGAGAGAAGCAGAGGAAGCCGCAGCAGAAGCCGAGAGGAAGGAAGAAGAAGAGAAGCGTGCAGCTCTCATTGAACAACGACGCAAGGAACGTGAAGAATCAGACAAAAAAGCCGCTTTACAACGACAGCGCGAAGACGAGGCAGAGAGGCGAAGGGCGGAACGTAACGCCACCAAGAGCCAACCGCAGTCGAGTACCCCCACACCCTGGCGAAGGTCAACGCCACAAGGTACAACCCCTTCGACTCCACCGCGCTCTGAAAGCCCCGCCCCCGCCAAATACAGACCCGGTGCGTACACCGCTGCACGGACCCAACAGCAACAGGCACAACCCCCCGAAAGGACCTCTTCTCCTGCTCCTACCAGGACCGAAGATACGTGGAAAAGGAGGGGACCATTAAAGTCGGAGGACCCCGCACCCAGGCAGACATGGAGATCCAAGGCTGTCGAAGAACAGAAGGCCGGCGAAGAACCTCCAAACCCCCCTACTCAGGCGGAAGGAGAAGGTTTCCAAACTGTAGAAAAGAAGGGCGTTTGGCGACCGAAGGCGCTTAGGGAACGGTCGTGATTTCGTAATATTCGCAAACCTCTGTATGCCATGCTGTTATGCGACTACACGCGTTATCTACACTCTACCGCTAAAGGGTCCTTGACGATAAGTTACGGTGGTGGTGCAACAAGGAGAGAACACGAAAGCGAATCTGGACAGCAACGTAGATGGATAAAATGAAGGACGCTCGAATGGTGCTTTACAGCTTCTCGTCCTCCTCAGCGGCTTCAACGAGCATATCTGGCGAAAGGATTAGGAGGAAATCCAAGGCCCTCATGAACGACGAAACTCACCACCCCACACAGAATTCTGCATCGAGAACAGGATATCGTCCGCATCTGTACTTGCAGGTACATCGCCCATCGATAATGTGTCCCGGTGACTGGGACTGAACTCGATATATGAAGCTTCTGCCCTGCTACGTCGTTGGAGACCACCAGAACGCGGTCGAATGTTCGCAAAGTCGGAAGCCCTGGAATCTCTGTTCGAGGGCGATGGGGTTTCCGGTTCGCCATAAATAGACAAGGGGCTTCCGGCGATGTCTCGCGTCGTATTGGGAGGTGTCGTCGGCGTGTTCTCGACGATAATGGAGGGTATCTCTACAGCCACAAAAGGGTTCAGTTCCATTTCTTCCGGCGGAGCAAAAAGGTGGACCTTGTTCATGGAGACGACGGATATGGTCCTTGAATCTCCGTCGATAAATGATCATCTTGAGGAGGGACCTGACTCGATCCAAGTTGACCAGATCTGTGACGAGCTTGTTTGTCTCCGTTCGAACCACGAGATCTTTGAGCCTAGAGGGGTATGAACGGCTCAGTCGCCCGGTGATGACATGATAGCAAACGCACACGAGGGCTTCTCGATCCACAATGAGTTTGTAGTGGGCCAGAAGCAGGAGCATCTCTGTAAACGAAATACCCTTTCCGGAATGATGCGTCACGTTAGCCTCGTGGTACAAACGGCTGTACAGAGCCTTCTGTTTCTTGACAGCAGTGTAGTTGATCCCGTCGAGAGTGTGCTTCAGTTCGGTGAGATCAATGCCCTGAACGACATGCGAAGGGCTCCAATCCATGTCGCTCGCTGTCACAGTTGCCTTCAGGTTGCGCAGGTTGTACCGGAGAGGGTAGATCCGAACTTCGAATACCCCACTCAGTTCCTGATTCCGGAGAGGTCAGATAGGAGGAGAGGGAGTGTGGGAGGCATACCGCAAAGAAAGGCACGAAACGGTTCCTCTCGAGGTGTTGAGTCTTGGAGTTTGCGAACTTGGCCCATGCTTTCTTGAAAGCCCGCATTTCATCTCGAGTGATCGATTTCGCCCCCCCAGTTAACTGGAACACGTAAGAGAAGTTTTCTACAACCACGCCTGGGTTCCGAGTGTCAGTATCATAGACACCCATTGGAGGTTAAGGGACTACCAGTAAACATGTTCATGAATATGTACTGTAGGGTGGGCCACGTCAGCACAGAAAAATGGATGGTCGGGTTGGTTTACTCACCATGCTAACAACATTCCAAGCAATGAATAAACAGAATGCCCAACCAGGACTACCGCAATCCGTCTCCCGATCCGAACTCGGACTCGTGCATCGTGGATAAGTGAGAGTGCTTTGACGAGAAACTCAGCCATCGGATTAGTATGAACGAAGTGGTACCCACTAGTCATGCATATACTGGTTCCAACCCTCACCGCAACTCATAAAAGCAAGCATGACCAATGCATTCGCGATGCTCGCATAATTCCGGCCGTGGTTCTCTCCAGAGCCCCACTTCGTTAGGCTGAAAACCTCAACGAACATGATGGCAAAGAACATGAACAAGATCAACCAAAGCGCCATCAAACTGAGGATAACGGGAAGACTCGAACTAAAACCGACGTCAGTCAAGAGTCGCGCAAACCAGGAATTGTGCGCACATTGCGGTCTTGAACAACTTGTTCAGACTGTCCGCTCGCTGGACAAGCTTGAAAGCGATCGCCACGATGAACAACTTTTGCAACGTGGTGAAGATGCCCTCCTTCGACCAGAATCGGACCACGAGTGTCGTGGCCAAGCTACCCAAACCCACAATGGCATCAAACATATTCCAACCATTTGCGCGGAAACTGTGCCACCCCAATCCGTAACCACGGACAGCGGCGTCCATAATGACCACACCAGAGATTGCTAGGAAAAATTCGTCTACATCTCATCAGTGGGGGGGGGGCACAAACATAGAACAGAAGATAAATGACGTACTTCGAATGTCATCGGTAACCCTACTGGCGGCGTAGGACTGCGTCATGAGGGCAAACACATGCAAGACATATAAGAAGGTCATCATGCGACTCCACCATCCTCGCTTGTGTACCGCACGATCAAAGCACCACGCTCGGAAGGCAGAGGTGGGTCTGATCTTGGGTCGCTTTGATGGTCTCTGACGTGATATCAGCCTCTTCAAGTCGATCCATTCTCGTTGTGGTTGTGTCAAGAAAGCAGCGCCAGTCCTCGCACTGAAATTACCTATGATGATGCTACGTGGATAGGTGAGTACCAAGTGTCGATCACGACACTGTGCAAAGCTCACCTAACGAAAAGAGTGAATATGATGATTCCACCGAGGAGGATGTAGATGATGAAGAAGAAGGCATTGAACTCGGCCGAGTTGGTCCGAGGCTGCTGGTCGGGTTCCGTGATACTTGTGGCTACGCTCATGACATCGATCCAGCCTTCGAGTGAGACGATCTCGAAGAGGATAAGGAGCGAAGCACGGAAGTTGTCAAAGGAGAACGAAGTTGAAGGTGACGGGTTAGACCAAACCCTGGGCACCGGAAAGGGGAATGCATCTGAGCCTTGGACGGCATTGTAACCGAATTCGCCCACACAGCCAGACAACCCTCCCACACCGCCATCGTTGCAGCTGTTCATGCGCCCTGCAAATATGTTGAGGCCCCACACAGCAAATGGGATCATATAGAGAACGGCAAGCACGGCCGCATCAAGGATACGAAGGGCGCCAGAGATAATCAAGGATTGGAATGTCGTCCGCATCTTCTCGATGAGCGTGATAAGCCGCAACACACGCAGAGCCTTCAGCGATCGGGTCAAACGGCTGAGACCACCGACGAAAATGAGGCCCGTGGCGATGTTGATAACAAGACCAACTAGGACGAAGAAGTCAAATACGTTCCAGATGCTCCGTAAATAAGCGTTGGGGGTGAAGGATAGTCCGTCTGCCACGATTTTGATGAGGAATTCGAGAAACAGCACCAGACCCAAGGATGCTTCGGCGATATCGAACCAAGACCCCCTGATGAGACCCATCCTCGCGTAGTACTCCCGCCGGTAAACCGGAGTGGCGATGCTCTCGACCACAATTCCAGCTACGACCGTACAAAGAATGAGGAGCTGGAAGATCGGGTGTGCCAACCGAGAGTGCGGTTGGCCAAATATCCGTTCTCCGCCGGAAGGTTCGACAAGCTTTTGGCACCACTGCCTGACAATATTCTTCTGAGAAAATACCCAAAACGTCTTGTCGTAAGATGGATGGTTGCGTATGAAATCGGCCTTCTGCGCGCGCCGCTCGTATAGTGCGTCGTTAATGTCCTGGGATACCAGGTTCTCTGTATTCAGCGCGGCGAGGATTTCTCTAGGGTTGTTTTGAGAGATGATTCCGGCGCTGAACTCCAAGATCACTCACAGATGGCTTTCCATTTCGTCGTCGCTGGGGTCTGGTGGGGCTGTGCTGTCGCGGCGCAGGTTCTTGAGGTTGGTCAGGGGTATCTCGACCGTGGTCTGTTCACCAACGAAAAAGTTTTGTAGAAGCTGGAGCGAACGCGAGGGGTAATGCCTGGGACCCTTCTTCCCTTCGGCAGATACCTGTAGGCGATCAGTGAAAGTTTGGGCTCGCGTCTGGATGGGATGTACCTTGGTATTAGGCTCCCGTTTCGGGACGCTGTAGTCTTGAACCAAAGCTTTCTGCATTGGTAAGACTAGGCTAGAGGGAAGATTGTCCACAGCAATTGCCTTCGGAGCGGGGGCAAACCAACGATATGGATTGAGTTTCTTCATCCAGGAAGTCTGAGCCTTCTCTTGCCGCTGGCTGGCCCAGTAGTGAGACGCTTGCCTCCCTTTTTTCGCCTCCTCCGCGACATCGAAGTTCTCATTGATGACAGCAATGAACATCTGCATCATGATGACTGCGAGTGTGCCGGGAAGTAAGGCGAAGAAAACTTATGACGGGCTGGAACACGTACAATTTGCGAAAAGCATCCACCCGGTCAAGAACAGGATGACGACAATTGACTGCCGCACTGGTTGTGATGCAATTGCCGCGGCATACAACAAAGTTGTCCAGTTCTCTGAGGTAAAGATCTGCCACATACCCAGGAACGCGTTGTAGATGTGGCCAAAGTTTATCATCTCGTCGGAACGCATATATCCCCGAAGTAGCTGAACAGCCATCAGGGAGGCGATGAAATTGACCAGAAGCAAGAACAGGATCATATTTGTCATTCCATACATGTTCCCAAAGACGGCGAGCTGGTGGGAGTAAGCCAAGGCGGATAGGGATCGTTTGAGGCACCCGATAGACTCACGAGCAAGGGTTTCATCCTGGGCACCTCCAGGATAACACGGTAAAACCGCAGTAGCTGGAAAATAGTCAACCACGGGTACACTCGCGAACCCCGCACAGGGGGCACTTGGATGACCGTCGAGCCGATGGCCAAAATAAGATCCAACCAGTTCCTCCCTTTCCGGAAGAAGTCCCGCCAGTCTGGGAGATAGGTCGCGAACCGTACAATAATCTCGATGTCGAATGCAATGGTAATCGCAAGTTCCCCGTTGTTAAGAAGCTCCCTGTGGATCGGCCCTGGGTCAATTGTACGGGTGGCCTGTATTGTCAGAGAGGCGAGAGCCAGGATGACCCAGAACCATTTGGTCATTTGGTAGTAGTCTTTGAGTTTATTCCTTCGGGTAGCTGTCAGGCGGCCATCGATAACGCCGAGATTCTCGTCGTGTTCTCCATCGATATTGACGACAAAGCTGGAAGAAAAAGTCCATAAATGCACGGGCGATACTCCAGTAGGAACTGGGGCTTACGGAGCTGCGCCAAATGCGCTCTTTCGCGTTTCTTTCCTAATCGCGGAGAAAGTGTTGGTTATCACAGCGACGAAGAGGTTGATAAGCCAGAAGTTTAGGACGATGACACAGATAATGTAGAAGAAGCAGGACAGGAAGTATTCCGAATCTATCGTCAGGTACATCGGGTTAGTGAACTATGAAACCGTATCAGCATCTGCACAAACGAACAAAAAATTAAAGCATACACCGGTCTGAGTCGAGATGATCGCAACTTGAAGTGCAGCGTAGAAGAAATTGTCGTAACTCTCGATGTTGTTGAACGGGTTTTTTCCTTCCTGGGATATCGTTGAGTAAGTGGTGCGTGTTTACTTGGGTGGTGGACATGCCTTGCAGACTTGGCCAACAGGACAAATATACCCTTTGTTTCTCCCCTCCGACCCATCTTCCCTGATGTAGGGCATCGTCTTCAATGTCCCGGGGTCTATCCAGCCTCCGCATGTCCCACCCGAGATTTGGATTTCCGGTTCACCCAGAGCAGGTTGCAGAAAACAAGAGCGACGAAATGAACCCTTGAAAGACTCGATCCCGATGACCCTAGTTGAATCGTGTTAAAATCGGGGTACCAGCGTAACCTAGGGTCGACGCACGAAAAAAGAAGCATCGCAAACAAGACGAAGTAAGCCACGCTGGTCAGTAGAGGGCGGGCGGTCTTCAAGGAGCGCATTATAGTCTGAACGTGACTGAGTACAAGGATCAGGCGGAGCTGCATGGCACTTACGGTGGTACCGGATGTGACGGCCAACAACCGGGAAACTTTGAGGACACTCAAAGCCCTGAAGATTCCGATATGCATTGAACCCCTCTCGATCCCCCCAGTGGCGAGTGCAAAAGAAATCCAGAAGCACAGGATTGACAGAAAATCAATCCTGTTCCAACTCTGGCGAAGGTAGGGCATGTTCCTCCTTGTAGATTGGTGAGATTGTTCAATGATGAGTTTGAAGGGAAGTGAAACGGTGTCGGGTTTGTCGGAACGGAGGAAGTTCGTCAAGAAGTTAGATTTGGGGTCCCGAACCGTATCATGAGTCCGTTGGGCCATGGCCGTTGTCTTCTCCATCCTCGTCTCCGTCCCCGATCGAGTATGGGTGGTTACCGCTGTTCCATCGCTCGTCGTGTCCATTGTCGGTTTGTGATACAGTTCGAAAGGCTTGAAGAAGTTGTTTTTCATCTGGCGTAACCTATAACTAAGGGTGTGCGTCCGAGCGGTTCCAGATCGATTCATCGACGGAGTATAGGCGGGGCCGGGGGTCACGACGCTGCGGATAGGTTCACCCTCTGAGGGTTTGAATGTAGAGGTGAAGATGGAGATAAAGGGGACTTCGGGATCAAGAATTAAACCGGAGACGGATATCCGTGCGAAGCATTCGATACTGCAGAAGTAAAAGTGAGCGCGGTGCCGCGAAGTTATGCAGGCTCGCTTACGTGAAGAAAATAAAGAGAGCGAATAGTGCGTAGTCTTCCCATTGCTGGAAGTAGCTTCTCGTTCGGAAGGGTTTTGCATCAGGACCGGCAAGAGTGAGGGAATGAGCGGATTGGATAGATAAAACGACAAGATGGAATGAGATCAAGAGAAGGATGATAGGTTCTGTCCATCTATGTGCAAGAGGTCAGCAGGTGGTCGTGACCCCTTCACCAGTGGGAGACAACGTACGGAAAAAGTAGAAATCGGTACATGAATAGCCGTATCGTGTTTGTGGGACCCATGAAACTCAACGCACGCCCTCGTATAGGCAAGCTCTTCCTAAGATCGGGCAGCGCTGGGTAGTCGGGTTCCTCGGAGTCTTCGCCGTCACCTTTCCGCCCGGGAAACACTTCTTCATCCGCATCGTCTAGTCTTACGTGGTCATCCAAGCCCCTCCCAGCGAAGTTAACGACGCGGACAGACATGCGTCGAAAACTTCGGGAGACAGATTGCAGGGTTGTACTTGTCTTCTTGAGTGGAGAAAGGGAAGTACTATAGCGATTTGACTTCCGACGGGACCTGGGACTGGCGCCAATTGAACGTTCGGGGTCTTTGATGTCATGTATGCTCCAGCCTGGTGGATGTTGATGAGACGTGTTGGGGGTAAGATGCGCTTCGTCACCCTCATCCTCTGGGGACGTTGGAATCAGGGATGCGGAAGAAGGGCCGGCCTGTGTGGTCAAGTACGCGTTCCCTGCCCGAGATCTTGGGGGTGTATCGTCGTCAGGCGAGACGACGGGTGAGACGAACGGATCATCATCAAGGGAGAAGGTTAGAGTGCTCGTTTGCATCGTCGGATGAGGGAATGAGACCCTGGGTGCTGACCAGCTTGGGCGACGCCTGGTGACTGACTCTGGACCATCCTTTGGGGACAAAGAGGGGGAAGGGGGGAGAGACGCCGCCAGCCCTGCTGGTGTCCCTGTAAGATCCACTGCGGAAGAGCTTGAGGTCGACTGGAGGTGCCTTCGGGGCTGATCCATGCACGAATAGTCGATACCGGGGAACGAGGCTCTCCAAGACCGCTGGGTTGACTTGATTGTGTGTTTGCGCTGCAGGGTCGGTCCGACGCCAGCCTATCCTGTTCGAAGAGAGACCCGTAAGAAAGAGCGAGAGCGAAAGGGTCGTGAGGGGGAGAGACCGATTATTTGGATGAGATATGGTACTTATAAAGAGTTAGAAGTACAGAGTGCAGAATGGCGTGGGCGCAGTAGCATAAATCACTTGGGGTCTCCAGTAACGGAACAGAAGACGCACAGCATGTCTTTCTTCCGCTCCTCGTATCGCACCCTCGTCAGTTCCAAACGACTCCAAAAACCTGACAAAAAATCTGACAAGTATCTCCCGGGCAGCAACGACACGCACACGAGAATCCGGTAATCTTTTACTCGTGCGTTCTCGGCGCCATTGGCCCAGCACTCGCAATCGGAGTCCCTCCGCTCCGAGAGTCGTTCGGTTGGCAGCCAGCGGAGAGGATTCCTACCACTTATCCCCGTGCGTACCCACGTCTCGTTCCGCCATCCACTTTCTCCCAACATTGACATGCGGAAATGTAGTCCCAAATAGGCCCCGGGTGCCAATCCAGGGATACGAGGATGAGCAGTGAAAAAGCAACCCCCCCTTCTCTACCTGTAACGCAATAGATGCATTGACCCGCTCCGTTTCCTTTGTGCAAGACGCGTTACATCTTCCAACCGGGCAGGCCGAACGACCCCGATCGTCCGTCTGAGAGCCACACCGGGCCTCTAATGAACAGTCATGGTACACTCTGAGCTCGTTTCTGCCCCTTCAGTTGACCGTGTGCTGTCGTGCGCGCAACACTTGCCAGGCTCTCCTCCACTAACCACTGCAATACTATACCGACGATGAACCGCTCGCCGCTGAGACTTTTTGCTGTGATTTACCGTTGATCATTTTTCGAGCCTTTTGCCAAACAACCTCTTCCTTCTCAAAATGCCTCCACGTTCGCGCCCAACGTGTCAAATCTGCCAGACATCAGAGTCGAAATATAACTGCCCCAAGTGCAGGATTCCCTAGTAATATGCATACCAAGTGCTCCTTACTTTTATCTGACCACTTGAAAGTTGTTCGCTTGGGTGTTACAAAACCCATCAAGGTTTGGGGGGGGGGGGGCGCATGGGCTGTACTATTGCTGGGTGCTCACCTTTTCATCAGAACAACCTGTCTGTGCTCCTGCGAGCATTGCTACTCCCGTTGTGTCGTCCGAGCCGCCCCCAGGTCTGTGAGCTTTCCCCCACCCCACGATTTGCTACTCACATAAAACGCAGAACTGGAGCGACAGGATGCTGAAATAGACGAGCCCCTCCGATCCCTTACCTCGTTGAATTGGCCCTACGTTCCAGAGGAGTCTGTTTACCCTGATCCACTGAAACGCGACGATCCAAAGGTCGTTCAGCTGTCCCAATACGAAGCAATAGGTAACTCGTCATCCCTTGTTCGCACAACTCCCAACACAATTTACATCGTTTATCAGCTACTTCTGCCGCTGTACGGAAAGCGCTCTCCGAGCACCCAAACCTTAAAACGCTCCTCCGTTCAATTGACTCATTACGAGGTGCAGAAAGGGAAACGGCTCTCCAGCGTGCTCTGGGCGTATTGCAAGGCGACCGTCAGGGAGACTCGGGAATAAGTAGACTTGCCATCGGCGATGAAGATATTGGGGCTGTGCGCCAGCTCTCGTCTGTCATCGAAACAGCGATCAGAGGCGACAGGCCGGGCACCTTGGGTCTCGACCTCGACGGCGAATGATGACGAACAAGATGTGTGGCCCACACATTTCCATATCTCATATAGTCCGTCGTGTGCGAATTACATCACTCACATTGCCTCGGCGGCAGACGCAGAAATCAACAGAATCCCTCTGCGCGGTCGCGAAGCAAAATCTGGTACCTAGTTTGGAAGAATGGCACACGCGGTCACGGACAGGGCTTGCAGCCCAGCGCGTCTCCAAGATTACGGGCGTGAGTTACACAGTCTACCCAATCATGCTCCTTTTGCGGCCCCTTAAACGGACTGCGGACGAGAATAAGCACAAGTTGGAGAACAGGATATCGTGCTCACCATCCTCTAGTCGCCTTTCCACCGTCGTCCAGTCCTTACCCATTCCTTCCTTGTACGCTTCTATTACAGCGGAGAACATAGGCTCCGAGTCTGGGTGCGTGGACGCAAATGCCCTCTCGAGCACGTAAAGGTCCACCGCCTTGTCTTCGACCAGGGTCGAGATATGTGCGAGCCCAAAGTCAATCAGTACCTAGTGCTTCGTTCACTGGCAAAAATACCGACACGTGAGCGAGCCACGCACCAGTTTTGTGGGTGAAGGGCCCTTGGCGGCAAATGGATGTCTAATGATCATGTTGGACGTTGTGAGGTCCCCGTGGATGATATCTGATTTATGCATCTTGGCAATTTCGGACCCGATTAAGCCCATGATTTCATCTACACAAGGTGGGTATGAAGGAGAAAGTTGGTTCGGTGTAAGAGACACACCTATCGTTGCTTGGTACTCATCGAGAGGATCGACGTGAGACACGGATTCGCCGCTCACGTCGGTCGTGTCGTCGGAGAAGTCCTCCGAATCCAAAACCTGTTCATCCTCACCTTCTGCGCCGCCGCCAAGCAACATCCGGACGCTCCTCCCCTCTATCCATTCAATGCCAAGGACACCTTCTGAGGCGTCCACCATACGGATACCTGGGACGCTGACGCCTGATCTGAGACAGGTTGGTGGGCCAAGGCAATGTTTGCGGCACTGGACAGACACACCTCAGGCACCGAAGCAGAGCTCTCGCTTCCCCTGCGACTCGAGCGCGAGTCAAAGTAGCATCTAGTGATGGGTGTCGATATTGTTTCTTGAACCTATGCTTCAACAGGATCGGAACTTTGGTATCTGAGTCGGACGAGATGTGAACATAAGCCTTGTAAACTTTCTGCGCGGCCGTTGTGAGACTCTCGGTCCACTGCGGAAGGGCACAGATCGCTTACAGCTTCAGCCCCTTGAGAGATTTGGGTGGAATCTGCGATCAGTGAAGCAGTGGCCATCATGTGATCTCTGCACGTAACGGTGGTCGGTTTATAAAATTAAAAATTCCCGGTCAAGAGGGGGCGTTTGGGTACTTGGCGAATGCTTGGACCAGGGTGCTGGTCTACAACAGGAGCGTCGGTATTTGTGTGGTGGAAGAGCTGAAGCCTGGCAATGGCGAATGAGAAGCAACCCACTCGAAGGAAATTCCACCCATCTGATCCTCTTCTCTTTGTCTTGTCTGGCCAAACAGCAACGTCTGTACCCGAAGCGTGGACGAGTAGAAATGCACACATATCTCCAATCGCATCTGCGGTGGTGGTGATCGGAAACACCCTTCGCATCTTGTGGCTGCAACGGTTCCATCGAGTGTGTCCCGGCTTTCTTTCGATTGTTTCGCACCTCTTACCGAATACCCCCAGGTTTCGCTCTTTCCAAGTCGACTTCAAGCTGATCCATAGGCTCTTTATCACTGCAACGCCGCGTCCTTACTCAGGACACCGGGCTTTCTCCATGGGTCGTCGAAAGAACAAGAAAAAGTCCCATTGGTCCGCCTATGACCCCACGGATGCCCCTGCAGACGCTACCGAGGGCGGTGCTTCAGGAGGACCGGCATTCTTTCACTACCATCCAGGCAGCTCCGGTACGAACCAGTCCTGGTGGTTCAACACCTTTGGGAAACAACAGGACCCTCCACTCGAAGGCGAAGAGGATCCTGCCACTTCCACATCATCCGAAAACAAAAATGATGTTCGAAACGAGTTTCCTCTCGAGCCCAAAAGTTACGATCCCAAGTACAGAGAATACCGACCACCCCCAAGATTTCCCCCACCTGCCTCCCGTCCTCAGCCCCCGCGTTCCCGCACAGCCACACCACCCCCTCCTCAAGGTCCTTCCTTAGAATACATTACGACTTCGGACGATCCCTCTCACTTGCTCACTGACCCTACCTCGTCCAGAAAGTTACTAGTGCTTGACTTGAACGGAGCGCTCCTTCATCGTTCTCCTCATCCCAGTAAGAACGCACAACGTCATCCTATACCAGGACAAGAGGGCTTTCAACCAAGACTACGCTCGGTCCATCCCCGTCCTTACTTGCCATCTTTCAAATCCTACATATTCCATCCATCGAATAAGGAATGGCTCGACGTCATGGTCTGGTCTTCTGCACAACCACATAGCGTGCGCGACATGGTCGACAGGTGCTTTCATGACGAACAGTACCACTTCGTCGCCGTCTGGGCTCGAGATACATTGGGTCTCCCCCAACATCTTTACAGTACGACAATTCCTCCAATCACATGTACCATCGTTGATACTCAATATCCGTCTGCCAACTTATTTTTGTTCCTGGCACGTCGCGATTTCTCTTTAAAGGCCGCAAAGTCCAGACGTTGAAAGACCTGAACATACCCTGGTCAAAGTTGTTCGCTTCTGATCCCCCCGGAGCGGATTCCCATCCCACTTCCCGCCACACCGCGATGTCCACCTTGCTGATGGATGATTCCCCTCGTAAGGCAGAGCTCCAACCGTACAACCACCTCTGCGTCAAGGAATACTCGAACGTAATCCGGAATCGGGACCTTGCCTCGTTGCTGGTGGAGAAGGCTCGGGTCAAATCCCCATCACCGCCTCCCCTTTCCACAGAACCGGAACCGCGGTCCCTTCCTGCCCCTCCTCCTCCCCCCGAACTTGCTCTCGGTATTCCACACGCCCTTATACCCCCAGTGATCCACCACCGACACCCCACACCATTCGACTTGCCACCTGCACCCCTAGATCCACCATCGGATTTCCAATTTGACCAGTCTGTGGGCATCCAACCGGGCGCGACACTGCTCAACCCTCTCCCATTCACGAGTAACACAGGATCCTACCCCCGGTTGCCTGGGGACAACGGCCCCGGGCATGGAGTGATCGCTCCCCAAATGCTGTTTAAAAACCCTTCACCGTCAATGATGGGTTATCAGAACCCACCAGCGTTTCAACAGCCCCCTCAATCAACAAACCCCTTCACACCTCCCCAACAAACGCATCACTCCCAATCACACCCATGCCCTCCTCGGACGGAGGCGCCGGCTCAGCCCGTACATCCGACACAGGGGGACCCACTGCCCTCGATTGAAACCGCGACCGAGGAAGTGAAACCCTCGTCAGACCCTCCTCCCTCCACCTCGATCTCCAAGAAACGAAAACGGAAGGAGAAGCGGGAAGTAGAGGACAAGGGGTCCAGGGCCGAACCCATTCCTGTAACCGAATACGACGAGACACTTCTTGCTGTCGTTGGTATTTTAGATGAGGTCAAGCATCAGTCCAACGTTGCCTCGTGGGTAAGGGCAAATGGCCTTTGGGGTCCGCACCGCCCTCGGGGCCTTGCCAATCCCGAGAGCCGCGGGGGCACCGCCACTCTGAGCGACAGCGAATCCGTGGACAGCGGAAGGCGCGGGGAGGGGAAGAAGAAACGTAGGGATGCTGTCACAGCCTTTTTTGAAGCCAGCGTGACGGAGGGGCCTGAGGACGGTGGTTCACCGTACGCACCGGTGATTGAACGGCAAAATCAGACAACCACTTCTGAGACTCCACTATGGTTTGACAACCCTCCTACGATGCGGCATTGGGTTGACCGAGGGAGGAATGCTCTCAAAACCTTGGGGATTTCCACTGGGCATGGCCTCAAACAGTAGCGCTACCCGCCTTGTTTTCTTGTACGTGCAGCAATATCAGTCATCGCACCAGGGTGAACGGATGGGGTGAGAAGTGTAATCAGCGGAAACGTTAGGTACATAAAGGTCAGACGCGAAAACAAGAGGTATTAGGAACTAGCGAGCGTAAAATGATCAATCCAATCCATCCGTTATCCATTGGTCGCACCACATTCGAAAACACGAAGCATAGATGGCCCGTCAAAATAATCCAGTTGTCAAATAGAGAAGAAAGGTTGTTCGGGGTTCTGTGGGTGTTGCGGTTTGGAGAAAGGATTCGTCCCAGTCGTTGTGGCACCATACCTGCGGGGGAAGATTAGGGATGACGCGACACAAAAAATGTACCGGTTGGGACATACCTCAATTGGCCGTAGTTTCCAAACGTATCGATACCATCGTCCGCATTACCAATCAAGTTCGCAAGGTGAGCATGCTCCTGATCGGCTCGGGTGGGGCCTTTCTGTGGGTTCGCTTTTGGAAGGTTCGTCACTTGGGATGCCGGTGATGGTTTGGGGCTCGGGGACATCCCATTCGTCCTGTTTTCGAAGGTCCCAGGTAGATTGAAGCTAGGCATCGAGTTCTGCTGCGGTGGAGTGAACGAGGTAGGGGGAGGAGAGGAAATCGGTTGAGCAGGCGCAAATGGGTTGTTTGACCCAAACCCGGTCGGCTGGGCGATCAAAGGGTTCGTCTGCGGTTGCAGTGACATCTGTTGCTGCTGTTGCTGTTGCTGTTGCTGTTGTTGCTGCTGCTGCTGCTGAAGGAACAACTGCTGCTGCTGCTGTTGGCGTAGCCATTCCTCTTGCTGTTGGGCGAGTTGGAGCTGAGCCTGCTGTTGTACCTGTAGCTCTTGCTGTTGGCGGAACCATTCAGCCTGTTGTTGAGCCCATTGTGCCTGCATGGCCTCTTGTTGTGCCTGTTGCTGCCAAGGGTTAAAGGCGGTAAGTTGTGGCTGAATTGTGGTGAATTGCGGCTGAAGTCCGGTGAACTGAGGTTGGGACGACGCATCAAGCAACGGGGGGCCGTTATTAGGAGCCGGCCTGTCCGAGACACTGAGTAGGGTGATACGAGAATACCTATAGTGACGTACAGTTGATTGTTGTCGTCGAAGAGGGCGGACTCGGTCGAACCCTGGGATGCCTTCTTGCGTTTCTCATCCTCTTCTCGACTCAATCGAAGTGCTTCCTGAAGGTCCCGCTCCTCCGCAGTAAGACTGCCGTTCTCGGCTGCGGCAGTCTTCCTACTCTCCTCTATCGCCTTACGGAGGTCATCTTCGACAGGATTACTCCGTGCGTTCTGACGAGACCGAGACCTTCTCCGTTCGTTCTCATCACCGATTTCGGTATCGTCGACGGGGGATCTGGAGGCCATTCGATCTCGCATGTGAGCTCGCGACCTTCGTTCTTCTCGCAACCTAGTATCGTCGGAGAGAAGATTGGTGATGTCTTTGGCCTTCTGACGGACATTTGCGCCTTGGTCCTTGCCATACTCGTCGACATACTGGAACTCCTTGAGGGTCTTGATAACGTAGACGTTGTCACGGAAATAGATGACGACATTCTCCGAGCCAGCGTGCAAGCAATAATCAAGAAGAGTTAGCGACTGAAGCAAGTCATGCGCGTTAGCGGTGGACCGAAGTGGGGACGGATAGCGGTGTACGCACCTTGAAAACATGCCTCCAGTTCTTCCCTTTGTCGTTCAGTCGCTTATCCAGAACCTCCATAATCTCGACAAAGTCGTTCCTGGACAGAGTTGGGAGGGATTAACGCGAGCTGAAGCAAAGTGGAATGGGTGCGAGGACGAACTGGTTGTATGTCATTTGAGCGATCTCATTCATCTGGGTTCCAGATGGACCCCAGGGATCATTGGAGGTGGCATCGCGGACCCTTGCCTGGACATCCGAGTAACCCTTTGTGTAGTTTTTGGCGACACGGAGAGCACCCTTGCCAAAGTGTTGTATGGACATGACGGAGACGGTGGGTGAGCGAGAAACCAGCCGCTTTCCTTTTTGGTCCAAGAGTAACTATCCCCGATCCACAACCGCGCAGCAGATCATGCCACAAACACGAGCTCATACCCTTCCACAGCCCTCAGGATGTGATGCTATCCACTGTGCGTGAGGGAAGAGAACCTGATCCGCACGACCTGTTGAGTGGAACCCCTCGAGGCAAATGGCTCTGCGGCCTCACGCAACACACTGGTGGTGAAACGGTTATCATCCTTGCCTTCCAAGCATCCTCGAGAGCAAGGGGCGGGGGTTCGACTCCCTCCCAGTGTAACTTTTTCCCACTTCTCTTCTTCACTTTTCTGGCCATGCTGTGAACCAGTAGATCCTGTTGTACAGCTCCAAAATACTAGTGGACATCCTATCTAATACGTGGTACCTACTTGGCCATTGTGAGGGGGTAGGTCTCGTGGTCACTAGCTGCTCTCGCGTATTTTCCCCTCTTGTCACCCTTCTTATGCCTTCTGCTGAAGAAACAGCTGAAGAGACAAAATGAGTGCCTGCGTGTGACGTCCCTCGAATAACGACCTACCAGACAGCGAACACGATAACGAAGAACAACGCTCCCCCGACTGACGCCCCAATGATCACCGCCTTGTGTCGTTCGAAGAAAGACCCATCTGGGTTCTCGAACTTGAGCACCCTGTTCGGAAGCTGCGACACGCTTGGAGGATTTGCTGGATCATAGCAATATTGTTTGAAGCATTTCGTGCAGAACTCGGAACGGGGAACGGCTGGGGAAAGCTTCATCCTTCCTCGGTCCACTGCAGCGCATTGGAGGCACTTGGGCCAATCTGGATCTGGAGAGTTTGTGTTTGGCTTGAAGCCGCCAATGGTGTTCGTGTGAACTTGATCCAAGAATAGGTGGGTGTGGCGCGAGGAATAAGACAGCTTGAAGGTGTCAGAACTTATCGGAGGTCAATCGGGATACCCTCCAGATTGTCAGTAATCAGACGCACTTGGAGACAGGTTTTGCTCCCGCCAGTGGCGGAGCATTGGGGAGATACAGGACAAGAGGATACTCCGGGTTCGACGTGGATGCGGGATCACATCCGAACAATGTCGGTCGCATATTTAATCCCATGGATACAAAATCGTCGGGGGTAGCTGGGATTGGGGGAAATTTTTTATGAGATGACGATAGGATGTTATTTAGCCTTAGGTTCGTGTTGATGAGTGATGTGCCACTTCGCGAGTTGTGAGTCCACGTTATCGAACGGCACAGGGAGGGACTCACTTGGGCCAACTATCGTAGGTGTCGGCACTGTGAGGTATCAGTTATACCGAAGCGCATGGGCGCAGGGTTGATCCACTCACCTCCCATCTGCTGCAAGGATGAAGTCGACATCCCGAGAGTTTACGAGCAATGGTCCGAGAGGGACATTCTCGAGGTTCAGTCCGCCGTCAATCAGTTCCAACCATCTCGTGTTAGTATCGATATACGTGTTGCTTTTTATGCCGTTAAAAGGCTGAAACACCAGCTGTAAGTTTGTTATCCGCGTCGAAACCGATCGGAAACTCACACTGGGCCAGTTCGCAACATCACCTGCCCTCGTCTCAATGGAATCAAGCAACATCGAGAAAAGGCGACCTAGGCCGGCACCGTCCTGCTCTCCCCAACCATCGAATAATGTTTGGCCCTGAGAATAAAATTGAGTACGAAGACTATGGCGAGCGGGAAGGGCACCAAACCTTATCCAGTAAAATCTATTATCAGTCGGCATCAGCGACGAGGTACTCGCTTGGTTGAATGATTTCACCCACATTAAACAGGCTGGAACTTGTGCCGATTATGAAGCCGGCCTGGTCAAAGCCCGTGACACACCCGGTATCGTTATCCGGCTTTCCGCTGGACAAATGTGTGCCCACGTAGGTCAGATTGACCATCGCGGACAAACTGGGGTCCCAAGAACCCATCTCAAATGGACTGACCTATTGCTCCCGTGTGAAGGTCAATATACAGAACCAATTCGGGGGGCAATGGCGACGTACTTCATACACTGGTATGTTATGAGGTGTGAATCCATCCACTTTCACCCCAGATGGACGGGAATCGAAGATAACCAGCGGCAAGGGGACGCCGTGCTCTTCGAACATGGGGTTACGGGGGAGATTGGACCACAACTGTCCCGCACCATGCGACGATTCATCGGTAAAAAAGTTTGTGCGAGAAGTTTGGTTCAGGAAGTGGTACGAGAGCATTCGAGACCATGCATCGGTTATACTTGTGTCCCTGCGGGTGGCCACACGAGTCAGCGTGAAGCCAACAAGAAGATACGATCGGCGACGCACAATCCAGTGAATGCCTTTGCAACGACGCTGGTGACAACGCTTTGGAGGAAGAAAGCGTTTTTGTCATCAAAGATGTTGGGGCCCGCCGGGAGAAAGAGGTCAAGGTCCAGAAGCCAGCCAGTGCGATCGTTGCCGTTGCCGTGCACGAGCTCGGGAATCGTGGCAAAGTCGTTGAGGTAAAGCGACCCTGTGAACCACGAGCCACCTACAGTAGACGTTCTTTCAGATTCTCATACAAAATTAACGAATGGTCCAACTCGCCAGACAATCCGGAGATGTAGGATGCCACCTGGAGGAGTCCGCCGGTGCCTGTCGACTTGGCAGATGAATTTCTAGCGTCTAGCGCGGAGGTAACACCAGCAGAGTATTGTGCAGCTCTGAATCCACCGCCAGAGAAAGCGATTCCGACTCGTGAAAAGTTCTTGCTCAGGACGGAGACATCGTATCCGATCTGTGAGCCGGTCCCAAGCCAGTCCTGCCACGCTTTCGGAATCACTGTCGACTCGCGTGTGTTGACGTATGCGCTCTCTCGTGGGTGGAGAGCTTGCGCTTCTGGGGTAAACTCTCGCAGGAGAGGATTTTGGGTGATGTTGGGACATAGCGAGCCAGTTGTGGGTGCGTAGAGTTTGAGCAGCTCAGCTCCTTGAGCGGGAACATTGAGAATTGGGAGCAGAAAGAGGAAAAGGAAAGAGGAAAACATGAGGTGATTATCGCCCGACATCTCCGCTCGTCTTTTTATTTCTGTTACGCTATTACTCGCCGCGCTGCCCATGACCAGTGCAAGTCTGAGCGTGGGGACGGAGCGCCGGCATAAAATTTCGGATGCTGTAGTCACTGTGATCGCATCCCACCACCATGCATATGACCCTCAACGCGTCTCGTGAATATTTCAGTCCCCCCTCTCAGCCTTCGCTGCACGCTCACCTGCTCTGCTAGGTCCTAAGAAACCTCTCAAGAGGAGACGCTTGAATGACCACGGCTCTGTCACGCCGGAGAACTGTCTCTCAGCCTCACAGCCCCTGCCGTCGACCCTCAAATGCGGGGTGGTCAATCCCTGTTCTTGTTGTAACCGCCCTATGCCTCCGAAACTCGGCTGTTCCATCCTCTGTGCAAGGTACGCCCTCTGCTTTTCTGACCCAGCCGCCCCCTGCATTCACCCCCCAAATCAGATGCGGGAAGTTGACCTGTAACGTATGTTCGCGGACGTGCACCCATCTTCCGCCTTCTCAACCGCCTACTCCCATGTTGAGCTATTCCCCCACTCCTCCGTGCACACCCCTACCACCCTTGCCCCTGCGTCTGGCTGTGACGTTCCAATCAGCCGCCAGTCTTGTGGCCGTCAAGTCGCCTCGAGTCACCAGTAAGGAGAGGAAACGACGCGAGTTTGATGGCGGGTGCAACCCCAACGATAGTCAACACATGATGGAAGATCTCGTCGACGAGTCTACCAATGATGAGATGATAATCGATGGCCGTGGGTGTGGCAGAAAGGTCTGCCGCAACTGCTCCTTTGAGAACCCCCAAAAGTCTGTACCTCTGATCCGTCAAGTAAATTCATTAGCTAATGTTTACGCGTAGCGAAACTACAACCTGCTATGATTGCTACGGACGTTCATTCTAACTTGTCCCCGATTACCTTACAACTTCCACTTTCCCCCTAGAATATCGGTCTTAGCCCACTGCATGTGCCTGCGACACGTCTCACTCTCGCTCATTACATACCATCATACTGATTCAATCAACTAATCATCACGCGTTTCACGCAGTCTGTTCGCAAAGCATGCATATCGATGAGTTCGGGCAATGCGGACCAGAGCAAGGGTGCAAATCCGAGTCGTGCAAAAAGCTAAACAAAGAACCAGCGGAAAGGACAGAACGCAAAGACGAGGAGCTAGGATAACCAAAGTCAAGAATAAAATGTACAAACATATATTGCGCAATGTTCAGATATAAGCAGCCGGCTTGCGAGGGGACAGGGCAGAAACCGGTGGGGTGCTACCACCGATCGCAGTTCTCTCCCTGCCGTCTTTCCCATACATCGCTTCAACGTTCCGTACGAACCGATTCCTCGTCTCCACGCTCCTGCTCTCGTTCATGAAGCTTTGCCTGCCCCACACAGAGAATCTCCCTTCCTCCTTGGGGTTGGTATAGTTATCCTCGGGGTCGCTATCCATGTCAAGGTATCCGCCCGTTGGCGAGACGTAGTCGTCTTCATCCAATGGGATCCTGATCGGTGCATCGAGTTGACCATTTCCGGGTTCCTCATCATAGTACCCACTCTCTCGAGTAGTCTGTTGGCCCCCAAACATTGAGATCACAGAATCCACGTCCGCATGGTTCGAGATCTCATTTGGCCGGTCACCTCCGTCGTGATACAGAGCTTCAATAGCCTCGATCTCCGACTCCATATTGGAGCTCGTGTATGAACTGGCACCGATGCTTTTCCGAGGTGATACCACCGCGGGGACAGGTGAGGGGGGGAGTGGTGGAGGTTGTCGCGGTACAGACCAGCCGGGGTTGGTCAACATTTGCGGATAGTATGGTTCGCCGTCGCCAGTGTCTATGTTCTCCTGGACCCTAATCACTGGGTTAACTGGGAAAGGGTGTTCCCTACCCCGAATACCAGGGCTCGGTGTCCTCGGGGGAGGAAGTCCCGGTGAGAGGCCGCCAGCGGTTAACCTAGATGGTAGAAGTGTACTCGGCTTCTTCAATAGAGGGGAATTATGAGACTGGTCGGTGGCGGGCGACATCGGTGGCACCTTTGGCAAGGGGCCCTGTGGTGCAGGACTCGGGGGTGGTATTTCATACTGCCGAGACCTCATTGAGCCTCCGGGGCTCGGAATCGGGACGATGAAGTCAAATGAAGGGGCTGGTTCAATTGGTGAAGGGCCGGAGCTGGTGTGCGTTGAGAGCAACGCCGCAGGGGTGGTATTGGCTGCGATTAGTAATTTGTTCTTGACAGTCCCGGTCGACGGCATTGATGATGCAGGGTCAGGAGAAATCATCGCCATTTCACTTGGCACTGGTGAGTGCTCAGAGGCATGTCTGTACTCCGAGGATAAAGGGGATAGAGAGAGCGGTGATGGTCTTGCCTTCAATGGTCGGATGTGTGCGGGGGTCAAGGTAAGGGCGAGGGAAGGTTGCGGACTGGAAGGAGAAGTAGAAGGTCTCTGTTGAGTTAAGCCAGGTAAAGGAGGCTGGGGTGACCGGATAACGCTGGGGAAGTGACTGTAGGTATTAGACCAATCAACGCTTCCAGCTATCGATTGAGCGTCCTCCTTGAATGCGTGAGTGAGCGCCTGAATAGTTTCTTCCCGAGATTGGGAAGGAGGTGGTGCGAGGGCCGGGATGGGGGTGGCATTTCGAGAGGGGCCGACATCTGTCCACGAAGAACGATTGGAGGAAATGGAAGTGCTTGGGGTGTTGCTCCTGCCGCCAAATCTGTCTGCGATAGGGAGCTGAGATGTCAGATGGGGAACGGGTGGTACGGGAACGGGAAATCTTTGTTCATCCTTTGACTTCTTTGCCTTCTTTCGACTAAAGAAGGACAGCTTGCGTTTTGCGGAGGATTCAGAGAGGTACCCGCCGTCAGACTCTTCATCGTTGGTCACGGCGCCATTCTTGTCCTTCTTTCTGGGCTTCTTCTTGGACTTCTTTCGTGTTGCATCGCTCACATAACCTCCCTCGCTCTCTTGACCGTCTGGCTTAGCTTTTCGGAGCTTGTTGTGGGCGGCCCTGCGTGGAGAGGGAGGTCCAGGTCCGTGGTTAGAATGTGTGGATGTAGAAGATGTGCTGAAGTGCACGGTGTGTTTTGGGCCTTCATCGACAGCATGATCTTCAGGGGGCCATTGGTTCTGGTTGGTGAAGGAAAGGTCAATTAAGGGGGAGGTGGGGGAGGGGATTGTGGGTAGACGGACCAGGTAGTGCTCGTCTGAAGCTGTGGTAGCAGTGTGTGGGCGCGGGGGGGTTACTGGTCTCTGTGGTGACTGGGGATTGCAAACGGGTTGGACTGGAAAGGAAGAGGAGGAGTAAGCGAACGGACCTGCTCAGACTCTTCTTCCTCATCGCCTTCTTCTACAGGACTGAACATCCATTTTGCCACGGTCGTGTTGCTGATGCCGAGTTCAATGGCGGCATCCAAGACGGAGGCTCGGAGAACTGTGTCCGAATCTCTTCGTCTCGCCCTCGGACGCGGTCTATGGGTGTCCATCGAAGGGGGAGAGGATGTTCCACCGAGGTGGGAATGCCAACGGCAGTGGAGAGAAACGAGTGACAGCGTCCGTCGGTTGACGACGGGCGGAACGAGGTTGAACAGGAGACGGTGACTGAATAAAAAGCCCATCATGCAACGGCCGAGGTTTCAGTTTCCCGACGGCGGCGTCTGCCAAAAGCTTTTCGCCTGCTCTCAGCCTGAAGGTCTACAGTTTGTATATTCCACCTCGTCGACGGGCTTGATAAGCTCGTTTTCGCCTAAATTTTATTGCCGGTGGCGGGTTCTTTGCCCGCCAGCCTGACACCCAGTTTGAGTTACGACTCGATCACACCTCCGCGACGCCTCTAGCGGTCCTAGACAATCTCAGGAGTTGACAGAAGGAGTTGTGTGATGGGGACACTCAGCTGGAAGAACGATTCCTGATCCACTTCAACGGCATGTCCCCGGTGCAGGATCTCCGACTTCCTTGACAATGCTCTACCTGTTTGTGTCCCCTCTCTGTGCGTCTCGCCGTCATTCGTAGGGCGGTAATGACCGACAGGCGCTGTTCCGTCGCGCCCCTTCCTGACGGGAATATCGCAATTCAAGGAGAGAAGCTGCTTGATGTGGTGGGGGGGCTGGCTTCGTTCGTTCTCCACGCGTTCGCGAGGTCTCTGTTGCACCTCGGTCTCAGAGCGTTTACCGGATCCCCACCGAGCTTTGGCGGTTTCGGTGGCCTTCCTGTAGTCAAAATTCTCATCGCTTTCATGGTAATACTCGATCTAAACGCATCCCCCCTCTCCGCGTGGTGTCGTTTGAGCAACCACTCCACCAGCGTCTGCCGGCCCTTGTTGTGCGGGTGGGTCTTACAG
>Ga0307517_10000952_pt1 | contig 49235 bp, 33 predicted proteins | sample 23_EM_MG_FD_194515 | JGI IMG/M metagenome (GOLD analysis project Ga0307517, IMG submission 194515) | Populus trichocarpa ectomycorrhiza microbial communities from riparian zone in the Pacific Northwest, United States - 23_EM | ecosystem: Host-associated > Plants > Roots > Unclassified | place... | reverse complement strand
AGTCCGGCACCGTGACGCCGACCGTGAACGAAGCGAGAAGCTTTCCGACCGTGCAAAATGCTAAGCGAGGTGCAAAGCAAGTGCGGGGTAAGGGGGAGACCCGAACTTCATGAGCGGGTGTCAACGAAGAACAGGAACAAGAACCCCAAGGAGGGGAGGCATGCGTGCCCCAGGAGAGGAGGGTAGATGGCTTAACGTCAACCCCTAGGCAGTAGCCATCGTGGGGGAAGAGAGGTGGGTGGGGGAAAGTGACGACGATTTCTCGTGGTGTTGAGATTTCAATCGCTGGAGGTGTTGTTGCAATGGTTCGTGGCCTATCCCTTGGTCCCAACCAAGCGCCTTATATAGGCGTCTTCCCACAACCCTAACCCTGGTGACTCATCACCTCGTGCTACATAAACCTCTATGACCCGTAGTGAGTCATAGCGCGAAATCCATCAATGACTCATATGAGTCATCGCACAACATTCTGTTAACCAATCAAAACCCATAAACCAAATCATGTGCTCGAACGAGTCACATGCGTGAAACCCATGACTCATAGTATGAGTCATGTGCGAAAGTCATTACATGATATGACGTCACAATCGTGAGTCATGAAACAATCAACCAATCATAATATAAGAATGACTTGCGAGTACGTAGTAATGTGAGAACTATGAGTCAAGCGACGTCATAGTGTAAAATCCAACATACCTTATGACTCATAAGTATGAGTCATGTGAAATCTGCCTTGCTTAGTCACGATTTGTGACATGACCTTCCAGACTGTATAACATTTTCTGCTAACTGGTTGCTAATTCAAATGATAGGCACTTGAATTGGGAAGATACTATTAGGATTTAGAAAAGATTAGTGCTAGTTCAATCCTAATCAAAGGACGGAACATGAAAAACTCTTTTATTAAGCTTTAAACTTGTGAGTATTACTTAAATAACCATGATAAAGTAGATTTCAAAAGATTGATTTGATAGGTTAACTGGATTTGTAGCTATCATATAGTAAAATTGGTACAATTTGTATGTAGTTTGTATGTAGTTTCATATTGTCACATATCGTAACTAAGCAAGGCAGATTTTACATGACTAAAACTTATAAGTCATGAGGTATTTTGGTTTTGCACGATGACGTTACTTGACTTATAGCATTTCACAAGACTGTGCACTGGGGAAGCATCGCAGTAATATAGTTGATTGATTGTTTCAAGACCCACAAGGGTGACATCATATGATGTAATGACTTTCACACATGACTCATATTATAAGGTATGGGTTTCACGCATGTCACTTGCTTGAGCACAAGACTTGTTTTAGAAGGTTTGATTGGTAAAAAGATGTTGTGCAGTTGATGCAGGAGAGTCAGCTCATGGATTTCACACTAAGACTCAGTATGAGTCATAGAGATTGTGTGACACGAGATGATGAGTCACCGGATTGTGGTGGTGAGAAGATGCCTATATAAGGAGCTTGGATCTGACAAAGAGATAGGATCTTCATGCAACCATCTAAGTACTTATCTATACTAGAAGTTGTAATATGATTACTCTTTCTGTCTCAACATATACTTCTCCTCTATAAGCGCCTATGCTCAAATAGAACCAAGGGACTATTGTAATAGTTTCAGTCATGGGTTGCCTGACATCGAACTATTGTGATAGTGCTACAGTTACACGGTAGCTAACACGGTAGGATTCCGATCTAACTAGGCCAAGGATATTTGAGACAACGGATAATAGTCAGCAAGGCTCGTAGGTAATAATTTGGTAAAGGTAAAGTAATAAAGTGTAGTCAAATATCAAAGAGTTAGAATATAACTCGCTAACTTGTTATATTGTTAAGGTCTCTTCTCCGTTGCTTGATCATTCTTCAACCACCGGGAGAGAGTCCCCTATTTATACTAATGTTCATGCTACTTCGACTTCTCTAGTTAAGAAGTATCTTCTTAACAATTCAGTTCGTCAGAACAAAGTGCGAACACTGTGTGACCCTGAAAACTTGCCCAGTCCAACTTACAGAATCTCCGGAACTGCTATTTTATCTGAGGGTATCCCCACTCCACCAGTAGACAGTCTTCGATCTCTTCGTCATGATATACTATAAAACAATATGCGGCCCAAATGCCTACATACCAATAGTAGTATGGAATATGGAGTGATCAGTTCCGATATCCAGCTATCAAAGCATTATGCAGCTAATCGCATATGCAACTACTAACTGAGAGGAGTAGTAATCTTTAAATATCATTCCAATTAGTTGAACATATCTTGAAACGTGCTCTCATTTAGTATTCCGAGTTGTCTTCCAGAAGCCTCTGTGAAGCTTCTAACTCCGGGAACTTGGGTTCGGGTATTTGGTCATTCTTTGAAGCCATATACCTCGCTCTTTATTAGGTAAGCTATTCCTGCTAGGGTAATATTAGCTCCCTGCTCATAAGGGATTTTGTCCTCAAATCCCTTATATAATAATACATGCGAAGTAATACATAATAAACATTAAATCCATTGAGTACTCTACAAGGTAGGGTGCCAAACCTTGCGCGTTTGCTTGGCCACAGGGGGAAAACCTTTCCAAGTAATACTAGGTAGTCCAATCTTGGCATATCCGGATTTTCTCTATGAAAGCCTTCTACCAATTCCTGTGCTCATTCTAAGTGCTCAGGTGGTTCCCAGGTGTTCTCATCTTCCGAACACCCTCTCCACTTCACGAAGTAGCGCAGTTCTTTGAAGGTCCTGGTCCTGCCACGAACTCTTTGATCATAAGAGATTATTTCACTCTTAATGATTTTTTCCACCTCCCATTCAAGATCACCATCAATCTCTTCGGGTTCCATAGGTGGTTGTTCTCGGGCTGGTCGAATAGATGTTCGATAGGGCTTGTGTAGCGATACATGAAATACCGGGTGGATTTTGCAACGTTCTGATAATTTGAGTTTGTACGCAAGCTCTCCTTGTCGTTCCAGGATTTTGAAAGGTCCATGTAGCTTAGGGGCTAATTTTTTAGATGGGCGTTTAGTGCGAATATTCTTGGCATTAAGCGTAACCATATCGCCTATTTTGAAGTCAGGTTGTTGCTTAGCCTTCCGATTGTAATAACGTCCCATGGCTTCCCTGGTTTTCTCTAGAGATTGTCTTGCTTGTTGATGTATCGTTTGCATCCAGTGAGCGAAAAGGTTTGCTCCTGGGTTTTGCGCTTCACGCTCCTTCAGCCATTCAGTTTGCGGATAATAGCCATAGTTTGCGAAGAAAGGGGTCATATTGTGTGCGTTTGTTACTGAGTTGTTATAGGCGAACTCAGCTAAAGGTAGGAGATGGTACCAGTCATCCTGATTGTAGTTGACAAATATACTGAGGTAGCCTCCCAGCACTTGGTTGACTCGTTCCGTTTGTCCGTCAGATTGAGGGTGGTATGATGTCGACATTTTTCGTTTGATGCCGAGTTTTTTGCACATTGATTCCCAAAATTCTCCTTCAAACTTCGCATCCATATCTGAAATGATTTCCAAGGGTAAACCGTGAGGTTTCCAGACTTCCTTAAGGAAGGATTCTGCCACATCCCTTGCTGTCACCTTTTCTGCTAATCCGATAAAGTGGGCCATTTTTGTGAAGCGGTCTACCACGCCCATGATCTGGGTATATCCTGCTGATTTCGGTAACTGCGTGATGAAGTCTACCGAAGTTGAAGCCCACGCAGCATAGGGTACTTGTAGAGGATTAAGTAACTCAAATCGTGCATGTCGTGGAGCTTTCGCTTGTTGACACGCGGTGCAGGAGTGAACGTAATCGTTTACCCAGTCGGTGAATCCTTTCCAGTAGAAATCTCGTGTAATGATTTCCAGAGTTTTCTCTTGTCCGAAGTGACCTGCCACTTGGGAGTCGTGACATCCCTTAGCGATAAGTGTTTGGAGGGCTTCGTTTGCGGGGATAAACCCCGGGCCTTTGTAGTAGAGAAGGTCATCGGATATCGACCATTGCTTAGGCAATTCCTTTCCCTTTTCCTTCAAGGATTCCAAGTCTTTCTTTCATTGCATCCAACCTAGATCTTCCTCTGCCATTTCGCGAACTTTAGCCAAAAAGTCTGCATCAAATCCTTTCAGATCTGCTTTGGCGATAATGGTATTTGATAATAACACTTGCCTTTTGGGTAGAATATGGTGTTTGTTAATATCGGAGGAATTGTAGAATTCGTGGTTGCCATTTGCTTGAAGGAAGCATATCGTTGGTTGAGTTTCTTTCAACTCCAACCCTGTCCCAGTGCTCCCGAAACCCTTTCCCGCTCTCTCAGTCTCATCCAACCCATCAACCTCCATCCAATCCTGATCATCAATTCTTTCCACAACCAGCTGCGCTATGCGTTCGCCTATCTTAACCTCGTAATCTAACTTTCCATGATTAACGAGTAGGACTTTGACTTCGCCTCTGTAATCTGCCTCAATAACTCTCGCATCTACCGTGATACGTTTGATTGCTAAGCCACTTCTTGGTGCTATGCGACCGAAGGTTTCTTCTTGTACCGCAACCGCTAAGCCGATTTTCACTAGTACTTGGCTGTTGGCTGGGATAAGTATATCTTCGATGCTATAGAGGTCATGTCCTGCTGCAAGCTTTGATCCTTTGGTAGGGATTCGGGCTTTTTCGTCCAGCCTTTGAATCTGAATACACGTTTTCTTTTCTAGTTGAGGCAATTCCCGTTGGAGCTGTTCAGAATATGTCCCCCACACGACGGCAATTTGGAATTTCCCGAAGTGCTGAGGTTTCAAAATTTGTTGCTAGCGATGCGTAGCTCCCTCTTCAGGGCGGTACTCTGGCCGCCTGCTTAAAGTGTCGGGCTTGCCTCCTTTAATGCCTGGTCGGTAGATGATTTTGAAATTAAAACCACACAATTTCTGTGCCCATCGAATCTGTCTGTGCGTCCAGGCTTTTGTTGTAAGGAAATATTGTAGGTTTTAATGATCAGTATAAACTATTATTGGTTTCTCCGTTCGTTCCAAGTAATGTTTCCATTCCATGAAGGCAACGAGAATAGCCAATAATTCTTTGTCATGGATGTCGTGGTTTCCCTCAGCTGGGCTAAGCTTTCGGGAATGGCAGGCGACAGGATGTAGCCTTTTTCCATGAAACTGCGACAAGATACATCCTAGTGCATAATCGCTGGCATCTGTTTCCACAACCGTGTCAAGTTCTGGATAGAAATGACATAGGATTGGTGCTGATATAAAGTGTTGTTTAAGGTCGTCAAATGACTCTTGTTGATCTTTTCCACAAAAAAGTTTCTTGGAGTCACCTTTTAACAGATTGGTTATTGGAGCGCAGATAGCTGAGAGGTTCTTAATGAATCGCCGGTAGAAGTTCGCGAACCCGATAAAAATCTGAACGTCCTTAACAGAGGCTGGAGCTCGCCAAGCTTTAACAGATTCCACCTTCTTTTCCCTCATCGTTATACCATCTGTTGCCACAACATAACACAAAAAATCCACTTTTTTAACATGAAACACGCTTTTCTCCCAGGAGATCGCCATGAGGTATTCGCGCAGCTTTTGCAGAACCTTCATGACGAGTATAATATGTTCCTCAATTGTTTTGGAGTAAATAAGAATGTCGTCGATATATACGACAACTCCTTGGTCGAGAAACTCTCGTAGGATCTCGTTCATCATGATCATAGTTTGGAAGGTGGCTGGTGCATTAACTAACCCAAAAGGCATGACTCGGTATTGATAATGTCTATACCGGGTTCGAAAAGCAGTTTTCAATTCATCCCCTTTACGAACTCTGATCAGATGGAAACAATCCTTCAGGTCTAACTTCGTAAAGATTTGAGCATCACGGACTTGATCTCTCAATTCCGTCATCACGGGGATAGGATATTTGTTGTGAATCGTAACTTTGTTGAGTCCACCATAATTGACAACAAGTCTTAGACGACCATCAGGTTTGGGAACGAAAAGGATTGGGGCGCCAGCTGGTGATTTGCTTGCGGAAATCTTTCTTTGTTTGAGCATATCATGAAGGTATTTGCCTAGCGCTTCTAGTTGTTTCTGAGATAAAGGGTATATTAGACCCCATGGTGGTTGGGTATCAGGTTTAAGGTCGATCGCGTGGTCGAAGGTACGGCGAGGTGCTAGTTTCTCAGCTGTACAGGGACGGAATAGGTCGAGGTGGTCGGGATACCTTTCAGGTAGACGGTCAATGATCGTAATCCTTTCATCATCAACCTTTTCTATTTGACCAATGACCACCGCATTTGGGTCATTTAGAACATCTTTATCATATTCTACCGAGATTCCTTCATCTTCAGGAAGTAAGTGCGATCGGCATTCATTGTTGTCGAAGAACCAATTTTCTGGATTTGCGATATTGGTAATAGGGTGTTCCGGATGCCACCATCTGAAGGGTATAATCGTACCATATTTTCCTGCGGGAGCTATTTCTCAGGAAACCAGAGAATGGTGTTTGTTGCTTCCTATTTCTAGGAAAATAGATTTCGTAAAGTTGGTTCCGCCGGAAGAAACAGTTTCCCCGGTGAAGCCTTGGATTTGAACTGCATCATTCCTCGAGTGGTAAGGGATGTGTAAGTCCTCAACGAGTTGTTCGTTGATGAGAAAAATATTCGATCCAGAGTCCAATAGGACCAGGATTCGATAGCGTTTGCTGAGGATATAGATGTGCGCCAGTCCTTGCGGACAGTTATAGCGTTCGGACTCCCGTATACGAGGATCTGCCCAACGATCTGTTCGCTTAGGGTGTAGTAGTAGTAGTCACTTGTCTCGTTTTGACATGTTGTATATCGTGTAGTTGCGGGTGTTTGTGACAACGCCCGCGTTGTTTCGACCACTAAGGTCTCCTCAGACAAACTATCACAAAAAATTAAAATGTGTTATACTTCTGGGCGGCCCACTACGAGCGGGCTTTACCCCCTGCCGAGGGGTTCCCAAAATTATAAAGCCCACTAAACGGGCCAAATCCCAACGCCAAATAATGCAAAAATAAATTTCATATATAATACAAAACTTAGCTTTTTGTGTAATGTGGGTGTTATAGCGACCTCTTTTTGTTGATACCTAGCAACGAGTGTTGTCGTATAAACGCGTTTTTGCTATTTTAGCGTAACGCGAGACTGGGGTATAATACGTAAACATTAGACCAATTTTCTGAACCATTCGCTACGGTCTAGTTGGATTAGCAATGGGTTGGCTGCTCTTGCTACCACAGGGTCAAGCGTTCGAGTCTCCTTGGAGGCAACAATAATTGAGTACCGGGAAATACGGCTACCGAGGTAGTGGAGCGGCAACGCTGCCCTTAATCTACCTGGCAAACCATGTCCGAACTGGGGGAAAATGTCCAAGTCAGAGGGAAAAGCCCGCCTTCCTAGAAAGGTGGCAACACAAAAGTCCTCCTTCAGGAGGCAACCACCCCGGTACCCTATTCGGTAAACGTCGGTTCCTGCAGAGCGCGTGGATAGTCCAGGTTCTGCAGCGAGAGCTTTTCTATGAGCGCCAAGACATTTGTGCCGAGAATGCCGAGGCAATAAACACGTGTAAAAAGGGTTTGTAATCGCTTTCCGCTTGCCTTAAGAATAGATGGTACGTGCTTGTTTCACAAGATCTAAGGCGCAACTTACCCGTGACCTTGTCATTCTTAAGGCACGGTGACATGCGCTCTAGTCTGTCCACTAAGCGAGGTCAATAAGGACTTATAGACTTAGGAAAAGGCGATACTCTGTTTATTTGCAACGTGATTCCTTTAGGTCATTTCTGTATCGGACAATTCCCAAACTTGGGCAGGCATTTCTCGATGTACTCGGTTAACCTTAGGGACTTGCTCTGAACGCGACGGTGGAGGGTTGTGAACAGCCAGCGTTGAAGTGCGTGGCTTCCGGTAAGGTTTACGATTTCCCTTATTCCCGTAGGCGAAGGTAGTTGCTACTAGAATCGGCTTTCGACATTTTCTCCTGATGTGGTTGTCGAGGGTACAACGAGTGCATTGCTTTTCCCTCTTTCTTTTTTCAACCACCTCTTCGGCAATTCCTTCATGAGCTTTCTTCCAGTCGGTATACTCATTGTTGGAATTATAACCGTTTCGTTTCGCAGTTGTTGTCAGTGGAGATTTCCATCGGGAGGTATTATCCTTCCCAGGTTTGTTATCTTTCTTTTTCTCGAATTTTGTGTTGAATCCTTTTTGTGACCCTTCTCGTTTGCGCTTTAGTGCGGGGTTATGCGGGGTCGATATGGATTTCGATCGTTTTCCACGTTCGAGAAGTTCTTCTTCCTGTCTTCGAACTTCACGCAAGGTCTCTATCCAGTGATCATCATCATTGAACTTGAAGTGGGAAAATCGACGAAGGATATCCTGCGGAAGTTTGTTTTCAACCTTAACCCTCCACGCTCTTCCTGTGAGACCAGCCTTAATGTTGAGATTTTCGAGCAGTAGAAGGTATGTATCGATTTTGCCCTTATCGATAATTTTATCCATTTCTTCTAGGGCTCATCGTTTCTCTTCGATACCGATGTACCGTTTAATATTCTCTTGCCGAAAACGTTCCCACCTGGAGTAGCTAGGGTCTTGAGTGTAACCACCTAAACCCCCCATGACCTTCCTGTATTTCTCCGAAAAAGGTGCTACCCTATTTCCCTTAGTCTTCCCTAAGGCAAATACGATGCGATACGAGTGGTTCTCCCATTGCGTAGGGTTGCGATCGAAGTAATCTTCACATGCGGTTAACCAGTTTCTTACGTCTTGGTTATCTTCTCCTTGAAAAAAATAAGGAGGTTCCGAGGTGTTTTTTGTCGGTCGTTGAGAAGTACTAAGACTCTGCATGAATTCCAGCATTGCCCTAGTAGGGGAGACGCATCTCTTGGAAGCGATGGTCTTCGAGCGCTGCGTTCCGGACATCCGCCTCTCCTGCCCCTGCCATCACCATCATCTTTGTCGTTATCATCATCGTCATCATCATCTGGGTCGGGATCTCCACCACTATTTCCTGGTGGATATGGTGGTTGGTTGTTTCCACCTCGATCCACTTCCTTTCCTTTATTCTGTCGGGGAGTTGAGGCTGATTCCTTGTCAGGGTTGATACCATCCGGTGGTATCCAAGGGTTTCGTTGACCTTGGTTAGAAGGTCCGGGGTCACCGTTACCACCATCCGTTGGTGGAATGGTATATTGAGGTTTTTCAGCACGATCGATTCTTGCAGTTAAGGTCTATATCAAGGCTTGAAATTCGAATCGTTGCTTATCAAGGAGATCTCTTGCTTCTTGACGATCCTTTTGTTGCTGAGTGGCAGCGTCGTCTTTTTGTTGCTTTAGTAGCTGATCCGTTCGTTCCTCGTGATCATGGAGGATTTGTTGCCAACTAACGTCCTGGTTTTTGAACTTATCTTTTAGTTCGAGAACTTCACATTCTAGAATTTTATCTCGGTCTTCTGCCAATTCCGCATCCTCTTTTTGCTTTCCTTCTTGTCATCTAAATTCTCCAGCCATCTCAGCTGTTAGACGTTCTCGCTCAACTCGAGTTGCCCCTTTCAGCGTCAATAATGCTTGCCTAGCATCGCTTAACTCCTTGTCCACACTTGTTTTGCCCTTTGCTAACCGGGTTTGTAGCAATTGTAGGTTGGCATACTGTGCCCTAGCATCGTCCGATAACGGCTCGAGCGCTATTTGACTTTCGTCATAGCTCTCATGTCTTGTAGACGAGATATACTGGAATGCTAGGCCAATTTGGCGTTTAAGGAGTTCAGTAGGATTCGTGGGGTTTCTCGAGTGTTGTCTGGAATTCGAATAGGTGGTAGACTTTCCAACTCGGAAAGGTGCACTTGTGGATCGACTCATTCCTAATGAGCTAGGTCTAGAGGGAATCGTGAGAGGTCCAGATAAGGGGGCGAAAGATGAAGCAAGAGGAGTCGTGCTCTCATCATCCATAGGATCATCTGGTGATTCATCACGAGAGGTGACTTCTAAAGGAAAAGGTGAACCAGGTTGGTTTTCCGTCATCTTGTTTTAACAAACCTGATAAGAATAGGTTTTGGTTTTTCACCTTTTTGAAGGAAATGGGTGACGAATGGGCTCGTATTTTGTATTCCACCAGTTTTGTTCAAAGGAATCGATTTATTCCTGGTAGTTTTTTGCGATTTGATCTAAGCGATTAATAGAAGGAGATTGATGGATAATGGTCTCCGGGGTTGATGATCGGGATGGGAGGGTTGGTGGGGGAGAAGGAGTGGAGCACGGTAGTGTAACTCTGCCTTCTGACTCTGGTTCCCAATCGTCCAAAGGTTCTTCGGTGGGTAGAGATGCGACAATGGCAGTCTCAGATGGGTTTTCAAGAATGAAAAAAAGATAGTAAAGGATCAGACAGGCAATCAAGTCTGATAGCATGAGGTAAGGTGTGAGCCTTGGTGACAGAAGGATAACAATATAGTGTTACAGGGTAGCTAACACGGTAGGATTCCGAGCTATCTAGGCAAAGGATATTTGAGACAACGGATAATAGTCAGGATGGCTCGTGGGTAATAATTTGGTAAAGGTAAAGTAATAAAGTGTAGTCAAATATCAAAGAGTTAGAATATAACTCGCTAACTTGTTATATTGTTAAGGTCTCTTCTCCGTTGCTTGATGATTCTTCAACCACCGGGAGAGAGTCCCCTATTTATACTAATGTTGATGCTACTTCGACTTCTCTAGTTAAGAAGTATCTTCTTAACAATTCAGTTCGTCAGAACAAAGTGCGAACACCGTGTGACCCTGAAAACTTGCCCAGTTCAACTTAGAGAATCTCCCGAACTGCTATTTTATCTGAGGGTGTCCCCACTCCACCAGTAGACAGTCTTCGATCTCTTCGTCATGATACACTATAAAACAATAGGCGGCCCAAATGCCTACATACCAATAGTAATATGGAATATGGAGTGATCAGTTCCGATATCCAGCTATCAAAGCATTATGCAGCTAATCGCATATGCAACTACTAAATGAGAGGAGTAGTAATCTCTAAACATTGTTCCAATCAGTTGAACATATCTTGAAACGTGCTCGCATTTAGTATTCCGAGTCGTCTTCCAGATGCCTCTCTGAAGCTCCTAACTCCGGGAACTTGGGTTCGGGTATATGGTCATTCTTTGAAGCCATATACCTCGCTCTTTATTAGGTAAGCTATTCCTGCGAGGGTAATAGCTACCAGCATGAAGATCCACGCTTGTTATGATACTATCTGACGAGATAGTATCCTTCAAGACCAGCAAGCCAGTTCCATACTATCTGAAGAGATGGCACCTTCCCACTCCTTGCTACAGAAACATGAGACTCGCTTATACAGGAGATGACTGTCCTTGCCTGTTGCATATAGGATCCATAATAGGATTGTTACACAGGATTTCTTAGTTGCATGTGTCTGAACAGAACCTACTGTAGACAAGGGTCTAAGAGGGCAGCTGCCGTAACCAGATATGGTGCCTGAGTGGAGGAGGCACAGGACGCACAGGATGCTGAGTTCAGACTAGGAGAGTAAGGACCCAACACTATTGCATCAGATGTAGTATAACAACCATATAGATAGGTAGCTACAGTGGCCAAAACTCCCGCCCATATGGTATACCAAGAGGTAACCAGAGTGAGACTAGGCCAGTATACTTGGTATACTACCGGTAGGCCTGAGTTGATACCAGTGCTTGCAAAAGACCTGGTGACATAGAGTCAGAGAGGATAACCCTCAGACGGTATCCTGGTGTAAAGCCAGTGAAACATTGTAAACGTTGTACACGTCTATGGGGCAATAATATATCTGGTCACACACACTCCCGAAGTCAATAAAGGCATGAGAGGGTAAAGTTGCCCTATCATGGAATTCTGGCTACCCTACCCTGAGGACCTAGTTACCCTCCTAAGGAAACCAGTTACCCTACCTTGACTGACAAAGTCATCAGTGGACTTATGGGAAGGGTAGTCCACTATAGTGAGGCTCTTGGATGTTTATGAAACCTTTGCGTATAGTACGAAACCGACTACAGCCAGAGCAAGGGTGGTCCGAACCTCCTGTAACTCTGCCGGAATATTCCTATCACTCCCCTCCAGCCTCAGAATTAGTACAACACATTGGCACGAGGTGGGTATGTAGTTGTCTGCTTTCTACTAAACAGAGATTTAGAGGAAAGTTGCCACAAGATCAGATGCGACATGGCCATCGATCCGACGGAAAGCCATTCGCAGGATATTGAAGGGGTGTGATGGTGACTGCCTCCTTGGGCGCCATCTGGATAACGCATGGGAACCACCTAGGGGTATACTTTAGCCTTCGAGTAGTAGTATGGTTAACTGTAGTGGGCTTGGGGCTGGCCGGCGAAGCAGCAAGCCTTCCAGGACAACCACTCCAACCCCTGTTCCAGGCAACCCTGTGAACCGTATCATCAACATTGGTTATTAGTGGACTCTGGAGGTGTGCGTCTTGTTACCATTTAAGAGGGTCTCATATGGTTGGCTGTGTGTAGCGCGCATGCAGTCAAGAAACCAGAGATTTCTGATCGTGAAAGCATGCAGTCAGGTTGAGAAACTTAGTATAGACAAGTGGAGTTGCCGATCGACTAGGTAGCTTGTTTAAATGAAACCACAACTTGGCCAGTGAGTCCCAATGCATACCATTTCTATGGTTAGCATCTTGGTCAGCCACTGACATGCCCCCGATAGGAAGGAGTTTTCACTCATACAGAGGTAGTTGGAGAGCCCTTACTGGGAGGACTTCCTATTTGTGGAGATAGTTAATATCTGAGCAGTCAGACTGCCTCCGGGTGTGAACCCACTCTATGCAAGTGAGTTGGACAGCCCTGAGCTGAGCAGGGTGCTTGCGAAAGGTCACAATAGTTGACCTGTGTCATTTGCCTTTACATTATTGTACTTAATTAAAGCGAGAGACACCCTATTCTGATAACCAACGATCCTTGAGAGAACTTATTGAGTGAAGCTTTCTGGCTTAATGATATTAAGTATAACCGCTTGATTCTACTTTGAATTATCTTTTATCATTTTTCATCCTTACTTCTACTTTGAGTCTTCGGTGCGGTAGCAATCCTAGAATCCATCTTCCTACAGAGTACCCCCGTTACACACTGGCTACTTTTTTGCTGATGTGGTGAATTCGAGGCCCTATTGGAATTCTAAATACAAAATCTGATATGATTCTGTGTACTCTGAAGTGCTCTGTTGATGTTTTTGTATGTTATATTTCTGGTTTAAAAGGTGTCCCATAACTATGACACATTCCAACACTACGTAAAATACGTTAGTTGTAATCATGGTCTGGAATATTTCCTTCAAGAACATCGTCTTGAGTTATTATAAAGTATATCTAAATATTTATTTACCCTCAGCGCTTTGAGGACACCATAAGCCAGTATTATAAAATCTCATATGATATTACAAATTAACTTGTATACAAGAATTAGAAATACTGGTATAAGAGCATTTCAATCAATATAAAAGATAAAGTATAGAAACATATAGAGGATAAGAATGCTGGGAATAAGAGAGAGCAGAGATACTAGCGTTGCTCGTCATACTCTCATGATACCTCCTTTGTTCAGATAGCCACTGGGAGCGCGCTTGTTTGTGGTTTTGCATATGCGCTAAGGATCCGGGAATATGGCGCCGGCATAGGTTTGTGTTCGGAGATGTGCTGAGGATCCAGGCATAGCTTTGTCTTCGGAGACTCGCTTTGGCTTCGGGTATACGGTTCCGATTTGGGCGTTTGGTTTCCACGTTTAGGAAAGCATTGCGAATGCAGGAATGTGCTATAGTTTTGGGATCATGCAGCTTTCCGAAAAGCTGGGAGACAAGCCGGGAGAAAAGCGGAAGCACTGTAAACTCAGCGAGAAAGAGCTGGAAGCCCAGCGGCAGTGGGATAGTTTGTTTTCCTCTTGTCAGCCCGGGAGTCATGATGGGGTAAGGGGACTCACGTGGAGTAGCACTATGGCTCATAGATGGATATGATGTTTTTGTGATTGATATATACTACTGTGATCGACCTTAGTTTGTTAGAAGCAGTCGCCGTTGAGCATGAGCATAATGTTGTCGTTGTGAAAAGACTTTTCCCCGCCCCTGAAGTGTGCGATCGTTTTCGCTGTGAGTTGCTTGGGATTTCTTTTCGTTTCACCGCTTGTCACTCGCCGTATTTCATTTCTCCGTCGAAGTCAAAAAATTGTTGTATTGTTTCTCTAGATACCTCTCTACTCCCTCCATATCGTCCCGAGAGGCAGCATCAATAGGCTGAGTGTTCTGGTAACAGATAATGAAGTTGTCTTGGGGTTTCTCAGTAAATCCTCTTACTCTACCCGATGGGAGCTAAGGAAAGGGTGTTAGTTATTACTACACTTTATTTTATTTATTTTATTCTGTGTCTATTAGCAGTGCCCCTGCTCTTTTCTCTCTCAAGAGAGAATATGCAGTTGGTTCCATGCTGGACGGGGACTGCGGAATCGAAGAACCTTCGACAAAGCAATGATATTTTTCCTTTGTTGGAGCCTTGAGCCTTTATGCTATAATATAAATTGAATACAGTGGATCAGCCCCACTCTTGTGCATAAATTCATCTATTGACTTATAAAAAAACAAAAAAGTGACAATTCGCTTGACAAAAAGTGTGCTGTTGCATTACCGATATCACATGAGACTAGGGGGAACAATTCGATTCCTACAAGTGAATAAGCTTAATCAACGGTACATTCCGCGAGAATATCTCAGCTCCACTTGCTTTTTTCCCCCTCCCTTTATTACTTGTTATTTGTACAAGTACTTGCTCGGCATTTCCCTGCCTCACAGTACTCGGGTACAATGGTAAGTCGGGCGCGTTCCCACGAAAAGTCCGGGTTTACATCCTATTCCGGGGGTGCGCCCGACTTTTGTCGACCTTACAAAAAAAAGCCACAAAACGGGGAGAACCTTAGTTGCTGTATATGGGGTGCGCCCGACTTTTGTGTACCTCCATGTACAAGTACTGTACTCGTACGCACATCCTCCTTGATGCGCGACTAGCGCTGGATTTGGCAAGTGGGTCTTGATAAGAATGATATAGTAGCATAGAGGTATCGTGATTATTTCTCCTTATATCCCCCCCCCCCCCCTCCTCGCGCCCTAGGTCTTTCGATCGTTTTGACCCTGCGGCCAGAGAGTAAGTATGCTCGGCAGTTGAGTTCACTAAACTATCGTTACATAGCTGTATTTTCCTCTTTGGATTGCCACATATTCTTTATAATATCATACTTTTACATCCACAATGCTCCCCTCACGATCCTCCATTTATATCTTGTTGACCCTCATAACCGCTTCTTTCAACACAAATGCAGAACTAGTCCGTGCGAAAAGGCTCCTGTTCGCCCGTGAAAACAGTTCGTTTGGAGGATGGGGTCTGCGGGCGGACAACTGTCCTCCGGAAACCCAGAGGTGCACTATTAAAGGGTGTTGTCCGAAAGATATGTTCTGTGCTGCAGGTACCTCTGATTTCGGGAGGGCGGCTTGCTGTCCAACGAGTATTGCTCCCCCTCACCCCCTCGCTTAGATTTCTGTCCTTAGTGTAATGGGCAAGAGGGGAAGGGGAATTAGAAAATGAGTTTGTCGATAACTAATTTAAGGATAGATGAAGGCTGCGTAGAGGTGGTACGGACTCTCCCGGTCTGTTCGGATTCAAGTTGGACATTCTGGCAGAACGACAAACAGGATCCGTTCTGCTGCCTACCCAACCAGTTCGGGTACCAGACAGTGCCCGAACCGGGATCCTTTGTTGGGCCCGGATCCAGGTGTGCCGACCCCGGGATGCCGGTTGCGGCGAGTTTGTTAGCTAAGAGTGTTTGTACTTTCTCTCCACTTCACTGCCTTCGCTCAAAGCGGCAACTAATGTATATTAAGCCGAAATAGTTGGTCCCAGCTCGGGGTACAACCGCCGGCCCCTCCTCTCGTGCATCCGCCACGGCCACAGCCCTAGGGGGCGTAACTACCACGAGAGCCTCAGACTCCTCCGGAGCCGGTACCGCTGGTGCTGGGGGCGGCTCGTCACTAACGGACTCTGGGGGCTCCACGAAATCTAGACTATCCAAGGGGGCGATTGCGGGAATCTGTGGGGGTGTGGTGCTTGTTATTATTGGAATCGCTTTGATTGCTGGTGGAGTTTGGTGGGGGTTTAAGAAAGGGCAGCGGATGGGCCGGGAGCAACAGGATATTGTCGAGAACCTTGCCTCTGCGCCAGAGTATACTGTTGGCGGGGACAGTAGTGGTGGCGAGGCTCCGAGAGCTAGGGATCTTGTGGGTGCTTGTGCACCTGAGAAGCCGAGTGGGACGATGCAGGCTGCGGAAGTGTATGGCACGGAAGGGAGGAGGGAGATGCAGGCTTGATTCCGACCTTCCTTCACATTCGTTTCCCTTTTAGTCCTTTACTTATTTAGTGGATCCGCATCATATCGAGGGGGAAGGGGAAGGGTCTGCGAAGTGGCGCAGGGAGAGAGGTTGGGGGGGTGATCTGTAATGACTACCTATATCATACATATTATTATCAGTGTTCTCAACCGGGCAGTAGGTCCGGTCTTTTTCTAAACTTGCCCTGCAACTCACCGCCAAGGACTAGGGCCCCAACGTCCCCCGGGAGGAATGCCTCATAATATTGTCATACTAACCGTCCTGCCGTCCCCCGCAGTCCCCCGCAGTCCCCTATCCCCTAGTGTTGAAAGTCACCGGGGATCACTCACTTTTTCTTGTTATCCTTGTGTTCTTTCTTTTTACGCATTGGTATTACATTTACTACTACCGCATTGTTTCCTTTGTGGTTGGTGTTTTTCCTTGTCACTCGCTTTTATCTGCCGTAACCCTGTTTGGATTGATGGAAGTGGAGATGGAAATGCAACTTAGTAGCTATATGGATGCTGGGGTTACAGCATCGCCATGGTTCATTGTGTGGGAGATTTTCTTTACTGCGCGTTCTTGCACATGGGAAGATATCAATTAGCATGGCGATGGATTTCTTGCTTAATTGTTATTTCTCGCCGTCTATCATATTTCCAATGTATTTTCCACTCCAGGAAATCATAGGATATTGAGAGGGACTATATTCAATAAGAGTCCATTCCCTTGAGCTGTGAGAATAGAATAACACGATGCTTTTATTGTCTTTTACACAACTCCCTACTCCTGCCTGGCCAGTGTTCCCAACGGGGCAGTCCGTCCGTCTTGAGCTAGGACGAGGACGGACGACTTTTTGTCATCCCGTCCCGTCCACCAGCCAAATTGCCCGGGCATTCAGAGTGAAGGACGTCGGGCCCCGCAGTCCCCCGCCGGGATGGTGCCCCTATAATGTCTCAGTTTGACTTTTTTGATTCATTGAGCCAGAATATGAGCCCACGCTGCGCACCACTCAGAATACCCGTAGTTGGGCTATTGCTGTGAGTGGTGGACTCCGCAATGCTCCGAATTGGGCGGAGTTCTGGAGTGTTAAGTTCTATATACCTGGAACCGTACTAACGTCAAAATCCCAAAAAGGTTTCTTGTGATGCGGAACCCTCCAGGGGAATTGACATACCAAATAGCTGTTGTAAGTAAGATGGGGTTAAGATAGGAAAAATAGTTGAAGTCAAACTTTGTACTAAATTGTTGTCCCCAGTGGAACTTGTGGTTTTTTATCCGGTACCATCTTCTATTTTGAACAATTATTGACTTTGCTTCCGTTTGTGATTCGTTTCCGATATCTCATTAACTTATTCCCCTTCTTTGGAGTTCAATGGGAGCCACGAATACCATATGGCTGATTGGACCTTGCAGTCATCTAATCAGTGTTCCCAACCGTCCCGTCCGGACGCCAGGGCCCTGGCGTCCTATAGTCCCGTCCGTCCCGGGCAGGGTGGGTAAGGACGGCCAGGCACGGCGTCCGTCTTTTGTAAACACCGCAGGACTGTAGGTTGACGGGCGGGCCCTGCAGTCTTTTTTGGAAATGGTAACTTCCGGTAGGTACCTACCGTCCTGAGTAAGGACGGGCGTCACCTCTAGGTTACCTACCGTCCTGCATAATGACGGGCGTCACCTCTAGGTTACCTACCGTCCTGCATAATGACGGGCGTTACCTGTAGGTTACCCACCGTCCTGAGTAAGGACGGGCGTCACCTGTAGGTTACCTACCGTCCTGCATAATGACGGGCGTCCCTTGTAGGTCAAGGAAGTGGAATGAGGTCACGGTGCTCAGAACCAGGATCGGATATCACTGGAAGCATTGATTGATTGATAGCGAAATTTGATACATAATAGTAGAGCCTAAGCTTCTCTTCATTAGAATAAAAATGTTTCACATCTTGATAACACTTACCTAATGCTCATGAAATTCGAACATGAAACATAAACTAAGACACCTATAGGGCCCGGCCGTCCGTCCCGGGCATAGGTTAGGACGGACTGCAATTGGGCGTCCGTCCCGTCCGAAGGTCCCAAACTTGGCGTCCGTCCCGTCCTAGGCTAAAGACGGACGGACTGGACGCTTGGGAACACTGCATCTAATACGCCAGTCCAGTTGATATTACAATCCTAGGATCATTATCCTGCGCTCGAACCTACTAGCACCCACAGTTTCCTGTATTTCATCGCCGTTACCGGTATTTACCCACAGTCCCCCGCCGTCCGCCACGGTCCCCCGCCGTCCCCCGCAGTCGCCTGCTGTCCCCGGTCGTCATTCACAGTCCCCCGTCATCCCCCACCGTCCCCTGCCCTTTACTCTAATCCCAGCACTCCACCCCCAGTCTTCCTTCACCCCCACAAATTATTGTCTCAGGTTGCCGGGCCCATCGTCCTAGGTAATAACGGCCGCCTTTAGATTTTGAAGATGGGGACGGGACATTTTCCGCCGTCCCGTCCGGTCCGGGGTCTTGGCAGTCCGTCCTCCGGGCCCTGTCGGGCCCCTGGACGCTTGGGTACACTGTGCCTGGCACACGAAATTATTGAATGGCGCAAAAAAACTTTACCCGGCAGTCCCCCGCCATCCCCCATATTCCTCTACACTAATTTGCCTTCTATTGCAAGGCCTGCCGTCCTTGTTGTTAATCATCTGTGCTTCCCCGGACACAATACCTATACCCCCACGTGTTAGAACAAGAAGAATGCCGGAGGATCTGCCGGAGTCTGGAACTCTGTGAAGCATGTGAAGTAAGGGGTTAAGGGTACACAAAGGCGGGGAAGCAAATGAGGGGTAAGGAAATGGCGTGAGAATCAAGGAAAATGGAGTGATTCTATTCAAGAGACCCCCAGAAGAGTTGACCTTGATTTATGTATTTAAAGATTGCCTTGCAGCCAGATTATAGGAAGGGTAGGTCACCGAATTATAACTCCGTCTTTGATATACTGGTTTCATCTCTTCATACGCTTCGCATACAAACGGTGCGTATTTCCATTCATAATTTTGACAGTCCTGAGGTTTCCCAGGGGAGAACGGACCTAGTTTTGTCGTCCCGTCCCGGGGTCTTGGCAGTCGCCCTAGGGGCCTACAGGGGGCTCGGAATGCTGAGAACACTGATTATTATTACAGTTCGGGCATACTAGTAGTCCCTTCATCCCCCTCTCTTGCTATTCTGGATTCTCTAGATTTTCTCTATTAGTTAGTCAGCTAAGTAGAGATAATTCTAGTATTAATGAGAATGAAAGAAAAAGAACAAGAAAGCGGAAGCGGGATTTTATACTAATAAAATGAGTATTGAACAAAGGTTCATGATAGAGACCCCGCATCTGAGATGGTAGTAGTAGGACCCTGGACAATCCATGAGTGTTACTCAGAAGGGTATGTTCTGCAGTGGCTATTCTTATAATAATTTTACTATATATTGACTTTACGTAATCAAGCAATATAGGAAAGTCCAGCTCACCATTTGGACTATCTAGTCTCAGAGTACTAACCTATTGTCTGACCTGAGTAGATATTATAACTGGTGAACACTTCCCTCATATTTCTCTTTTTAAGTCAATCGCCTTTCCAATAAATTGTATAAAATAACGGTATATAAGAAGTTGCCATCTTACAAACTGATACCTTTTGTACTTTATTTTCTCTTGTATCTTGGGAACATATTCCCAGCCTGAGGGTGTTGTGTGTCTTATAGAAGCTCACAGCAAATAATAAAGCTTCTTTGGTATCCAACTTGGTCAACAGACTTGAACAATTTATCTTGGGACTGAATAGGACATCAATGGGGAGAAAAGACATCTATGTTTTTGAGCTGGTTCATATGATTTATTACCCAAATTAACTTTATTTGTGGGCTATCCTTCCTAGAAATATCGGTCAGTTACCAAAATTTTATTCTATTTTCCCAAGGTAATTCACATCCTTGTCTGATTTACTCCCTGATCTAATATGTTATAATAATATTATGAACAACTTCTCTTAATACCCAAATTACTTTGACACTATTTTACTGCCAAGTCCCTGATTAGATTAGATCTTTTAGATACTGGTTCATTGTTCAGTACATAATAGATCGGATGTGGCGGATGGACTTATCTCCCTGATCAGATCACCAGAGGCGGACGAAGTAGTAAATTGGATGACACCCCGTTAGGCCTTCTTACCCTATACAATTAAACAAATGACAATTGACCGAACACCCTTCAAGCCCTAACATTGGTTTTGGTAACCAAATTTTAATAATCCAAGATGAATTAACGGGATCAAGACCCTACATATGTAGCGTGCAGTGCCCACTACCACTCTCCTCCTTCATACAAGCCAATGATACCCGGAAGCATATGGAAAGTAGAGGAAATAGCAAAGAGTAATACCTCTCAATGAATTTCTCTATCCCCGCCATCTCCCCTGTCCCCAGAGTAGTCTAGCAACTACCACTCCCCACAAGTAGAATTCCGAAGGAAATAGAACTAGGTTATCCGAGCTAACCTACCCCCATCCGCCCACGTCCCTGTATTACTGGTTCTGGTGTACGGCATTGTACTCAAGTTTTGGCTATTTCCAGCCCTTGATTCTAGACCTTTGGTTGATGAGTGCTGATCTATGGCAGATTGAAACCCCTACTATCTTATCAGGCGCTAGATCCACACATTTAAAAGTTGAATTTGATGATATTTACTGAACAGATAGTGCTCTATGAAAAGAATTTCGAGACGGCACTGACCTCATACCCCAGTCACCTTGACATGTACAATACACTGAGAGAATCTCCCACCGATAATTCCTTCTAGCACCGTTCACTAGAGAAGGATGTTAAGCTGGCTTTAGCTGGAATGTAGAATATGCCATTTCCCCTAATAGTGGTAATTTGTCTACTCCCCCATCTCCCATGCCCAGTACCACTAAGGTGGTTCTGGTCGTATTCCCCTGTCTTCCTAGTGTCAACCTGTCTTCGTTCTAGGAGTTGGTTTACCACTCCCTCAGGCCCCTCATTGTAACCCAGCGGAGGATATCGCGGTGGTTCTCTGTCTGGCTTTTATGGGTTAATAGCATCCTGTTTCAGAACTGATACAATACCTAGAATGGCCGGCTAAAATCGATCGCCTACCTCGCTTTCCCCGCCCGGGTTGACTATTCCCATCCGAGCAGTTCCTCACTGCTTCCTCTTACTCACTAATAGCGACCTATGTAGTCTGTGGAAAGTTAAGTTTCTCACACTCTTCCGACTCCTCCACTCAATGAACCCTATACTACACAGGTAGTAGTTTACCATGTCCGGGATTTAGCGCGAAGTAAATTACTACCTAGATCACTATTGCTAGAATAAAATCGTATCGTAAATTACATTTATAAGGTAAAATACCCAAGAAACCCTACTTCGCACTTGGGAATTTGATTCTAGACACCGGTATCTTTGGTGACAGGTGTTCACGTTGCAGAATGTGCTGTTCGGATTAAGTTTGCTTATAATAAGTGGATTTAGATATCCAATCTGCAGAGGTCAGAGGATTTTGAGACAAAAGAGTTCAATATGAAGTTGTGGTTGCATGGGAGGATTGTGCGCGGGAGGACACTGCTATGGAGGAGCCAGGTTGTATCAATAGTTGCCTTATCCGTAATGAAAGGGGTTAGGTTGATAGCTAAAAGCCCAAACTAAGTTCCCCCCTCCTCCACCTAGATACGCTATATGTCAATGTCTCCTCTTACATGTTTATTGATAACCTAAATGCTTTATATACTAGCCTTGCTAACGGCTGCTGATAGGTCTACGATAATTTACAGTTCTGTGCTTCTATCTTGTTGCGTGGTGTCCTACGCTAAACTTAGCAGAGGGAAAGCCGGAGATGGGATTACGAAGTATAGGGAAGAGCAGAGTTAAGCGTTTTTTTCATCAGCGGGACCTATTATTGTTATGAGATCCTGATAGGAGAAAGATTGGTGAGGCAGATGAAGAAGTACAAAGAAGTGATGGAGGAGAGGTTTGTCTATTCTGCGGATTCGTTCGTGCTTGCCTATCTATTTACCAACGGCCCAACAGACTGTTTAAATACAGAGAACTTTACTACGCGGTGGTTCTTGCAGAGACATTCTCCGTTCCTAACACGCACTGCCTTCCGACCAATTCATCGCCATGCTCCCCGAGCATTTCCGGCGATATCAGCGAATCCTCCAACTAGTATACAAACCAGGTATACTCGGCCCTCCTCCGTGATTGATAATAACTGACAAAGGAACTAGTAGATAAGAGTAAGAAAGATAGGAAAGGTATAACAACAAAGTATACATGGGTGCGCAGTGATCGCCCGTGAAATTCAACACTCCCCCTCACCGGGGATTACTGTCGCTCATGCTGCCACTGTTATTCGTAGGTGGTCAATTTCCGAAATTTGTCATTCTGACGATCCGGGCATTTTGCGAGTCCAAGTCCGAGAACATGTTTCTCAAATTGTGGCCGGGGAAGTGGTTTTGTAAAGATGTCCGCGGTCATCTCATGGGTTGGACAGTAGCTGAGTTCAATGGTTCCTTGTTCCACATGCTGGCGTATGAAGTGATATTGTATATCGAGGTGTTTTGTCCTGGCGTGGTATTCAGGGTTTTTCGTCAGGGCTAAGGTACCTTGATTGTCACCTTGGATTTGCTGTATCGCTTTCCGGTGTTTTAGGGCCCCTATGTCCCCCAGCAGGTTCCCAAGCCATAGAAACTCTTTAACCCCTTGGGTTAACACCATATACTCTGCCTCCGTAGAGGACAACGCCACACTTGTCTGCTTCTTAGAAGCCCATGATATCGCCCCCCCATTTATTAGAAAAACATAACCCCCGATAGATTTTCTGTCTTCCCCAGCACCCCAGTCTGCGTCGGTATACCCTCCGCAGTCTCCTCCTCCATACATGATGCGATGGGTTCTGGTACCACTGAGGTAGCGAAATATCATTCTAACTGCGGTCCAATGACTAGGGCCGGGGTTATGAATGTATTAGCTAACAGTGGACAGGGCAAAAGCGATATCGGGTCGAGTACCGATCATCGCATACATCAGGGACCCGACGGCTGCTTGGTATCTTTGTTGGTAGATCATGTCAGCTACATGATCGGCTGGTGAAGCGGTTAGGCGAACATCTGGGTCAGAGGGGGTAGACACGGTTGCCGCCGTTGACATTCCAAACCGGGCGAGAATATTGTCTATGTACCGCTGCTGGTACAGGTGGAGGCATTGTAGAACACGGTTTCTACGGATCTCCATTCCTAAAAATACCGTTAATGGCCCAAGGTCCGTCATCTCGAACTCTTCATGGAGAAGGCCACGGATCCAATCCACATCCTCCAGTCTTGGGGCAGTAATGACGAGGTCATCAACATATAGAAGCAGGATAAGTTTAAAGAAGGAATGAATATGGACATTGTGGTCACGTTCGCTCCTATGGAAACCGTGGTTGTGAAAAAAGGTATTGATTTTTCCGTACCATGCGCGGGGTGATTGCTTTAGTCCATAGATCGACTTTATCAATCTGCAAGCTATGTGCTGATTTGTGACTTCAGCAGGAGTGTCTATCTCGAGCCCCTCAGGTATGTCCATATAGACTCTCTCCTCCAACTCACTGTTCAAGAAGGCTGTTTTAACGTCCATGCCTTCCAATTCCCAATTGTTTTCACAAACTAATGCGTGTAGCGACCGGAGGGAGTTAAACTTTGCTACTGGGGCAAAGGTTTCCGTAAAGTCAACTCCTTCGCGCTGGCTGTAACCTTTGGCAACTAGCCTGGCCTTATAGCGGCATTCTTCCTTCCTCCAGAATAGCGATCGGCAGCCAATCACCTGACGGCCAGGTGGAAGAGGTTCCAGCCTCAAGGTATTATTCCGGGCAAGGGAGTCAACTTCGGAGACCCATGCTTCTCGCCAGTGTGTGCTATTTCGCTTTCCAAAGCCTCTTTAAGAGTTTGAGGCTCTTCCATACTTGGGAGCATTCATCAGCAAAAACAGCGTTTGCTCCAGACGGATAGGCATTGCGTCCAGATGCAGGAAATCCGTCTGGAGCATCCTGTCCGCCCAGCCCGTCCTCAGATGGCCCCAGCACAATGGTTGCATCCTAGTCCGTTGGGTGCAATACAACCCGCATCCTGTCCGCCCAGTGCACCTGGATGGTCCATTTCACTCCCTAATCTCCCGAAGAAACCCAGGGTAAGTGACCCATAGGGCTCTGCATTGTGGAACTCTCCCTGCCCCTGATGGCCTCTACTTACAACAGACTACTTTATCACCAGGGAAAGGCTGTTCAGGCGAAAAAGGATCTAAACATAGGATGACTAAGCATCTATTGTCCCGGTAACGACCCAAAACATACCCCTTATTTGATCACTGCTAAGAACTCTCGCAAAAGGTCTCTAAGTTCTTCCCACCTTGTATTAGGCTTCATGATCGAATGAGTTGACGTATTGAATATTGTCACCCTTCGGAGAGGGGCATGCTCATCCATCCAGGTTGACACTATTTATTACACCTAAGCGAGCAGATTCCAATGAGGCCCTTCCTGACTGTAGCGGATTCCAATGAAGCCCTTCCGGACTCTAGCGGATTGCAATGGGGCCCGGCCAGACTCTAGCGGATTGCAATAAGGCCTTGCCAGACTCTAGCGGATATCGGCCAGTGCCTGGTGAGGTATCTGCCTTTTTCTTCCTGCTGACCTCTATAGCCATGCGCACGGTTCGAAACCTATACCATTCGATTCCCCTCGACCAGCGGATTCCAACGCACCCTGTCCCGATGCTGTCCGACCACTGGCTGAATGGCTATGCATACTTTTGTACTTGAGTTCCCCGGGCAAGTACTTTCAAATTGTTGGCTACTGGGTGCTACAGGCATGCGGACGCTTCGAGGCCTATACCATTCGATTCCCCTCGGCGAGCGGACTCCAATAAGACCCTTCCCGACTCTGGCGGACATCTGCCCGCTGAGGTAGCTGCCTCTTTCATTCTGCTGACCTCTATAGCTATGCGGACGCTTCGAAACCTATACCACTCGATTCCCCTCGACCGGCGGATTCCAACGCACCCTGTCCCGACACTGTCCGACCCCTGGTTGAAATGTTATCGAAACCTTTGTACTTGAGTTCCCCGGGCAAGTACTTTCAAATTGTTAGCTACCGAGTGCTACTGTTTTCTAGACTAGCTTTAATAAGTATATGCCTATTTTACTATCTAAATGACTCAAATAAGTAAACATGAGTAATACTGCATGGATCTTTCCGGACAATTTGGATATTCTCCCCAGTTTTCACTAACTTATTCAAAGTCCTCGAAGGTAGAGTTGTTGACTTAGGAGGTATCTGATGACAGCCAGTTACACCTGAGTACTTCCACTAATGTTCTATCCTATCAGGTTGCGTCCGGAGAACCTTTTTGCGTCTGGAGAACCTTTCTGCGTCGGGTACCTTCTGATTCCTTGGTTGCGTCTGGTGCATCTGGGCGGCATGGACCCCTGTCCACAAGCACCCAATAAAAGACCGCACACGCAGAACGCGAGTTTACATTCTATGCGCCTGGACCGCCGGACGCACAGGGAGCCCGGGGTGCGTCCGGCTGTATGCTTTTTTTTTGGCTGATGTTGCGCGCACAGGTTCCCGGTTAAAGTTTTGTCCTCGTTTTGGTTGTCTTTGAGAACACCTCTGGGTTGGAATGCTAACCTCTTGCTCGCTAGGTTGTACCTCAAGGTTTGGTGGTCTAACCACTATTGTTTCCCCGCCAAAGCCCTCTGGGTCTGAATCGTCACTACCACTAGGCGGTGGCGTTATGCGTTCGAGTGGTCTTGCCTCATTCACCTCCATTTCGTCATGTTCGCTGACATCCTGCAGGGTAATCTCTATCTCATCCAGCGCTGAACTGGTATTTTGATTTTCCTCAATCCACCCCTTCTCGTCTATGATAACATCCCTAGAGCTCACAATTCTATTGAGTGTAGGATCGTAAACGTGGTAAACTTTGCTACCGGAGTTCTCATCGTACCCAACCAGAATGCACTTCGTACTGCATGCGTCAAGCTTGCTCCATTTTTGTGCGGGCACTAACGTGTAGGTTACCGATCCGAATACTCGTAGATGCCCAATGCTTGGGACTGTTCGTGTCCAGTGCTGAAGGGGAGATCGATCCTCATGCGATCATGATGGAAGCCGGTTATGTATGTGTGCGGCAGTTGCGACCGCATATCCTCAAAATTCTTTGTTGAGTTTGGAATCTTCTATCATACAGCGGGCCCCTTCCATCAAGGACCTATTTGCTCTTTCTTCCAATCCGTTCTGACTTGGAGTATGGGGTGGGCTAACGCGGTGGACTATTCCAGATGATTTCAGATATCGCTGCAAATGCTGGCTGGCATACTCGCCTCCACCATCATCTCTGAGTGCTTCGATTTTTCTTCCGGCTTCTTTCTTGCCCCGTGCCTGATAGGCCTGAAATGCTTCCACGGCCTGGTCCTTTCGCTGTAGAAGTGTAACGGCTATTCTCCCGCTTTTCTCATCGATAAAGGTAATGAAGTATTTCTCACCCGTTATCGTGCTGATTTGCATTGGTCCACAGATGTCAGAGTGCACCACCTGCAGAATCTGGGCAGTCTTCTCTCGGGTACTGGTTGACCCTTCCTTATGCTGTCGACCTGTCGCACAGGTACTACAAATCTCTCTGTCTCCCCTGACGATGTTTCCTTCCTTTCTCTTGATTGTGAAGTCACTAACTCTGGGAAGCAGGTAGCCAACGGTAGCTTCGTCAAGAGTCCTGTGGCCAAGCCTTCGATGCCACGTTTCCAGCATTTCTGCAAGTGATTTGTTGGTTGCAAGACCAATATCGGCTGTCTCGCTACATGGCCAGTTCTGTATGTAGTACAGATTTCCCTCACGCTCCCCCTTCAAGCATATACCCTGCTTTGATATCGTGCATCTTTCTAACGTGAATGCTACCTTGTAGCCACTATCGATTATCCGTGCAACTGATAGCAGATTGCCTCCAAGCTGGGGAACGAACTGTACATTGGACAATCGCAGTTGTCCAATCACAACCTCACCAGTGCCAACAGCCTCAATCTTGGATCTGTCGGCTATCTCTATCCCTCGTGGGATAATTTGCTGGTAAGTTCCTTTTGTAAAGGCCTTGTGACTACTACACAGATGCTGACTGGCACCGGAGTCGACTATCCAGTGTCCATCATCAGTTACCTCTAAGGTACGATCTGTGACCGTAAAAGCCAGACCTCCGTGGTCTCTTGTTGTAGGTTCACTCGCTTCCTTTGCCTCGTCAGCCTTTCTTTTATGGCAATCTGTTTTCCAGTGGCCATCTTTCTGACAATAAAAGCAGCGTCCCTTCCCTTTGGGCATTCCAGCCGGTTTAGCAAGTCCGGTGTTACCCCCGCTATCGGATCGCCCAAGACCGAGAGTACTGGCCATTTGCATTCCTCCTCTTCGCATCCCGTATCGTCCTCCGATAGTTCTACCACGTAGTGGGTACTTGGCGGCAAATGCTGCGGTAGCGGAATGATGTTGTCCTTGCTCCGGTTGCCTGGCATGGGCAACATGTCGTCTTGCAGACTCCTGTAATAGCCTTCCCGCGAACATATTAAATGTGAGGTCGTCAGTACGGGACTGGAGCGCCATGATGATGGGCTCATAGGATTCTGGGAGACTAATGGTTAGTAAGGGAACCAGTTTGTTCCCTTCGATTACTTTTCCATCTCCTGACAAGCTATCAACCTGGTTGGCTAATTCCCGAACCCTGTTGAGGTGATCCGCCATATCGTCCCCTTCAACCATCTTCAGTGCCCACAGTCGTTGCATCATGACCATGCGGCCACTTGCCCCAATACCTTGGTGCACTGTCCGTAAAGCCTCCCATGCCTCCTTTGCTGTACTACACCCCTGAATATGTGTTATTTGTGAGTCTCTAACATTCAGGGTAAGGATTGTGAAGGCAGCATTATCCTGTGATATTGCCTTACTGTTACTGTTATGAAGGTCCGCCTCGATAGCGGTGAGTAACCCTTTCTCTTTAAGAATTCGTATCACTCTAAACATCCAGGCTTGGTAGTTACTCTTACCGGAAGCCATCGAACCATCGAGCTTTTCGATTGACTGGGTAAGCGAGGTAGTCGCAGATCCAGTTGGACCATCTGATTCCGTAGCTGTCGAAGTTGACATTGCGTGTTTATCAGTAGCTGGATTTGCCAGGTATAGTATACTCGGAGCTGACAGAGGAGGAACCGTGGGAGTAGGAGGTATGCAGAATTATTGGACTATCAGGACACGCTGTCCGGGCTCATAACCTATTGTTATGAGATCCTGATAGGAGAAAGATTGGTGAGGCAAATGAAGAAGTACAAAGAAGCGATGGAGGAGAGGTTTGCCTATTCTGCGGATTCGTTCGTGCTTGCCTATCTATTTACCAACGGCCCAACAGACTGGTTAAATACAGAGAACTTTACTACACGGTGGTTCTTGCAGAGACATTCTCCGTTCCTAACACGCACTGCCTTCCGACCAATTCATCGCCATGCTCCCCGAGCATTTCCGGCGATATCAGCGAATCCTCCAACTAGTATACAAACCAGGTATACTCGGCCCTCCTCCGTGATTGATAATGACTGACAAAGGAACTAGTAGATAAGAGTAAGAAAGATAGGAAAGGTATAACAACAATGTATACATGGGTGCGCAGTGATCGCCGGTGAAATTCAACACCTATCACGGTTGATTTATTTATACTCTGGGTAAGGTACCGGTACATTATGCTGAGAGGGTCTTCTAGTTATTAATTTCTTCTGCACAGTTGGTTCGGTAGTAAATCTTTAATGAGCTCATATGAAGCTACGATACCTATTCCTCAGCACAACCACCCTTAAAAATTAATAACTTGCTCACGGTATTTAGTTCTAACATACCTATACCTTAATAATTCGCGGGGCGATGCAGAACATGATAAATGTAGCAACCGACCATGACGCTATGCTTCGCTGCGCCATCCGAACACTATACTTGGCTGTCATAATGAATATCAGAAGGTATAGTCCCTATCTTCTCAGAACCTAGGATGCGGTTGTGAGAAGAGGTTTCCGGTCTGTCTCCAGATCCCGAGGGACTATGAGGTGATGCTTCAATTTAGGTGTCACGAGTGTTTTCCGGTTGGCTCATTCATGGGGCTTGATGTACCAGTACCCGCTTTGTCTGATTCCACTGAAGGCGATCGAGAGTGTCCGTTAACCGCAGCGCAAAATTTGAGCTGCCCTAGATAGCGCTTAAATAAGTGTGGTATTTTCTGCTACCAATGTGGTAGCCATAAGCCGGGTATCCCCGACACGAGTCTCGAAGGATTGGTCTTGAGGCAACTTTGAGGTTCCACAAAAAAAACCCCTCTTTTCTTCAGCCCTTTGGAATTCCAGTTGCCGGCAGACTCCATCATCCATCTTCAACATCCTCAACAGCAAAGAACTGAAAATGTCTCAATCACTCAGTAATAATATTGGCTCTTTCAACACGACTAATATCAACCTTACTCTTACCGATGACCGATCCGGTACTCTAGCATGGCTATCCCCGCTAGATCCCAAGTTCCGCCACCAGGATATCCAAAGCCGCCGAGTCGAAAATGTTGGGGAATGGCTTTTACAAACCGAGGAGTTCAGACGCTGGTACGCCGGCAGTGAGGGAGGTGAACCCCACAATGCAGTTCTGTTTTGCTATGGAGATCCGGGGGTTGGCAAAACTTATATTAGGTAACAAGGGCGGGCTTCGGGGGATCGAAGGAAAAGGCAAGTGCTGACAAGCGACGATCGCAGCTCCTTGGTGATAGACAATTGGTGTGATCGTGCTAGAACACAAAATGCGACCGTGGCATGTTTTTATTTCGATTTCGCGGCGCAAAAGGAGCAGTCCCCCACGAGCGTGCTGGGCTCTCTACTAAAACAGCTTGTTTGTGGACAGGAGGAGGTCCCGGAGGAGATAACACGAGCATACAACGACCAAAAAAATGCCATTGGTGGGCGAGGACTACGACTCTCCGATATAGTGAGGATGATATCGATTGCCTCTTCCAAAAATCACACATTCATATGCATTGACGCTTTAGATGAATGTGTTGCAGGACATTGGGTCAAGCTTCTCGACTCGCTAAATCAGATTCTAGAAAATTCTCCGGGCACTCGGATATTTGTGACAGGGAGACCACATATTCTGCCTGAGATCGAGAGGTGTCTCAGTGGGGGAGTAGCGAGTATATCTGTAATTCCCAAAAGAGACGATATTATTATATACCTTCGGAGCAGGCTGCATGAGGATACAACCCGCGATGCAATGGATCGTTATCTGGAGACGGACATCCTGAAGAAAATTCCTGCAGATGTTTCCGAAATGTAAGCAGAAGCGACACCAGGAAACCTGCTTTAATATATCCACTTGCTGACGCATATTTAGATTCCTACTAGTATCGCTAAATATCGATGCGATCCTGCAAGAACCCACAATCCACCGCAGGCGGCAAAAGCTTGGTGCGATGACCGATGGCTTGGGGTTGGGGGATGCTTACAGTGCAACACTGAGCCGGATAAAGGGACAGGGAGGAGAGAAGGCGAGGCTTGGCATGGCCGCTTTAATGTGGATCTCTCACTCAGAGCGGCCCTTCAGGGCCAACGAACTATGCCACGCCTTAGCAGTCGAAGTTGGGTCGTCGAATCTCAATAGCGATAACGTTCCTTCAATAGGGACGTTGCTAGCTTGCTGTCAAGGACTTGTTGCTGTAGACAAAGAGACCTCGACAGTCCGGCTAATCCACTTTACGCTTCAAGAGCACCTCCGGGCTCAACCCGAGCTTTTTGTTACAGCTCACTCAACCATGGCGGAAACCTGCCTAAGTTATCTGAATTCCCACCAAGTCAAGGCATTTTCGACCAGTCCCTCCTCCAATCCCCTGTACACGCCCTTTCTCAATTATTTTTCCCAGGACCTGCCCTTTCTTGAATATTCATCTCTATATTGGGGAACCCACGCAAGGCGGGACCTTTCAGATTGCGCAAAAGTACTTGCGCTGCAGCTATTTGGCGACTACAATAACCACATATCTGCCAAAATCCTCTTGGATAAACAGCGGCGGTACTCGTTCTTCGTTGACTTCAATAAACCCTCCCTGTTTACTGGTCTACACTGTGCATCATTGTTCGGGATAGTTGAGATCGTAGATAGTTTGGTGGGGGTGGAAGGTTATAATATCAACCAAGAAGACTGCGTTGGTAATACACCTCTCTTGTGGGCTGTTTCGGGAAGGCATGAGGGAGTGGTGAAAGTACTGCTCGAGCGGGACGGCGTCGACCCTAACAAAACAAATAACGATGGCCAAACACCACTTTCTCGTGCTGCTCGTAATGGGTATGAGGGAGTGATGAAAGTATTGCTCGAACGGGATGATATCGACCCTAACAAACCAGATAACGAAGGCCAAACACCACTCGGGCGGGCTGCTTCGGATGGGCACGAGGGAGTGGTGAAAATACTACTCGGGCGAGGCGACATTAGCCCCGACAAATTAGATAACAACGGCTGGGCGCCCCTTTCTTTGGCTGCTTTTTCTGGGCGCGAGGAAGTGGTGAAAACACTACTCGAACGGGGCGACGTCTGCCCCGACGGACTGGATAACTCCATGACACCCCTTTGCTGTGCTGCCTGGCATGGCCACGGTGGAGTGGTGAAAATGCTACTCGAGCGGGCCGATGTCAACCCCAATAAACTAGACGCCGACGGCCAAACACCGCTCCGTTGCGCTGCTTGGAAAGGACATGAGGGAGTGGTGAAAATGCTACTCGAGCGGCCCGATGTCAACCCCAACAAACTAGACACCGACGGCCAAACACCGCTCTGTTGCGCTGCTGAGAATGGGCACGAGGGAGTGGTGAAAATGCTACTCGAACGGGACGATGTCTATCCCGATAAACCAGATGCCGGCGGCCGAACACCACTCTGGTCGGCCGCTAAGAACGGACACAAGGGGGCAGTGGAAATACTACTCGAGCGGCGCGACGTCGACCCCGACAAACCGGATAATGACGGTCAAATACCCCTCTCTTGCGCTGCTTCGAATGGACACGAGGGGGTAGTGCAGATGCTGATCGGGCGGCACAACGTCAATCCCGATAAGCCAGATAACGGCGGGGAAGCATCGCTCTGATGGGGTTCTCGGCATCGCAATGTGAGCGTAGTCCTGCCGCTACAGCTTCGGGGTTTGCCCATGTGACTTGAAATTTTCATCATATTTCCTTTTATTGCTGTTTTCTGGCCACAAGTCCTCTTTGCATATTTGCCCTTGCGCTTTTTTTACACCTACTTTTTCCTTCCCTCCCCTGTAAGGCGTAAACACGAGGGTTGTCTAGATGTGCAGAAAGAAAATATGAAATGCAAATGTTTTTCTCACTAGTGAAAAGCGATGGAGAAGTTAGCTGTTAACAATGGTACGGTGGTGATTGGTTCCAGCTATATTTGTGGCTTAGCGAAGATCATTCTCGCATGCAACTATCCTCTAAGCGCGAACTCAAAGGTGAGGTTGGGAGGCTGTCCACACTTTCTAGCCTTGATCAAGGGAGACCAATGCAGCAAGGAGTCTTTTAACTGTGGAATTAATTCACTTTACGGGTGTCATATCGCCCTTGAAGACTCGATACGTGGCCAAACTCTTCACGCACGGTTTTAGACGTTGATCACCTGCGTGGCGATGACTTTGAGAGCACTGCTCTGCCTCCGCTGGTATTCTTCCTTTTCCGCCCAAACTGGGCTGAGCCCCCGGAATACGTTACTAAGGTTACTTCCCCGAACGGCATCCAACAACCTTGCTGTTATCTCCACTCCTTTTTGTCGCTAGTGTACTATAATATCAAGAGACCCGATAAACTACCTATATCCACAACGGTATTTCCTGAGCTGGCAAGACAGTCAAAATCTCGCGCTGCCCCCGTCAGTCCCTTCAGCCTTGATAACTAACGAGTTTGACCTTCGATCCAAATATTCCTCGGCGATTATCAGAGTAGGTGTGGTCGGGTTCCTAAAATTAGTTATGATCTAAAGTCCACACATCTACGAAATTCCAGTTATTGATAGGCGGCTGCTTGTTAACCTCTACCCTAAACACTAGCGGGACGCTATAGCATCTCCTGTCCCATTCTAGCGCGGCAAAGAACGAGCTTTCCGAACTTATGCGCTATCCTACCCCCTTATCGGGGCAATCGAGCACTCCACAGAGCTGTCCAGCCTCGGCTTACGAGCAAGTTGGAAGGGTATCCACCCTCTCCTAATCATTCCCTGCCAGAACTCTTCCTTCCTCCACAGATATTAGCCATTAGATAGCAAGATACACCACATTTTCAAAAAACCAAAAACAGAACCTGTACCATAAACTACACGTGCAGAGTATAACACCGGCAAGCGTTAACTCGCACTATGGAATCCCATGCTGGATGATGATGCCCTTTCCATTGGAATTCATGTTGCCGGGAGTGTGATAAACCAGGTTTCCTTACACCGGCAGGTTTTAGTGACCAACATCCAAAAATTAGAGGATGGTTGGACAAAAAACTCAAAGATGAGGCTCTGGCAATATGCGCACGCAGGGGGGCTCTCTACCCAAGGGTCAAGTTGGATCCGCACGACCCCCGTCCTTTATATCGGGCCAATTGGGAATTTAAAATCTCAAACCGGGCTTCCTTCCCGCCCTCTGCCCCCCATTCACAAACCATACCCCTCCCTTTTATGTCTTTATTCGAATATAGGTGCTATACTGGCCCAGCCAACGACGCCCACAGCCCCATATCGTGTGGTACCGTACGCTATGCAAACTCATGCCTCGAACTCTGCTCTCTGACCGAGTGATATTTTATGACCGCGAGCTGGACTAAATTAGTGTCCCGGTTCATTCTGTTTCTCACAACCATAGACTGAGGGAGGGCACAGGTGTACGGTGACTAAGCTAGCCTTGTGGGCTCTAGCATGTCTCTACCGCTGGTATAATACTAATTTCGGGAGGCACTGTAGTCCGCTTTTTACGGGGTGGGCCGGGCTATATATTATAATGCGCGACGTCAGTGTTAGAACAATGGAGCATACTCCGGAAGTTCGGCAGGGGGGGGAGGAGAAATAGGAGTACAAAACTCTTTTCCTCACTATGACTGAATTCTGATCTTGCCCTTGTCTTGCTACTAAAAATCTTAAGGGGGTCGGGGGTAACTTCATTTTCATTGGCCATCATAGACTGGTAGAACTCGTTTTAGCATCACTTTGTGGGCCAATATTATGCTATGTTGCTTCATCTGCGGGGAGTGGAATTTTGTTTGTATTGATTTAGAGTGGGAGAGCTAGTTGGCGAGATACCCCTTTATGGCAACAGCTGGTGATGTCGCTCTAGGAGATGATATTTCCGGGAGGTGGACACATCGCCGCCAGAGAGCCGTCAGGCCTTTTACCGATGCCGTGTGGAATTCCCCCGGGAAATTTAAGACCTGTGTGCTTCAGGAAAATCAGCCTCACAGCTCATCAATCGCATGCTTAGTAACTCAATCAGCAGTAACCGGCATATCCGCAAGCTCTGTAATCCTGGGTGCTAAGATAAAAGTCCCTAAGAAGCAATATCTTTCCCCCTGACACGATATGATATAAATTAAGGTCAACCTACAGGGCGTGTTGAGCTCTGCGCTGTGCCTTATGATATGTGCGAACAGTCGAAATCCATTATTAGATCTTCAGCGAAACTCAAACTGATAGCCCACAGTAGGTTAGTTTGACAGGTTAACAGGGATTGTGAGTACCGATTCACGAGATCCATGATCGTCTCCCAGTATGCTATAATACCGGAACCTCTCCACTCGCTACCAAATGATCCATCCCGTGCCCGGAACACTATTGTAACCTAACAGCACTTGAAAAAACAAAGACAAATCCTCACATTAGCATCTGCAGAATATGTACTGTACACTGCCATAGGACTGGGCCACCGTGATCCCGGGGGGGCAGCAGACAATTTCCAAAAAACCGGCAAACACCGCAACCAGGCGAAATTCCTGGAAAAATATACCGGCAAGACCTATAGGGTAGATATATAACCGCTCAGTCAAAGTCCTCACAAAACGGGATTTCTTTTTAGCCCATAGAACGCCCCCCCACCCCCGCGTAAGTTAGCGTAATATCCGTCTAAGAGAACCTCCGTTTCGGGGACTTTTGGCGGATGGCTACCCTGATTTAGAGCCTCTCTAAGATTTTGTGATATGCTGGGGAGTCGGTATTCACTGGAGCAAAAGTTTATAGATGATGATGATGATGGGAGAGAGGTGGTGGATGGAACAGGAAATACCGCAAGAGAAATAACGCTGAACCTAAAGTATTCTATTTATCTACACTCTTATTTCTACTAGACCCGCTAATCAAGCTAATACTCCACAGCCTTCTTAATCCCATCCAGCACCCTCACAACATCCGGAACCATAAACCCCTCATATGCTAACGGCATATGGGTATCCCACCCGGTGACCCTGGTAACGGGAGCCTCAAGCCTCAGAAAGCACCTCTCTTGCACTTCACCGGCTATGCTCTCTCCAACACCACCGGTCCGGCTGGCCTCGTGCACGACGACACATCGCCCAGTTTTATTAACGCTCTTAGTGATGGTCTCCTTATCCCACGGTCTCACGGTTCTGAGGTCGATGACTTCGACACTAACGCCCAAGCGCTCCTTCGCAGCTCTCGCCGCAGCTTCAGCGACGTATACCATCGTTCCGTAAGTCACGAGTGTGACATCCGTGCCAGTCTGGAGTACTTCCGCTTTGCCGATCGGTAACTCGTATTCCTCCAATGGCACTTCTTCGACAGCAGCGCGGTACAGGATCTTCGGCTCCATGATAACAACCGGATCTGCGCCCCTCGCAGCCGCGATTAATAAGCCCTTTGCCTGCACCGGGGATCGTGGAATGATGACGGTGATCCCCTGCATCCCTAAAAAGAAGCCCTCGGGGCTCTGCGAATGGTAGAGTGCGCCGTGACCTACCGCACCAGTCGGCATCCTTACAACCATACGTCCAGCGTTGAATTTCTCGGCGCCGCCGGATCTGTAGCGCATCTTGCTAGCCTCGTTATGCAACTGGTCGAACGCGGGAAATAGGTAGTCCGCAAATTGGATCTCGGGAAGGGCAGTGTACCCACTCGCACTCAGACCGATGGCGAAGCCGATGATGCCCTGTTCGGATAGCGGGGTGTTGAAGATGCGGGAGCCACCGAAGGAGTCGGTGAGGTTGCTGGTGCACCGGAAGACCCCTCCGAAGGAGACGTCCTCGCCGAAGATTAGGGCCTTGTCGTCTGTTGTTAGAATCGCGCGGAGGGCATCGTTCACGGCTGTAAAGTAGTTCGTGCGCTTGGTTTTGCTGGATCGGACGTGTTTTGGGAGGTCGGTGTGGAGGTTGTAGGTTTGAGAGGCGGTGTGAGCAAGGCTGGGAAGTGGTCTATTAGTAGATAAGGGATGAAGGAGAAGGTAAAGGAGGGTTTACTATGATGAAGCGGAATAGTCTGTCGGGACATTCAGCTTCCCTAGCGCCCCGGCACTGGCGGTGGTGTACCTCCGTCGGGGGACTTTGACAGCGGGATGTAGAAAGCGGAGTGGTAGTAACGAATTCTTCATGAAGCCTGTACGGTAAGGAAAGTATTAGGAGAATGGATCGCGAGACGCTGGAGGTATAATTCGAATTGCAAGGCGTTGTTAGCGGTGAAGGAGTTCATCCTCGGTAGTGTTGGTGGTGGGCAGGCTGGATTAGAGCTCAACAATGGAATCGCCTATCATCGGTAATATGCGGCTGAGCTTAGCCCAATTGGGTCACGTGGCTGGTGGATACTAACTGGGGTGTCGGTAACCTCCCCAACTTTTTTTTCCCCCTGTCCGGAGCCTCAAAACTCAGGCCAGGGAAAATGTCATGCGAACACAAAGGGATTCCGACGTCGGGAGCTCCAGGCTATGCTCTCTCATTAGCCCAGCGGTAGAAGCCAATGGGAACCGGTGTGCATCGCTTACCCTCAACCCTTGTACTCGAGTATAGTACCGTCCGAATTTGGCCACAAAAGAAATCGATATCATACCCCTACTGGACTCTAGTTTTCCACATAAAATTCCCAAGCTCAGCCAACCACCGCAAAGAACGATAGGTCTCTCCTTCAATTAAATGGATGGGAAAATTTTTACACGCAAAATTGCTAATTTTTTTCAACCCGCCAAATCCCAACAGTGAGCACATGAGGTCAACCCATGTAGTCCGCTATGTCAAAATCCCCTGCTAGAGTATGTATGATGGGTATCATACAAATTGAGTGTTTTGACGGGAATTTTTTTGGCTCCTTTCTTAGAACCCTCGCACTCAAAATTCCTAGCATGTTTTCTGTAACCTAGTGTTTAATTATGGTTCGTGCAGTTCAAAACGTTCACAAGGCTGAAAAGCAAGTGTTACGTGGCTGAGTGAAATTCTGTGCCAAGACCATTCAATAATAATAATAAAAACAGATCAAGGGTTTAAATTTAGGGTTAAAACAGTATATTATTTAATATGATAATAAATGGTGGGAGATACAAGATGATAGAATTTAAATACATTTATATACAGGTTAAGAGGGATCCTCAGAGGCATCAGTAATATGATACCTTCTACACTTGTTACTAATATATATTAGTTATAATATGATACTAAATAGCTATAAAATGACAAGAATGAAAGGAATAATCACCGGTATTCGTATCAGGAAGTTAATGTATTAAGACAAAGAGGTTCTGATATCAGAATAATATAGATGTTAAGAAGAGTTGACATTTTATACTACTATTATATTTACCTGATTACAAAGAATTCTTGGCAGAAATTTATGATTACTAACATGAAAATGGGATGGTCTTGGCAGCAATTAGGTGGCTGTGCGTAACACAATTTTGCATTCTCCACCAAAAATACAAGACTTTCAACGATTATATCATTTCAACAAAAATTCCAATAATTATAAAAAAACCACCACATTGTTCTCTTTAAGGAGATCTATTACCTAGTGGTTTTTTCAGGTCAATAGGTAGTATTGAGAATATGATATAATCGATTGAAAACTATCTAAAATCTAGTGCACATTTTGAACTGCACGAACCATACAGTATCATACTAAGGCAAAAGTATTCGTCCGATGCCCTTTTTACACCAAAAGTGCCCATCTTCACCACCCTCTCTCATTGCGCAATGTCTATGAGAATCAGTGAAAATTTATCCTTGCATTAGCAAACGCATAGATAACATGAAGAAAAGTTACAGAATCCTCAAATATTACCAAATGATGGAGACAAGGTCATTTTGAGTATTGGGTAGCAGTTGTCATGTACTTTTTTGTATGGAGCCCCATACAAAAACTTAAGTCACTTTTACACTAGGTGACACAATCATGAACCCTGAAGACAGATTGGATTCCTTACACTTCTACTTTTATAGGTTTGAATAGATAGTGATTGCCTAGCCGATGGAAAGATTTCAAGTGTTTTATATTAGCTGTGTTGAAAATTGTTTGTTTAAAAATGTCCATTTTTGGTGTGAAAAGGGTATCGGACGAGTATTTTTGCACCCGTACTTTACATAAACCCTCATGTCAAGCTGTATCATACAAGTCGTGTAACAAAAGTCTTGGCACCCTGGTAAAATTTTATTATTCAACTTGCTTCACCTCGACCACTCCACATACCTCAGTGCTCAAAGCAGAAATGCGATCATGAGAAACAAGAACCTTATAATTTATATTCTTCATTAATTCAGGGGGAGGGAGGACATACAAAGTTGTAAACTTAGTGGCATTCTTGTCCCATCACTCAGTCGGGGGTGCCAGGACTTTTGTTACACGACTGTACAATCCAATAAGTTACTGGATTTTTCAGCTGTATGGTGGTAAGTAGGCGCCTTTTGAGAATGGGAATTTTATATAATAGGCAAAACTTGGCGGGCGTCGGTTTCTTTTGTCGCTAAGATCGTGTGATACCTTGAGGATTTGAAAACAGCGAGGAATTGATGTGGGTTATCCTGGAGGACAAAAGTGCACGAGTTTTTCCGCATGGCAACCAGCGAAAAAAAGCTCTTCACATCTAGAATAAAGTACACAGGGCACCGATCACCGCCACCATGCCTCCATGAGCCCCTCACATAGTGTCCCTGCATGCTTAAGTCAAGTCTCTCTTACAACTAGTAATCTTTTCAGGCAAAAATGGGGGTTGGGCTAGGATTGTGGAGCCCAAGGTCCAGCACTGCCATATGTTGATGGTGTTGCCGGGTAACTTAACTAGCTCTTAGGAGAAGACTCACTTTGAGGTGCTTGACTCGCACCTATTTCTACCATTTTTTTGGCCTGGAAGACTAAGTTTTACCAATTAATGCAAGGCCTCTGCAGCCTTATCACTATTCTTTCTTTGGCGTGTGTCGGTAGGTTGTGTTTCTAGCATTATGTTGGATTTTTGACCTCGCGGGTGCTGGGGATATTTTACTTTTTTTAGCGATGGTTGCGTTGTACGAAAACTCATGCACTTTTTCATGAAAATAGGCTATGATGGGTAGAGAGTCTTGCGGTCCTTATTCCTTCTGGGCTGCCAGCAGCGTCCTATATATACACAAAACTCTCATGCAGGAAACTCCTTCTCCACCGTTCAAGTCCGCTCTTCCATCACCGTCTCTTGCCTTCCAAATCACGCTCTCAACTTTCCAACCGATTTCCTCCTTCAATCCCTTCGCCCGTTTCAACTACTTACAGACCTTTCCTGAATGCTCCTTCCCAAACTTTCCTCATACCTTTGCCTGTTTCACTATCATCAAGGTGTGACACTCGTTCGTTGCATCCTCTAGCTAACACTAGTTCCAAACCTTTAGTACCCCTAGTCTGATTCATGAATCCTCTCAAAACATCTCCGCTGCACCTAACCATTCGTCCTTACATGCCACCGCTTCAACTTCCATGCTTCCAAACACTATCCAAACAAAACCTATCCTGATCGAAACCTTCCGTGTAGTACAACCGTCGTAGATATGGAACCTTCGTGAATATTCTAACACTTTTGTCCTCTGGTGTAAGAATATGCAGGCATAGGGTTGCTGTTTTTGCCCCCATTCGGCCTTGGCTCATCTTCTCCATGGCCAACCGCTGGCGCGTATCCCCACCCGCTGTCGGTAGCCAGGAATGTTCTGAGAAGGATCATAGGTGTTCCAAGTGGGTTGCTGTGATATCCCGGAGGAGTACTATACAATACAGCCGGCTGCAACCTTAGACAATACGTAAGGTGTTGATTACCACACTCCCGGGTTAGCATCTCACAAGGCGGACTTACAGCCCCAGCAAGTGCGAACTCTATTGCCGCTCTCTATTCCAGAGCATGGTAGCGCGATCTATCTAGGTATCCCATACAGGCAAAGCTATTCTCTGGTAAACAATCCGCGCCTCGGTAATCATCCTCTCTAATTCCTCATCCCCTCCTGAAACTACTTCGCTTCCATCCCCCCCAATGCTTTTTCACTTCCTTTCCTCTCCTTTGCCACATCGGTCTCAATAATAGAGACGTAAGAGCGGAACTCGGTATGTCCCCAGCGAGTCCCCGGAAGGTTTCCGTAGCCCGCCAAATCTTCTGTTATGTAAGGAAGGAGCTAGCCATACAAATATTACCCTAGTATCGAGGCAAAGTGAATACGGCATGGTGAACTTATCATACATAATACGGTAATGCAGGGCTGCGACAACATGGTCTTCCGATCGGGACTTGAGCTATTTACGGACGGTTCTGGCACGTTCTATGAGGGAATGAGGGTCTGGGGCCCATTTTCCTTTCCAATAGCAATTAGTACGGGCATTGCCACCCAGTGAGCTTGGAGGAACATATAATACCTTTGAAGTCCAGTCCTCTGGTAGGCCGCTAAAATCCAGTCCTTTGAATAATTCTACTTTCTCCAAATCACCACGGCTACTCCCAGTATCACATGGCAAATCATCGCCTCCTGAAGCTCGGCCAAAAGCACCACTTTGATACCACTCTTGATCTGCTTCTTGAATCCGAAAAGGGGCGTCTGGACCGTTCTCTTCAGCGGTGAGGAAACGAGCAAGTTGACCAGGGGCTCAGATGGGAACTCCTTCGCTAGCTTAGCTTATGGCATTGGGCATCGCCTAAAGGCGTTAGGGAAGTATCGTCTAAGTTGTTAGATGTTCCGGGTGGCATTATGCCGAGCTTCTCCGTGGTGGACGAGGGTGACGATTCCCGGAGCCATTTAGTTGAGCGGAATTTAGTCTGGGGGCGGGCAGATGAGCAGGATGCCGGTAGCCGTACAAGTACTCGCAGTGTCGAAGCGTTTTTAAAAAAGACTGCTATTGCATACCACCAAAATTTGTCCTTTTTTGCTAGGATCTCCGCCGTATGCAATAGCAGTCTTTTTTAAAAACGCTTCGACACCACGAGTAATGTCCGTTCCCTCTTTCGTAAATTGCAAAGCGAGCGAAGGGTTTCGAGTGAGGGGGCGTGACTGGGGCTAGTGGTACGTAGGGAGATTTGGCAATGACGAGAAGAATTGAAACCCTGCAGAGGGGCGGTCTGGGTTCTTCGGAGGAAGGAGCCCTTAACTCAAAGCCAATTCAGAGTTAATACACCAGGGTTTAGTCACCGTTCGTGTGGTAGAGTTGGTAAAGAGAACCTAGCCGTTATAATTAAGACTTAAAAGCACCACCCCAAGTCTGCGCTAATTCTATCAAAACAAAAAAGGGAAACTCCGCCGCCATCTATACCTTTCTATCGCCACACGAGAAGTCAACCCTATATCAAAGGTAGCCCCACATCGGAGGCAACTCCGTACCGAAGCAGGCCCCATACGGGATGTAGCCTCATATTAAAGGTATCATATGCTCGTGTTGAGGTAGCCTCATATTGAAGACAGCCTGATGCCATAGGAAATATTTGTGGGTCGCATGGTGGACTTATGCCGGTGTGTAACATAACCGACACGGCAGATACCGGTATAAGTGATTAGGATGGGGGAGCGCACCACGGAACATGGAGCAATTCGATCCTTGCTCGGCCGGAATGTTGCATTTTTTCCCTACAGTGTCTACCGTACCTTTCGCTCTAATCTTTTGTAAAGACATGGTACTGTTCCGTGTGGTGCAGGGTGTGCTGAACCATCCATAAATAACTTAGTAAGCTGGAACCAGCGGTCTGGCAGTAAAGGCTTTGCTTTGACAGGTGGCGGGAGTCTTAATGAAGGTGCGGAGGGGTCGGGACTGGATGAGTCTAGGATGGACCCTTATTGGGGATAGCATGGTATAGGCGGGTGATATTGCGGAATACTGTTCCGTTGGGCATGATTGGTTCCATCCAAGAGTGGTACTGTTGGTGATAACTCAATTTTGGCGCTAATAATCCACCAACGGCTATGTCTTAAACTCCACAAAAGAAGGATAGAATAAGTCTGTAGAAGCCGATGAGCCCTCTCAATCCGTTCAAATATCTAAGCATGGAATCTAATCAACTGGGCTATCGCTTTCTACTTCCGTTCCCAGCCCACACCTATTTCTTCAGATTACTGCCAGTATCTTAAGTACCGCGACATTTATTTACCCCCATGTCAATCCAGAGTAAAGCACCCCACAGTTGTTGCGTACCAGGTATCACGAAAATATTTCCCTAATTCTGGATTAAGGGCTATCTAGAGAAGAAAGAAGTAGTTTCAAATTTCAACAGGAAAGTACAATATACCATGTTTGCAAAATACAATTATGAAGGGCGAATTGCCTTAAGAACGATGCCTGGTTTCAGATAGTATCATGGATGCCACCTCTCCGTAATTCGAAGTTGTCAGCAACAGAATTAAGCATGTGTAGACATGTATGCGAGCAATAAACACAGGTATAAATAGTTCAAGTGTAAAGTATATGAGGATGGCAGATCTGGTAGCATGGAAAACCAAACCAAAACGCAAAGCAGGGTGGGTTTTATTCAGCCCCATAGAGACTTTTTGGTTCTCCGTGCCCGCCGCCGAGAACTCATCTCGGCTTCTGTATAAAAAAGCATATGATGAGGTCAACTACCCATAACCAGATCCAGAGCTAACCCATTGATCAGAACCTTAAGTCCCTTCTTAGACCGCATTTCTTCTTTCCAAACCATTACCGCTTCAACTAATCTTTTCGATCATACACACTAGCGCTTCAATTTCCCACTTCGTCCGACTCTTGCCAAACACACCTTCTTCTCCCTGTAGTCGTCCATGTCATACATATTGAACCTTCGTGAAAATTCTAACAAAAACTACAGAATACTGGGACACATGGTGAGTTCCTACCAAGCCGGGTGGGGTAGGTGGTGGCCCGGTTTATCTCTAGGCGCCCACGAATAGCTGTGCGTCAAGCTTCAAACAAGAAAGCTAGAAGAAGTCTGGGGAAACCCATGCGTCCCCCCCCCACTCCACTCAAATATTTAAGCATGGAATCCAATCAATTGGGACATAGTTGACCCACCACTACGGCAGCTCTACTATCTCTAGTATTCTTTAGTATTTTTTGCTAACAAAGCGAAATCATCCTTATATTTTTAATTCCATTTAGTAATTGGGGAATAATAATGAATTTCGGTAGTTGACAAGGCATGGTTGTTCGCGAATAGCGTGCCGGCCTAGAATATAAAGTTATCCGCTAGACGAGGCTATTTAGTCCAGGCTGGCGTAGCCGGTGCTAGGCGTATGCGGCAGCCTGACCTACCTGGCCCGTTGGGAATACTCGTGGTGTCAAAGCGTTTTTAAAAGAGAATGCTATTGCATACCACCAAAATTTGGCCTTTTTGCTACGATCCTGGCCGTATGCAATAGCAGTCTTTTTTTAAAAAAAACACTTCAACACCTCGAGTACTGACGATAGCTGCATTCTTTCCCCTTCCCCCTCATAGCAACCCCTGCGGACGGTGGAAAGTCAGCCCTGTCTATCTTGTAGGGGCTCTCCGAGGTACACTTCCCACCCCATCACCCAATGGATCCTACAAAGCACAAACCCAGCCTAGCCTGGCACAAGTTCTAATGCAGAGCACTAGTATATCTACTGCAGCCAATAGTGTTGGAACAATACACTCCCGTAAATTATAAGCTGTAAAGTGCAATATCGGAAAAGCCCTGTCTCGGACTTCATAATTTGATTTCTGATAATAATGTCTTTTACCAGATGGGTTCGTGTTGCAGCCAGCGCTAACAGCTAAAATTTCCTTATAACAGTCTGATTTCGGTCGCCAGCCTTCAAAGATTAGAGGATTGTTAGGCAAGAGAGCTCGACATGGAGCTGTCGTAGCCAATAAGGAAGATCATGAAAATACAGGTGCCGAACTTGCTTTGTGATAGATTTGGCTACAAGGATTGAACGGAATATAATTAAGATTTGCAGACAATTTTCCCGCTTCTTCTATCAGACTGTTTTGTAATCTAAGAGAAATTCCTCACTCATGTGCACCACTACCAAATCGCATATATGCGGTCTCATACCTAAGGAAATATCTATGAGTCACATAATCATGCAGATGTATCGCACCGGTATTATAAACATTCATACATGATCATTCAGGACGAAAAATCGTATTATTAGACAACGGGGATTTATGGGTCTGAGGCCAAGAGAGGCATTTGGTGCTCGAGTGAATATTATTGCTATTTTCTTCCCATTCTCCCGGGGTCCTTCTCCATGTCCTGCCACCAGCGCAAATCCCTATCCATCACCGGTGTGCCGAGAATCCTTAGAGCTCCAATAGGCTTAAGCTAGTGTGAAATCTCATAATGGCCCCAGGCGGTTTGCGATGGCGCCCTGGCAGAGTATGATAGAGTGTGCCACATAACCTTAAACAACACATAAGATATTGGTTGAATCACTCATCGCTATTACCATAAAGTGGATTACAACTCTGAGAATTTCAAATTCTATTGCTGCTCTCTCTCTTCTAGAGCATAATAGGGCGATTTGTCCGAGGATCCCTTCACAAATAAAGACATTCAGGTAAACGATCCCCCATACCGTAATCATCCCTTCTAATTCCTAACCACCTCCTCAGACTGCTTCATCCCCGTCTCCCCCCCTCCCTAGTGCTTCCGGACCATCATTCCTCCTCCTCTCCTTGGATTCATCGGTTTCAATAATCGAAGCATTATCCTCATCCCCGTCGACAAACGTGTAAGAGCGGAACTCGGTTTTGCCCCAGCGAGTGGCGGGGATATTGCCGTCGCTGTCCCAAGTTTCCGTTAAGTAATGAATGAACTATCAATGCAAAAATTAGCCTAATCTCACTCGTAGAAAAATGGGAATGCAGTGCCGTAAGCTTACAATACCATGAGAGACTACGACAATATGGCCTTCTGATCGGGACTTAAGCCATTTACGGGCGATTTTGGCACGTTCCCTCAGGGAATGAGGGTCCGAGGCCCATTTCCCTTTCTAATAGCAATTAGTATGGGCATTGTCACCCAATGATCTTGGAGGAACATATAATACCTTTGAATTCCAGTCCTCTGGTAGGCCGCTAAAATCCAGTCCTTTGAATAATTCCTCTTTCTCCAACACATCACGGCTACTCCCAGTATTAGCCGGCAAATCACATCCCTCCTGGAGTTCTGCCAAGAGTTCAACCCTGACGCCACTCTCAACCTGGTTCTTGAACCCGAGAAGAGTCGTCTGAATTGTTCTCTTCAGTGGTGAGGAAACTAGTAAATCGACAGGAGGTTCAGGTGGGAACTCCTTCAAGAGTTGATGACATTGGGTTTCGCCCAAAGGTGTCAGGCAAGTGTCGAGCACTTGGAAGTTCCGGGTGGCATTATGCTGACCCTCCCCGTGGCGAACGAGGGTGATTATTCTTGGACTCATTTGGTTGAATATTTAGGCTAGGGTCGAGCAGATCAGTAGTCCCGGCAGCCGTAAAAAGTAGTGATCGTTTGGTAAATTGCGATGCTAGCGCGGATTTCGAGTGAGGAAGTGTGACTTCGATCAGAGGTGTCCAAGCAGATACCACAATGGCTAGGGAAATTGGAACCTTACAGAGGCGCTACGCGAGGTGGTTATTGAGCTATCACTCCGTCTACTACGGTATAACAAACCGGTTTTCGGGGGAAGAGGTCCTTAACTGAAAGCTAGTTCGGAGTCAAGACACTGCTGTCTAGCGAATGCTCGTGTGATATAGTTGATAGAGAAAACCTGACGGGTATAATTTAGACCTAAAGATGGCATCCGAAATCTGCACTAATTGTCTTAAGCAAAGGGAGACTTCGACGTTATCTACACTCTTCTGTCGTTATATGGGAGGTCTGCCCAATGCAGTGTTCCCAACGGGCCAGGCCACTCATAGGCCAACCTATAGGCCGTAGGCTAGACCAGGCCAGGCCGCTCCGGAAATGGCCTAGGCCGATCTAGGCCGAATTCGAGCGGCCTGCGAAAGCCTATCAGGCCTGATAGGCGCCTATAGGCCCGGTGATTAGCGTTGGGAGGGGATCGCTTTGAGGATATCATGATTCCCCCACCTCTTTCAATTTCCGTGTCCTCGATTTTTTCCCACAATTAATTTAATTAATTAATTAACTACTATGATATATCTATAGTATTTTTGCTAATAAAGCGGGACTATTCTTATATTTTCGGTGCCATTTAGTAATCGGAGAACATTAATTGTGAATTTTTGCCGCGGACGCTGTCGTGGCTCGCCAAGAGTAGGCTATATAGGCCAGGCCCTAGAGGATTCCCATAGGCCAGGCCAGGCTTTGCTGCGGCCTGGCCTACCTGGCCCGTTGGGAACACTGACCCCATGCCCAAGACAACCCAACGCCACTGGCAGCCCTATAGTGAAGGTATCCCTGTAGCAGCCCTATGGCAAAAGTAGCCCCACGGAAAGGGCAGCCCCATAGAGAGAGAAGCCTTGTGCTAAAGAGACCGTGATATCATACTAAAGAAACCTCCTGTTGACATGATTGATTTATACCGATGTATCACATGGTTAACACAGTAAGTGCCCGTATGGGTGATTAGGATAGGAGAATGTACTATGCGACATAGAGCAATCCAATCCCCAGTCTGCCAGACCGCTGTATTTTTTCCCCTCAGAATCTACCACACGCTTGATCCTATCGTTCTATACTTGTGTAGCTACTGTACCGTACTCTATCAGGTGTACGCCCCCTGTACGTGGTTTAGTAAGCAGCAAGGAGCAGCTCGGCATGAAATGTTTGTTTTCGACCGATGGAAAAAGAGCTAATTGAGGTACACGCTGATCTGGACTCATTCTGGGATATATCTTTAAAGTTTTTGTCGGATTTGGAATAGCAAACTACAGAATACTGGAACACGTGGTGAGTTCCTACCAAGCCGGGTGAGGTAGGTGGTGGCCCGATTTATCTCTAGGGTCCCAGGAACCATTGTGCGTTAAGCTTCAAACAAGAAAGCTAGAAGAAGTCTGGAGAAACCCATGCTTCCCCTCACTCCTCTCACATATTTAATCATGGAATCCAATCAATTGGGCCATTACTCGCTACTTCCACTCACTGCCCGCGTCGAGTCCTTGGACTCGGAGCTGCTATAGGAATCTTAAGCACAACCACTTACCATTGACCCTCATATTCCAATTGGAAATACCTTATCCGTGGCCAGCGCCTTACTGCACATAGTTGACCCACCACTACGGCACCTTTTTTTATAGGTTTAATTTAATTGATTGATCTGTTATCTCTAGTGTTCTTTAGTATTGTTTTCTAATAAAGCGAAATTATGCGTGTATTTTTAATGCCATTTTGTAATTGGGGAAATATTACAGTGAATTTCGGCGGTTGACAAGGCATGGTCGCTCGCTAAGAGAGGGCCGCCCTAGAATATATCGGCTAGCCTAGGCTATAAATTTATAGTCCAGGCGGGCCTATCGGGCATAGTAGCTGGTGCTAAGCGTATACGGCATAGCTGGGCGTCTTTATGGCAGCCTGACCTACCCGGCCCGTTAGAAACACTAACGATAGCTGCATTCTTTTCCCCCTTCCCACTCATACCGACCCCTGCAGCTGTTTGAATGTCAGCCTTGTTGAGCTTGTAAGGGCTCTCCGAGGTACACTTCCCACTCATTCGCTCAATGGATCCGCCAAAGCACGAACCGAGCTTGGCCTGGCACAACATCTTACGCAAAGTATATCTACTGCAGTCAATAGTGTTGGAATAATATCCTCCTGTAAATTATAGCTGTAATGTGCAATATCGGAAAGGCCCTATCTCGCACTTAATAATTTAATTTCTAATAACAGCCCCCATTTCCATAGGGGCTCGCGTTGCAGTAAGTGCTAATAGGAAAAATTCCCCTATATCAGTCGCCAGCTTTTAGAGATTAGAGGATGATTAGGCAAAAGGTCTAGATATGAAGCTGTGGTCAGGGTTCCGAATAGTCCGACCGGTCAAGTCTTGGAGGCACGACCAGGCTGGTGAGTTCTGGTTGATGTCAATGACTAGACCCGACTGACTCGGGTTGGTCCAGTCCGGTTTGTATTGGTCCCAGACCAGTCTTTATAAAAGATCTCATGAGAGTCGGAATGACACTCAGGCCAACACTCGCTAAGAATAGAAATATAGCTATAGTAGGTAGGATCTTAAAGCCGCTTGCCACATTTTAAATCAACAGCCCCTCAATACAAGCTGATTTAGCATCCTGGAGAGGAGAGCATATGGCGGAAATGCGATGATGGGATGCATAAGTTGCATCGAGTACCGGTATTGTGGTCGGTTGTCATGTAATATCACTCACTTAGCGCAGAGAAAAAAAATTCCAT
>Ga0307517_10000951_pt1 | contig 49252 bp, 63 predicted proteins | sample 23_EM_MG_FD_194515 | JGI IMG/M metagenome (GOLD analysis project Ga0307517, IMG submission 194515) | Populus trichocarpa ectomycorrhiza microbial communities from riparian zone in the Pacific Northwest, United States - 23_EM | ecosystem: Host-associated > Plants > Roots > Unclassified | place... | reverse complement strand
TTGAGGTCCAAATGGACAGAAAGAAAATCAGAAGGAGTGCAAACCAGAGAAGGGGTGTTGTGCTGTCAGATAAATTGACATGGCAACATATGCCAACCATCTCAAAACATCAAACTATCAATAACCATCAGGGACAGTCCATACTCACAAGTTGTCAAATTGTCAACCGAATGTACAGTGTGGACAAAATTCCATACCAAAGGTGGAAAAACATCCACACTGAGCTCATAGTCGCTTTTTCCTTTTCAACGGCATGCCTGCTTCCACCATGTCGTCATCCCTATCCCCATCGTCAACCTCTGAAATCCTATCCCTTCTTCGCTTCCTGCCCGAACCAGCCTTGACTTGGTCCTTCAGCTCGTTTGCAGCGAGCCGTGAAGCTTCGTCCACCTGTTCTCGCAATAGTGTCACCTCTTCCTCGTCCGTCGGCCATAGCTCCATCTTCTTGCCTATGACAGCTTCGACTCGTTGCATCAACTCAACGTCGTATTGCGTCACGATCGTTATCGACTTTCCAGAACGACCAGCCCTCGCTGTCCTACCCACTCGATGAATGTAATCCTTCGAGCTGGTGGGAACGTCATAGTTGATAACAGCGTCGACGGACGGCAAATCCAAACCTCTGTACCCGGTAAACTTATAACCGGAATTAAGAAACGACCTACAAACACTCACCGACTTGCAACGTCTGTAGCAACCAAGATCTTCCGACCGCCGCTTTTGAACTTTGCAAGCGCTCCAAGTCGAGCACTTTGACTTAATTGACCATGCAAAGGAACGGCAGGGAAACCGAGCGTACGGAGTATCATTGATAACCTTAATTGGTTTCAACATGATGTCAACCCCTACGACCAGCAACGGACCTTTGAGCATCATGAACGGTTCTCGTGAAGATGATGATGGAATTCGAGGCCAGGCTGTTCGCCAGATAGACGAGGTTCACATCTTTTTTGACCATGGGGATGAAGAGGTAGTATTGGAGGAGTGTGGAAACGGTGGAATACCTGAAATAGCATCGTTAGCCACCAAAGTATCGATCGAGAGGCCGGCATACTTGGACGAAACCTCGACCCTGACGGGGTTGGACAAACTGGCACGTTGCAATTTTGCGACTTTTGTCGTCATGGTCGCGGAAAACAAATAGGTCGTCCGCTCCTTCGGTATAACTTTCAGAATCTTATCGATGACAGGGCCCAGATCCAAGTCTAACAGCTTATCGGCCTCATCGAGCACCTAACGTGAGGACCATAAGCACGGTCGTCAGATGTACCGGCAGTGGATTTCTCACCAGGAACTTGAGAGTTCTGAGACTAAATCCCTTGGTGTTTTCAAGGTGGTCATTCAACCGACCAGGGGTCGCGACGACGACATGCGGCTTCTTCGCCAGAGCGACCTTCTGAGACATAATGTCCATTCCACCCACGATGACGGCACAGCGTACACCCATTGCAGAACCCAAAGCTTCGAATTGTTGGGAGATTTGATAGGCAAGTTCGCGAGTTGGTGAGATGACGCACGCGAACAGTCCTCTCGGTTCCTCCCAGAGCTTCTGTAAGATAGGTAGCGCGAATGCAGCGGTCTTTCCCGAACCCGTTGATGCCACTCCAATGATATCCCGGCCCTGGAGGGCGTGAGGCAGGGCTTCGGCTTGGATGTCGGTCGGCGCTTTGAATTTCATTTGCTCGAGAGCCTCCAGCAACGGGCCTATCAGACCCAATGACTTGAATGTGACCTCGGTAGAGGACGTTGAGGCTTCCTCAGGCTCTGGCATTTTTCGTGTAGAGGCCGTGGGGTGGAGGTGAGATTTTTTTGATCGGTGTTGGCACAACTCCTTGATTTCTCGATTGTCACGTGAAAACCGGCATGCGAACTCTCATGGCTTTGAATTGGCCACATGCATGGCGGTGTCGCTACAATGACCGACAAAACGACAAAACCATGCTGATGTGGCCGTGCGTTGCCCTTGAAGCCTTCACCGTCCGTTTTTAAGGAACTGGAACCTCCCACATGCATTTCTCGGTTTCCAACAGCCCACCTCAGACATGCAGTCGCCCCAGTCTCCGAAGTCCCCAGAGTCTCCAAGGAAGCATTGTTTCTGTGGCTGTCTAGCATCCCCTTGCCGGGACAACAAGTACTGTTCCGAACAGTGCGCTCGGGAGGACACAGAAAGGACGTTAATGGGCGGTCCTTCCCACTACAGAAACGTCTCCCAGGTATACGACAACGCCCCCTGCCACTTGCGATATGTCTAATCGTCCGCGCAGACTGAGATTCTGGAAAGACTCGTTCGATCAAACTCTCGGTGCCGAGTTGCAGAGAGGATCGTGGTCGAAGCGAACGTGGCTTGTGATACCACACACGAACAACCAAGCGATCTGAAGCCACTTCCCCCTCTCCCTCCTCCATCACAACTACCCACACCCAGGGCACTCATGGACGTCAAGAACATCCTTGATTTCCCAAAACAGGAAGATATCCTGCTGCCACGACCGTTGCTGAGGCGGCTACACTCTTCCATACTCGCGAGGCGGACGCGGCAGAGAGTCGTTTAACCTCAACCTTCCGTTGATCTTTTCGTTGGTTTACCCGTTTTGTTCTGATTATGCTGTATTTTTATACTGGAGATTAGATTGCATGATTTACGCGGTCAGATATATGCCATGATTAAGAATGACCTCCCTCATTCATTGTTGCCCATCCCGACGACGTAAGTACTTCGACCACCTCTTGGCAACACCAAGACCTTGTGAGCGCCGTGTTCTTGGTATGTCTCGCAGCCAGGCAGCACAACGGAGCCCATGGTCACCTCACCAGCGACAGGGAGAGGAGTGACTGAAGCTCTCGGCAGGGATAGTTCTCCGTGATGGAGAGCTACAAGAGTGATTGGTACAGTGTAAGCTCCACCATCCTAACTCAAGGCTCAGCAGCAATTTGGATGAGCGAGTGACGGCGCGCACTTTCGCCAGAAAGTCTCCTCTCTTTTGGCCGCTTACCAGCCAGTCGTTGAGCAACTCCTCAACGTCAAACCTCATCCTGTACGTCCTCCCCTTCTTCTCCTCACAAGACCCTGGTCCCCAATGGAAAGAAGTGTTGATGCTGAGGAGCGCCTGGACGGGTTGGCCCGCATACAGCGACGTCCCACTCGACAGTTTCGTCTTGGATGCGGGCTGGTCCATCAACTCGACCCGCGCAGCAGCGACGATCTGTCCGAAAGGTTTGCTTTAGTCCAGGTTCGAACGTAATGTTGGAGACTGAGGTTACATTCATCCGTGGGACATCGACGGGGAAGATGATCTCTTTCCACGTGTCCTCCTCATCCTCCAACTTGACTTGACGACCTGCCAGCGACTACCACCCAAGTCAGTAATCCATCTAACGAGTAAACCATGGGGGTACCTTTTTAGTTATTGAGACCACAGGTTCCAGCTCCGGTTCAAGGTCTGGGATTGGCGGTGCCTCGAGTTGCCCAGTGATGTTGTACAGCGGTATCCACTCGGAGTCCATCTCGAGGGCTTTAACCATGGACTGAACGAGACTTGACCGTCGATTTACGAGGGCAGGGAAGTCTTCCAGTGCTCTGTCTGCGGATCTTTCGATCAACGTTTCAACCTCTGGAAGGGCAGAGCTGTCATTATCATACGCCCAAGCCCACAATTCCCCACCTACCCTTTCTAAACTCCCGATACACAATGTGCAGTTTGAGAGTTTCGCCCACTACCACCGGGGTAAATCAAATGAACGAACGGACATCAATGCCCTCCGCACCTTGTCCCACGTCGGATTCAATTTTGAACAAAAAGTTTGCGGGCTGGGCCGGCGTGACCGCCTTGAAGAGTGTTAAGAGTACCCGGGGCGGGGGCCCCCCGGTTTAAACTGACGTACCAAGATACCAGAAGAATGAGGAGTACATGGCGAGATTCGGAGTTGACCAGGTGAACCAGATTCTGGGACAAGCTTGGCGGAACGTATGCGAACGTGCTGGTTTGATGTTGTCGAAACAGAGAACCGCGTGAAAAGTCTTGTGGTCGAATGAGCGTTTGAATGAGCAAAATAAACATTCATTGAATACCTCGTGGTCCTGAAAAAATCCTGGACGTTGACAGCAACCGGGAGTAAGGTCGGAACCATTTGCGATAGCCTCAGTGTCCTCGTCAAGTTGGGCTCAGCATCCGTAACATACTCCACCCTGATGTTTACTTTCTAAGTATTGGATATGAGTCAAAATTCGACGCAGAACAATGGTCATACTGACGATGGCAGTGTACGACGACATGTCAGAGAGTGGTAGGAAGAAAGTGACGGACGTTCGCTCCGGGACGTTCATGATCGTCAGCCTATCCTCCGCAGTTATCAAAGGAAACCCTACGTTATCCTAAATAAGCCGAAGCTGGTTCTACAGGGAAAGGTATTGACTCACTCTCGTCCGCGGGAGATGCATCCGAAAAGTTGAACTTGATCCCAGCATGCGATGAAAATTTGAGCGTTGCGTGGGAGATCTGGTTCCGTCCCGTGGTCAGCACCACTTGTGCATACGACGGGGCCCCAAGCTCGACTACACAGGCGATTAATCGTCCGCGAGAACTCAAGCGCAGTAAACAAGCGTACTGTGTCGTGGCTGATTCATCTTGATATCTATCGACTCTGGATCCTTTGGTATTCGCACCACAACAGGAAGTTCATCTTCCAATCGCGACATGTGGGATTTCTTCCGGTGATTCCGCTGGAAAAGCAGCTTGGAGAATCGCACTTCGCTATGATCAAGCACGAATGGGCCAGATGATGATGACTGATCCAGTCAGTCCGTAGCCAAAAGGAGGGAGTATGTACAACTTACTTTGCATCGCAAGCATACTTCCGTGGACCCGGGGTTCAGGATTGTGTCTCCTGTCGTCGTAAATGACATCCTCTCCGCTTCCGGCCCCGTCAATACAACCTTCACTTCATCCACCGATAAATCCTACGCAAAAGCTATCATTCAGATAATGGCCAATGATTCAAACACACCCACCGATGGTAGGCTATTACGAATAACCACGTCAAGAAGACACCCGTCCTCAGTTCCGATAGGTCGTGCGGTGCGTTTAGGTATCTCTAATGTGAGTGTGGGGTGATCCTCGATCGACACATCTGGGCGAGCTGGTGAGTCCACATCTACGGTGATACTCTTGGAACGAACCCGATTCTAACTTAGAGGCTGCTGCCTTAAGTTGTTCTGTAAGTACCGAGAGGTACGCTTTCATATCCGCAGCTTGAGCGAGAAGTTCTCGGGAAAGATCGTGGGTGTACATCCTCAGGAACTCCGTCACGAGCATCACCCACTCCTGGTCCCGAACCCGTTTACTCTGTGCGTGGACCCGAATCGCCTGATAACGCATGAAGGACTGCAACGATGACCATCCTCCAGGACCATAATGCCCGGGTAACTCTAAAAATGTCTGGTACGCTTTGGGTAGCCGATTTCGGTGACTGCTAGATAGTTGGAAAGGCGCTTCCAGAGAGACCAATGCCGAGCTTACACGTCGAGAGCTGCCAATTTTCCATGCAACATTACTGCAAACTTCCTTCGATTCCCCTTTGCGCATGTATCAATGGTCCTGTTAGTTAGATTGACGTAAAGGTCATAGAATGCCGCTTGATCCTTTATGGCAGCAAGGATCTCCGCCCGAGATATCTCCTGTGGGGAATGCGTATGGTTTCGATCTGACGTAGCGGAAGAGATTTCCGGGACGTAAAATGGAAGCGACGCTGGTAAATAACCAACGATCACGCCGATGGCGTCCAACTACTGGGATGCATTAGACGGGTCCATGATTCCACGTAAGTTCGCACCTGATGGACGGCCATCTCCAACAAGCCACCCTTCGCAGCACTGAATCTTGCAACCGCAGTACCATCCAGGTCGAAAGGCCGTGCCCAGTTCTCTGCTTGCTCGGCCACGCTTAGTGCGGAAGAGTAAGTCCACGATTCGACGAAAAACCGTGGCAATACCCCCTCCGTTGGTTATCAGATATATAGGCGGAATGCCGAATGGGTCTGACACACCTGCGCTTCTCGGAGTCGCTGTCCAAACACCGCAAGAAAGGCACTGGATTTATGACAGACATCCAAAACCCTTCCCATCATACCAAGGATGAGGCATTGACGGGCAAGCATGTAGACACGGAAGTCGAAAACCGTGATTGTGTTGGCAAGAATGAGATCCCGGTATGCCTTCTTGTTTAACGAGAGGAGGGGGGTACTGTCGTCCTTCGAGCCGGGTGAAATAAATGTACCGAACCAGGTCATATTCTTCTCCTTCGACACCTGGAAAAACAAGCTTTCCAGTTCGTCGTATTGGGCGAGGGCATCTTCATACAACCCCATCCCTTCGAACAAGAAGGCGAGGCTTTCCTGGGAAGTCATGAGCTAAGTGGGAGTGGCAGCCGACGCACAACCTTGCCTTGAGAACGAAAAATGTGCAGAAATTCCACCCAGGCATTTGCCTCTGGCCTTCGGACCGTTTGATTTCCTCTTCCCGAAGAGTGACAACAGTATCGAATGCACTTAACAGTCCGTCCTTCAACTTGGAGCTGAAGTCAACCCAAGTGGTTGGATTGTCCTTTCCGGGAGACCACGAAAGCTGTACACATCTACGGAGATGGTTTCAGGTTCGGGGTTGTGGGTGATTTGTAGGAATACAAACCTGTCTCGCTTTTCAGCGTTATAGTCCGCACGGATTTTATCCAAGACTGTTCCCTTCATCTTTAAAAATGTCCCTCCCGATGCTCGTGCGTCGGGCGACACAAGGTGGATAATTATCCACTCCTGGTTTCTCCGCTGTGTTGCTTGACTGTACCAATCTTTGATTTGCTTGCGGACGGTCATTTTGTACGCTTCAACATCCTAGCAGGGGGGGTTCAGTGCCCCAGTGCCACATTTTATGCAGGGTATGGAACGTACATCGCACGTCAACACATAGAAGTTTAACAACGGTCTCTCCAACCAACTCCCTGGAATCTGCGAGGCGTGCTCTCCAGGCACACTGTCGAATGAAACGAGATTGATAGGAAGCTCTTGGACCGTTCTTATCGAAGACCGAGATGCTGATTTCCAGTGGAGATTTCGGAGGGGCAGCTGTGCAGCGATGGCGGACCGGAGCTGGTCCCAGAGATCGGTTTGAGCCTGTAGGTTCGGGGACGCGTCGTACGTCACCGTGACTCGCTGGACTGCCATCGTGGACTGCAAGCAGCAAGGCGCATCCGCCTCGTCGTCGATGACCAAAGCAAGGGAGAAAGGTCTGAACGCTTTGGCGGTGAGCTCAAGGCGAGTGACAAGATAGACGCAGGCGAATGTCGATCACAGACGTCTTCGTCACCGACCACGATGCCCGTGACAACTGCCCGGAGGCTCCAAACGCTCAGTCAGAAGCTGCTGTTCGACCCATCATATTACTGGTACACAGCTCTTCTCGTACTTCTAGGAGACACACTTTTAACACAGCTCATGATCCGCTTCGTACGATGTCAGACACCTCTTGCTTTGATTTCGGCAACCAGGACACGAAAATAAACGCGTTTTCACAGACACAGAGATCGACTGGGAGACATATATGTACCACATCGAACTTTATCTTCGGGGTGAACGAGACTACTCGCTGATCGACGGTCCGACTGGGCCCCTTGTGTGAGTGCTTGTCGCGGTGGGGTGAATAGAATATGACAGTCACTCACGCCTCATAGGTACCCGGCTGGTCACGTATACATACACCGGTTCCTGTATGCGATAACGGATTCCGGAAGGAACATTCGCCTCGCCCAACACATCTACGGCGGACTCTATTTGACCTCGGTTGCCCTCACCTCTGCTATTTACCGGAAGGCCGCGGCCCCAAACTGGTTGTTACTTTTATTGCCACTGAGCAAGAGGCTCCATTCGATATACGGTCTACGACTATTCAATGACTGCTGGGCAGCTGTCAGCATTCAAGCCTCCATCCTTGCCTATTGCAGCGGGTTTCTAGAGATTGGGACAATCCTTTACGCGTGAGTTCCGTCACATGTAACCACGTTTTGGCCCCCGGGAGAGACTGACGTGCGGCCTAGTGGTGCTCTATCCGTGAAAATGTCGAATATGTTGTACCTTCCCGGTATCACTGTGGTGACGTGCAAGAAGAGGGGTTTGCTTGTAACTGTCGGACATGTGGCGGCCATCGTCGTCTTTCAGGGCCTTCTCGGTCTCCCATTCTTACGAGAACATCCCCGGGAGTACCTTGCCGGTGCCTTCGATTTCTCGCGGGTGTTCCTGTACAAATGGACCGTCAACTGGCGCTTTGTTCCGGAAGAGACCTTCTTAAGCAAGCTATTTGCAAAGGGACTGCTTGCTATCCACCTTACAATCCTTGTTATTTTTCTCTTGAACCGGTGGTTCGTCGATCTCCACGGTTCATTCGCTACGATTATCAAGGCAATCAAGTACCCTACGAAACCTCCTACAGCATTGCCTATGACATCCGATTGTGAGTCTTCCTCGAGGATCGACATGTACCACCTCTGACGTTACAATATAGCCATAATTTTGATCCTGTTTACGTGCAACCTTGCTGGAATCACTTGTGCACGGTCTCTGCATTACCAGTTTTACTCGTGGTATGCCCAACAACTGCCTCTCCTTACGTGGAGGTCGTTGCTGGAGCCAAGGCGAATTTCCGGGTGGAAACAACAAACCCCATTCTTCCTCTTACAGTTAGTCGCTTCTATTTCCCGTCAAGCTGTTGCTAAGTGTGTGATCTAGGATCCTACTTTTGGTCACTGTTGAATATTCGTGGAATATATTCCCTTCTACAAACACTTCGTCCCTGATGCTCTTGGCTGTAAATTCATCTCTGATTCTTCTCATCTTCTTAGGCGCTAGGCAGTATCGGGCGGTGCAAACGAAGGTTCAAAAAGTATCGTGAATTTGGTACTATGCCTTCCAGTAGACTAGGCCTGTAACATAGTTCTGACATTTGCTTCACCCTCTGCTAAACCTCGCAAGAAGGCGTCTCTATATGTTTGTTGAGACCCTGCGTCGACTACATTCGGTCCCAAGGCTGCAATGCTATCATTCACGTACTGATCGATAAACCCAAGCTTGGAGAAGTCCATGAGGGCGAAAATCTTGGCAGTCATTAGTCCGTCAGAATGACCTTTGGTAGCGACCGTAGTATCAGTTGCAGAGGGGTTGACCGGCGATTCGTCCCGCTTTCTCTCCGACATGACGAGATGGTAAAAGACATCGAAGGGGTGGAAACTTGAGTGATACACAGGTAGCTCTCGTTTGTGACTCTTAGGCCACAAAGGTTCCGTTGCGGATTTGATCTTTGCCATAAGGCCGGTCGCGACGGGTAGACGGTCGTCCGGAAAGAGGGACGCGATATCGTTCGTCGAGGGCGCTGTCTTCGAAGTTTGACCATACGAGAAGAAGGTTGGTGGGAGTGCTCTCCCGACGGCAGCTCTGAAACACCACCCGGGATCTTGATCGCAATCTTCCTTCTTGTACGCTGTTCGCGCCCTCCGTCAGTCTCTATAAAGGGTGCTCGAAAAAGATCATACCCCAGAAACTCCACCCTGCCGCTGCGGTCGCGTAAACACCCATCTGACCAGTACAGAACCTCCTACGTGCCTCATCAGGATCTTTCTCGGGGAACAAACTTTGGGTTGTAAGAGCACAAGACCATTCATCAATGACGAGGTTTCGGCGTTGATTCCCAGAAGCGTTTATCAACATTTGGAAGATCCCGTTTTCAACGTTCTCGGAATGCTTGGAGGCGGGTGTAGAAGCGTCCGACGGGGTGAAGACGTAGTACGAATGGTAGTCCTGCACGACGAAGTCTTGCCGTCCGTGAACGAAGTCACTGAATTTCCAAAGGTTGAACCCGTCGTGTAGGTATAACGGAAAGGTGCCTCCATGCGGCGAAGCTTCCCTCATCTCCGTGATAACTCTTTCATCTGTTTGACTGTGAATAATCTGGTTGTATCCCAGGTGTATACCCGACGTACAGAATGGGATGAGTTCCGGCACGTCCTTAGGTTCGTTGAGCATCTGGATACCGACCACGTTCGTGACCGGTGCGAGCTCCCTCATGAGAACCGTTAGAACGTTGACGGTGCGGTCCATGTTGGACCGGGACTGGAACAAGCCAGTCGCGCCGTTAGATATACCGGAATGTCCTTGTCCGTTCTGGCTCCCGATAGCCCCATGCAGATCCACAAGAACGCCTAGCCCAGATTTCCCGGCCATATTTATCGCCCGTTTGACTCTTGGCCATGAGTTTTGGTAGACAGATGAAACTTGGTCGTAGTCCGTGCCTCTGCAGTATTCCGGCCCAAGGTTCCAGTACCCAATTGGCAGCCGCACAGTATTAATCCCGATTCCCGCAAGGTAGTCCATATCGGATTGGGTGATCCAAGTGTCCCAATGACGTTCGAGAACTGAGCGAGCACCTTCTGTAGAACCCCAACCATACGCAATATCCAGCTCAGAGACTTTAGGGCCAGAAGCACACAAGAACATGGACGGCGACATCCAGTCTTCGTGAACGAACCTGTTGGAGGAGGTTGAACCGGCGATGACAAAAGGTTACAAACTCATCACAAACCAGGACCCAAGGTTTACGGACTGCTGTTGTCGATACCGGAATATTGCAGCCTTTGCAGAGTCAAATGGCAGAAATTCCTGGTCGATAATTGGTGGCGCTGAGTAGGGTTCTGGACTGCAGCTGCCTTGAGCATTGAAATCGAGAGGATCAGAAGAAGCGACAGAGGTGTTGCCCAGAACTCCAAAGGGGTCGAACGAGGATCCGTTCCCAAGGGCAGAAAGCAAAGGAGGGGCAGGTGTCGGCTTGAATAACCCAGTAGTCAGGTTGAGCGATTGCAGCAACACGCTGAACTGCTGAACTTCTGCCTGCATGGTGGGAGGAAACCCCAAACCGGTCCAAGAAGTTCACTTCCAACAACCGTCACCGGTCACACTCATAACAACCTCAGGGGGAGTAAAAAATACTGCTCCGGAGAGGCTCGAACTCTCGACCTTGTGATGCCATCAGATAACAGTCACACGCTCTAACCAACTGAGCCACGGAGCACTATAAAGTTGGCCCCAGTCTCTTTCCGTTTCTCGGTCCCAGAAGGCTTTTGGGTCGCGCACAGTGAAAATGGTTACAGCGGATCGTGCTAAGGATACATCTGAGGCCAATCATGGGTCGTGGCGCATCGTGGTCGATAGGGGCTCGGTTTTCGTTTTCCGTCTCCTCTTCCGTTTATGTCCACTGCTGGGAGCTTGACTGGCTCCAGCAGATCCAGCAGGTGCCTCAACGCCGTCCAGTTCACCCTCACGTTTTCGTTTAGATCCAATAGGTGTCGATTCCGAGTTGGGTTTTCGTTGGGCGGGCTGTGGAACGGCAGATTTCTTTTTAACGCTGAGAGGGTTCGGGCCCTTTGGCCCCCTCTTCCTCTTCTTGAAGGGTTCGGCTTGCTGAGCGGAGACGGGAAGTTTGGCTAACTCGGATTCTGCAGGTCGAAGCGCAGCCTCATCTGCCTTTGCAAAAACGATCAACGACAAAAATCGTGGGCCCGACGCATTTGGCTCACTTTTTCCTTGGCTTTCAATGTCGCATCGCTGGGTGGTTCAAGAATCATCACCGAACGATTGACGTGGATGATGGGTACGGCAGGGATGTCACGTAGTGACGAACGTAGGGGTTGAGATTGTGTGGCAACCACGTAGCGGTGTTTATTCGTTTCGCCTGTTCAGATTGGGACTGAGCTTGTGGAGTACGGATAGCACAATGAAGTTACCAATGACATCTTTCAGGCATGCGTCTCCGGGAATAGCCTCCCTATGGTTGCATTTCCTTCGTTCAAAATCCTTGGCGAGGTCCACCGCAGGTTGGATGGCTTTCCCTTGGAGATAAAGTTCGTGAATGCAGCATTGGGTTATCACTTGACTTGGCAAGACCTGTTCAGTCGGATGCGCATGGAAAGAACTGAGAGGGGATAAAACGCACTCGGCTTAACCGTCCCCTGCAAAACAATGGCCAGCAGGTTGGACAGATCCATGTCACCATGGTGCGCGGTTTTACACATCTCCGAGTCGACTACAACCTTCAGTTGGGAAATAAAAATTACCGAGGAGAGTTGTCTGACCGAGCACTTGATACGGCTGCCTGAACCCGAAAGACGTTGAGTACATGGCCATTAGTTTCCGATACGCCTTAGTTCTTTTCTGCCTCATTTTTGCGAGGGAGAGTGATCTCGGAAGTTACCGATCGTTCCGTCAACTGTTCAAGGATGCGTTGGACGCGTCCGGTACAACAGGCCTTCACAGGCGTAAGTATTCCTTCGTCCAGTACGTTTCCATCGTTTCTGAGTTTAGAACCTCTTTGCTCATGCGATGTGCAGCGTCGTTGCCGTTTTCGCACATAGAAGTGACTGGCCTACCAAAAACCGCGTTACCGCATGATGTTCGGAGGCTGGTGCAGACACGGAATCTTGAAAACGTTTCCGGAAGTGAGTCGGTCGACTCCCATAACGGCTCTAATACCTTACACATCCCCTTTTGTTCCAGTATTCATGGATTACGACCGTTTTCGGCCGACCGGGACCGCCTATTTGACACTATCCTCCCCAGGTTCTATCCCCCGCAACGTGCGGATACTGAACAAGGCGACAATGACATCCCTCCCGCTTCATGCTGCGGCTGTTCCAAACCCTTTTTCTGCCGGGAGAACACGGGGATCAGTCGGCCGCAATGAAGCCTCGAACAAAGGACTCATCGACGGAAACGGGCCCAACGGCGGGACTTCTGGGAATGGGAAGAATGTAATCATGTGGGGTCTTCCCGGAAAACTACCCCCAGATGGTTTGAGAAACTACCTGAGGGCATTCCGGTTATCTGAAACGAGTGACCAGGAGACCATCGTCAAAATCGAGCCGTGAGTTTTGGGTACGCAATGTGCTTTGATCTTCACCTAACGTTATGCCGTAGCGAAAAACTCTCCCTTACTTCAAGGCATCTGGTTCGGTGCTCGAGCCCGTCCGAGGCCTACCGACTTGTCCGTCGTTTCCACATGACCCACTTCAGCGAGACTGTCTACGGTGACAGGTATCTGATAGGTGCCCGCGTGGTTTCGTAGTTATCGTTTATTTAATCTCGTACAGACTCGTGTTTTTATCCATGACCACAGAGTCACTTTGCAATGACGCGTTAAGTAATGCGAGAACGGAATGACTGTGGGAAGTGGATCACGGACTTTCGGTGGAAGAGATGATCCGTAATTGCAGCGCAAACCACCATGGCCCCGGTCTACCGTGGACAAGAGTTCTCGCTTCAGGAATTGTTCAGCGCGTTTTCTCGCAAACTGGGAGAAATCTGGACCGACCCCAACAAGTACGTTGCTTAACTCGAATTCCAGACGAACCCGTTGTTTACATGTACACGATTGCAGGTTCTCTAAAATTCAGGTCGATGAGGTCCTCATGCCTTGAACACTTTTTCGGGTCGTGCATTACTGAGATATCGTACTGCAGATCGTAAGGATGGAGCAAGGGATGGCGGCCGCCTCATTTCGCCTCAAGTCCCTGATAAACTCCTTCAGTCCTGTCAACCGACTCCCTCCAGAGGTGTTCGCCACGGTCCTTACTCATCGGTGGCCAGGCAGGGACCTTATCTCTGCCACTCACGTTTGCCGGCACTGGCGCATGACCTTGCTCTCGTTCGCGTCACTCTGGGCAGAGATAAACTGCGCGGGTGAAGAACAAACATTTTTCTTCCTTGAACGTGCCAGGGCAGCCCCACTACACATCTACTTGCGGCCGCGTTTCTCTCACGCCGCTCTCAGGACCTTCATCGCCCCTCACGTGGACCGTGTAGAATTATTGATCGCCAATTCAATGATAACGACAGACATGAAAGCCTTATGCCGCGATCTTTCAACCCCAGCACCAAAACTGGAGACACTGGTTATCGCACCCCGTAGTGCGTCGTGGCAATATCTTCCAACCATCTTTAGGGGGGACCTTCCCAGATTACGGCGGTTTACTGTCGAACGTGCAACATTCGACTTGACACAATTTCGGACCCCGAACCTAACCCGCCTCAGCCTCCAGTATACCACACACGGCGAACCAGTAATGGCTGACCTACTCGAGTTCCTCGAGCAGGCCCCACTCTTGGAGGACTTGTTGATGGTAGCTGCTGGGCCGCTGAGCGACGACGCCGGATCTCACGACGACCTAGACAAAGTCGTCCACCTGCCCTACCTTAACCAGCTCGAGCTTGTTGGACGTTCGGCTCGGTCAGGAATTATCGCCCATTTATCTTTGCCCGTCGGCGTGGACGTAACCCTGCGTGCGGACGTGATATCTAGTCAAGATGGCATCACCGAACATTTTCTCCCACCGTCCTTGGAACACATCCCGACGGCAAGAAACGTCACTGCTGTCAATTTTTCAATCATCACGTCAGATATATGTTCCCTCCGCTACATAGGACCGAATGGAACGATATACATCACGGCCTCAAATGCAGAGGCGATTGAGGATATTGAGGACGGGGGATTTTCATGGGAAGCCATCCGCTCCTTCCAACCAATATCTACAACGGAAGTCGAGAAAATTCTATTCGATGGTTTCCAGGGATATGTCAACCAACACGAAGTTTCCCAAGCTCCCCACTTTCTAGCCTTCCGGGCAATGGAAAATCTCCGTTCGATAACGCTTGTCGACTCCTCAAGTCTATTGTTCATCACCGCCCTACAAATAACGGAACCGGAGATCATTTGCCCCTCGCTTCGAAAACTAACGATATACCTCTCCCCGGAGGATGCATTTAGCGCTACCAAGCTCGAGGGCCTCCTCACCACCAGAAAGGAACACAGTGTTCCGTTGAATACACTCATTCTCATAGCAGAGGATGAACGCGAGCGCATTTCAGACAATGTTCTCGGAAAGTTTAGAAGATATGTGGACGAGGTGGAGTTCCGGATAGGCCCTCAAGTTCCCTGGTGGGATGACCCTTCGAGTTGGGATATTTAATTGCACATTCCCCCACCCACATCAGTGATATTTTGCCGGTAACACCTTCAACCGAGCATTTATATGATACCCTGTACCCCCTCCCCTCTGAAACCACGCCGGGATTCTCATCGATGCAGATGTGGTAGAGCATATAAACATATAGCGGGTGAACGTATTCACCGTCTATTCGTAATCCTTCCGGACTTTTTCTTGGCGGCTTGCTGCAGTGTAACATATGCATATGGATCCATTCCACCCCTCCTGACATCGCCACCCGCTTTCTGCTGGCCGGTCAGTCACACGAGCTATGGTGCCGCTGGCATGATTGAAGCCACGAACCTTGGATCTGAACTCCTTCCCGAGCTTGTCTTGAGAGCGCTTCTTGCTCTTCCTACCTGTGTCCGCCGCTACGTCACCCATCTCGACGTCTTCGGCCTCGCCTTCCAGTTCTTCTCTTCGGCGCTTCTTCGTGTCCTTGTTGAATTTCACCCGACCATTAGGACCGCGACTAAAGCCATCAACGGTGCGAATAGAGTCGCGATAAGCCGTTCCAACAACGTCCTCTTCTACCTCCATGGTTTCACCGTTTGCTTCACCCCCGTCGTCGATGATCATCTTGCCGGTTTCCGCATCGGCCTTGAACCGGGCAGCTTCTTGGCCTGGTTTACGGCTCTTCTTCGAGCGAGCACCTTCGAAAATGGGTGTCAAGCAAGATCTGTAACCAAGGGTTCAACTCACTCGTAACCTGAGTCACAGCGGACTCAAGTAGGTCCATTGGCTGGTCGTTGTCGATACGAAGACGAGCACCACCATGAACATTGCCCCGCTTCCTACGACCCCTTGTATTCTCCTCTTCCTCGTCGTCTTCAGCTTCGCTTTCAGAGTCGTCGCCGTAAAGGACATCTTCGAAAGTTGATCCAGCAACCGGCTTGTGGATACCAGGCGTCTGGCAGTCGATCGTGAGGGAATACAAAAGAGACAGGGTGAACTCGGACACAAACCTGATTCTGTTCGGCAACTTTTACCTTCTTTCTCTTCGCGTGTTCCTTCCTCTTCTTTATGTTGGCTAGGATCTTCTTCCCGTCTTCATTGCCTTCCACGGAGGCCAGCAGCTCCTCGTAGCCAACTTTTCTCATGAGGCGTTCGCAGATGTACCTCACCTGCATCTTGAAGTGATTCCTGTGACCGTGGGACCAGCCAAGAAGGGATTTGAGCGTCGGTCTTAGGTGTTCGCGGATAACATCTGTGGGATAGGTGTGGATAGCGAGCTTGACGAAACCGAGGGCAGACTTGACAATCTCTCGATTTGCGGAGTCAAGGAAAACCATCATCGTAGTGAATATCTCGTTGGACATTTCCGAAGAAATATCGTCTAGGACAGCAAGTCGATCCAAGGCTGAGCGGCGGACGGGAAGAAACGCAAACCTTTAAATTCAAAGACTAGTCGGGAGATGGCGGTAATCGTCGCGCTGATCATATGAGGGCTTGCACCAGCGAGACCGCCAGCGATCATGGTGAAGTACTCTTCCAAAGATGCGGGTACTACAGGGTCCAATCAGTTAATCCGGGTTGGGCAAATTCACTGACCAAGGACGCACTTTCCGTAGCATCATCCTCGTCCATCCCTTCGAGCAGGTTTCGTTTGACTACACCGCCCTCCTTCATCTTCTTACCCATGGTGACAATCAAGTCAAACGCTCCGAGGCGTGCTTTCTCTGATGGCTCTTTTGTTCCCAGGACCCCCTCTGGTATCAAGGAGGGAAGTAGATGCAACGATGTATTTGGGAGCATGTTGACAAGCAATGCAAGTAGGTGCAGCCGATCCTGTAAATCTTCAGGAGCTGGAAAAAAAACGAGGGTACAACTGAGCACAAACCTTCTTTGCTGCGGCCGAAACTCCGTCTACCCTCCCTTCGAGTTGTTGAATGATATTCTCGGGGGTGACTTCAATCTTTCCACCATCAACGAGTTTGCTGAGAATCTTGTAGCCACGTTTTTGAACACCCGTGTCCTTATTCTCCAGAACATCTCCCATAGTGGAAAGCTCGAACAAGGTTTGGGCATCTTTGTCTCCCAGGTAGGGAAGAAGAATCTGCAGCAGGTCTTGGGACATCGTGACGACGCCGTCTCCATCGGTGTTCATTCCCGACTTAGACGAGGTTGCAGTTGGAACGGTTAGGTTTTGCTTGAATAACTGTGCCACTTTGGCAAATGCTTTCGAAAGATGCTGCGGAAATGTAAGTGCGAACGAAGCGACAGTCGGTGAACAAAACAGACCTCGGGTTTGGCAATGCTAGCCCAGACCATAATCACGTCCCCGATCTTCCCCCTGTCATCGCGCTTAACCGTCCCAAATACGTTGAAGAGCACAGCGAGCCAGCTATCCGCCTGTGTCTTGAGAAAGGCCACATTCTCCTGAGCTGCTGATCGGGAGATATGCTCAATACGAGACGACAGGAGCGGCGGCCTCTCGCCCTCATTGCCCTCCGAAGCCAACGAAACATTAGAGTCCACAATTGTCTTCAAGGCTTTGAGAATCGCCGGTCGCAGTTCCTCTTGGCTGTAGATAAGCTGCGAGAGAAGTTGAGAGAAGGTTGTTGTGAGAGCCTACCCAATCCTGTGAGATCATAGGTATGAAATGGGTGAATATTAACTTCGCACCGTCTTGAGATCGACCGTCCCGTGACAATAACCTGGCAGGCCATTCCATATTTGCGAAACCAAGACACTCCAGACCTTTGCCTCCGAAGTTCGACCCTCCGCTTCAGCCGTTTGTTGATAATCGAACATCCGTTCTGTAAGGGGAACGAAGTATGAAATGAAGTGGTTGAGGGGAGAAGGGTGCGGCTGGGTAAGCAGGGGGAGAAGGAACGCGCGTGGTTCCCGACCCTCAGCTCTGCAGAAAAGTTAAAAAACCGAACGTAGAAAAAACATATGCGTTACCTGTCAGAAGGTTCAAGGTTCAGTGGAAGGAACTCCAATAGAGCTTCGGGGCCAATGGCGCCCATAACAACTCCCAGAGTCTTGTCTGCGTCTTCCTTATACTCGAAATTCTTCTGGGTACGAAGGGTCCCGATCTTTTTCACGACATCAGGCATGAGGACCTCTGCGGCTGTTGGATTCGTCACCACGCCACCGCGATACCGGAGAGCCCGTACGAGGGACGAAACCACAGACAGAAGTTCCGGAATCGAGCTTGCGAACGTTAGCGAATCCAACGCCTTCTGTATTTGTGCGACTATCTTCATGACGACCGAATTATCAGTTCCCTGGCGCGCGTCCGACAGAGCTTTCTCAATGAGAGAAGAGCTGAAACACGTTGAGATGAGGTCGAGTGCCTCCGCGGCAGATTTCCGAGTATCTCGATCTGTAGATTCAAGAAAATCCCAAACACTCTTCCACGCCCGAGGGAGTTCCGATTCGAACTCGCCGGGTAACGTCTCTTTATACGATACAAGAGCTTTCGCCAGCACCAGCGCCCACGCGGGGGACACCGTCGTATCACTGCGCGGAGGGCAGGCCGAATGGATTGCGGATGTTATGTCGGGTAACTGGGCAGTAAGCGCAGTTTCGTCATCGTCGGAAATAGCTGTAAGGAGGACTGAAAGTGTGGAGAAAGCAAAACGTGATAGGTAAGGGTTCCCTAACCAAGGGAGGGGAATCAAAGATGCGGCAATGGATGGCAGTGACTATATAAATTTTGAGTAAACCTTTTTCAATGCATTTGGTTATCACGTACTGAGGGTGGTAGGGTGAGAACGATCGGCTCGAGCAACGCGAGAATATGGATCCCGGTCTCTGTTCTGTCTGTAGCACCCTTCTTCTTTCCCTTTACAGGGCTTACATCGTTCGTAAGCGTAGAAAGGATGAAGTCGGAGACCTGTGATGAGTAGGGATGCCTAATAGATGGGGGAGGAGCAGCAGCAAGAACATCGCGGACGACTTCTGCAGCCTTCTTCCGCACTTTTGGTCGAGGATCAAGCGTCAAATGGAGGATTGAGGCGAACGACTGCCGTAGGCCCTGTGCCGATTCCAATTGGGATCGTTCGAGAGCAAGGTAAACAGAATTGTAAATCGCCAATTGCGACCGCAATGGTGGAGCATGTGGGACCAACGAGGGGAACAAAGGGGCAGTGAGGGACAAAATCGTCGAAAGGTTCGAACGGATCACTGGATGCGGGACGAACGGGAGGGCCAACGCCAGAAGATATAACTCCGCTGGTAAAACGTCGCCTTCCCCAAATGTCAGGGCTCCGGAGGTTCGAGAGGTCTGGAGCGTGCTGTCCAGGGTCGTGAGTAGTGCAGCGAAGTAAGCAGTAGGTGATCTCTCCGTCCCTTGTTGCTCGAATGCCGATTCCAATGCCTGCAGTAATTGAGCAGGAGCTTTTTGATGGGCAAGCGAAGATGTCGTATGCGGTCGAATTTTGACTAGAGCTGTCTCGATGTCTGCCATCACAGTCAGATTTTGTTTTTGTGGACGGCGTCCAGTCCAGATATCGCTTTCAGATTGAGCGAGGGGTCAGCGGGAAGAAAATTAGTGTATAGCGGCACGTGATGTGACGATCGACGGAACGTTCACCCCTTCACCAAATCCGCGATGGCGCACGTAGTACAACCTCTCGACCAACCGTCTAACTACAAGGATTCTCAGGCCCGAGCGGACAGGAACAAACTGGACGAGGCTCTCTTAAAGTCCTCCACCCTCTACGTACGTTCATTTCTCGCAACTACGCACTTTTGAAGCTGACCGCCGGGTAGATTGGCAACCTGAGCTTCTACACAACAGAGGAACAAATATACGAGTTGTTTGGCAAATGCGCGAATGGTTCCGAAGGCGGAGGGATCAAACGTGTCATCATGGGCCTTGATAGGAATACCAGGCGAGTTTCTCCCGGACCGGTCTCCCTTGGCAGTGCTAACGTGACGTCTTAAGAACACCATGTGGATTCTGCTTCGTTGAATTCTACACGCGCCCCGAGGCCCTTGCGAGTTTGAGGTACATCAGCGGAACGAAACTTGACGAACGGATAGTTCGCTGCGACCTGGATGCAGGGTATAAAGAAGGCCGGCAATTTGGTCGAGGCAAAAGCGGCGGTCAGGTACGTGACGAGCATCGTGAAGACTATGATCCCGGCCGTGGTGGCTGGGGTGCTCAAGCCCAAAGAATGGAGGCTCAACGAAGGAAGGAAGTCGAGGAGAGATATGCAGACACAACAGGCATTGTGGCTGGTGGTGGTGGGGATTGGAGACAAGGGGAAGTCGCTCCTCAACAGAGCCTCAAGCGCGGAAGGTCCCCAGACGATGATGGAGAGCAGGAGAGGGTAAGCTTCCAATCGTCCCAGCTTACGCTGTGGTTAACCCTTCTACACAGACTGCACGTTCTCGTATGGACATGGAGGAGGACCGTATGTGATTTCCTCCCAGGCCGGCTTGCAAGGTATAAGAGTGTAGTTTAGGAGAAACGCGGGCAGAATATTTATTGGACGAACATGATCGCAACAAAACGACAGCGATTATGTGCCCCGTGGCTCAGTTGGTTAGAGCGTGTGACTGTTATGTGTCATCACAAGGTCGAGAGTTCAAGCCTCTCCGGGGCAGGTGGCTTTTTCTTTTTCCAGTCGAATGTGTATTCTTCTGGAAAGGTCCGTCAACGGAAGAAAAAATACAGGAAACCACTGGTCGCTAATCCCGCGGAAATATATGATGTATTTAATCGAAATCCCTGGACAATATACGAACGGAACCAAGAGAAGAGGAATCAAGGAACCGCAGTTTCTTCTTGTTCATCAAACCAAAGTCGTATCGTCAGGTCCTTTTCCATGCCTGCGGATGCTATGATGCTCTTCGTCGGATGGGCCTGGGAGGCAGCATCGCCGGTGAGCGATCATATTTACTTTTGAAACGAATGATACATACAGCAACTGCCATGACCACATCTAAATGGGAGGGATTAGTCCTATTCACCGGGCGTAAGAGCCGTAAGCTGCCAGATTTACCTCTATGGCCCTCAAGCACCTGCAGGATCTCCCTCGTTTGCAGGTCCCAGATATACACCTTCGAGTCTTCACTACCACCCACGACCACCTTCCGTCCAGTTACACTGAAACACGCGAATAAACAATACGTTACATTCGTGTGCCCTTTGTATGTTTTGACGCATTTCGATGTTTGGGTGTTCCAAAGTCGGATTGTAGAGTCCTGGGTTACGGCGAGGACGAATTTGGAGTTGGGAGAAAACTTGACGTGAGAACTACATGGACATCAAGGGTTAGAAAACTGTGGAGGACCCCAGACATGGTGCCGTTGTACCATACGGGGTTGTCATCATCGACAAGAGTCTTCAGACATTGACCAGAATCGGCATCCCAGAGGCGTCTGCAGATGGGACTGAGTGAAGGCGTGGTCAAGTTTCGCCAGCGACACTTACATAAGGCCATCCATGGCACACGAAACAATCATTGTCCCATCCATGTTAAAGCTAACCGCAGTGACGGGGTCAGAGTGAGCGGGAAGGATTTTGAGAGATTTGCCTAATCGCTTCTGTGAGAAACTGCGGGGGAACACAGCAATAAGCAGAATCCACACCTCGAGCAACATCCCATATCCGCACTGTCTCATCAAAACCACCAGAAGCGAGAAGGTTTGACTTGTGATTAAAGTTGACGCAAAACACAAAGTTCGTGTGTCCTTTCAAAACCTTGACCGCAGTGCCCTGAAGAATCTGGTGTTCGGCGGGGACAAACGCCTAGGCTGGGGAAAACTCTTACAAGGTTGAAATCCCATATTCGAACGGTTTTATCATCTGATGCGCTGGCAAGGAAGTCGCCTTCGGATGACCAAGCAACGTCCGAAATCCCTTCAGAATGTCCATGGAGAGTCTTGATGATATCCCCCGTATATGTTTCCCAAATCTTGATCAACTTATCTGCCGCTTGAGATCTTTGCATGTCAGTACCTTTCAAAGTAACGGCACAACGACAAAGGAAGTGTGCATGTCCACGGCCAGGAAGCGAAACTCACCTGCAGACGCAAGCTTAACCCCATCAGGGCTAAATTTTACGGATGAGATAGGCATTGTATGCCCGCTGAGCATAAACTTCGGTTCATAGTTCGGTTTCGGCTGAGTCTGCGAATTCTCCTCCATCGTGCGAACAGCTACCTGGGGAAATCGAGGGTGTGCCAGAAGGAGGGAACGGATCACACGTGATCAGATTCGCGACGCGGAACGTCATCCACATGTCTTCCCGCAACGACCACCGGCGACGAGAACGGAGCTGGGAACGTAGCGACCGGGACAGAGATCGGGACCGCTACAGGGACAGAGACCGTGGTGGGGACAGGGGCAGAGGCAGAGGAGATAGGTACCGAGACTCACGTCGGAGAAGCCGCTCCCGAAGTCCTCGAAGAGGGGATCATGATAGACGTTCAGGTGCGCATGGTTTCATTTCATTCCGGTTGAAAAGCTCACTTGGAACAGAGAGAGACAGGAGAGACTATCGTTACGACGATAGGCGGGACTCTGATCGACGGGACGGGGGTGACCGTCGAAGAGACGACAGGCGAGATGACCGCGACCGCCAAAGGGATGATCCTCGGGATAGAGATGCTTCCAAACGCTCTGAAGCTAAGCCTTCCCCGGGACTGAAAGAAGAATCAGGTAAGTGTTGTAATTTCAGTCCATCCCAGTATGTTAACTCGGCATCAAGTCCCCCCGGTCCCAGAACCGCGCACACAGAGTGAAGACCTCGAGAATGGCCAAGAAGAGGGAGAGTCCATGGATGCTATGAATCAGGACGACGAGGCCATGATGGGCATGATGGGCATAACTGGTTTTGGCTCGACCAAGGTTCGTGTTCTCCCGAGATAAACGTACCAATATCTGGATACCTTTTATAGGGCAAGCACGTCGAAGGGAACCAAGAGGGTGTCGCAAAGATTAAGAAAGTTCGGACGTGGAGGCAGTACATGAATCGGTTGGTCACTTTTTGAATCCCCAGGACATTACACTCACTACAAGGTTACACCCCAGTCGTGGTGGATTTAATAGGTCGGCCATCTGCATCTTCGCTCCATCCTACCTGATTCTTATCCTATCTTTATAGGCCACTGGACAAGATCAAATAGGCCGCCACCGGCGACGATCCATGGGACTGTATTATTGGGTCCAGTTGAGTGTTTCCGTGTTGTTGTGTTTGAGCAATGTTACCCGGATGCTGCCCCCAGTTTTTCTCTTTTTCCGGAATTCCGCACCTCTCACAAGAACAAGTGCCTCACAACCACGCACCGAAGTCCAGAAAACCGTACATATCATTCGTAACTACAAAAGGATACAGAGAAGCGGAAATAAAAAGGCTGCGCAAGAAGAACGATGTAGCGTCAAAAAAGGAAAATCAGATGGACCATGTGAGACTGTTCCACCCAACCTCCTATGCGACACGCACGAATGGCGCGCTGTAAGCATGACGAAATGTCAAGAGGAGTTAGAAACCATGCAATTTGATGGTGTTCTTGGGGATACCCTCCTCAGTCAGGAAGTTCTGAATCTTGACCCTCTGGTCACCTTGGAGCTGGATGACCTTGCCAGCCTCCTCGTCTTCGACGAGGGTACCGTTGCAAGCGAATTCCTATCGGATCGCGCCGAATCAGCTTTGGGTCAAACAAGAAAATCGGCGAGACGCGCCCCAAGAACGGGCGCCGGTCGCTAGGGCGAGCGTACCTTCTTGAACGCCTTGAGGAGCTTCCTAGAGTCGTATTCTGGGAGACGGAGGATAACCGCGATCAGATCGTTGAGAAGAGCCGAGTGGTTCCAAAACGTGCTCACCCTTGGGGAGACCCTGTAGGGTGGTCAGTGTCTTGCGGCCATTTCGTTGTTGAATACGGATGTGGATGTAATCCTGCTGGCTTCCTACGTCCTCATTACCAAGCTGCTGTCCTTCGTCTGCAAAAGGGTCTATATATCCGGAGGTGGGTCAGATCATGCGATCATCATCGTTGGGAGGGGGCAACTCCGCCACGGGTTGAGAAGTGGATGGCGGAGCGGAGAGCGCAAGGCGGGGGCGACAACTGACCGACAGTATTGAAGTTCTGTACGTTCATGCGACGATAAAAGTTGAGAGTGGTACAGAGGTTGTCGAGAGAGACGGAGGCGGTTGGAGGAGAGAAGAGAACGGTGTGTCTTGATTTTAAAATTTCCAACTTTTTACCCGTCATAACTGGGTCTGATTCATTTATTTGTCCCTGTTTGGTTTTTTCCAGTGGCTGACCACACGCACAGCCATCTGCTGACGGCATCCGGATCTGCACTGTTCATTCCAAGGGGTGCTAGTCCTTACAATAACAGCCATGGTCCAGCAAAACACCGCCGAGAAAAAGCACGGCCCACCAAAATTCCTGCACCTGCCCAAAGCAAGAGGTACGCCTCGGATTCCGTTGACCCACGAAAATTTCTCACGAACGGGATCACCCAGCGAAACAACTCAAATCTGCATGGATCCAGACACGCAAAATCAAGTCCAAGTGGAATGCCGAGAAGCGCAGGCAGGGGATCGGGATGAAATCCTCCCCAACCGCGCCGGCACTCGAAACTACCGTATCGAACTTTTCAGACATCCCGGTAGTGGAGACACTGAATCATCTGCATCAGCCCCAACTCATCAACACTGGATCCGACGCATCATCACCCTCCAAACCCGAGAAACGTCCGGTCAATACCCCAAGCACAAAGGAGCCCGTTCGCACGGCCAAAACTGGTCTGGCTGTGGGATCATCCCAACAAAAGGATCGTCGGTTGGGACGCCCCAGTGGATATCAAGGGAAGAAACCAAGCATGAGAAATCGGATGAACGCATTGCTGGAGAAGATTCAGAGAGAGATCGATTAGCGGAAGTAAGGTTTCTCGGCATGTTTCTTTGCTCAAGATTCGTTGATGGTAGAGTTCAGGTTGCAGATCCTCTCGATCGACCAAAGCGGGGGAACAAAGACGTGTGCGTGACCGTTTTTGAGGGAGGGGAATAGGTACACTATGCAGGGTGGATGCGGCCCGTGGATGAGCAGTAGCAGAGGAAACGACGAGCTTCCAGCCGCCAAGCTAGGCTTGATTTTCCTTGTCCTCGCTCCCCTCTTCTGTCGTCTTCTCTTCTTTCACAATTTTCTGAGCGCCAGTCTCCGTCCTGATCCCGTCCATTTTCTCGTCTGTGCTCTGTCCGGTGGCGCTCTCCGCCTTTGTTTCGACCTCCTTGTCCTCTTCCTTGACCGCCTCAGTCTCTCCTCGGCCTTCCTTTTGTTCTTGGTCTTCGCCTTTCACGAACCTGTCCTGTAAGGTCGTAGTGATCGTTGTTGTGGAAGAGATCGGTGTCGGACCATCGCTTAGGTGACCCGGACGCGGATCGTCGAGTTCATCAACGCGTCCGAACGCTGGGTCTACGTCATTTGGCTCGTTCTGTGACGTCCGCGGGGGACTTCGAGACTTGGACCTAGCTCGGGCATCGCTATGGAGGAAGGGAATAGGCGAAAAAATAGGAGTGGTGGGGGTAGATATTGGGCCTATGGGTAGAGGTGTTGTCGTAAGACCGTTGCCGTTGGCCTTGGCCTCGCTGACAACAGGGTTCGGAAAGCTGTCCCACGTCGAAGTTACTAGAAGCGCCTTCTCAACAGCCCTGAGGTACTTTCCAACCGCCTTGTAATGCTCCTGCGGTCGTAGGCACAGCTCGCAAATGCGTTGAACGGTAAATGGCGCGTTCCTGTTAATATGAACATCAGGGCGGCGGTTCAGGGTGCAAGACGAGGTGCCAGCGTACTCTTCAAACTCGTCCAGCTGTGCGAAGATCCCAGCTCTCGCCTCTTCCGTCTCATCTTTTGTCATGTAGCTTACCCGTGCCTCAATCGGGTTTGCGAGGTTGCGGACTCTCGGCCGGACCGGTGGCAGCCTGAGGCCACCATTTGTATCAGCGTGATTCACAAAGGGTGGGGGTTGTTTTGGGGCTGAATATTCTGGATTTTCCAGAAACGTATCAATGTTCTTGGAGCGAAACGTCTGTGAACTGAAGACGTAACGGAGAAGCGGCGTGGCGCACTTTTTGGATTTTGTACTTGATCATTTCGCGTAAATGAGGCCATTCTTCGCTGAGGTTCACACGATTGAGCCCAAGCGCGCAAGAGGTGTTTGGAAATGACGGACTGGAGTAGGTCTGTGGAAGCGATGTGCTCCAACCTTGCGTCGAATTCTGCCCACTCGAAGAAAAGGGGCGGGGGTGAGATGAGTGGATAGATGCACAGCTGACCACAATACCTGGTGACCACTGGAATCCGTTTGGTACCCCATTTATGTTCTCCACTGTTGTCGCGACCATGGCGAACGGGGTGAGGGCTTGATCAACCGATCCCGACGGACGTCGCGAGGTCCGGGCTCGGAGGCTGTCCGTTTCCGGCAGGTCCGGCGGCTGTTGCGTTTCCAGAGTTGTGCTGGACCGCCAGTGGAGAGATGTCTTATATCCGCCTCAACGATCCTTTGGCTGCGCAGTACCCGTCTAACGACTCCTCTCAATTTCCTCCGTCCCGACCTCGTTCCTTCCTCATGAAACTCCCCCAATTCGGTCCCAGAGAGTTCAAGAGCGCCAAAATTTCAAACGAGAGGAAGCGGAGGCTCTTGCTGTCCTACCTTCCCGACTGGTATGTGAACTCATCTGAGGCTCTGTGTCGACTCTTCTCACACCAATTCCACCCAGGATCGTCTCCATTGTGCTCGCGTATGCTCAGCCCTCTGCCATCTCGAACCAATCTAATTGAGCCCCCCCTGCAGCGGCGGGTTCTTTGCCCTAGACAAGATCTCCGGTTATAAGAGAGTATTCTCCTTGGAAGATACCTCGTGAGTCTAGCCTCCACTCCCGCAGCAGAACCTTGTGCTGACGTTCCTCCGATCAGTTTGCGACACCCGTGAGCTTGTGTCTACGACCCAGGCGAGTTGGGACTGACTGTGAGACGCTCTTCAGATATACGGAACATGAACGTGTGCCGGTGGGTCCCAGTCCCTCCACATCTATGGTCCCAGCTGACAGGCGTTCGCACAGAACTTGTGGCTTCTGGTCATATGTTTGGTGGCACCTGTCGTGCTACTCCCCATCATCAACCTATTCACTGTTCGGACATTCTGGGACCTGCATAACTCATACTTAGGACGTGCGCAGTTGCGATTAACTCTTCTACTTCGCCACCGGGCTGACTCGATTGGACAGTGTTATTATCGCTCAGTGTGGCTGGTGTCATTACCCAATTCACGAAACTGACAGTTGGTCGACCGAGACCAGGTGAGGAGACCTCGAGTACTTAAGGTTATGAGCTAACATTGCGCACAGATGTCATTGCACGGTGCATACCGCCCCCAGGGTCGGTAGATCCCGAGTATGGCCTTACAAGTGTATCGATCTGCACACAGACGGACAGTCGCATCCTTAACGACGGTTTCAGGAGTTTCCCCAGTGGTCACTCCAGTTGTGAGTTATGGGCACCCCGTATTTATGCCCCGCTTAATCCTCCCTCCAGTATCTTTTGCTGGTCTAGGGTTCCTGTCGTTGTACCTTGCCGGTAAACTCCACCTATTTGATAAGAGGGGGCATGCTGTGAGTATGATCCAAATCCGTCCGCCCTGCGTCATTCTGACATTTGCTGCTGCGGACCGCAGCCCAAAGCATGGATTTCTCTCGCTCCACTCAGCGGTGCTGCCCTCGTCGCAATTTCCCGCACAATGGACTACCGTCGTACGTAAAACGCCTCCTGATTGCCGCTTCTGTCTTTAACCTAAATTATTGTCGAAAGATCACTGGCACGACGTGACGGTTGGATCCATCCTTGGTCTCACCATCGCGTACTTCGCGTACCGCCAATACTACCCCGGTCTTGCAGACGAGCTCTCCCATCGCCCATTCTCTCCACGGATCAGGGATGAGAGCTCTGAGACCGTTCTTCCAGTTCACGCTCAGTCAAAACATCAAGGATACGACCCGGCTGGTGCCGGCCGCAACTACGACTCCATCGAGCTAGATGGAACTGTGCAGAGGCCTGGTCCGCAGCATCTTCGAGACGCCTGGAGGGAACATGGTGACCCTGACGCGGAAGAGAGCAGACTTGACCGGAACCCCCGTGCAAGTGGTTCCAACGAGTGATGCATGATCTCTGATACATCACGTTTGGACTTTGTATGTTTTCATGTATTCACGTAGCCCCCGGCCACCCCACGTACTCCCTCTTTCTAATAAATACTTGTCTGTACTTATTCTCGATTCGATGACCACCCGACTGTGGATGCCTGTGACCGAGTGTGACGGTGGATCACGACTGTACAGCTGATCCGAAAAGGAAATTTGTGTCTACTGGACTCTGGAGAGATATCTCGAGTAAACACATCCTCAAGCCATGGAGAACGATCAGGTGAGTAGTCACTGGTTGAGCTGGAGATTTTTCGAGGGCTGAAAAGGCAACTGTTACCAGGGAGTCCTCGTTGACCTTTACGTCCCACGAAAATGCGCGGCTACCAGTATGTCCCAGAGGCCGTGAACCGACCCATTACCTTGAAGCTTACGCAGAAACCTCTCGCCTCGTTTCCGATGCTACGCAGACCGCTTGATTACCGCTAAGGATCATGCTGCGATCCAGATCAGTGTGGCCGACGTCGATGCCAACGGCGTTGCCCAGAGCACATCAACAAGTTTCGCCATCTCTGGACAGGTTAGGGCCATGGGCGAGAGTGACGATTCTCTGAACAGGCTGGCTACCAAGGCTGGATGTAAGTCTTGTCGTTTTTAGGGTTCACCATTTCGAAATTCTGACGGCACATCGTTGTTTTTCTTTGGATTTCATGGTGGATTTTTCTTTGGGATTTCGACTTCAGTGCTCAGGAACGTTTGGTCGTACCAAAAGTAGACATTGGCTCATTATTTCCTCGTTGTACGCATGCTATCGAAGCTTTGTTCTTCCCTCATCTTGAGTTTTCGCCGACTGTGCGATGGTTTGAAAAACTTTGAACCGCGGCAGCGCACTGGGCCGCCGGGGCTTGTGGAACCATCAACACTCGATCTCCCCGCAGTAGCTGTGCCCAGCCACCCGGATATAACCTCGACCACCTAGCTATGGGAGGAGGAAACCCCTCAACATCACTCACAGATAGTATCCTCTCCACGATCTCCGTGAGTCTTATCCCCCTACTTTCTGGCTGACAATTTCCAGTCCGACGTCACATTGACCAACGTGCCACACTTGTTTCCCAGACTGAAGATATGGTAGAAATCAAGAGGCAGTCTGCGGAAGACCTCTCCACCAGCCACGAAGATTCAGATGGCAGCAAGTACAGGCTGCTGTACACAAAGTCAAAGGTGTATATCAACCCCACGGCGTACGCGAGAGACAACATTCCGGGGTTTGTGGCAATCGTCAAACGGGTGCGCCATCTTCCGCAGTTGTACCAATTCATCTGTGTACTTATTGTCCCTTTTGTGCGCACAGGAGGCAATAAATCCTACCTATCTTCTCGCATGGATACCTGAAAGTCTGTTGGATGAGAAGGGTCAGAGCGAATGGGACAAATTTGTAAGCGTGGAAGGAAAGGCTCCATACGATGAGCAAGAAGGTCGGTTCATCCGACTGTGCTTCAGGACTGCGCTGATTACCTTGGATGTGGTTAGATGCTGTCCTCATCGACATGCCTACTTCGCGACCCGAGACATACGCGTTCTCTGTACCCCTGACTTCGGTGTACTCCTTCCTCGTCTACCCTCCGAACCTATCTTCCTGGTGTAAGAATCTGTGCATTTTTCACCCGATTCCGGATCCACTCACACCTAAGTTCGGTGTCTTACAGATGGGTCGATCGCGATCAACCTCATCAACGGTCCAACACTACCCACCATATACTTCCACGATGACGAGTCAAACTCTTTCTGTCTCTCGCCTCGGTCGCCGCCACCGAAGGACACCTCACCCGCCACATATCCACCACCCTCAGCTTCCCCACAAGAGCTACACACGTCTTGGGGTGGAGAAGACTTGATTGCCCGACTGCGGAATTACTCACACATCCTTCGGTCGTGTTTGGACCCGGCGTTGTTCCTGGTCGATCCCTCTCGAGCAGATGTAGAGGCACACACGACTATTTTGTTCGGGGACGACGAGGTAGATAACATTCTCGCTCAGTCCTCGTACGCGAACTCGTTCTCCCCCATTCCTGCTCACCGTCGGCCGAGACCCATCTCTACGACTCTGCCTAATCCCTATTCCTCGAGATCGTCTGTTCTACACCGCTCCATGGCAGCACCACTACCCGCCATGTCCCAGAGCACGTCACAAGCTCGGATGGCGCTATTGCAGTCCTTCTCGAACATCACGAGAGCGACTAAACATGCCGCTCAGAACATCCTTTCACACCCTCTCGCCAAACCCATCGTTCCACACCTCCCCGATCCTGTGAAGAGCCTCGTAAACGCGAACGGTGAATGGGAGTGGGGCAGCTGGGTTGAGAAGGGGGGTGTGGGTGAATTCGAGAGCGCTCGAGTTTATTTGGCTCGATGGGCTCGAGTTGTTGCGGAAGAGGGGGAAAGGGCTCGTAGACGGGAAGCACAAGTTATTCCATCTTCTTCAGAGGATACTGGGGAAGAAACTTCGTTGGGAATTTTCGAGTTGCTCCACAACACCTCGAACCTCCCCACCCCGAAAGCGACCAGAGACCCCAAACACCCCGTCGATACGGAAATGTGGCTAAGCTGGTTCGACAGTACCGGTCGGCCCAAGGTGAGTAAGGAGGAAATACGAAAGGAGGTGTTTAGGCGTGGTGTAAGCGCGGTTGGGGATCTGAGGAGAACTGTGTGGCCGTTCCTTCTGGGAGTGTACGAGTGGGATGCCACGACGGAGGAAAGGGATAAGTTGTGGGAAGAGAAGAGGTGTGTTTCAGCCATATCCTGCTTATAGGCTCTTCTGATGTTGATTGTGTACAGGAAGCGGTACTACGAAGTCAGAGACGAATGGTGTGGTGTTCCTGAAGTTTTCGAGAGTCAAAATGTGTTGGAGGAGAGACATCGCATCGATGTGGATTGTCGCCGCACGGATAGGACCGTATCCTTGTTTGCACAACCTCCCACATCTCCCGAGGACAAAACTGCGTCGGCCCGATACGCTATCATTTCACCACAGAACGGAGAAATAGGTGCTCAATCTCCCAGTAACGAACACACGGAACAACTAGCTGCGATTCTACTAACGTACGGATTCTACGAAAGGGAGCTAGGTACGTACGGTTTGACCTTTTGATATGACAGAAGTCATTCACTGCGGATGACATGGGTTGGCTGATTGAAGGCAACGAAGGTTACGTTCAAGGGATGTCAGATCTCTGCGCTCCAATTTATGTCGTTATGGGTGGAGAACCTGAGATGACGTTCTGGTGTTTCGTCGAGGTGATGGACCGGATGGTGAGCTCAGTTCTGATGCGGGGGGATGTGATGTTCTGATCTTTTTGACTGTCCCGCAGAAACAAAACTTCCTGAGGGACCAAAGTGGCATGAAGCAGCAACTATCAACTCTTCAACAACTGATCGCAGTTATGGACCCTGAGCTGTATCGACATTTCGGTAATTTGAACTATCTCGTATCTGTCCAAACCGATTCTAAACTGTGATCGCAGAGAAAGCCGAAGCGCTGAACTTGTTCTTCTGCTTCAGATGGGTCCTAATCGCGTTCAAACGCGAGTTCCCATTCGACGAAGTGCTGAGGCTTTGGGAAGTGCTCTGGACTGATTACTACTCGAGTCAATTCCTGCCGTTCGTCGCGTTCGCCGTCCTCGAATCGCATAGAGACATGATACTCCGATATTTGATTGAGGTGGGTGGACACCCTTTCCAGTCCAGGAGTGTTTGCTAATATGGAATGTGCCCGGTTTTACAGTTTGATGAAATACTGAAGGTAGGTCCCCTTGTACACAGCCTAAAAGATTAAGGCTCTGACACGTGGGCTAGTATTGCAACGAACTGAGCATGACGATCGAGTTGGATACCACCCTCGCTCAGGCGGAGGTGTTGTTTTTGTCTTTCTCGCAGCTTGTGGCCGATATTGACAGACGTCGGGCCGAAGGAGAGCCCATACAACTTCCCACCGGTGGCCTTCGACATCGTAAAGAGGGTCAAGGAGGTCAAGATTCGGACCCGCCGAGAGGGTCATCTTCCCTCCCCGCTGCGGTCTTACCCACATTGAGCGAAGAATTGAGGGAACTGTTGAAGGCGAGACGATGAGAACGTTACCGTGTATTTTGAGGGGGAGTTCTGACATTGGGTGGTTACACGTATTGCATAGACACTTGTAGATTACATATAATTTCTTGCAATAGGGAAACACGACCTTCAAGGTGGGACGGGAGCCGACGGATGATGCGAATACGCATACACTGGTCTGATCAGTGTCCGCGGCGCCTGGAGCGAGTGCAGGGCGCCAACTCCCCTCATATCATTGGGAAGTAAATAGGATCACATGGGTCAGGGTAGCGGGCAAGCTCCCTGATAAACCCCTTCACAAGGGCGAAACCCAAAGCCCACTCAACTTTTATCAACAGACTCCGAGAGGTTTTTTTCTTGCACAAGTGTGGGTTGATCGACTCCGCTGGCAGCATAACCGCTACAGGAGCGCATCCACTCTGCAAAGCAATAAAGAAGAAGAGCGTGTCGATCGGAAATTGGGCCACCCTGCAGCTCCTGTGATGATGATGGGGGACCGATATGTCGTGTCTGCTCTCACGATCACTTCGCCCCTGCAGTGCAACAAAAAAGAAGATTGCTGGAAAATATTTATACCCAGCCGAATCCTGTGCCTTTGGAGTTCTGGTCTCGACCCCGCGGCTCGACGTAGACATTCTTGGCAGCAGTAGCCGACCCTACAATTCACTCTCTACTCCAACCCCCCCCTCCCCCATGACTCTGAGGCATGTGGAGGTACAGCTTTTCATCTCACGCATTAGGATAGCCGTGCGAGGCAAACATGGCAGCGGTCGCCGCCCTACTACACAGGCTATGGTCCGGTTCGGATAGATAGGGAGAACCAACGCTGGCGATTTTGCCTCCGGTCAGTGGGGCAACAAGGATTCCGGGCGATAAGTAACGGCGGCCAGAAAACCGGACACTCAGGTCGCCACCCTCCCGTATCCTCTCTTTCCTCCCCTCCGCATCTCCCCCCACACATTCTCTCCAGTCGATACAACTCGGTCTCTTCCCTCCGCATCTCCTTCGACTCATCCACGATGTCCTTCCCGTCTAACATCACGCCTCATCACGGCGACGGCCCCACCTCTAGGAGGAGGAGCTCTATCGACCCTACGAAGCTGACCCGAATGGACAGGTGCGTGGCGATTACCGAAGTGCCCCATTGTGCAGTCATAAATGATCTCCGATCAACCCTCTCGCGTGCAGGTCATCCCTTGCCCTAGGACATGATATATTTAACGTCCTCTTCATCGGCGCTGGAAACATCATGTTCGGTTGGTCAAATAACCTTTCCTGTTTCGTTACAATCCTGACACGAGTACTCCAGGTTCCCCCGAGGGCCCATGGAACCACTCTTTCCGTCTTGAACAGTAAGTGGAACGGTTGTGAACACCCCCACCCGATCTCATCTCATCCTCATTTAGCAAACTCGGACCAAGATTAAAGGTCGTCGCCCTCATAGACCCCGCAACCGAGCGCGCAGGCGCCGTTCTCCAAGCTAAACGTGATAGTTTCGTCAAATCCGCCTACGAAAATACCAGGGTTTGCAAGGACTTGGACGAATTCGTCAGCACAATGACCAAAGAGGAGTACCCCAGGGCTATCATCATCGGAAGCCCACCCATGTTTAGGGGCAGCACCCTCCCAGGGAGGGATATCGAGATCCAACTCTTGAAAAAGTTCCCCGGAATCGCCTTGTTCGTCGAGAAGCCCATCGCGACTGGCCTATACGAGGAAATCAAGGACGCGCTCGAGGTCGCGAAGGCGATAGGTGGTAGCGGTAGCATCTGCTCCGTCGGGTGAGCATTGCTGTTGGGTCCAATAGGAACCTTGGCTAAGGGTGATTCAGATATATGCTTCGATACCTCAAGGCCGTGCAGATGATGAAGAAGATAATCGAAGTAAATAACCTCACAGTCATGGCCACCATCGCCCGCTACGCCTGCGCATACGAGGCTATCGCCAAGCCTGACTGGTGGGACAAATCCAAGAGGTGATTGAAACCACGATCAGCGTATCGAAACTCTCCCTGACCATGAGGGCCATTCACCACAGTGCCGGTCCAGTCATCGAACAGGGAACTCACTTCTGTGATCTTTCCCGATACTTTGGAGGAGAGGTCGATATCTCCAGTGTCGCTGCTCACTCGTTGGAGTGGTACGAGGATGCTGGAAAACTCTCCGCGATGGTGATCGATGAAGAAAAGATCGAGCCGGAAAACAGGATTCCTCGTATTACTTCCGCAACGTGGTGCGTAAACAGACCCTGAATGCGTTCTATTTTTTCGAGGCGTTCTAATCGATTTCCACAGGAAATATGAGGACGGAGCAGTCGGAACGTTCATTCACTGTGTCGCCCTCAAGGATCACGATTACAGCTGCGAGCTCGAGGTCTACGCAGATGGATACCAGATGAAGTACGCCCCATCGATTTCACCGTGTTGCGGACCCTTATCGACATCACACAGGCTTGTAAATCCATACGTTCAGCCCGTTCTCCACATCCGACGTCCAGGAAGTGACCTAGAGGAGACCCATACATTCCCTGATGATGACCCATTCTTCTCCGAAATCTCCGTGTTCATCGACAGCATAGAAGATATCGAGGAGGATCCCGAGACCGTGACTACGTTGAGTTCTTACGAAGGTACGATTCTAATGATTGGTGCCATCAGATCCCATTAACACTCTTTCCTACAGATGCATGCAAGACATACGAGCTCACCTGGGCCATTCGTCTCGCCAGTGAGAAGTCGAGAAAGACCTACCAGAAACCCGCTCCCGCATAAAGTTTGTCGATTTGAAGCGGATGGTATCCCCTAGAATTAATGTACAACGAACGTTCAAATATACTCTCGTACATCCGTATTGTCTCTGCTTCACTCGCGGCTGCCTCGAGAAACGTCATGTGTCCATACCAGGAACTACTGCCTGTCTCTTCGAACTCGGCTCTCCTCTGTCGGGGTTTGCCTCGTCGGTATCTCCATCCTCGGGCGTCTTCATCTTCTGTTCTTGACGGGCCTTCTTTTTTCGAGATGCTTCAGCCTCTTTCTCCAGTTTCAGGTGTTCTTTCAGCTTCGGGAAGGTGTTGAATGTCTCGCGACACCTCCAACATTCCAAACCCTCTTTCAGCAGAGGTTCATGTAGACTCTGTTGCAACGACACCACCTGGGGCACAAACGGCGAGTCAATACCTCAAGAGAAGAAAAAAAAAACACTCCAGCGAGGGCCAGTTACATACCTCCTGATCGAACGAGGCGCTGTCCCCCTCGAACCATGATAGTACTTCGTCAATGTGGAGGAAGAACCCCAGTCCCGGGTGAAACGAATTGTAGTGTTTCTTATGTTTCAGGCTCGGCGAGCACAAGTCCGATGAGACAACGTGCAAATGCAAGTGACTGAGTGGGTCAAGGGAGAGAGGGGGGGTTCAGTGAGAAAAACGCGCTACGGTTCTCGTGGTGGTGCATCTGCCACCGTTCCCGAACGTACACCAGAGAGGGGACAGCGTGGAACCCTATCCACACGTCCCACTTGTACCCATGTTTCTTGAGCATTTCCTTCTCAACCATCTCCTTCACAATCTCCGCGTCCTTCTTGAGCCCTTCGATGAGCGTCTTAGCCTCCGCTTTCTTTCCTTTCGCCAACAAGGTATGCATATTCGTCAAATCTTTCGCAGCAAATACCGAGTTGGCAATTATCCTCGGTAACACCAAGAAATGATATATGGCTTTCGGGTACTTGTCGAAGAGAGCCAAAGAAGTTTCTGTGTTGGTGAACAGCAGCGTCGGGGGCAAAGACGATGGCGAAGACTCGAATCTCTTTGCGTATTTTTGCAGAATCGTTCGGTCAAACATCGTGAAGGTTCTGGGGAAAGTAACTGTGTGCGTCCCAAACGCGATCGAGGGCACAAATGACGCGCGGACGCGACGCCCAACAATACCTCGCTAACTTCAATCCGAAACTTCGCCCTCACCCTCAGCGTCATCCATATCAACATCCCCATCCCCACCAACCTCCCCGCGTAGCGCCTCAATGCCGCCGGGTCCCGGAGACTGACCTTTGAACCACCGACCACTCACCCAGTCTATCCTACATAGCCCCGAAGCCGTCCCAGACACCAGAAGTTGGCAGTTTCCCAATCCGTTCCCATTATTCCACGCCACTCGTTGTACGCTGACCTCCGGTGCCCACGCCCCAGGATTCATCTGAGCAGGTGTTGTATCCGGATTTTTGGACCTTGCTTTCCTAGCTGCGAACCGGTCAAGGGTCTCCTGTCACAGTTTACATGCATCAACAAATGGAGAGGGTAGATTCGAGGAGTGCTTACTTGAGGTAGAAATTGTTCCAGCATCCGGTACTCTCCCGTATTACGGCTGTGATCTAATTGATAGATTTTATAGTAGAAGAAGGGCTGATGGGGTTCATGAGCCTTTAAAGCAGGTCGTCTACGTGATCTCAAAACCTACCACATCGCCCCTCCGTGGAGGCCGCAGCATGTTCGTCGTAATACAAGATCCATCGGCGCAGCCAGTCGCAACGTATGGATGGTAGTCCGAGGACCCGATGCTCTGTTCAAGGCGTTATTAGCGCCTTGAGGCCACCAGGTTATGTGACGCACCCAGGTTGGAGCATTGGCGTTGAACAAGCTATGCCCTTTCCCCAGTAAGCTCGGGGAGGCTGAGAATACCTTCACGCTGTTCTCGTGATCGATAGATATGGCTCCAGCGATGTATGGAGAGAAGCTAATATCGTTCACAACATCTGCATCTGGTCAGCCTGGCAATCGATGTCCGATAGTTAAGACCGACCTCTTGTTCTATTGAATTCGTTCATGGCCGCATCCCTCAGGTCTACGTAACCCTGAGCACCGTCGTACCCACCGGTCGCGATGATAACAGGGTCTTCATCCCAAAGTGGACTTCCTGATGAAGAGGGAGGTATGCGCATCCAGGTTACCGCGCGAATGGCAGATTGGTGAACCGAAGAGTAGAACTGAGGTAGAATATCTGTAATTGCATCAGACTCAACATTTAACGGGGACCGGAGCAATAAACCTCCGCCAAGGGCTTTCCCATCTTTTAAAAGACTGGAGATATTGTAAATCGCTACAACGCCTGGCAAGGTCGTCAGTAGACCCCGAAAATATCATCGGTCGTACCCCACCATTTGTGCACCCGATGGCCACGACCTCGCTGTTTGCCCAGTCGAAGGCCCAACAGCTCGTATCTTGTGTTTCAATGCGGAGCAGGGGCTCGAGCTTCACTAAACTTGTGGTTCCGTGCGTGAAGAATAAGAGGTCAGAGGGAATTCCAACACTCACCATAGATTGGGCCTTGAGCGTTTGGCGGCTTGAGGTCCCTTGGATGCGGGACAACAAACACGGAGAACGACCCATCCTCGAAAGTTCCAGCAAGTAGACCCAGTTTACAAGGTTGGTTCAGACTGCCGTCCGTTCTGAGCTGATAATCCTCAGCGGAAAAAATCGTGGTCTGCTGAAAAACGTAGCCTACGGGATCATGGGATGGCAACGGACACCACTTCAATTCGTTTGTGTGACCACTCTCAATGCATAAGAGCGCTTCGCAACGTGTTGTCGGTTTACCTTCATCCAGCCCGAAGGACCAAATCTGGATACTGCTGGGGGATGGCCGGGATACCTTGGTTCCAATCTTCGGCGTGTACGTGGATGGATGTGCTCCCACTGCCATGTACTGGCGATACGAAATATCTGTGAAGAGATGTCAGAAGTGAAACGAACCAATGGAGCCGTCACACCTACGTTCACGGTCGTCAGGGTGAATGGGACACCAATCCAATCCCCATACGGGACCACCGGCATTGAACACACACGAGTTGCTTTGGGGTATTGTTTCCGCTGGTTTGGTAATCAGCTGAGAGCCCTACAATGAGAACATCGGTTATAAAACACACAAAGGTTCATGCTTTCCAGTGGTTTGATTTCTGTCCTGGTTTGGTGACCGAACGGTCCAAAGTGGCAGAACAATCCATGTGGTTCAGACCCCGTTGGGTGTATGATGTATGGTGAAGCTTCCCTGCGGATTCGTTTAAACCGGCATAGGTAAATAGGTATGCAAATCACTGACCTCTCGGAGATTGCTTGATATTTCCCATCAAGTTTGATGGTGTCATAGACCACTGGTCGTCGACCAGCCTCAGAAGCGACAGTAGCGTAAGGAATTGCCTCCTTAAACCAGGCTCTATCTTCAAGAAGCTCATGAACGGGCCCAGGACCGACGTTCCTGCTCCAACTCCGCTCCAGTCTCTTCGTTGTTCTGGTGGACGAAGTAAAGCCGTTAGTCAGGACGGTCGTAGACGGCTGAAATAGAGTCGGAGGTTCAAGTAAACGCTCCACTTGAGCATCCCTCCGGAATAATGGAGGGGGTCGATGACGAAGGTGTGTCGTTGGCGGAGCTGACTTGCTTGGTTTCGAAAGCCCGACTGGGACGCTCTTTCGTAGTCTCGTGCGAGGACCCTGCGGCTTGGACTCTGCCTTCTTGACCTGAAGGGTAGCCTTAGATGAAGGCCCCCCTTCACCATCCAGTTCGTCCTCGGAACCTTCAGCGTAAGGTTCAGCATTATCATCTGGCGCGTCTGCGTCGCCGTCCGCGTCCGAACCGTCCGCGGGAAATTCGCTACCACTCTCCAGTTCTTCTGGATCGGGAACGTACACTCCTACCTCTTCACCGGTGTGCAGAGCCGCGTAGTTTGGACGAGATCGACGCGATCGCAATTGTCGAGACATCGAGGCGAGGTGATTTCGATCATCTAAGGCGACCATGTACCCCGTGACATCGGCACACCGTCGGCGCGGGGGAAGGTAAACATCCGTTCAGCGAAGACGCGACCAAGAGCGCAAGATACCCTTGCTAACCGCTCTCAATATGATCCCCCGGCGTTGCAAAGCGATCGTCCTCCGGAAAGCAAAGGACCAAAGTGGCCCGTACAAGTTCGACGCGGTGCTCGAGGAAAGGAATGTTCCATATCTCAGGGATGGCCAAGTCCTTGTCAAGATTGAGGCTGCAGGGTTCAACCACAGAGATGTGGGTCTGTGATACACATTCGTTGCACGATTGTCGTTAACTTGTCCAGGTTTGGACCCGGAAAGGTCTGTACCCAGGTATCACCATCGGGAGTGTCTACGGCGCGGACGGAGCAGGTACATTTGACGCATAATATAACCAGGCGGGCTGAAATAATGTGCGATGGTCAGGTACTGTTGTCGCTTCGTCCGACGAAAATGACCCTCTTTTATCCAAGAAGGTTTTTCTCGTACCCACCCGCGGGTGGGATTCTGACCCTTATGGACCGGAATCAAAGTACGGAGGAGGGGCGCCATGCTCTTTGTATCGACTGATCTCTCTCCGTTACAGGTTTGGTATATTGGGTGGTGGTTCTAACCCTCCAATCGGGACGTTCATCGAGTACGTTGCGGTTGAACGCAAATATGTCATTCCAACCCCGGACCATCTTTCGTCTGAGGAGGCAGCGGCATGGCCCGTCGGTGGAGTGACTGCATGGAGGTTCGTTCTTTCCCCTCTCCAGAATTTTGAGTGTTTCAATCGCGAATTCAGGGCTGCTATCATCAACGCCGGCGCAGGCAACGGCCGCAACCTCCTCATTACTGGAGCAGGGGGAGGCGTAGCTTTGCTCGCGGTTCAGCTATCCGTTGCAAAGGGAACTAACGTGTTTGTGACAAGTGGCAGCGACGAGAAGATCCAGAAGTTACTCCCCTTCGGTGTTAAAGGCGTCGTCAACTACAAACATAGTGAGGGCATTCCTGCTTGAGTTGGGCCCCCATCCCAACTTGATCTACCTCATCTCGCAGAGGACTGGCCCGCCCAACTTGGGAAACTTTTGCAGAAGGAGGGCAATGGTCTTTTAGATGCGGTCATCGACTCCGCCGGAGGAGACATTGCCGAGAAAACTTCAAAAATTCTCAAACCCGGCGGAAGGATCGTGGCATACGGGATGTGAGGTCATAGGGTAACCGTATGCGATTTTCCACTGAAACGTGTCTTTTCAGTGATGCGGGAGGAAAGCTCGGCTTTTCTATGCGTGAAATCTTACGAAACATCCAATTCATAGGTGTGTATGATCTTCTCTTCTCCGCCCGAACGTCTACTGAACCACTCTTGCAAGGCTCGACGATGGGGTCACAGAAGGATCTCGAGGATGCTACCAACTTCATCACGGAGAAGAAACTCGTTCCCGTCATCTCGCACACCATCGACGGCCTTGAGTCGATCGAGAAGGGGTTCGAGACCCTCGATAAAGGCGAACAGTTTGGCAAAGTCGTGGTGAAGGTACAATCATCTCCAGCGGCGCGTTTGTAATGCTTGGAACTTTCTCACGTATCTTAAATTCGCTATTCGCTATGCTCTGTAAGCGGTTGTACAATGAAATAGTTTCCATCGGATATGTAAACACGCGAAAGTGGCGCGAGATGTAGAAGCAGAGAAGGGACGCGTAAGTCGATCACTGTGTAATCTTTCCCCTTCACGATGGTGGCCACAACTACAGAACAAGTGAGCCAATATCCTTCACGCGAGGGTACCCTTTCATAACAGATCCTATGCCAGTTGACAGCGTTGGCTACAACGACCGTCGGTCCGTGTCCGATATCAGAAACCAACGAGGGCCGGGATTGATTAACCTCACCTCTCTGTTTCGCAGTCGTACATCCCCTCGTGCTCCTTTCCGTTACCGACCACCACGCCCGGTCGATATCACGGAGCTCAACCAAGCGCGTCGTCGGTATCCTCCTCGGTCAAGATAATGGCAAGACGGTAAACGTTGCCAACTCCTTCGGTATACCCTTCGAGGAGGACGAGAAGGACTCAAAAACGTGGTTCTTGGATCATAACTACATCGAAGGGATGTGGGAGATGTTCAAGAAGGTGAACGGTGAGTATTATAGCAATCCAGGTTGAAATAACATGTACTGAGGTTGCGTTCTTGCATCGCAGCTCGTGAACGGATGATCGGGTGGTATCACACAGGACCCAAACTTCGGGCTTCCGACCAAGAGATTAACGACCTCTTCAAACGATTTATTGCCCGACCAGTGATGGTCATCGTTGATGTCCGACCACAAACTGTCGGAATACCAACAGACGCATATTTTGCCGTTGAGGAAATCAAAGACGTGAGGGTTTCCCGGATCGTTCCCTTCGAATAATGTGTAGGCACTAAGATCGGATCCCTCGTCTAGGATGGAACCGAAACTCGTAAAACCTTCCTGCATGTCCCATCCGCCATCGACGCCGAGGAAGCCGAAGAGATCGGCGTAGAGCACCTCCTTCGAGATATCAAACACTCGACCACGACGACCCTCTCGACCCGCGTCGCCGAACAGCTGGCTTCCCTTCGGGGCTTACAATCCCGTCTGACAGACATCCGCAACTATTTACAAGATGTCGCACGAGGGAAGATGCCAGTGAACCACCAAATCGTTTACAACCTCCAAGATGCCCTGAACCTGCTGCCCGACCTCAACGACTCGGTCCTAACGCAAAGTTTCTCCTCGACGACGAATGACGAGCTTCTGGTGGTATACCTGAGCAGTCTTATGCGGGCAGTCATTGCGCTCCACGCACTGGTCGATAACAAGGCGAGCATCGGAAGAGCAGAGCTGGAAGAGTCAGAGGAGAAGACGGAAAAGAAGGAAGGAGAGAAGGAAAAGGACGCAAAGGAAGCCAAGGCTGAGTAGACCCTTCTGTAACGATCTCACACACGAAATACATACCACCCCACTGTAAAGGACCTCCAGACCATGGTGGCATGGGGCGAACGAGGGATGGCAAAAAAATATTTGAATATTTGATTATGGGCGAGTATAAAGCATAGCCGCAGAGCGCATTCCAAAGGATCCGCCCTGGATCCCGCTCGGGTGCGCCTTGAATCTACTTGGATTGCACAAAACCCTTCCCTGAATAACCCTCGGACGGAACACCTGAAAAAAAAGAATTGGAATGAGCCTGGGATCCCAGCGATGGGCACCAAGCTACGTGAGCACTCACCGGTAATGGGGTCGAGGTTCAGCTCGCGAGCACGCTCGTTCGAAGCCTCTTGCCATTCCTTGGTCATGGTCTTTGGAGGTGGGCCAGCTGGTACCGCGGTCAGCACGGTCGGAAAGAGAAACAAAACACGTCGCGTGTTGTCGGGACCCACCGAAGGCTCGACTCGCCAGGTATAAAGCACCTCCGGCGGATACACCCGCCAAGATAGCCAATATGAGCTTTGGCACGCTACCAGGAGGATGAAGCTCAGCACGGGGTCCGTGGGGTCCAAAGGCGATGTAGTAGGCTGCATATATCGACGTAGAGTCAGCAATCATTACCCCGAATCCGCGTCAAAGCCGTGCAAGGGGGAAGAAATGGCTCAAAAAAAACCGGAGAGACGTACCGGCTTTTTTCTCGTCCAGTGAAAGAGTTTTCCAGTCCCTCTTCTGGAGCTCTTCAAGCTGTTGGTGGACGGTGAGTTGTTCGTCGGCGGTCAATTTCTGCCATTGGGCCTCGACGTTAGACAAAGGAATAACGGTGTCGTTAACGCGGGTTGCGGTCGTGGCAGCGGCGGAGAGAGAACGAGAGAATTGCCTGTTGGCAGCCCTGATGGGGCGGACGAGACGGGCAGCGTGCATTTGGGAGAAGGGGGGTTAGGGAAGGATGTAAGGTATGCGAGTAGAAAAACGGGACGCGACGGAGCGGCTGCCTTTCCCTCCAAAAACCGCTCCTGCCTATTGGCTCATCATCTGATGTTCTCACGCACTCCCACTCTCTCCCGGTCAATCCAGAGCTGGGCTCGAATGTCACTTCCGATAACTCGCTAGTCGTACACGAGACAAAAGGGATACATCACGCGCAAGATATCATCGAAGAGAAATAGGGGAACAAGAAGAGTGGGAGATGAGCAAGCAGAATCATCACGCCTCTGCGGGCTGATTGGTACAGTCACGAGAGATGTGTCTGCGGAAGTGTATTCAGCACCCAATGAGAGGCAACAACAGAATACACGAACCCTTCCGAACCACACGTATAACAAGCGCGCTTCTGGGGCTGGGTGCAGTCCTTACTGATATGGCCCTGGGTCGAAAACGTGTTGTTGATAGAAGTAGAATGGTCAGGGACGAGAGACGCGTACGAATCCAGAGCAGTTGTAACATTTGGAACCCTGCGCACAGTCGCGGGAAAGGTGACCAACGCCACCGCAAGAGTAACTATAAGTCAAGTCATGTGAATTCCGGTATTAAAAACTTTGATGGTCAGCCATACCAGGTTTTCTGGCTTCCACCCCCACCCCCACCCCCGAAAGAGCCGCCGTAGTTTCCACCGCCGAAGCCGCCGCCGTAACTTCCGCCACCCCCGTTACCCGCTGGCTCGGTGCAGGAGCGAGCAATGTGGCCGACTTTCCCGCACTTGTAGCATTCTTGACCGCTTGCGCGGCCAGATGATGTGTCGGTCTGCGTGCAATCACGCGACTGCAACGGCGCTAAGAAAACGAGGCAAGACAGATGAAATTTTCAGGAGCAGACGTACGATGTGACCTTCTTGACCACATTTATAACAGGTTTTGGCTTTTGGATCTGCCGAACACTCCCTGGAGACGTGTCCTTCCTCACCACCTAGCCGTCCCGATGAGCGTCGAAATACACATGAGTGACGGACGGGAATAGATAGACTCACAGTTGTAGCTGATGTCGAAGTTTTATCGCGGAGATGGAAAACGGGAATCAGTTCTCGGGTTCTGGAGGCGCCGCGGGGCATCCAAAGGAGATTTACCAAGTCGGGGTTCCAGCCTTTGGGCAGTTTGCGGCTTGGTGACCGACTAGATCATCAAGAGGAATGTTAGGCGATCGCTTCGAGAGTGACAAGGAGGAACTGAGGAGCGAGAGGAGGGGGGAACTGGATATATTTCGCAAAATCGTGAAAAGAGTCGCATGCGGTGTACGAGTGCAAAACTTGTTCGACGAATTGCAAGCGATAATGGGGCTAACGAATGGCAACAAAGGCAGCGAGGGGATTGCTTCTGGTGTCTAAGGCACTCTCGAGAAACAAAAGCCCGCTGCGAGCCAGCGAAAGCAAAAAAACGACGCAAAAACAACAACGCACATCCACCACAGTTAAAACATCCACGTGCGCCAGACATGTCGTTACGATAGGGTGTCGAGCAACTGAGGTTTGTTGTGTGGAATTAGCCTGGGATTGAGGGGAGCAAATCCGCTGATATACGCACAACAGGTGAGATAGAGGATTGGGAGATGGAAGAAAGCGACGGTTGTGGAGAAGATCACGAAAAAAAAGAAAGTGAGGATAGGGCGGTTACATAAACAGACGCCACGTGGACAGAGGCAAACCAGGGATCCGTCAGACGGGACACAAACCTCAATTCATCCTCCAAGCCGCAGCGAACACACGAGGACAGAGTGTGGCAGGTAGCAATGGAACCTTTAGTTTGGCGTAGGGAATCTCTACCTCCCCTTTTTCATACGGGATTCACGCAACGGTGCGTTTCAGAATTCTATTTGCTGGTGAACGGAGCGAGAGCGGAAAACTAGACGACAATGCGGTTATGCCGATGGCTTAGAAGTCTCCTCCACAGGAGGGTTAAAGAACACCTGAAGTGGCACACACGCGTTAGATCTTCTGGGTCAGTTCTAGTCATTGGCATTTCACGCGCGCACCTGCTGTCCGCCCTGTCCACCCTCCCAGGTCTGATACTTCACGTTGGTGACGCCTCGCCTCTCGGTAGCCAACCTCTCAGTCTCGTTTAGAGACCTTCGGAGGGCAGAGGCGGTGATTTGGGAGTATTTGTTGAAACTTTTCGCCAACATTCAGCGTCTACGAATGAGACACGGAGAATCGGACGAAACGCACGAGAAGAACTGACGCCAGGTTGCTGCGCTCATGGTCGTACTGGTGAGGATGGGAACGAATGTCGCTGTTTTCTGGATGAGGTTCCGGCAGGTTCCGTGGGAGACCGACGTCGATCATTTCACTCACTCAGGCCAGCGCGCTCCAGTGACCGGGGCGACGTTGTCTGGCCAAAGACCGCGTCTTCTTTACGTTTTTGACGATTCGAAGGAACTCCGTTTTCGAGCTGTTTCAACGACCTTCGGTGCAACTTTTGTGGAGTGATGCCCCCGGCTGGCTGTCTCCCACGGTCATCACAAGGGTGCAAATGTCGTCGCTCACGGAGTTGCGCGTTTCTGACATTTTGGGAGAGTATTTCCTACACTGGAAACTGTTACGACAATGCATGGGGCTGATTGAGCCGGCCCCGGTGTGCTCGTTCCGGTGGTTGTGTATCAGATGTCCTAACTGTATCAATAGCCATCTCATTCGCAGAGATAATAATCGCAACTTCGAGGGAAGCAAGAGCGTCCCTGAAGCTGCCTTTGCGCGATATACCCCTCCCCGGTTGGACCTATTTCCTTTGCCAACACGGCGACGATCTTAAAATTCTAGTATTCACCTCAGTGAGCCATCAATCCATTCCAGTCGTCGCCAGTCCCAGAGGAATCACCTTAACGCAGGAGCAATTCATAGACAGACGAATCGTTAATACGGCATTCCCCGTCTTTTCCTCTGTGCGTTCGCCCCCGGGGTCCGGTGACGCTGGCTACACCTATTTGACCATCACCTGGCCCTCTGTCCAGCTTACTGCTACGGTTATGTACTTCTTTTCCCCCCACCTGAGGACGATCCTCTCGGGTGGCGCTGGCGAACTTGATTCGGTTCTGCCAAGAGCTCCCGACTGGGATCCCCCTTCCTTTGCGGACGTCGCTATGTAGTTTTTGGGTGGGTCTTCGACCGGGCTAGCCGGACTGCCCTCTGACACCCTTGGACCGACGAGATCACAATTTTGGAGTTTTGGGTATGATCTGTGGTCGCTTCTGTCCCTTCCCGTAATCTGCCTCCTATCATCCCGTAAGTTCCGAAACACGCGTCCTCCTCGCCTCTCACTTGCGGTCAGGTGCTCTTCCACCTTTGCCATTGCTGTCAAGAGCCCATCTTTAGATCAAAGTCCCGAACGGTTAGACCGGATACTTAACGCCCCGTTGGCCAACTCGGTGAGCTACTTGGTCAACGGTGGCATCAAGATTATATACTGACATACTTAGAGTGCAATCATTCAATCGAAGACGAGAAGACAACAGAAGCCTATCATTACTACACCAATACGTGAAAGTGTCAAAACATCCAGCAAATGTCAGGGACAGGGTCACCGGCGTACTTAAATCACAGTTCATCTCCTGACCTGACGACAACTGGGAATCGGCGGTCAAGCAGCAAATTTCCGTGTCCCTGCAGAACGTCGGATGGGTTGCCATTAATTTCCTTTGCACTCATCCTATTCGTGGTCGTCTCAGCCCGACCGTGTGGAACACTGAGCAGGGGTGGGATCAACCCTCCTCGTGCACCGGAAACGCTTTTGAATGGTAATCACACCACCCGGGTCAAACCAACAAACACTCGTGGCGTCGTTGACCTCCACCCGCCTTCCTGAGTACAGCCGCAGTACATAACCAAAAACAACGCCGCCTTTCACGGCGGACTTGGGAGATTAGCGATTGGAGACCCAAAATAGAGGTGCTGCACCCTGATTTGGAATGCTACCCAAAGGTGATCGGCTCATATATGCGAGGCACTTTGAAGAAAAGCGGACGGGCGATTGCTTTTACGCCCACAAGTTGACATCACTCGCATCTTGCGCCGGGAACGGTGGATCTCGCCGCATGCCCCCCCTCAGCCCCCGGACGATGGACTGCCTTTAGCTGGGACGCGAGTTGAGTTTTTTATACGTGACGGAGTGTGTTGCTTCACTAGAGTCGTCCGACACCGCAAGGAGAGCGCCTCATCGTTGGAGTTTGGCCATTTAATGCCACTGCCGCATAATCCAATGTCACTCAGCTTGTTTCCATCCACCTGAACCAACTCACCTACGCACGACGGGTGACGAGGTCGAGACATTGCTTCTGTCACTGTACTTCTGAGCCCCTGTGTCACGAGAGCGGAACGGGGATCGTGATAATCGTGTATATCCACTCCCGAATTTGTCATGGGTTCGTCGCCGCGGCCTCGAACAGGTTAGACCTCCGGGGCTTATATAGGGATCCACTGGGGTGTTTTATCTTTCGCTTTTCTCCTGCTCTGTGAGCAGCTTCGGGACCATGTCTCAAGATTCGAGCGTTTCCCTACCATCTAGCTCTCAGTCTACTGAGGGCGAAACCCCCGCACCCACTCCGACTCCGCAATGGACGATCTGGTCCAGGGGTATTAACAAAAACGTACGCACCCCCCACTTCTTGTGCCCATCGACTGAGCGTGAACCAAACTTCACAGGGCGATTGGTATTGCACCCACAAATTCGCAGATGACATAAAAACCTTTCACTACGTCAACGAGTGCGTTCGTGTCCAATCTCCCTTCCCTGCAAGGTTAGTGAACGCTGCGGTTCTTTCAGAAGCGGAACTGTCTACATGACACACCGCGACGGTTCTGCTACGTACGTACCCACTGGGGGGAGTTACATACCACGCAAGGAACGCGATCCGGACTCGAAGCTCCCAGCTCCCACCATGGAGGAAATCATTGAGGAGTATGAGAACATAAAAAAGGAGCATCGCGAGTACCTGGCTCGCCCGCTCAAGTACTGGGACGGAGTCTGTATCTCCCTTCGGACCAGGCACAGACCCGTTGATCTTTCTTGGATGTTCCCAATGTATTTATTCTTTTTTATTATTATCCTAGACGGCTCGACTTACGTGAAGACTTTAGCTGCGACTGTGGCGATCGCTATTCGATGTACGACGACGATTACCCCAATTACGAATACGAGGACGAAGACGACTACGACATGGTTTGGGGAGAATACGAAAACTATGACCGCAGCAGTGAGGATGAAGAAGAGGACTACAGCGATGAGGATCGGAGTTCGGAGGACCCCGATGAACACATGCCGATCGTGAAACAGGAGGACGACAAGACCACCGTTCGCGTCACCGACGGTACACACCCGTCAGCGGTGGAGGAGGCAAAGGCCGACGTCAAGCAAGAGATTAAGGAGGAAACTTGTGACGGACTTGTCACAGGGAACCCCGCCGACCCCAGGCTCGAAAAAGGGGCGACCTCTGCGAGTTCCGTCCCCGATGCTGCCCCCGAACCTGTGGCAACCGGCAGTGGCACTGGGGAACGAACTTCTCACAGTTTGGGGATAGGACCCGACCTCCAGACGGAGGGGAAGAGGGTGAGTGATTTCCGATCGCCCTGGAATCCGTGAACTTGTGTCTCATACGACCCATCGCAGATCCTGCGAAGCCACAGATCCAAACCATACTAAATCTTGACTTGATCTTATTGTACCACTATGTAGGTATAACTCTATGCATTTTTGTTTGCTCTTAGCCCGTTGTACGCGCGTCGAAAGGTGTGAGGCCGCCCCGGGTGCGGGTGAGATTATACCTCGATCAAGGCCGAAGGGCCAAGCGTCAAGGTTTTGATACGCAACGGTAACCCAGGCACCAACCGCTTTCCAGTAACTAGGGATACCCTCGGATGTTTCGCATGTTGTTCCGAACTTGACCCCTACTACAACTGGTTCCAAGCCAGCGCTACACGGCCGAAAATATACCCGGGTGCCCGGTCACCAAAACTCCCACGTCCCTCCCTCCGCTTCACCGATCGCGAAAAATGAAGCTATCCGAATTCGCACAAGTTGCCCTGCCTGGCGGTGCGAGATATGGTACTTTTATGACACACAACCTCGGACCTTCTCCCCCACCGTGCGGCGTTCTCTTCACATCGGACCTTCTGAACCGATTAGCAACCCGAACACGTCTTCTAGATCCTTCCGGAGGGAATGGAAGCGGAATGGAACTTATAGCGTATCCCATACCAGATTGTTCCACAAGCAAAAAGTTCGAGGAGAACCACGAACATACTGAGGTGAAAAAGTATATAAGAAACTCAACCCC